>Ga0207665_10000251_pt1 | contig 37020 bp, 39 predicted proteins | sample LARL112metaG_FD_184351 | JGI IMG/M metagenome (GOLD analysis project Ga0207665, IMG submission 184351) | Corn, switchgrass and miscanthus rhizosphere microbial communities from Kellogg Biological Station, Michigan, USA - LAR L11-2 metaG... | ecosystem: Host-associated > Plants > Roots >... | reverse complement strand
GTTGAGCCCGTCGCAGACCACAAACACGTGAAAGTTCACCGCGCCAACGATTAAGAATTGACTCAGACCCTTTCAACGTTTTCACTCCCGTCTGCATCCTACCTGTGGGGGCGCCCAAGCTCTGGAAACGTCCAGGATTTCGCTTTTGACCGCGTTTCGGCCGCATGGGATAATTTAAGTTTCTGGGGCTATGATGAACCTTCGACAGACTACTCTCTCCGTATTATCGACAGTCGTGTTCGCTGCGGCCGCTACGGCGCAAGCGCCGCAAGAGCAGCTCATCGAGTCTAAAACCGTTCCTCCCGCAAACGATTCCCCGCGCGCCGATGCCTATTACAACTTCACGATGGGCCATATTTACGAACAGCAGTACGAAGCGACCAGTAACGCGGACTACGCCACCAAAGCGATCGAAGCCTACAAAAAAGCGTACGCGCTGGACCCGAAGTCGCAAGTCATCGGCGAGCGCCTGGCGGAGATGTATTGGAAAGCGCAGCGCATTCGCGATGCCGTAGCGGAAGCGCAGGAAATCCTGAAGCGCGACCCCGACAACGTGCAGTCGCGCCGGTTGTTGGGCCGGATTTACCTGCGTACTCTCGGCGATGTCAGCTCCAGCAACGGCCAGCCGGAAACGGTGAACCGCGCCATCGAGCAGTACCGTGAGATCCACCGGCTCGATCCTTCCGATGCCGAATCGGCACTGTGGCTGGCACGGCTTTACCGCCTGAAGAACGAACACGACAAGGCCGAACAAGTTCTGCGGAGCATTCTCAAGACCGATCCGGAAAACGAACCGGCCGTCGAGCAATTGACACAGTTGCTGATGGACGAGGGCAAGTCCGCTGAAGCAGTCACCCTGCTCGAAGGCATCACCGCACATTCTCCCTCGGCTGTGCTGCTGGATCTTCTGGGGGATGCCTACACGCAAACGCACGAGCTGGCGAAAGCGGAAGAAGCCTACCGCAAGGCCATGGAACTCGATCCGTCGGAACTGAGCCACCAGCGCGGCCTGGGGCAGACCTTGCTGGCGGAGGAGAAATACTCCGAGGCGCTGAAGGTTTACCAAAAGCTTTCGGACGTGATGCCCGACGATTCCGACGTGTATCTGCGAATCGCACAGATTTACCGCGAACTGCACCAGCTCGACAAAGCCGAAGAAAACCTGGTGAAGGCGCGCCAGTACGCACCCGGCAGCCTGGAAGTCATGTACAACGAGGCCATGCTGTACCAGGCGCAGGGACGTTACGAGGATGCCATTCGCGTCTTGTCGGATGCCTTGACGGGTATCAAGGGGAAGTCTCCGGCGGATCCTTCGCGGAGGCGCTCGCTGGCCATCCTGTATCAGCAACTCGGGCAGCTTTATCGCGATACCCAGAATTATCAGGCGGCTGTTTATACCTTCGAGGAATTGGGCCACCTTGGTGAGGAAGAGGATCGCCGCGCTCGCATGATGATCATGGACACTCACCGCGCCGCGAAAGATTTGTCCAAAGCGTTGCAGACGGGCAAGGAAGCGCTGGCGAAATATCCGGCCGATCCCGCGATTCGCACGAGCCATGCTCTGTTGCTCGGCGAAAACGGGCAGACAGATGACGCTGTCAAAATCTTGCGCGCCCAGCTTCACGGCGATACGAACGACCGCGAAACGTACCTGAACATTGCCCAGGTCTACGAGCGTGGCCGGCGTTACAAGGAGGCCGAAGAAGCCGCGCGCGCTGCGGAAGTCCTGCCGGGCCAGCCGCGCGAAAACGAAATGGTGTGGTTCCTGCTTGGTGCTATTTATGAGCGGCAGAAGTTTTTCGACAGAGCCGAAGAACAGTTCAAGAAAGTCCTGGCGGTCAATCCAAAGAACGCTCCGGTACTCAATTATTACGGCTACATGCTGGGCGACCTGGGGATACGGCTTGACGAAGCGGAAGCGCTGGTCCAGAAAGCGCTGAAGGAAGACCCTTACAACGGGGCGTACCTCGACAGTCTCGGCTGGATTTATTTCAAAGAGAACAAGCTGGGCGCTTCGGAAACGACGTTGCGCAAGGCTGTGGAGCGCGAAAGGCACGACGCGACGATTCATTCCCACCTCGGCGATCTTTATGCGAAGTTGGGCCGAGGCGATCTGGCCGCCGCGGAATGGGAAAAATCGCTGGTGGAGTGGCGGCGTTCGCTTCCAGCGGATATGGAAACCGATAAGGTCGCGGAACTCGAAAAGAAGCTCTCGCAATCGAAGCATCGCGTGGCCCAAAAATCCACGACCAGCGTCGCAAAGCCGTAGCCCAGCGCATGCCTGAAGTCCGCATTTCCGCGTTCGCAAAAATCAACCTGCGCCTGGATATCCTCGGAAAACGTGACGACGGCTTTCACGAATTAAGGACCATTTTCCAGACCATCTCCCTGCATGACGAATTGCGCTTGCGCCCCTCACGCCCGTCGGAAATTTCACTGACCGTCGAAGGAGACCAGCCGCTTTCCAAGGAACCACCCCAGAAAAATCTCGTCTATCGCGCTGTGGATGCGCTGCGCCGCGAACTGCAAATCACTGGTGGAGTGGAAATCAAGCTGAAGAAGGCAATTCCTGCGGGCCGAGGCCTTGGCGGCGGATCGAGCGACGCCGCCGCGGCGTTGTTGGGCTATCTGCGGCTCACAAAAAAGAAATTGACATCGGCGCATTTGCTGGAAATTGCCACATCCCTCGGCGCGGACGTTCCGTTTTTCCTGCTGGGCGGACGCGCTGTGGGCGTAAACAAAGGCGACGAAATCTATCCTCTCCCGGATATTCGGAAGCTACAAATTATGGTGGTTTCCCCGAGAGATATCCATGTGCCGACACCCGACGCCTACCGTTGGCTGGAAGCCAAGCCGCTCGCGTTGACAAATTCGGCGGGAACCTCTAAACTCTTTCAGTTCTGTGCTCTATCCTGGGGCGCGCAGGGAAGCGGCCTTTCCAATGATTTCGAGGGGCCGGTTTTCCAGCGGCATCCCCGGCTTGATCAAATCAAGCGGGAGTTGCTCCAAAGAGGAGCTACGGAAGCCTTGCTGGCGGGTAGCGGTTCGGCGGTGTTTGGTGTTTTCCCGAGCCCAGCGATGGCGCGCCGAGCCGCTGTTGGGTTTCCGCACGATCAGACCTTCGTTTGCGAGACCGTCTCGCGCGACAGGTACGCTCGTCTGATGCGCATCGCAGAGTAGTCTGCCAGCGTGTCGTGGATTCTGCCTCAGCGTCTCCTCGTGTCCATGCCGTTGTAGAAGATCTTTCCGGTTCCGTTGCATGCAAGTTGGTGTGGCTACCGAGTGGTCACACGGAGCGCAAGCGTCGTGGACGACGACCGATTTAAGATTTTCTCTGGGACCGCCAATCCAGTACTGGCGGAGAGCATCTGCCGCCACTTGAATGTACCGCTCGGCAAAGCCCTGCTGGGGCGCTTCAGCGACGGCGAAATTTATTTTCAGATTCTGGAAAACGTTCGGGGCGCGGACGTTTTCGTCGTGCAGCCGTGCCATGCTCCGGTCGATTGCCACTTGCTGGAACTGCTGCTGATGATCGACGCCTTCAAGAGGGCGTCGGCGTGGCGCATTACCGCGGTGCTGCCGTATTACTGCTACGCGCGGCAGGACCGCAAAGACAAGCCGCGAGTCCCAATCTCCGCGAAGCTGGTGGCGGACTTATTGGAAACCGCGGGCGCGAGCCGGGCGCTGACGTTGGATTTGCACGCGCCGCAGATTCAGGGCTATTTCGACGTGCCCGTCGATCATTTGTACGGTTCTCCGGTCCTGGTCGAGCACTTCCGGCATTTGAAATTGCCGAACCTGACAGTGGTTTCGCCGGATGCCGGTGGCGTGGAGCGCGCGCGGTTTTTCGCCAAGAAGCTGGATGCGCCCCTGGCCATCGTGGACAAGCGCCGCGTGGATGTGGACGTCAGCGAAGTCATGAACCTGATCGGAGATGTTCGCGGCCGCAGCGCGCTGGTAGTGGACGACATTATTGATACCGCGGGAACGCTGGTGAAGACCGCGGACGCGCTGCTGAGGGAAGGCGCTACACAAGTGTACGCGGCTTGTACGCATGCCGTGCTTTCCGGGCCGGCCATCGAGCGAATCGAGAAGTCAAACATCAAGGAGATTGTGGCGACCGATTCCGTGCCTCTGAGCGAAGCGGCAAAAAAGATGGGGAAGATCAAGGTGCTGAGCGTTGCGGATTTGCTGGCGCGCGGGATTCGCTCGATTCACGAGGAGACTTCGATCAGCGAGTTGTTTATTTGATTCGGAGGACAGACATTCTTGTCTGTCCCCTGAGAACGGGCAACAAGACAGGCTGGAATGCCTGTCCTACACGGAAGGGAAGAAGGACATGGCAGAGAAGGCAGAAAAGATTGTAGTGGAAGGCGCGCCGCGCAGCACGCGCGGCAAGAATGAGGCGCGGCGGCTTCGCCAGACCGGCAAAGTGCCGGCCGTGCTGTATGGAGGCAAGGGCCAATCCATCACGCTGGCGGTAAACGCCAAGCAAGTCAGCGCGATTCTCCGCTCGGACACCGGGCACAACACGCTCTTTCAAGTAGACCTTGGCGGGAAGCACGAGCCTGCGATTCTGAAAGATTGGTTAACGGATCCCATCACCGGAAAACTGCTGCACGTGGATCTTCTGCGTGTGGCCATGGACGTTCGCATGAAGGTGATGGTCCCGGTGCACACGTTCGGCGAGCCCTCCGGCGTGAAAGTGCAAGGCGGAGTTTTTGAAGTCGTGACGCGCGAAGTGGAAATCGAATGCTTGCCGGCGGATATTCCCACGGAATTCAAGGTTGATGTCAGTGGATTGATGCTCAACGCTCAGCTGCGAGCCGGCGATTTGCCGATTGACACGACGAAACTCAAGCTGCTGACCGAACCGGAACGAGTGCTGGCGCACGTCGTCACTCTCAAGGTCGAAGAAGAGAAGCCCGCCGAAGCCGTGGCTGCGGAAACGGCGACGCCGGCCGAGCCGGAAGTCATCAAGAAAGGCAAGAAGGAAGTGGAGGGCGAGGAGGGCGCGGAAGAGGAAGCCAAGCCCAAGGCGGAGAAGAGCGAAAAAGGCGACAAGGGCGAAAAGAAAAAGTAACGCTCGTCCTGCTCTTTGCAGGCGGCTGGAAAAAGGTCTATGCGGCTCATTGTCGGACTTGGGAATCCCGATCCGGAGTATCAGTGGACGCCGCACAACCTGGGTTTCATGGCGGTGGATGAACTGGCGAATCGCAGCGGGATTCGCGTGGAGCGGCCAGAGGGCAAGGCGCTGGTGGGCCGCGGAAAGATTGCCGGGGAAGAAGTGATCCTGGCGAAGCCGCAGACGTACATGAATCTCAGTGGGATTTCCGTGAGGGATCTGCTGGGAAAGTACGAACTGGGCACCGACGATCTGCTGATGATGTGGGACGAAGCGCAACTGCCGCTGGGCACGATTCGGATTCATCCGGACGGCAGCGCGGGAAGCCATAACGGCGCGAAGTCTGTGATCAGCTCGGTCGGCACGCAGGAATTTGCAAGGGTGCGGCTGGGTTGCGGGCCGGACCATCCGCTGAGCAGCCGCAAAGAATACGTGCTGCGGCCGATGAAAAAAGCGGAGCTGGAAATCGCCGCGGAAATGATCGGCAAAGCCGGTGACGCCGTGGAGATGATCCTGAGTCAGGGGCTCGACGCGGCGATGACAAAGTACAACCGGCGTAAACCGGACGATCCGGAAGAATCGGAAGAAAAGTAGAAGCGATTTTGCCGGGCTGCGCGCCTGGAAAAGATTTGAAGCGACTCCGATTCGTTCGGGGTCAAAAGAAAAAGGGGTCATCATGGAAGAGCGTTATTACGATTTGGTTTTCATCGTGCGGCCGGCGACGCCGGAGGATGAAATCAAGAAGCTGCTCGCGGTCGTCGAGCACACTTGCACGGAAAAGGGCGGCAAGATCGAGAAAACCGAGCATTGGGGCACGCGGAAGCTGGCGTACCGCGTGGCCAAGCACCGCGAAGGAATTTACGTGCACCAGGAAATCCGCACCACGCACGGCGAATTGATCGCCGAGCTGGAGCGGCGCCTGCGCGTGCAGGACAACGTGATCAAGTACCAGACCGTTCGTCTGGATGAAGATTTGAAGCGCCAGAAGAAGCTTTCGCTGAAGCGCGACAAGCGCGCGGCACGCCGTCCGCGGCGCCCTGCGCCGACGCCGGCTGCTGCTGCGGCTCCCGAGCAGGCCGCGGCGACGAGCTAGAAGTTCTGCGCGACGAAGAGATTTTCTGTTTCAAGCAAAGTGACTCCGCTTTAGCGGGTTCAGAAAAACTTTGTTCCCGGCCAGGCCGGGGCGATGAGTGAAAGGGTGGAAGGTATGGCGGAAGATCAGAAGCAAGCACCAGCGCCGGGAGGAGCTCCGCGGCGTGAAGGCGGCCACAGCGGCGGACATGGCGGTCCGCGGCGCGAGGGCGGACCCGGCGGAGGCGGTCCGGGCGGACCGGGTGGTCCCGGAGGCCGGCCCAGAGGCAAGCGCCAGTATTTCCGAAAGAAGAAAGTGTGCAAGTTCTGCGTCGAGAAGATGGACTTCATCGACTACAAGCGCGCGGACATCCTGTCGCAATTCGTGCAGGAGCGCGGGAAGATTCTCCCGCGGCGAATGACCGGCGTTTGTGCGCGGCACCAGCGCTGGCTGGGCGTGGCCATCAAGCGGGCGCGCAACATCGCGCTGTTGCCGTTCTCTGGAAGCGCTGCGGGCACGCAAGCGCCGCGCGTGGTGGTGCCGGGAGCGACTCACGCAGCGCCAGCACACGGAACACCAACACCGGCCGCAGCGCCGGTGGCCGAACCGCCGAAGGCGTGAAGCCTGGCGGGGCTGATCCCTGCGAGGTCAAAGGAAACAGGAGCTTAGAGAGAAGACATGCAAATCATTCTTCAAGAAGACGTGGAAAAGCTAGGAAACCGCGGCGACGTCGTGACGGTGAAGCCGGGTTACGCGCGCAATTTTCTTTTGCCGAAAAAGCTTGCCGTTGAAGCGACCGCAGGAAACTTGAAAGCCATCGAGCGGATCCGCACATCGCTGGCGAAGAAGACGGCCACGGAACTGGAAGCCGCACAGAAGCAAGCCGAATTGCTCAACGGAGTTTCGCTAAAGTTCACGCGCAAGACCGGAGAGAACGATCAGATGTTCGGGTCCGTGACTTCCGCCGACATCGCGGAGGGGCTCGCAGCACGGGGCTTCAAGATCGACAAGCGCCAGGTGCAGCTGGGCGAGCCGCTCAAGACCATCGGAGAATTTCCGGTGAACATCAAGGTGTTCCGCGACGTATCCGCGCAGATCAAAGTGACCGTCGAAAAGGAATCGTAAGAAGTCACGATTGAGGCTGGGCTGCGTCGTCACATGGTGAGGACGACGCGGAATTCGGCTTTGCCGCTCATCATGCGGGCGTAGGCCTCGCCGGCTTTTTCCAGGGGATATTTTTCGATCATCGGGCGAACGCCGGTCATTTCGGCGAAGCGCAACGTGTCTTCGGAGTCTGTGGGAATGCCGGAAGGCCAGCCCTGGATTCTCCTTCGCCCCATGATAAGTTGAATCGGCGAAGCCTCAATCGGACCTTGTCCCGCGCCGACAACCAGCAACGTGCCGTTCAAGGCCAGACCGCCGACGAGTTCGGACATCGATTTTGAATCCGGAGCAGTGGCCAGGATCACGCTGGCGCCGCCAAGTTTCTGAAGTTCTTCCGCGGCGTTGGTGGCCTTGCTGTCGATGTACACATGGGCGCCGAGTTTCTTCGCGAGGACGGCGTTTTGCGGGCCGCGGCCGACCGCGGCAACTCTGTATCCAAATTTATTGGCAAACTGAACTCCGAGGTGCCCGAGGCCCCCGATGCCTTGCACCGCGACGAGGTCGCCGGGCGACGCACCGCTGTGGCGCAACGAATTGAAGGTAGTGATTCCCGCGCAGAGCAGGGGACCGGCCTCAGCGGCATCAAGGCTCTCCGGAATCGCAGCGAGCGCCTCGACCGGGGCGATCATGTATTCCTGATAGCCGCCGTCATAACTGATTCCCGAAATCTTCAAGTTGCGGCAATTGGCGAAATCTCCGCGGCGGCACGGGAGGCAAGTGCCGTCCTGCCCGCCGTGCCAGCCGACGCCGACGCGCTGGCCTTTTTTCCAACCGGTGACGCCGGAACCTATTTCGTCGATCACGCCGGCGACTTCGTGTCCGGGGATGCGGGGATATTGAATTCCCGGCCAGTGTCCTTCCTTTACGAGGCTGTCGCTGTGGCAGATGCCACAGGCTTGCACGCGAATGCGCACGTGCCCCGCCGGCGGCTGCGGAATGTCGCGCTCGACGATCTCGAAATCCGCACCGGGTTTAGGCACCAGCGCTACTTTCATTTTCGCCATCGATGCTCTCCGTTTCTTTTCTGGATTCAGATATAGGACTTCGATGCGCGCTTCGCACAAAGCGACACATTTCCTTGCGCTGGAGTGGACCTGAGCAAGGGAAAAGTTTTGCAGAGATTTCCGACGCGATGCACAGGCACTCGGATTGACGCGCGCCTGAGTTACACGCAAAATGCCGCATCGCTTTGATTAAAGGATCTGTCGGTACCTGGAACGAAGATTTCTCCTCTTGCCCTTCAACGGGGATCATGGTACAAAAGCGAAGAAAAGGCGAATATAAACGGACCTCTCATGCCCGTTGACGCGACACTCGAAAAGCCCCTTCCCAATAATCTGGATGCGGAACGCTCCGTTCTTGGCGCGATTTTGCTGGATAACCATGCGCTGAATCCGGCGATCGAGCATCTGCGGCCGGAAGATTTCTTTCTAGACCAGCACCGCCGCGTGTTCACGCAGATGATCTCGCTGGGGGAAGGGCAGCAGGCCATCGACCTGGTGACGCTGACCGAGGAGCTGAACCGCAAGGGCGAATTGGAAGCCTCCGGCGGCGCGCCGTACCTGGCGTCTCTTGCCGATGGCATGCCGAAGGTCACGAACATCGAGCACTACGCGCGGATCGTGAAGGAAAAGGCGATCCTGCGGAATCTGATTCACGCCACGCACAACATCCAGCAGCGCGCATTCGAGGGCGAAGACGGCGCGGACGCGATCCTGGATAACGCGGAGTCTTCGATCTTTGCGCTGGCGGAAGACCGCGTGCGCGCGGGGCTGCTTCCGATAAAGGATATCGTCCGCGACAATTTTGCGCGCTTGGAAAGAATCTTCCGTGAAGGGAAAAGCATCACGGGAATTCCCACAGGCTACGTCGAGTTGGACAAGCTCACTTCCGGGTTGCAGCCCTCCGAACTGCTGATTCTGGCGGCGCGGCCTTCGCAGGGGAAAACGGCGCTGGCGCTGAACCTGATGGAAAACATCGCGATTCGCGGCGGGCACCCGGTGGCCATGTTCAGCCTGGAAATGTCCAAGGAATCGCTTCTGCAACGATTGGTGGCGTCCGTGGCGCAGATCGACGCGCACAAATTCCGCACCGGGCACTTGAGCAAGGAAGACTGGCGGCGGATGACGGAGTCGCTGGGAACGATTTCGTCGGCGCCACTGTGGATCGACGACGCAGGGTCGATCAGCGTGCTGGAAATCGGAGCCAAGGCGCGGCGGCTGAAGCGCGACAAAGGGTTGTCCATGCTGGTGGTGGACTACCTCCAGCTCATCACCGCGCGGGGACGGTTTGGAAACCGCCAAGAAGAAGTGTCCAGCATCTCGCGAGGACTGAAAGGCCTGGCGAAGGAACTGCAGATTCCCGTGCTGGTGCTCAGCCAGTTGACGCGCGCGCCGGAACGCGACGAACGCGGGCCGCAGCTATCGGATTTGCGCGAGTCCGGCGCTATCGAGCAGGACGCCGACGTGGTGATGTTCATCTACCGGCCGCATTTCTTCAAGGGAGGCGCGACGCCGGAAGAGCGGGAAGAGACGGAACTGCGCATCGCCAAACAGCGAAATGGACCGACCGATATGGTCAAGTTTGTGTTTCGGAGCCGGTTCACGCGGTTTGAAGAGGCCGCGCCGGACGCGTTCTCGCAATTTGCTCCCGACGACATGTAATTGCTGCCACAGCGCGGCAGTTTACCCACGGTCTTGCAGTGGGCGTGGCGTCACTGTGTCAGGAATGCTCCCGGTCTATTCTGTCCGGGATGTGCCCGGGTCTGTACCCCCGGCGCTGCGACCCCCGTACCCCCCACCAATTCGCATGAATATCAAAAAAAAAGACTTACAGAATTTGCATTTCGTAAGTGATTGATTTTAAAGGAGGTGATTTTGGTTGTTTTGCAGGAGCAAAACCGAAATGGCTGCCCCAAAAAGAAAAACGGGAGCAAGCTCCCGTACTGTAGACGTATCTTATTAACTGGATTAAGTCTATCACGGAGCCAGAAAAAGTCAAGAAAAAGTTTTCAAAAAATACCGTGCCAAAGGCCCGCCATTTGCTCCGTAAAGGGTGTTGTCATTCACGCGGCAGCCAAAGTGGCTGGCAGCGGGCCTGAGCGGCGCGGATGGCGTAAACTAAATTTTTCGGAAGGCACATGGCAAGCACACGGAAAAGTCCCCGCAAGGAAGTGCGACGCCCGGTATGGGCGGAAGTTTCGCTTGGCGCGCTGGCGCAAAATCTGGAAGCAATCCGCAGATACGTAAACCCGCCACACGAAAAGCGCAAGACACCGCGAAAGATTCTCTCCATCGTTAAGGGGAATGGTTACGGCCACGGCGGCCCAGAAGTGGCTAAGGCGCTGGAGAAGGCGGGGTCGGACTGGTTTGGCGTGACGTGCACGGACGAGGGGATCGCGGTGCGCCGGAACGGCGTCCGCAAGCCGATCCTGGTGCTGACGAGCTTCGTGCCGGGAGAAGAACCGCGCCTGGTGGAGCACGACCTGACGGCGGTGATTCATCGCTGCGAGCAGTTGGAATTGCTGAACCGGGCAGCGATGCGCCGCGGCGGCAAGAAGCGCGTGCCACTCCACCTGAAGATCGATACGGGAATGAACCGGCTGGGCGTTTCTTCCACGGACATGGATTGCTTTGCGCGGCAATTGGGGAAGTGCAAGAACCTGCAGCTAACCGGAATTTTTTCACACTTTGCCTCGTCGGAAGTGTTCACGAATACAACGGTTGGACAGCAAACGCGAGACCAAGAAGAGCGATTCTATGCGGCGCTCGAACGCTTGCGCGCATTGGGAATTGACCCCGGAATCGTGCACCTAGCGAACAGCGCGGCGATTGTAACGCGGCCGGAGACGTGGGCGGACATGGTGCGGCCCGGAGCGATTCTCTATGGCTACCATCCGGGCTACGATCCCCCGGAAAAACGCGAGGAAGCCGAGGGGCGGCTGCCGTTGAAGCCGGTGATGAGCCTCCGCTCGCGGATCATCAGCATTCGCACAGTGCCGACGGGCGCGGGAGTCGGCTACAACGCGACGTTTGTAGCCAAGCGGCCGTCGCGGATCGGGGTGCTGGCGGCGGGGTACGGAGATGGAATCCACCGCTCACTGGGAAACCGCGGGAACGTACTGCTGCGCGGGAAGCTCGCACCGATCATCGGTATCATCTCGATGGATGTAACCATGATCGATGTGACGGATATCGAGGGTGCGGAAATCGGTGACGTGGCTACGATCCATGGGACGGACGGCACCCGGTCGCTGCCAGCAAATCAGGTAGCGCGGAGCATCGGGACAGTGACTTCGGATTTGCTGTGCGCGGTAAGCCAGCGTGTCCCGCGACTGTATGTCCCATAATGAGAAAATGCGGGCGGCTAAGCGGCTAGCGCACCTGTAACGACGTTGTAACGTCGGATTTGTTGTGCGGGTGAGCCAGGGCATACCTCGGCTGCGGTTCCCATAACGGGAAAGGCCTACAGAGTTCACCGCAAAAATCCACCACATTGAATAGAAACTCGCTTGACGCCGTAGTGTTGAGAGAGTATATAGACCACGGCGACGCTAAAAAGCGTTGCACATCCCGCATCGGCCCTCTCCCACTCTCCGCTCCTGCGGGCTGGCTGTACTGATTTTGCAGTGGAAGATCCAAACTGTGAGGTCGTATGAGCCGGATGGGTATGGAAGCGCAGCGGCGTACGCATTCTCCGGAAGCGAGAATCTCACCTCAGGGCGAAGAAATGGGCGTACGCCTGCGTCCTGCATGGGGATTGCGCCGCGGCTGGGATTACTGGGCGGTACGGGCATTCCTCCTCGCATGCACGGGAGCGGTGAGCTATACGGTGAGGCCGTTCGAACTGCGAGGATGGCAGGCTGCAGGGGTAGGAATTCTGATCGGGCTGGCCGTTCTGTTCGCGGAATTGCGACTGCGCCGGGCGGCTTTGGGCGGGCTGCTGGGTGGGGCGTTTGGCGCGGTCCTCGGCGTGTTTGCGGCATTGCTTGTTACTCTGGTGATTTCCCGCACGGACGAGCCCGAGCCGACCAAATCTTTTCTCGAATTTGCGGCACTCTTCGCTTTCGGCTACCTGGGACTGACGCTTGGTTCTGGGAGGGGCGGAGAATTGCAAGTGGATGCGCTGGATGGGCTCTTTGGAAAGAAGGCTGCTGCCGGGGAATCCATGAAACTTCTGGATACCAGCGTGCTGATCGACGGACGGATTGCGGAGATATGCGAAGCGCAATTTATGGAAGGCGTGCTCGGAGTGCCGCAATTTGTGCTGCGTGAATTGCAAATGGTTGCGGATTCCTCGGATTCACTGAAGAGACAGCGCGGACGGCGAGGGCTAGAAGTGCTGCAACGAATTCAGAAGATGCCACAGCTCGAAGTGCGGATTCTGGAAGAAGATGCGCTGCAAGCTGGGGATGTGGATCACAAACTGGTGGAGCTGGCGCGCCGGACAGGCGCAAAAATCGTTACCAACGACTTTAATCTGAACAAAGTGGCCACGGTGCAAGGCTTTTCGGTGCTGAACGTCAATCAACTGGCGCATGCGTTGAAGCCTGCGGTTCTTCCGGGCGAGCCGATGCGAGTTTTGATTCTGCGCGAAGGGAAGGAAGCGAATCAGGGCGTGGCGTATCTGGATGACGGCACGATGGTGGTAGTGGATGGCGCGCGGCGGATGATCAACAAGGGCGTCGACATAATTGTGACGTCGGTGCACCAGACCACGGCAGGGAAGATGATTTTTGGCCGGTTAGAAGAACGCGCGGAGCAGGCGGCGCCTGCGTTGCGACAAACTGCAGCGGCAGGGCGAGGGAGCAACGGCGTGGCGCGTTCGGAGACGGGGAGCCGGGCGGCAACGCCGACTCGTCTACAGGAGCAAGGCACGCTGGAGCGCCAGGCACGCGCCGTCTTGCCTGAACCCGACGCCAGTTAGCCGATCGCGCGCTCACGCGGTGGTGAGGGGCAGTTTGAATTTTGACCCCTACTGTCACGATCAAGAAAATTCAAACTGACCACGACCCCACACGCACCGAATTTCACCTCGCGCCCTTGCTTGAGGTACACTCTGAAGTTTGCGAGTCCACGCCCTGAAGCGTCCGGGCGGAATCGCTCCAAACATGAGCCGAATCGCTGCCATTCTTCCCGCGGCCGGGATGGGAACACGCATGGGCGCGGAAACGCCCAAACAGTTCCTGGAACTGGACGGAACGCCAATCGTGATTTTGAGCATGCGTCGGATCGCGGCGTGCCCGCAGGTGACGGACATTATTGTGGCGACGCGGGCGGATGAAGTGACGCGGCTGGAGGAGCGGATCAAGAAGGAAAAATTCAAGCAAGCGGTGCGCGTGGTGAAAGGCGGCGATTCGCGGCAGGACTCCGTGGCCGCGGCGCTGCGCGAGGTGGCGAACGGAACGGAAATCGTGCTGGTGCATGACGCGGTGCGGCCGTTCGTGACGCCGGAACAGGTCGCGCGTGTGATTGAAGAGGCGCGGCGGTGCGAAGCCGCGATATTGGGAATTCCGGCGATGGACACAGTCAAAGAAGTGAAGCGGGCGAGCTTGCCGGAGGATGTGGCGTTGATTACCGGCACGGTGCCGCGCGAGCGCGTGGTGCTGGCGCAGACGCCGCAAGCCTTTTCCACGAAACTCTTGAAAGAGGCGTTTGCGCGAGCCGAGACTGACGGAGTGAACGCGTCGGATGAGGCGGGGCTCGTGGAGCGTATGGGGCACGACGTACACGTTGTGCTAGGCTCCGAGCGAAACATGAAAATCACCAAGCCGGCCGACATGGAATTGGCGCGCTTCTACTTGGAACGCGAGCAGCGGAAGGCTTGAGAATGAACTCAAGTTCCACAGCAAAGACGATCCTGTTTTGGATTTCCATCGTATTTTTAGGTGTCATTTTGTGGAAGCTGGTTTCTGCGAATAAGAACGCCCCAGAAGTTGTCTCGTATTCTGATTTTGTTCAGATGATCGATGATAAAGAAGTTTTGAATTCCAAGATTTACCTAGAAGCGAATTCTGCGAATATTTATGTACTGCTTCGACGCTCGCAAAAGTACGTGCAGACCACTATCGCTACCAGCGAGCTGCCGGAAATCACTGCGCGTCTGAGGGATAGCGGGGCAAACATAGAAATCAACCAAGTGAAGAGTGGAGACTGGACATTGATTCTTCTCAATGCGGCGCCGCTCATTCTTCTCGTTGGGTTCTGTCTTTTCTTGATGCGGCAGATGAAGGGCAACGCGAAGCGAGCCCTGCCATTGCGTACGGCAACTGCGCGAACTGGCATCGGCTACGATCTGCATCGTTTAGAGGAGGGGCTGCCGCTCGTCGTAGGCGGTATTGAACTGCCGCTCGATAAGGGGCCGGTGGGGCATTCGGACGGCGACGTACTGGCACACGCGATGTGCGACGCGATTCTCGGAGCTGCAGGTGCTGGCGACATCGGGACGCATTTTCCAGACACCGATCCGAAGTGGAAGGGCGCGAACAGCATGCTCTTTCTCGAACATGCAAGGAAACTGCTCGATGAAAAGCATTTTGAGATTGAGTGGATTGACGCCGTCGTGATCACCGAAAAGCCCAAGCTGGGGCCGCACTTTCCGAAGATGCGCGAGGCGTTGGCAAAGGCACTCGGTGTCGGGGCCGAAAAGATTCATCTCAAAGCAAAGACTAACGAGGGTGTTGACGCGATCGGGCGCGGGGAAGCTATCGCGGCGCATGTGGTTGCCACGCTGACTTCGCGCTGAATTGCGTTTGGCAGAAAAGCAGATCCCTCGATTCGCTCGGGATGCCAATCCAGAAACTTTTTCGGCAACCCCTAAGCTACAATTCCATTGATGATTCCCGGTGAACATTCTGAAGCGCCGATTGTTGCGGCGAATCCGTTCACTGCGGACGATGTTGTCGCTATTCTTCGTGAACGTGGGTGGCTGGCGGGGGAGCCTTGGGCTGAACAGCGTAGTTGGAGCGAGCGCGCCGCATCGATGCTTGGGGGGCACGCTGGTGACCGTGCTGCCTTGGCTGAGTTGCTTGGTCTAGTGTTTCAATACGACGCGCGCGGAATCATTTCCAAGGTGGAAAGCCATGTGGTGCTTTCGCGCTATGCGGCACGCGAAGTGCTGCGGCGAGTGGCGCTACTGCTACTGGATGGCGAAGCGCTGACGTCGGAAAGATTCAAGGAAATTGTTACGGCATTGAAAGACGGGATGGAGTTGCGCGGGCGCGAATTGTTTCATCCCATCCGACTGGCGCTGGCGGGGCGCGCGGGGGAAGGAGAACTTGACCGCGTGATTCTGCTGTTGGACGAGGCGGCTGGGGTTTCGTTTGCCGTGCCGGTAAAATCGGCACGCGAGAGAATTGTTGAGTTTTGTTCGGCATTGGATTGAGTCTGGTGTCGAAGAGAGCGCAGAGCTAAGGTTGTGGAAGAGACAGGCAGGATTTGTCAAAGAGACAGGCAGGAATGCCTGTGCTGCCTGCTGCTTTCCACTGCGGATAGCCAACGGTAGACTCACTACTTCATGGATAAGCTGACTGGGATACATGCGGTTAAGGAAGCGCTGGAGGCGCGGCGGCCCATCGATCGCATTGCGATTGCGAAGGGGCGACAGGACACGCGAGTCCAGGAAATCGTGCAACTGGCGCGCAAACAGGGCGTCCCAGTACGATTCGAGGATCGCGGGCAGATTGACCGGCTGGCCAATTCGAAAGATCACCAGGGAGTTTTGGCGCTGGCGGCAGCGCGCGCGGCGGCGACTCTGGAAGACATTCTGGCGAATGCCAACAGCGGCCACGGACAGTTGGGACTGATTGTGCTGCTGGACGGAGTTGAAGACCCGCACAATCTGGGAGCGATCATTCGAACGGCGCTGGCGGCGGGCGCGCATGGCGTGGTGATTCCCGAACGGCGCGCGGCGGGGCTTACGGATACGGTCGCCAGGGCTTCGGCGGGAGCGTTGGCGCATCTCCCGGTTGCGAAAGTGACGAATCTCGTGAGGACGATGGAAGAGTTGAAGGAAGCGGGCTACTGGCTGGTGGGACTCGATGAGCAGGGAGACAAGAATTACACGGAAGTGGATTACACTTCGCCGGTAGGGATTGTGCTCGGCAGCGAGGGCCAGGGACTACATGAGTTGACGCGCAAACGATGCGATTTCGTTGTTTCGTTGCCCACGACTGGCCCGGTAAAGTCCCTCAACGTTTCGGTTGCGGCAGGCGTGGTGCTGTTCGAGGTACTTCGCCAACGAAAATCGCGAACACGAGCGAAGTGAGCGTCAGTTTGCGGCGGAACAAGATTACTTGTCGTATTGAATGAGCGAGAAGACGTCGACGCCGTTGAGTTTCTTGCGGCCGTTGAGGAAAGTCAGTTCGACGGCGAAGGCTGCGCCTTCGACTGTGCCGCCGAGTTGCTGGATTAGCTTGACGGTGGCGGCGGCGGTGCCGCCGGTGGCGAGCAGATCGTCACAGATAATTACTCGCTGACCGGGCTTGACCGCGTCTTCGTGGATTTCGAGCGTGTCCGTGCCGTATTCAAGGGCATAGGAGACGCTGACCGTTTTGGCGGGGAGTTTTTTCGGTTTTCGAACAGGAACAAAACCTGCGCCAAGGCGGTACGCCAACGCGGGAGCAAAGATGAAACCGCGCGCTTCAATTCCGGCTACGATGTCAATGGTGTTACCGTTGTAATGCTCGCAGAGGCGGTCAATCAAGGTGCAAAAGCCTTGCTTGTCCTTAAGAAGCGTCGTCAAGTCGTAGAAGAGAATACCCGGCTTCGGGTAGTCCGGCACTTCGCGGATCAGCTTCTTCAAGTCGTTCATTCGAACGTTTCCCCTTTTCCCTTTGTCACTTATTCGTTTCGCTCAGGCGCTTGGATTGATGACGAATCCACCCTCATACCGCGGATCCGGAGTGGCCGGCTCCTCGTGAATTTCGCTGACGCTCGAGAAACGCGGCCCGCGGTCCAACATCGCCCGGAATTCGGCATGCTGCTGCGCAGTGCCCACGACATACGCTTCCACGCGGCCATCCCGCAAATTTCTGACAAAGCCGCTTACGCGCAGCTTTTCCGCGGCGTCTTGCGCGAAGTAACGAAAGCCCACGCCCTGGACTATCCCGGAGACGAAATATCGTTTGGCTATTTTTGCGTCGCTCACGAATCGTCGAAATTGTAGCAGAGAGACGGGAATTCTTCCTTGGCCGGGCTGCGCACTTCGTGTCGCTAGGGTTGCATTGGAGGAGTGCGTTAAACTCTTGCTTCGGAGCGACGCGCGAGGCTGCCCAAAGGTGAATTGAACGCATCCAACTCTTCTATGAAGCAGGACAGACTTTTTGCGTGCTGCAGACACCGGTCGTTATTTTTGCGCGGCGTTGTTCTTCTCGTTTTGGCTGCGACGCATGGGGGATTGCTGCGGGCGCAGGATGCTCCGCAGGGACCGCTCGCGCCGCCGCCGGAGCATCACGTTAACCGCGTCGGAAATGTGTCCGAGCCGGAGGCGCCGCCGTCGCTGCCCGAGACGGAAATCATCAAACACTTTTCCGGGAAAGAGGATGAATACATCCTCGCGCGCGCGCGTTATACCTACCGGAAAACAATACGAATCCAGGAATTCGGCGCGGACGGGCAGCCTTCCGGCGAGTTTGTGCTGGTGACAGAACCGGCAAGGAGCGCGGATGGAAAGTTATTCGAGAAAGTGGTCGAGAGGCCCCGCTCCACGCTCCAACATCTCTTTCTTAGGTCGGAAGATCTCGAAGGGCTTCAGCGCATCCCCGCATTTCCACTTACTTCAAGCCAACTGGCGAAATACGACCTCAAATACGTGGGCAAAGAACAGGTGGATGAAATCGATTGTTACATTTTTCAAGCCACGCCAAAAGTGGTTGAGCGTGTCAAGGCCTATTTCGACGGCATAGTATGGGTGGATACAAAATACCTGGAAGTCGTGAAAACCTATGGGAAGTGGGTTACCGATCAGGGCGACGTGCACACGATCGCGGATCTGCCCTTCAGCCTGTTTGAGACTTATCGCGAAAATGTTGACGGAAAATACTGGTTCCCGAACTACGCGCGCTCGGATGGCACGCTGAACCTGAAGGGACTGGAGGTTCCCGTCAGGCTGGTTATCAAGTGGATGGATTTCAAACCCATTCCCAACGCGCCGCAACCGGGGGCTCCTGCAGCAGTCTCGACTACGGCGAAGCCATAGATTGACCGCTAAGCGCGTCCTCTTAGCAGTGCAACTTCTTCAGAGTGTCCGGCAACTCTTCGATCGAGTCGATTAGAAACTCCGGACGGGCCGCGCGCAGGCGCTTTTCGGTGGGGAAGGGGCCGAGCACGCCAATTGCGCGCACGCTTGCGCGCCGCGCCATCTCTACGTCCTGCGGCGCGTCACCGACGTAGACGCACGCAGATGGGCGCAGCTGCATTTGCCGCAGGGCAAGGTGCAGCGGCTCCGGATGCGGCTTCTTACGCAGGGTATCCCCGCCGCAAACGCGCGCCGCGAACAACGTTGTCAAACGAAACTCGCGCAATTGCCGGGTGACACGATCGCGATCGCCGCTGGTGACCAGGCCAAGATGGTGAGCGTTGCGGAGTCTAGCGAGGACGCGGCGCGCACCGGCCATCAGCTTGGGCCGGTGTTTTGCGTAATGCGCACGCCAGACGCGGTCCGCATCATCCCAGCGCTTGCGCGGCAAGCCCGCGGCGCGGTAGACGTGATACCAATTCGGCGAGTAATTGTCCTCAAGCTCTTCAAGTCCCCACGGAATGCCCATCTCCTTAAACATGGCGAGGTAGGAGGAGGTATCGGCTTGGTAGGAATTGACGAGCGTACCGTCCCAGTCGAAGAGTACTCCCTCAATGACGCAAGCTCGTTTCGCGGGCATGGTTCCACAGGGTAGCAGAAACTTGATGAAGACCGAATTCGGCTGATTTGACAAGCGGCGGAAAGACTCAGAAAGTTCGTTCGGACGGTAGCGTGGCAACTAAGGCTTCAGGTAACGGGAAGGGATGCAGTCGTCGCGGTCAAACTGAACATCATCGAAGGTTGCAGCGATGCCATGCCAGCCGGGCATGGCGGCCGTTTCGGTTCTGCATACACGGGCCATGGTTGCGGCGACAACGTTGCCAAGGCCCAGAGGCTTGCTTACCAGCACAATTTCCAGTTCGATCGAGGTGCCAACCGCCAGTTGCCGGGGACATAGAAAATAGACGCCGGTCGAACTGATGTTGCGAGTGACAAGGGTTATGGGAAATTGTTCGGGCACTCCGCCAGCGCTCCGAAGACGCATCGGAAGGTTCAGGCTGGCGCGGGGATATTCACGCTGTTCGGGATGGACGCCCACGGCGTGTGTGGGGACGCGGACAAAGCGCCGGGGCTGCTCAGGGCGTAGAAGCGGGGTCAATCGCAGCTCAGGAACGCGCATTGCGGAGACGCGCGGCGCAACGGAAATCAGTTGCGGTCCAGCAGCGGATGCGCGGGCTTCTTCGGCCGGTTCGTCCGGCCACAACTCAAATGGAGCTACGCGATTTGTCGCGCTCATCAAGCCCTCAGAGACGCCACTTCACAGTCGCTGGCTTTGGCCCAACAAACTTAACTGTCTAACTGACTTTCTGGATTTGCCCCGTCCACGCCTGTGCGGCGCGGAGCGCTAAGATGCCACTAGTTGCGGCCAGCGTCAACCTGTGGAAAACAGCGGGAGTGTCTTAACCTCAAACACTTGGTAATAGTACTGGAACTCGCCCACTACATTCTGTGGATTACGTAACAGAATGCTCTACCAATATGGTGCTCGACAGCCGGGGCTGGTGCATCTATTCATGGAGGGAATTCCAGGTGAAAATAGTTTAATGTCCGCCCCGGCTCTCGATTCTCAGAATTCGGTGGGAACTCCTAGGCAACCGACGCACACGCCTGCTGCCGTGACAACTCTGGTGTTGGTGGCCTTTGCGGCCGTGTATCTGGTCTGGGGCTCGACCTATTTGGCCATCCGCATTGGCGTCGAATCGTTTCCACCGCTCATCCTGGCAGGACTCCGCCACATAGTTGTGGGGTTGCTGCTGTATCCGATCCTTCGGAAGACGACGGGGATCAAGCCTACGGCCGCAAACTGGCGGGCGGCCGTTGTCACCGGGGCTCTGCTGCTATTCGCGGGGAACGGAGGCGTCAGTTGGGCAGAAAAGACTGTGCCTTCCGGAATCACGGCGCTCCTGGTGGCCACGGTATCGCTGTGGCTGGTAATCGTGGATTGGTTGCGTCCTGGCGGCGTAAAGCCCGTTCCGAGAGTAGTCGTGGGGCTCCTAATGGGATTTGCGGGAATGGCGTTTCTGGTTGGCCCGGCGCACCTGGGAGGTTCAGAACGCGTCGATCCACGAGGCGCTGCGGTGCTGGTGATTGCCTCGCTGGCCTGGGCATGTGGCTCGCTCTATTCAAAACACGGTGGAATGCCCAGTTCAGCGATGCTCGGTGTGGCGATGCAAGGCCTTGCGGGCGGCGTGATTCTGCTGCTCGTGGCATGGTTTGCGGGAGAATTCCGCCAGCTGCAGCTGAGCGCGATTTCGCTACGCTCCTGGCTGGCGCTGGGCTACCTCATTGTATTCGGGTCTGGCATCGGATTCAGCGCGTACCTATATATTTTGCAGAAGAGCACCGCGGCGCGCGTGGCGACATATGCGTTTGTGAATCCGGTGGTGGCGTTATTCCTCGGATGGCTGATCCTTGGGGAGCCCATAACTCTGCGTACAGTTGTTGCAGCAGCGGTCATCCTCACTGCGGTCATATTGGTGATCACTGCGCCGCACCGAAAGCCCGCGCTCAGCGTCGCTACGGTTCAGGCCGCTGAGGAAGCCTGATCGTCCGGTATTTTGCTGGTCTCGCCTTTCTTACTTTGCCGAACGTTTGCGGATAGAATTGTTTTTTCTGTTTGCGCTACTTTTAACGCGTTGAACATGAGCCACACACAAACGCAATTCGCACACAACATATCAGCGCATGCGGCCGCGCGGTACTGGCGGGCAACGCTGGCACGCGATTCCCGAGCCGATGGGAGCTTCGTGCTAGCCGTGCGCTCTACACATATTTACTGCCGGCCGTCGTGCCCGGCGCGTCGCCCGCTGCGGCGCAACGTCACTTTCTTCCGTACGCGGGAAGAAGCGGAAAAACAAGGATACCGGCCTTGCCTGCGATGCCGCCCGAATGAAATTGCGGGTCCCGTAGCCTTGGTGCAACGGGCCGTTGAGCTTCTGGCGGAGTCTTCCGAAGAGGGCGCTCGTTTGGGGACCGTGGCCACGGCGCTGGGGACCACACAAGCCACGTTGCGCCGCGCGTTCCTGCAAGTGACGGGACTGAAACCGCGTGAGCTTGCCGAGGCGTTGCGCATCAAGCGCTTTAAGGCCATGCTCCGTGCGGGAAAAAGTATTACCGATGCGCTGTACGAAACAGGTTATGGATCATCAAGCCGCGTCTACGAGCGCAGCAACGCGCAGCTTGGCATGACGCCGGCAACTTATCGAAAGGGAGGACAGGGCATGAAAATCGGGTACAGCATTGCGAAATCGCCACTCGGGAAGGTTCTGGTGGCAGCGACGGAGCGGGGCGTTTCGGCGGTTTATTTGGGAGATGCGGAGAACGCGATGATCGCTGAGCTGCGTGAAGAATATCCGCGAGCGGAAATTGTGCCGGCCACGGATTCGTTCCAGCGCTGGGTGCGGGAAATTGTGCAGCGCATCGAAGGCAAGCAGCCTCGATTGGAGTTACCGCTCGATTTGCAGGCGACGGCGTTTCAAAGGCGTGTGTGGCAAGAACTGCAGCGCATTCCGCCAGGCAGAACACGGACCTACTCGCAAGTCGCCCGGTCTCTTGGCCAACCGAAGGCCGTGCGGGCGGTCGCGAGAGCTTGCGCCACGAATCCTGTGTCCATCGTGGTGCCGTGCCATCGCGTGATTCGCGAGGACGGAACGCTGGCCGGCTATCGATGGGGGCTTTCCCGCAAGGAACAATTGCTGGCGCAGGAGCGCGGGGCAAGCAACTGAGTTAAGCGTTGCGAGGCGGAAAACAAAGGTCCCGAGATCAACTTAATTGCAAAAATTCTAGATTATCCGCGGGGCTTTTCCACTTTGACATTCTTTGGCCAGTCGGGCTTGAACCTGGCATCACTGATCTTCAGATTCTTCATCACGTGGGTATAGTGGGATAAGAAATAGTCGTCGGAGCCTGTCTCGAAGAATTTCTGCTGTACCGGCAACCAAGAAGCTTCGTCGATCCACATCCGAATTCGAGCAATCTGACTGCGAGCCTGGTCGGACTTGGGGGTCAATTCCAGAACCACAGTCTTGCGGTTGTCGAACTCCTCCTCGCCAATCAGCGTCAGGACGTAGTTCTTCTTGAGTGTTTCGCCCTTGGTACCGAATCCCAGCGCAAGATACTGGTCAACGAACGAGCGGTGTTTTCCGATGTTGTATTCCTCGACGCGATTGATCTTCGGGGTGAAAACGAACAGAGAATCGCCATTTCGCAGGATTGTTCGAGGATCAGGCTTTTGAAAATCGATACGCATCTTGTCGTCGCGGCGGACCAAAATCTGGCCAGTCTCGGCTGAACTGTCCTTGACGACTGCGGTGTATTTAATGTGCTCGATATCAGCGGTCAGGGTGTGAAAGTCCTGCGCGGACTTGTCCAGCATGGCCAAGACGCCATCGAGGGTCCAGTTCGAAGTTGCCTGCGCGGCGAGGGGCCTAAGCCCACCGGCGGAGCAGGCCATGCAAACCAGAGCGAAAAGAAGGAATGTTATACGCCTCAAACTTGGCCTCTATTCAGAAAAAATGCGGGACTCATGCAAGCCTTCGAATCCTAACATATACAGAGAGATGCGCGAACGCGCCGGGGTGTCACCTGCGAACAATTCCTAACACCGGTCAAAACCACGGCTAATGGCGAATCTCCACCTGGTAGGCAATCACCGTGCCCTGGTCATCGCGCAGGGGTTCGATATTGGCGATGGAAAAATTTCCGTTGTGAAGCTCCGGCAGCGCTTCCTGCAAGGCGTTGTGCAAGTCGTTCTGAAGCGCAAGCTTCGTCGGTGGAGCCAGGATGCGCGCGTCCACGCGATACTTCAGCCGGTTGCCTTCTTTCGAAATCAATTGAACTTGTCCCGGGGAGGCCGGAGCTCCGCCTTGCGGCTTATCGTGAAACCACTCTCGCGGAGTGAGAAGTACGAAAACCAAAATCAGGATGACGGCGAGGTCGTATTGCCACGTGCCGCGCTCGTAGGACCAGAAAAATGTCCGGGACAGGATTTGGCCAAAGCTTGCCATATCAATCCGCAGGCACGCCGTCGACGATAACGCCGTCGCGCATGTGCACGACGCGGTCGAAATACGTGGTTGCTTCCGGGTTGTGGGTGATCATGACGATGGTCTGGCCCAGATCTTTGTTCAGTTGGCGCAGCATTTGCAGCACGGTTTCAGAGTTCTTCGAATCGAGGTTGCCGGTGGGCTCGTCGGCGAGGAGAATTTTCGGCTCGTTGATGATGGCCCGCGCAATGGCCACGCGCTGCTGCTCGCCACCGGAAAGTTCCGAGGGCTTGTGATGCAGGCGCCCCGCCAGCCCGAGCATCTGCGTTACAACGTCGAAACGATGCGGATCGAAGCCGTCACCATGAATGAACTGCGCGATGGCGATATTCCCTTTGGCCGTCAAGGTGGGGAGCAGATTGAAGCGCTGGAAGACGAAGCCGATCTTGTGGCGGCGCAATTTGGTGCGGGCGGCGTCGCTCAGCTCGGTGAGGTCATTTCCGTCGACCAACACCTTGCCGCGGGAGGCCTGAGCCAGGCCGCCAATCACGTACAGCAGCGAAGACTTGCCGCAGCCGGAGGGCCCCATCACCGCGACAGATTCGCCGGGGAGCACTTCGAAATTCACGCCACGCAATGCCGGGACTTCGACTTTTCCCGCGCGGTAGAGCTTCCACAAGCTTTCTGTTCTGAGTATCGGCTCCACGCTCTTTTTTCCCTGGAAAATCAGCCCTTCGGCAGGTGTCCGTATTGTAACTGTGATTCCCATTCGTGCCTAGCATCCTCGCTGGTTCGCGGCGGTTTCCCGCTCGCTATGTGACGCTGCAATCTTACAGTAGTGCGCGCATCAATCTTACTGCCTTACTCTCTCAATCGTACGACAAAGCTTCCACTGCATCTTTGCGGCTCGCCAGCCAGGCGGGATAGCTCGCGCCGAGAAGCGCGCCCAGAAGCGCGATGATAGCCGCGCGAAGAACCCATCCGGAAGTAATTAAAATGGTCAGAGTCGGAAACTTCCAGATAAATCCGGCCCGTATCAGATAGCTTAATCCGATGCCTGCCCCAATACCGAGAAGGGAGAGCACCGCCGATTCCGAAAGCAGCGCGCGGATTACAAACCAGTGATTTGCGCCGAGCGATTTCAGAACGCCGATGTCCTTGGTGCGCTCGATCACGCTAGTGTACATCGTGAGAAATATGACCAGCAGGCCTATGGTGATGGCCAGCAAAATCATCGCATTGATAAAGGACTCCAGGCCCGGGATGTTTGTCGAAGTCATCAGGGAGAGGTAATCCTTGAGTGGCCGGATGGTGTAGCCGGGAAGGAGGTGACGCAGGTCCTCCATAACATCCTCGGTGTGTTCCGGGCGTGTGCACTTTACAAAGAAGACGCTGGCTTTGTCCCTGGCGCCCACTAATCCCTGCAAGGTTGCCAGGGGAACAAAGAGCCGCGAACCCTTTCCATGCTCGACGACTCCCGCCACATGCCAATCGTGATCAAAGATACGATAGTCCTGTCCCGGCTGTATCTTCTTCGTTTTTGCCGCAATGTCGTCCACAAGAATGTCGTCAGGGCCCTCCAAGTCGTGCCCTTGGAGGAATACAAATCCGCCTGAGACAGCTCGAAAGCTTTCTTGATCAATCCCATAAACGATTTCCACACCCGAGGTGTTGAACTGGAAGAGCACCGGGGCCACGGACTGGACGTACTTCATTTCTGCAAGCTTGTCGCCAATTTTGATGGGCATGGGAGCGCTGCCAAAGGCCAACATGTATGACGAACCCGGCGGCTGCAGCATGATGTCAGCCCCGATACCCTCGATGCGCTTGGCGGTTTCTGTGAGCAGGCCGCTGGTCAAGCCCACGATCAGGACGACCAGCGCAACTTCCACGGCGATTCCCATGGCGCCGATAAGCGTGCGCAGCGGGCGGTGCAATAAGTTGCGGAGGATCAGTTCGCCCATCATGGCTGTTTGTTCTCCGTGGGCTCTCCGACGGGCACCAATTCCATTCCGGCTGGTTGCTCAAGCTTGAATCGCTCGGCGGGAATCTCTTCGTTCACAGTGATTTTCGTGACCTGCAAATCGAGCTTGTAGTCGTCGTGCGGCCGGTCGATGCGAATCGATCGTGGAAACAAGGACGCTCCATTCGGAGGCGCGGCTCCGGAGGCCGGTCCAGTTGCACTTTCGGGAGGTTGCCAATCCGCAACTCGAACGTCCGAGAGTAGAAGGCCCTTCGGCCCGAAATTCTGCATACGGGCGACCTGCAGGTTGGAACGGTCAAACCAAATCTCACGCAGAACTTCGACCTGATAGCCGCCTCGCAGAACGGTCAGGATGTAGTATCTGGCGTTCTCGTCGTTGAATTCTCGCAGGGTCACCGATTCTGCCTTGTGGATTTCCGGCCAGAGCACGGCGTCCAGCAAATGCTGAGGCCGCAAATTCTCGATGGGCTTGTTGCTAATGCGCTCGACGGCCACGGGCCCAACCAGGAACTTCTTCTTCGACGGAATCAAAACCCGAAAGGTTTCGCCGTCGCTGGCCATGTCGAAGACTGTCGTTCCGATCACCGGCGCCTGCCCGATCACCCGAATCTGCGCGGGTCGCGCCGCCAACAGGAAGGCCTTCACCTCGTGATATTCGTCGATGACCCCGCTATACTGCGACCCCGCGGTCGGCTTCATTTCCACGATGGCGTTCAACGTCTTTGTTCCGCGTGCAATCAAATTGTAGGCCTCGAGGAGTTCTTCACGAGTAGCATCCTTTGCGACGGGCCTTTGCGAAATCACGGTGTGACCGGTCACAACTCTCCCGCCAGGACAGCCGCAGGAAATCGCCGCCAGTGTCAGCAGTACCATGCATGTTTTCACACGTCGCATCAATGAGTTTCGTCCCCACCCGAACTAATAATGCAATCTAGCAACCAATTGGACGCCGGCCGATCAACGCCGGTCGCGGCCAGAGAGCCACTTAATTGGGCCGTGCAATATGAATGTCAAATGGCTGAACCGCCGGGCGCACGCGACGGATGACTTCGCTAGGCCAAAGCGATTCGCTCAGCAGCGTCACCCAGCCGTCCTCCGGTTCGCAAATCGCGCAAAATGTGTAGCGATTGTACGCCTGCTGATAGGCGTCCAAGCCGCGCTTTGACAGGTCACCCTCGAGCGCTGCATCGGCGGATTGCGCCGACTTACCAGCCCTGATACCGAAGGTTTCGCCTCCAAAGCGTTCAAAAATCTGACGCAACTGCTCTTGATTTGGTTGTGGCAGAACAACGCAACGTTCCGCCGCATCGCGCAAAGCAATTTCATGCAGTTTGCAGAATTCTCTCACTCGGTCAATGTGGCTAAAAAAATCGACGACATACGATTCGTTCCCTGCAAGGGCAGGGAACACCACTGACCAAATTTCTGCGGCCTCCTTGCCGCGCACCGGCTCGCGGTTTTCGGTTTCGAGCAATTCGAGCCCCACGGCTTTCACGTCTCCGCCGAGCTCCAACGCCTGCACATCCAGAGAAAATGGTGGCAATTCCAGCGCGCCGCCTCCGGGCGCTGCGGCCCCAGACGTATTCATTCTTCGGACTCCGACTGCGGAAACTTGGTCCGAAAATCCGGCGACTGCTTCCGGACGTCCAGCCAGTCGAAGAAGGCGTCCGGCGTTTCCAGCCAGATACGGAACCAGCTGGCGATCTCTACTTTTTCCGCGCGTTTCAGAGCTTCCACTTTGCGATTGCGCGAGATCATCTCCGCGCGGCGCTTGCCGAGGCGCGCTACGTTCAAGACACGCTCCACGGCTGCGTGTTCGCCGTGCGCACGGAACTTACGCATCAATTCATCCAGCCGCATAATGCTGACTTCAGCGTCTTCCAGCGTCTTGAAATGCAGGAGATCCTCGAATTCTTCTTCGTATTGTTCCTCGGCTTCTTCCAACTGATTGATGGTTACCTTTTGTCCGGCATCTTTCAGCACGTCCGCAATATATTCCATTCCCGTTTTGCCGGCCTCGCCATGTTCGGCGAGAAGCCGGCGGCGCAACTGGTCGATCTCCGCCGGCGTCCATTGCTGTACTTTTATTTCGCGGGCGGTTTCCAGGATCAGCGCTTTCTTCGATTTCAAATCTTCGGTCATCTGGCTTTGCCTCGGTGCAGCTTGCTGCGTTTTTTCTTGGGGCTGGGAGGCGCAGGCGGAGGTGGCGGGGGATCCGCCGGAAGTCCTGCCAGCAGGCGGCGATACTTCACCACATTCTTGTTGTGTTCCGCCAGGGTGGCGCCAAAAAAATGCCCGCCCTTGGTGTTGGCCACAAAGTACAAATAATTTGTCTGCGCGGGGTGCATTGCGGCACGCAGAGACGCTTCGCCGGGATTGCCGATCGGTCCGGGGGGAAGACCGCCGTGCTCATACGTATTATAAAGAGAATCGAACTGCAGGTCCTTGCCGGTCAAGCTGCCGTTATATTTTCCCAGCCGTTCCATCCCGTAAATCACCGTCGGATCACATTGCAACCTCATGCCTTTGCGGAGACGGTTTTCAAATGCGCCTGCCACTAGCGGCCGCTCCTCCGGCTTCGGAGTCTCCCTCTCGACGAGAGAGGCCAGAGTTACAATCCTGTTTACCACGCGGTGGTCGCCTTCGTCTGTTGGCCCACCGGCCGTCGGCCAGGCAATGCGCTTCCACTCCTCCTTGAACTTGCGCACCATTTCCGCAGTCAATTCGCTGGCTGCGGGGTGGCGGGGGAGCTCGTAAGTGGCAGGGAAGAGGAAACCTTCCAGCGTCTGTGCGCCCGGCGCAAAATCACGAATTGGCGCCGGATCACCCGCCGCATAAAGAAAATCGCCGGCGCGCATAAACTTTCCCGTCTCCAGCTCGCGGGCGATGTCGAACATCGTTTCGCCTTCGCGCACTGTGAAGGGCTGCTGGAACACCTGGCCGTTTGCGATTTTCCAGAAAACATCGGTGCCGGTCATGGCATGATCAAAGAAATATTCACCTGCTTGAAGCGTGCGCTTGGGATGCCGCCGTGCGTAAATCTCAAAAGCCAGCTTGCTGCGCACCACGCCATTTTTTTTCAGGATGTAGCCCACGTACCGGCTCGATGCCCCACGTGGCAGGTCAACGAAGACACCTTCTTTCGGAAATCCCTGGTACGGGTGCGTCATTCCGTACCACATCCACACCGCCGTGCCCCCGGCAATCAGCGCGACAAGCAGCAATAGCACGACCAAAAGTTTCAATTCAACCTCACCGAATTATTTTCTCAGTTCGCTCAGGTCTTAGTGGCCGTTTGCTCCTGGCGATCCAGGTACTCTTTCAAAATAACGGCCGCGGCTACAGCGTCCACGCTCATTTTGGCATTGACACTCTTTTGTTTCTTGTGGCCGGTCAACTTTTCCTCGTGGATAAACCTTCCCTGAACTTCTTCCACCAGGCGCTCGGCTTCCCAGCTGGTGAGTCTCTCATCCATCATTTCCACGGGCACGCCGATCTGTTTCCGCATACGCTGCGCAAAGCGCTCCGCCTCTTCGGCCATATCGCCATGCGTGCCATCCAGCCGCAGCGGCAACCCCACGACAACCTGCTTCACGCCATGTTCGCGCACGAGTTCGCGCAGCCGGCGCATGTCCTCGTTCCGGTTGACGCGCTCGATTGTGCTCAGCGGCCTGGCCATCCGTGTTTCGGTATCCGCGAGAGCAAGACCAATCCGCGCGCGACCATAATCCACGCCGAGAATGAATCGCCGCTCAACGGTGTTCAGTTCACGCTTAACGGTGGTCACGCTATCAGTATACCGGGAAGGGCTCCACGATATATGCGATGCGCCCAAAGAGATGCCGGTCACGTAAATCTGTCTTAAGAATGAAATGGCGAATCTACGGTTTGCGGCCGCGCGCGCCGCTCTGCCAGGCGTCCCAATAGCCAAGTAATTTAAGCTGCTGGTCGAGGCCGGTTTCCTTGACGAGAACATCGAGTTCTGAGCGTGAGAGGCGCTTGCCGAGCGGTTCGGCGCGGTCGGCAATGCCCCAGGCCGTCAGCGCAGCGAGCACGGTGTGCAGCTTCAGCTCGCGGATGTCGACTTTGTCCAGCGTGTCCGAAGCCGCGTGGTAATTCGGCAGGTAGTTGGCCTCTTCCTGATTCGCCACCAGCGTGGGCACGCCTTCGAGCAGGAAATCGAAATTGTCTGTTCCGAAGGAGGCGTCATAAGTGTGATTGTTCGCGCCCCAGGATTCCAGCGGTTTGAGGACTTCGCGCACGGCTGCTTCAATGTCGCGGCGGCCTCCCAGCGAATATCCAGTCACACGGCCGATTCCGGCGTCAAACGTAATCATCGCGCGAATCTTGTCGAGCTCCGCGCGATGCACCTTTACATATTCGAAGGACCCGATAGTTCCTTGTTCCTCGCCGCTGAAGAGGACAAAACGAATCGTCCGACGCGGTAGGAGTCCCGTCGCCTTAATCGCTCGCGCTGCTTCAATCACCAGCGCCGCGTTGCAGCCGTTGTCGAGCGCCCCGGTGCCTAATTCCCAGGAGTCCAGATGCGCGCCAAGAAGGACGACTTCGTCCGGCTTCTCATAGCCGCGAATTTCGCCGACAACATTTTCCTGCTCCGTCGGCTTGCCAATCTTGTTGGGCATGTCAAAGCGCACTCGCACTTTTCCCGGATAGACGGCGACGGTCCGCGCCAGCCGCATGGCATCTTCACGCGCCACGACTGCCTGGGGAATCCTGTCGATCTCGCCGGCAAGGGAATTCGTATGGCGATAGAGCAGCAGCCGTTCGCGCGCGCCCATCCACAGAATGGCCTTCGCGCCGTCCTTGACGGCATGCTCGATAATCACTGGCGGGCGCAGGTATTCGTTGAAGAGATCGGCCCAGGTTGAACCGATGTCGCTATGAACCAGCAGAATCGCGCCCTTGACCCGTCCGCCTGCTTTCGCAAAATCGTCCTCGCTGCCGTATCCCCCATCGACGACGTCCGCTTCAATTCCTCCCGCTGGCGTCGCCGGCGACCACCCTGTTGCTTTCAACCGCACGGGAAATCTCACCGGGCCCAGCAATTCGAGTCGGGTATCGCCTTCGCTCCAGGTCACCGGCAGCGTGTATTTCTCCGTGTGAACATCCACTCCCGCCACGCGGAATGCCGCGACGCCCCACTCCACGGCTTTGGCCATTTCCGGCGATCCGGTCACGCGGCCGCCGATTTCATCCGTCAGCCGCCGCAAATTCTCCTCCAACGGCGAAGAGCCCATCACGATGGGCAGAATTTTTGCCGCGGCTTCGGCGCACGACGACGCTTCCGAGGTCGAACAACCCGCTGTTCCCTTGGCGCCTTGCCCTGGGATTAGCGGATTCTGTTTCACCGGCGGAATCTGGGCTTGGACCAGCGCTATCGAAGCGAAAAGGCAAAGAAGCAGACGAATAAGAAGGATTGTGCGGCGCTGCATGAGTTGTTTCTCTTTTCTTGAGATTTCCAGACGCAGCTTTCAGTACCGGTTGCGGAGCGGATTATACCGAAGGAAGCTCACTGGTAGCACGCTCCTGCGGGATTCTTCGCGTTTAGTTCTTCGGTCCGCGCTTCGGATCGAGAACGCAATCAGCGACGCGCGAGACCTGCACCATTTGTTCCACGTCATGGACGCGCACAATGTGCGCCCCATGCAAAATGCTCGCCGTGACCGTTGCAGCCGTGCCCCAGACGCGCTCTTCCGGAGCAACCGGTTTGCCATTCCGGCCCAGCGTCGCTCCAAGAAAGCCTTTGCGCGAACTCCCTACAAGCAGCGGAAAACCGAGCCCCGCCAGTTGCGGGAGCCTTTGCAGTATTTCGTAATTCTGCGCGAAGCTCTTGCCGAAGCCGATCCCGGGATCGAGGATGATCTGTGATTTTGCCACGCCGGCCTTGCGCGCAACGGCAATGGACTTGCGCAACCCTCGCAAGACATCTTTCATGACATCCCGTGCAAATCCACCTGACTGCATCGTTCGAGGCTCTCCGCGCATGTGCATCATGATAAGCGGCACGCGGTAGCGCGCGGCCACTTCGGCAATCTTTGGATCGCTTTTCAACCCGGAAACGTCATTGAGAAGTTCCGCACCCGCCCGGAGTGCGATCTCGGCAACGCTGGCCCTGCGCGTGTCCACGGAAACGGGGATTTTGAGGCGTCCGCGAAGCGCTTCAAGAACGGGAAGAATGCGGTCCAGTTCCTCGCTGGCCGGTGTTTCGACGGAGCCTGGTCGCGTCGATTCACCACCGATGTCGAGGACGTCGGCGCCTGCGCGCTCCATTGCAAAGGCACCTTCGATCGCGCTCTCGGGTTCCAGGTATTTGCCGCCATCGGAGAAGCTGTCCGGCGTGACGTTCAGCACGCCCATGACCAAGGTGCGTTCGCCGAGAAGCAACGTTCGGGAATTTAATTTGAGCCGAAAGCGCTTGCGACGATTCATGGGCGGAGAGAAGTCTAACGCGAGTCGTGGAGAAAAAGATAACGCAGAGACGGAGAGAGCACAGAGTCAGCGCGGAGAAAGAGACTCAAAAAAAGGGCTTGGGTAGAGTCGTCCTAATCCAGGTCAAAATCGCGGATGGGCTTACCGGCAGGGACATCCTTGGCTTTCTTCATGGCTTCTTCAAACTTTTTCGCCAGGATGTCTTCTTTGTGCGTCTCCTGGAAGAAAGAATCCGCGAACTTGTCTTCGCGTTGGCGCTTCTGCTCTTCAAGGATGCTCGAAGCCTTCGTCAGGTCCACATCCGGGCCAGGTCTTACGTGCGCTTCGTGAGAGAGAACGGCGCCAAAAACCGGATCAATCACTAGCTTGGCCTGGCAGCACGGGCACGTGACGTTGAGATTTTCGCCGCTGCGGTTTCCCATAGGACGTATTGTACTCCTTCGAGGCAAAAAAGTAGGGGCACGATAAATCGTGCCCCTGCGCTCACCTAAGCTAGCTCGTACTACCTTAAGCTTTGGCGGGATTTTCGCCGCGCGTAAACCCAGGCGCCGGCCGCAACTCCGGGCGCACCACCTTGGGATCCGTTCCCGGCGCAGCCTGGGGCGGCGGAGTAGGCGTGCGCGGCTTGTCCGGCAGCGGCTTGCCTTCCATCAACAGCTTCACTTCGTTGGCGTCGATGACTTCCCGCTCGAGCAAAGCCTGCGCGATGCGCTCGAGAGTATCGCGATTTTTCCCGAGGATATTCTTGGCTTTCTCGTAGCCGCCGTTGACGATGCGTTTCACTTCCTTGTCGATCTGAATGGCGGTGTCTTCCGAATAATCGCGGTGCTGAGCGATTTCTCGGCCGAGGAAAATGGCCTCGTCTTTCTTGCCGTAAGCCAGCGGACCCAGCTCGCTCATGCCCCATTCGCAGACCATGTTGCGCGCGATGTCCGTAGCGCGTTCGATGTCATTGCCCGCGCCAGTGGTGATGTGGCCGAGGAAAATCTCTTCAGCGGAGCGCCCGCCCATCAGCACGGCCAGCATCGCCTCCAAATATTCGCGCGTGTAGGTGTGCTTGTCATCTTCCGGAAGCTGCATCGTGAGGCCCAGAGCCATGCCGCGGGGAATGATCGTCACTTTGTGGACGGGGTCAGCCCCGGGCGTCATCGCCGCAACCAGCGCATGGCCGGCTTCGTGATACGCGGTGTTTTTCTTCTCTTCGTCCGAAAGTATCATCGACCTGCGCTCGACGCCCATCATCACTTTGTCTTTGGACATCTCGAAGTCGACCATCATGACGAATTTGCGATTCTGGCGCGCGGCCCACAACGCTGCTTCATTGACCAGGTTCGCGAGGTCCGCGCCGGAAAACCCCGGCGTCCCGCGCGCGATGATGGACAAGTCCACGTCGTCGCCGATGGGCACTTTGCGTGTGTGCACGCGGAGAATCTCTTCGCGGCCCTTCACATCGGGACGCGCCACAACGACGCGGCGGTCGAAGCGCCCGGGCCGGAGCAGCGCAGGGTCTAAAACGTCGGGCCGGTTCGTCGCGGCAATTAAAATGACGCCTTCGTTAGATTCGAAGCCGTCCATTTCAACGAGCAGCGCGTTCAGAGTTTGCTCGCGCTCGTCGTGTCCGCCGCCAAGGCCTGCGCCGCGATGCCGCCCGACGGCGTCAATTTCGTCAATGAAAATGATGCAGGGCGCATTCTTCTTGCCTTGCTCAAACAGGTCGCGCACGCGGCTCGCGCCCACGCCGACAAACATTTCCACAAAGTCCGAGCCGGAAATCGAGAAGAAGGGAACATTGGCCTCGCCGGCAATCGCTCGAGCCAGCAACGTTTTGCCAGTCCCTGGAGGTCCGACCAGCAACACGCCCTTTGGAATTCGTCCGCCCAGCTTCTGAAACTTCTGGGGATCTTTCAGGAACTCGATGATTTCCTGCAGCTCTTCCTTGGCTTCGTCCGTCCCGGCGACATCCTTGAATGTGGCCTTCTTCTGCTGCGCGGAAAGCAAGCGCGCCCGAGACTTGCCAAAGCTCAATGCTTTGTTGCCGCCCGACTGCATCTGCCGCATCAGGAACAAGCAGAATCCTACGAGAAGAATCAGCGGGGCAGCGTTCAAGAGGATCAGCACCCAGTCACCGCTGCGCACTTCCACTACTTTCATCGGTACGCCCTTGTCGCGCAGGGACTTGGCCAGCCCTGCCGAATCCTCCTTGAATACCGTAGTGTGGAATTTGCGGTTTGCAGGCCGATTGTATTCGCCCTTTAGTTCGTAGCTGTTCGGTGAAAGGTACATCGTTACTTCTTTTACGTCGCCGGCGTCGACCTTCTGCATGAACTCGCTGTAGCTGGGTTCATCCTCGCGGGCCTGTGTCCCATTGGCGGACACCAGCTTCCAGAGCATCACGCCCAGAAAGACGATTGAAATCCAAAAGAGAATTGTTTTCGCCGTGGAACTAGAATTCACGTTGTCCTCACTAATCCTGCAACCCGAAACCAAGAAACAAAAGCTGCCCTACTTCTTGCGCTGCCGCCCGCTCTTCCTGTGCATCCCATTCGTCCCCGAAGAAAGCTGCCGGAGGTTGCGCCCCGTCCCGTTGGCTGCCGCAAGGCCATAGCCAACCCACATATCATTAGATGCGGTCCGGAACCCAAAGTAATCGGGCTCCAGGGCCACACGCCGCTTCGCCGGTTTATCCAGCAGCACCGCCAGCCGGATCGAGCGCGGCTTGCTTTCGCCCAGCCGCCGCAACAAAAAATCCTGCGTAACGCCGCTTTCCAGCACCGCGTCAACCACCAGCACGTCACGGCCTTTTAGTTCCGGCCCCGAGCCAAAAAAGACTTCGCGCCTCGCGTGCCCGCTCTGCTCGATGTCTCGAACTTCTTCGCGGACAAAATGGCAAACAACCGTTGCGTTGATCTGCCTCATCAAGTCCGCGGCAAAAACAAAGCCGCGATCGAGCGTGATGACTATGTCCAGCCGCCGTCCCGCGTATTCCCGTGTAACCTCTTTCCCCAGGGCTGCCACGCGCGCAGCAATTCGACCGGCGGAAAACGCCTTTCGGCTACTCAAATTTCTCCTCGGCGATCACAATGGCCGCCCGGGTCCTTTCATTCGCGGCATATTCGGCGCCGACAGAAAAGCCGCGAGTCCATACAAGATCGTCGCCGCTCGCGAGCACCGGCCAGCCGTCACGCTCCCATCGGCTGACGTGCCTCTCGTTCAGCAAACGTTTCAGCTTGTGGCTGTTTCGATGACCCATGGGACGCAATCGGTCTCCAGGGCGCCAATTGCGTAGTACCATAGGGAAACGCAACCGGTCGCGGTCCAGGACCGCCCCATCTCTACTAGTTTCCCCCCTCTTGGGAGGCCAGTCAATCACCCTGAGGCGGAATACGCAACCCAATTCCGCAACGCGCACTTCGGTATCGCTTCCAGCCAAATCGATCTTGTACTCATATTCACGCGGTGTGCTTTGTAAAGGTTCCCCAGCCACACTCTCGATAGCCTGAAACACCAGCGCGTCCTGCTCTTTTCGTACCTCCACGCCGCCCGGAAGCGAAATCGAACTCCCGCTTTGTCCGTTTCGCGCAAGTTCAAGTGCCGCTTCAACGTGGTTGGCGCCCAGTTGGCCCGTGCGCGGCTTGACCTTCTCCACGATTCGCCTCACCACCCGCCTGCTCAACGCCATCGCTTTACCCGTCTCCTTGCTGTCCGCGGCCGCTGTGTTCTCTGGGTTAAACGCTCCCTTCCACGCCTGGAGCAAATCATCGACTGCGATTCGTGCTTGCCCATTGCTTTCCTGAACCGTCGCGCGTACGCGCTCTTCCGCCAAAGCATCCAAGAGTCTCTCATCCTCCCGTGCAAGCTCTGCGAGTGTCGCCAGGTGTTCAACGATTGCCGTTTGGAATTGCTTTTCAAGCAGGGGCAGAAGCGTTTTGCGGATTCGCGCGCGCATCCTCTTCGTGTCTCGATTGGTGGCATCTTCCCGCCAGGATTGTTTTCGAGCGCGCAGAAAATGCCGGAGTTCACTCCGCCGAACGGCCAGCAGCGGACGGATGACCGGACCCGAAACCGCGTGGATTCCGCCAAGCCCGGCGAGGCCCGTCCCGCGGAGGAGATGGGCCAGCACGGTCTCCGCCTGATCGTCGGCCGTGTGTGCCACCGCGATTCGTTTGCACACTCCCGATTCCACCAGTGAACGGAAATAGTCATATCGCGCGCGTCGTGCGGCATCCTCGAGATTGGCTCGCTCTTTTCTCGCTTTTTCCGCAACGTAAACGGCAGCGGAATGAAACTCGAGCCCATGCCTCGCCGCCAGCTTGGCGACGAACTTTTCGTCCGCATCGGAAGCCTTGCCGCGCAGCTTATGATTGAAGTGAACAACGCTCAGCACGATGCCCAGTTTCTCGCGCAGCCCCCAAAGCAATACCAGCAGGGCCACGGAGTCTGCGCCGCCGGATACCGCCACGCCCACGCGGTCGCCCGGCCGCAGCATTTCCTGTCTCTTCAAGTCAGTAAGGAGGCGTTGCTCAAGGAGAGCAAAACCACCCTTGCCTCTGGACGATCGTTTCCTTGCCTTAGTCAATAGTCACCTGCCTCGAAGCTGTCGAGGCTGGCTGCCAGTCAAGCTTTTGGCGCATCCTACCACGCCCCGAGCAGGTAACCACCCTCTGTGGACGCCTGTGGATATCGCTAATCGGCTGTTGACATTCTTCTCAGCTATTGGCATACTTCTTTGGCTGTGGATGTGCCTTTCTGCAAGACAGGGGGGCTTCGCTCTTTGACAACCGATACGATGTGCCAGAATCTGTTCGAAACCATTGGAGCTTTTCGAGCGCCAATGGTCTGAGTAAATTCGAGCGATCAACAATTCGCTTGGCAGGCTGCCTGGGATGCAAATCCCGGGATTTTTTTTCGCCAAGCAACCAGATTCAAACGAGAGTTTGATCCTGGC
>Ga0207665_10000250_pt1 | contig 37059 bp, 29 predicted proteins | sample LARL112metaG_FD_184351 | JGI IMG/M metagenome (GOLD analysis project Ga0207665, IMG submission 184351) | Corn, switchgrass and miscanthus rhizosphere microbial communities from Kellogg Biological Station, Michigan, USA - LAR L11-2 metaG... | ecosystem: Host-associated > Plants > Roots >... | reverse complement strand
ACCGAAATCACCAGGCCGTCCAAACCTTCGTCGTGAATCCCGAGCCGCCTTATGACAAAGACTGGCGAGGATGGGGACCGCGCGCCGCCCTCGACTACGCGCTGGCAAGCCACACCGTGCTGCACGCTGGCGCCGCCCTCACCACGCGCCTCTCCAATCTGTGGCAGGAAAATTCCCTGACCGCCGCCATTCCCTTCGTCTTTAATCCTTACTTCACCGCGCAGCCGGGTATCGCCGTTCCCTTCATCAATTCGGTCGTGCAGGAAGTCCTGCCGCCCGCCTACGACATCAACGGCAACTTGATTTTTCCAAATGGCCGCAGCACCGACGCCAAGCCGAATACCATCATGGATCTCGCCCGCTTCCAGGATGAGATCGCCGCTCTCACCCCTGGGCACCAACCGCAACTGCCCGTCGTCTACGGCATCGCAAAGAATTTTCGCAACGGCTATATCGCCAGCTACACCGCCGGCATTGACCACGATTTTCGCGACTTCAAGGCCAGCGCCTCTTACGTCGCTACCACCGGCATCCACCTGCCATCCGCGTTCTACCCAAACAGTTACACGGGTGCCGATCCTGCATTCGCTCCCTTCACGGAATTCGATTCTGCCGGCAATCGAATCGGAGGTCTGGGCCAGGAAAGTCTCACCACCAGCGACTCTCACTCCACTTATCACGCGCTCCAGATGAGCCTCGCCAAAAACTCCGCGCGCGCCGGACTCGGCCTGCAAGTGAGCTACACGTTCTCAAAGTCCATCGACGACACCAGTTCCGTGATTAACAGCTCGATCGCGGGCGCAGGCGTAGTTCTGCAAACTCCGCCTCAGGATCCCTGGAACCCGAGCGCAGAAAAAGGCGCATCTACCTTTGACGTCACCCACGTTTTCACCTTGAGTTGGATTCAGCTGCTACCGCTCGATCGAGTAAGTTTCCTGCGTCCTCTGGGCAGGACACTCACTTCCGGATGGCAGTTCCTGAACATCACCACTCTGATGAGTGGCTCCCCGTTCACCGTCTACTCTGGCGTCCAACAAACAGGTGCGGGCGCGGGAGGCACCGACCGCCCCGACCTCGTCACCACGCCGCACTTCTCCACTAGCCGCACCGTGCGCAGCGACTACTTCGGCCGCGGCGACAACAACGCCACCTTCTTCAACATCCCGATTAATCTTCCCGACGGCACCGGCCCGAACCACGGCCGTTTCGGAACGCTTGGGCGCAGCACATTCCGCGGCCCGGGCTTCCACAACTTCGACGTGGCTCTGATCAAAGACACGCCATTCGGCCACCGCGCCAATAGCGAACTCGGCACGCTGGAATTCCGCTCTGAATTCTTCAACGTCTTCAACATCGTGAACTTCGGCCTGCCCTCCAACATCGTCCGCGGCAGCGGCTTCGGCCTGATCAGCAAAACCGCCGGCTCCTCAAGACAAATCCAATTTTCTGTGAAGTTGATTTTCTAACGACGCTTGAAGTTGATTCGCGAAGACCGGGTGCCCCATCCTTGCGCGTTCTCCGCGCAAGGGTGGGATTCCACGACTCTATCCCTATTTGGACTCGAGGCGTGCAGTAACCTGACTGACTAGTTTTCGGAGGATCACTCGCCCTATTCAGCTCTCAACGCCTGCATAGGATCAAGCCGCGAAGCACGCCAAGCGGGAACAATACATGCGAACACGGCCGCCGCGAGCAGTGTCGCAGCAACTGCCGCAAAAACTTCCGGATCAACCGGCTTGATCTCATACAACAGATCGCGCATCAGTCGGGTGGCTTCGAGGCTCGCTGCCGATCCCACGGCCAGACCGACGACGGCCGGCCACATTCCATCCAGCAGCATCTTTCGCATCACGTGTTCGCGCTTCGCCCCGAGCGCAATGCGGATGCCGATTTCGTTCGTCCGCTGCGCCGCCACATACGACATCACGCCGAACAATCCCACCGCGGCCAGGATCAGCGACAGCGTCGCAAACGCCACCAGAAGCGTCGTATTGAAACTTTGGTCCAAGGTCGATTTGCCGAGCAACTGCTTCATGGTGAGGATGTCCGAAACGGGCAGATCCGGGTCCATGTCCGATACGATTCGCTGTACCGGAAGCGCGAATTGTTCCGGGTCATGGCTGGACCGAATCACCAGCGTACCGACGGCCTCGACACCGGCATCCAGGGGAAGGTATTGCACCGGCTCTGGGGCTTCACCAATCTCATAGCGAGTATCGCCTACGATCCCCACAATGACGGCGTCTCTCCCGCGAACTCGAAGATGCTTATCCAGCGGATCCTCCCCGGGAAAATACCGCTTCCTGAAAGATTCGCTGATGACGACTTCGTTGGCAGCATCCAGTCTCTTGCCAGCGTCAAACGTTCTTCCGGCGATCAGGGGAACGCCCATCGCGCCGAAGTACTTCGGATCGGCCCATCGTCCCAGGACAGTCATCCCATTACCTTGCGGCAAGGGCGGATGCTCCAAGATGGTGACGGCCCAATCTGTCGCCTGCCCCTGTCCCGGGACGACTGATGCAAAGCCTGCGGCGTCCACTCCGCGAAGCGCGCGCACTCGTTCGAGCAGCGTGTCGTAGAAGTTGGCTCGCGAAGCGGGCGTTGCATAGCGCGCGTCCGGGATCCCCAGGTGCATCGTGATCACGTTCTGGGTAAGGCAACCCATATCGGCCGACCGCAGCCGTTCATAGCTCTTGAGCAGCAGCCCGGCCCCAATCAGCAAAATCACCGTGAGCCCGACTTCTACCGTTAGCAGCACCTTGCGCAACATAGCGCGCGAGCCCTCCCCAGCGACCGAGCGCGACCCCTCATGCAGCGCGCTGAGAATGCGCTTATCGCTTGTGCTGAAAGCCGCGATCAGGCCGGAGAACAGAGCGCACAAAACGATGACGCCGATCGTGAACGCCGCCACCGCACCATCGATGTGGATAGATTCCACGCGGCTCATGTCGTGGCGAGTATGAGTGAGCCACGCAAGCGCGGCGAAAGCCAGCAAGAGTCCCAACGCGCCGCCCGCTGCCGACAGCACGAGGCACTCGATCATCCGCTCGCGCATCAGGCGCAGCCAGCCTCCGCCCAGCGCCGTGCGGATGGCCAATTCGTTGCGCCGTGCCTCCGCGCGCGCCACCAGCAGATTCGCCACATTGAGGCAGGCAATCAGCAAGAGGCAGAATGTCGCCTCAAGCAGCACATAGAGCGGCTTCTTGAAGTCGCCTACGATGTGATCCAGTAGCGAACGGCTGTTGGCGCTTCGAAATACAAATGGGTTATCGAGGTGCGCATTGTGGATGCGCCGCGAGATGACTCTCAAATCGGCAGCGCCTTGCGATGCGCTGACTTCCGGCTTCAGCCGCCCCACAACCCGAAACAGATGATTGCTGAACGAGGTCATCGTCTCTTCGGGCCGGTCGTGGTAAACCGGTGTCCATAGTTGCGTGGACGGGTCAGGAAAATCGAACCACGCAGGCATGACCCCGATCACGCTGTACCGCATGGCGTCCAGGTCGATGGTCGTGTTCAGGATGTGAGGGTCACCGCCGAAGCGGCGCTTCCACAGACCCCAGCTCAGCAGCACGGTGCCGTTGGCCGCAGGGTTGTCATCGCTCCGCGCAAAGTCGCGGCCCAGCGCGGGCTGCACGCCCAGCGTGCGCAGCAGGTCCCACGAAATCAAGGCACTGTTCAGCTTCTCCGGCAATTGCCCGCCCGAACCAGAAAGCCCCACCCGAATTTCTTTTGCCAGCGCCAGACTGCTGTAACTGCGGTTCTGTTCTTTCCACTCGGCGTACATGCCGCCGGAGACTGGATTGAAGCGAGGCATCTCATCTTCATGCAGGCCCGCCTCATAAAGCATCACGAGGCGATCCGGAGCGTGAAAAGGCAACGGCTTCAGCAAAACGCCGCGCACCACCGTGAACAGCGCGACGTTGGCGCCAATCCCAAGCGCCATCACCACAACCGCAATGACAGTAAAACCAGGACTGCGCCAAAGCGTGCGCAGACTAAAACGCAGATCGCGAACGAGGGATTCCAGCCAGTTCCACGACCAGACGGCAAGAGTCTGTTCCCGTATAAGAGTCGGATTGCCAAAGGCTCGCAAGGCCGCGTGCCGAGCCTCTTCTTCCGAAACGCCACCCTCCCGTTGCTCCTCTTCCTCCAATTCCAGGTCGGAACGCAGCTCCCGCTCCAGGTCTGCATCTCTCTTCCTGATCTGCCACCAGTTCACGTCAGCTCTCCTCGGTGGCGGGCCACATGACGCGCGCTACAGCTTCGGCCATCTTCTTCCAGTGCGATTCTTCGGCCAGGAGCTGCTTCCTGCCTTTATCGGTTAACCGGTAGTATTTGAATTCGCGATTACGGTCGGGCGCAATGTCCCACCTGGACACGACCCACCCTCTGCGCTCGAGGCGATGTAGCGCGGGATAGAGCGAGCCGTGCTGCATCTGCAGAAATTCATTCGTAGTCCTCTGAATGTGCTTCCCAATCTGGTGACCGTGAGCAGGTCCGTAGAGAAGAGTCCTCAAGATGAGCATATCCAGCGTTCCCTGCAGAAGCCCGGCCCGCTGCTGCGCTTGTTTCGCCATAGAAGACATTCTACCCTCAACTTGGTAGCGATGGTAGACAGTCGACTGTCGCTTGTCAAGCGACGACGCAGGGTGGATTCTCTCCCACTTTGATACGGTGACAGTCTTCCTTGTGAAGACGGTCAGTCTGCCGATCACCGGCGGAACCTCGGCCTTGGCATCTCTGGCGGCGAAGAACAAGTTTCCTTTTATCGGTACCGATCAGAGTCCGACCGCCCTCCGCGTGCAAGAACGTCCGATGCCCGCCTTTCCTGAGCGATTGAAAAAGGGGATTGAGATTCTGGACGGCGAGTACGTCGTCCTGCCGGAGTGCGAGTCCGCTGGTGCGCTGATTGCGGAAGTCTGCCATGTTCATCGAAACGTTGTCGGGGGGCAAAGTTGTCACGCCAGTGGGACGCCTTTCGGCTTTTATCTATTCCGGAGAAGAAGCTGAGGATTTGTTCAATCCACATTGGAGCATTCACCTGTTCATTGGCTCGGATGTGAGGTATCAGGTCCACCTCCATAGACGGATGTTGTGACGAATCCGGAGGGGCAAGCGGCGCCAAAAAGTGCTCTCCTCCACCACCTCCGAGCACTACGGGACAGCAACTTCCCTCTCGTACATCCAGAATTGCCTCACGCGTTAGCAGTCGCCCTTATAAGAGCTGGTCTGTGCCAGAGCCTGCATCGGTACACGTTCATGTCGCACAAGAGCAATCCTTCATACATTTTGGTAATGTCCTTGCCGAAGACAGTGATTGACCGCAGCACTGGGTGGCTGTCGTAACATCGCCGTTTCACTCAATGAAGGGCTCTCGGGGGTGCGCAGCACAATCGCGTTCTGAGAGGACCGGCCCATGCCGGAAGCGATACGAGCCGATCGCAACCGCACGGCACTCCGTGATCTGACCTGAGCTTGGTGACGAATTACGATTCTGCCTTACGTCCGTTCCACTTCAGTAACACCACCTCAGAGCCATTGTCGAGCTGTGAGCTTTGTCTCAGACTGATCGGTGATTGGGAGCAAGCGATGAGAGCAAGCCGGCGAAGAGTGACAGCTGATCCGAGTAGAGACTGGTATTCCTGGTTGCTGCCAACACTCTGCCTAATCCTGCTCGCTGGTCTCTTGTTGAACCGGTGAAGCTGGACTTGTCCAATTGCCACTCCGCCATGGGGCACCCAACATGTCCCCACCATAAGCTCTGCCAGAAATAAGAAAGTTAGCGACCCTCGAACAGTTCCAACTCATTTCGTAAGCGGGGAGACGTCCAAATGACCTATGCATGCAAGGGCGGCGGCAAATTCGTAGGCAAGTGGAGCGTCAGCGTTCGCAACACTACCCCATGCCCAGTCTGCCGCTCGTCTCAACCTGTAAGACCATATGGCGGTCGCTATCAGATAGCTGACCACCGAGAGCCTGAACCTGATGCCGGAAGCGCACAGGCAGGTCAGAGTTGATCATTCCCCGGTCGCCAACTTTCGCCGGACTGGTAGGGGTTGAGGGTTGAGAAATATCTCCAGTACACTAAGCGCCGCGCCAGCGCCGGACATAAGTCCAGGGAACACGCCGAAGATCACGCGAGCCCTGTAGAGCCACACGAACGGGACGCGGGCGTCAGCCCTCGACCCCGCTGTACAAAAACGAACAATTCCCTCCAAATGAACTGCAGGGAACCCCTGATTGCCACCCCGCGCGCCCACCATGCACACTGCTCCCCATCCCAAATCTTCGAGGAGATTCCTATGCGACTTGCCACCTTGGCCGTACTACTCATGATGATCGTCTCTCCGGCGACCAGCCTGTTCCCCAGCGCCCCGCAGCGTGACGTACCGGGCGAGGTTGACGCCGCCCGTCGCTCCCTGCAAGGCGCTCGCAACGACCTCGAACACGCTGGCGGAGAATGGGGCGGCCACCGTGTCGCAGCCATGAAACACATCGACGAAGCCATCAAGGAATTGAACGAGGCAGAGAAGTACGCTCGCGAACACCACGACATGAAGTAGCAAAAGTCGAGTGAATAGAAGGCATTGAACCGAATGACCGAAGGGTATTCAGCCGACTGAGCGAAGGGTGCTCAACGACTAACCCAGGTGCGCTCAACCGGCTGGCTGAAAGCTGACCAACGGCCTTGTTAAGACATGAAACAGAGCCGCGCAGCGGCGGCATAGGCGCACCCCGGACGGTAAGTCCGGGGTGCGCCGCCAAATCGAACGCGAGCCCCCTTATGGGGCGGCACCGACGCGATGCGGGCGTGAGCCCGCGAGCCAACTCACCTCAATCAAATCACGCTCGACATCGTCATCCGCAAACGAACTCTTTCAGACAATCTGTCTGCGATTGCTCTATTTCCGCCTGATCGTAACGTTCCCCGGCCCTCTTGGGATTTTTCTCCGAAACCCGCGTAAAATCCAAACTCGAGACCCCGCATGCCCGACGAGACTCCCAATCCGCCGACCGCTCCATCCGAACCCACACCGGTTGCACCGAAACCTCCCGGCCTCGATCTGGGTCCGGGCGTCGGCATTAATGTCACGCAGGATATGGCGACACCTGAACGCAGCCTGCCCCCAGCCAAGATCGTGCTCATCGCGCTCGCGGGACTCGCGGTTGTCCTCGCCATCTACGGGTTCATTGGGCGCGCCAAGCCCCAAGGCGCCGGTTCGCTCGACAACATCGCCGCCGTCGAAGTTCCCAACCAGAACTCGATGCTGGTCGCTCTTACCGTCACACTTCACAACAGCGGCGAGAAGCCTCTTTGGATTCACAACATCGAGGGCAAACTGAAGACGCCCTCGCAGGAATATTCCGACGACGCCGCTTCAGCGGTCGACTTCGAACGCTATTTCCAAGCCTTCCCCGCTCTCAAACAGAATTCACAGACTGCGCTTATGCCCGAAACAAAAATTCTTCCCGGCAACGAGGCCCGCGGTACCGTCATTGTCAGCTTCCCGGTGACGCAAGTTGACTTCGACAAACGCCAGTCCATCAGCGTGGTCGTACACCCTTATGACCAACCACTCCCTGTGGTCCTGACAAAATAGAGGCTGCCAGGATGACGGCCCAATGAACTGCCGTCAAATCTCTCTCACGTTTTCAGCCTACTGTTTCTTCTGAATTCCGTGCCGCCGGACCAGGTGATTGGGCGCGTTCGGATTGATGTCTTCGTAGCGGAGGAAGCTGATCGAGCCATCCACCTCGAGCACGCTGATGGCAACCTGATGGAAGTCAGCGATGCCATGCTGGCGCATCGCGCTGCGCAACTCGTCGAGACTCACGTGCTCTTTCGCCATGTGTGACTCGATCACCTGCCCATCATGAATAAGCATGCTCGGCTGGCCCTGAATGAATTTTCGGAAACGCCGATTGGCTCCCGCGAGATCGGCGATCAGGTAGTTGAGCACCAGCAGAACCACGGCCGCGACCGCGCCGCCCGCAAGGGTCGTATCGGAGCCGGTCATCGCGTTCTGCACGGAGTTGCTCAGCAGCAGGAGCAGGGTGAGATCGAACGGAGTCATCTGGCCGACTTCGCGCTTGCCGCTCAGGCGCACGCCGACCAGCACGAGAAAATAAATCGCCGCCGTCCGCAGCGCGATCTCGACGAGCACGTGAGCGGATGCGGGCACCATAAAGCCGCTACTGGTTCGAGGCCGTGGGTGAAGCAGTGACCGGCACGGGCGCGTTCTTCGGAGTGCTGATGTAGCCGGTTGCTTTGTTCTTGTCGAGCGTCCACACCACCAGCTCGTACAGCATATGGTCGCGGCCCGTGTAGAACTGGATGGGCTCGTTCACGTTGCGATCTTTCTTCTCGATCGTCTTGTCGTCGGAGGTGACGTTGAGCGTGTACTTGCCGCGCTTGGCGTCTGACTTCTTGAGCTGCAGGCTGACGGTTGACACCGGCGCCGGCTTCGCGCCCTTCATCAACGTGAACTCGTAGTACTGGCGGTCGCCCTTGTGCTTCAGGACTTCAAGATCGTCGCGCGTGTGTGCGATCAGGCCGCTCTGCAGTCCGAGATCACCGACCGTGCTCTCCAGCTTGGCCTTGGTAGCGGCCAGTTCATTCTTGGTTTCGCCCAGGTCGGTCTTCACGCCGCCCACGTCGGTCTTGACGCCCGCGACTTCTCCGGTCACCGCGGTGATCTGTTCTTTCTGTTCCTTGGCGAGACGTTCTTCGGCCGCGCGCTGCGACGCTTGCAACTGTGCGGCGCGTTGCGCCAGCTCTTTCTTGGTGATGCCGACCTGTTGTCCGAGGGTCTCGGCCTCAGCTTCCGCGCCCTGTATGCGGGCGGTCAGGTCTGCGATCTGCTTCTCGCTGGCGGCCTGCTGCTGCACCAGTTTGCCGACGCTGCCGTGCATGTCGACCAGGAAGTACAGAGAGCCCGCGACATAAATCGCGGCCAGCAACAGCAGAAGCCACTTGCCGGCGTTGCTACCACTCTCCTGCACAACCGTGACCTGGTCATCGGACATACGTTTTCCTCCGCACTAGTGGTGGGTTTTTAAAGATTGTTGAGCAGAACTCCCATGCTGTCAATTGCTTCGCAGATTCCGCCAGACAGGGGCGCGCATGACAATTGTCATCCCACGGTCGTGATGCTATGCACTGGTAGATGCGTCGGGCAGTCTTCATGATGCCTCGTGCAGCCCCACCTGCCCTCGAGGACGCGATGTCGCACGGGGTTTGGGGCATGTCCTACACTAGTCCGATGAGGGCCTACGTCCAAAGCCGGGTGCCGCGCTGGGTTCCTTTCATCTGGCTTGCCTACCTGACTTTTTTTCTATGGCAGCCGATCACACAACACGCCAGCCGGGCGGAGTGGATCGCCACGGCGGCGGCGTTGGTTGTGTTTCTGTTTTTCTACTTCGCGTTTTTCGTGACGAGGAGACCCTGGCCCCTGATTTGCGTCGTGTGCATCGGCGCGATCGGCGTTGTTTATGCACCCTTCAATGGCGGTGCCGCTAACTTCTTCATCTACGCCGCGTCGATGGCGCCGTTCGCGCTCGACACGGAGTGGGCGGGAGCCCTTGCCATAGCCGGCGTAGTGGCGGTCGCGGCACTGGAGTCGTGGCTGCTGCATATCACCAACGGATTTATTTTCCCAGCGACCTTCCTCTCTACTTTCATCGGAGCCGCAAACATTTACTTCGCGCAGAAGAACCGGCATGTCGAAGAGCTGAAGCGGGCGAACGCCGAGATCGAGCAGTTGACCAAGGTGGCCGAGCGGGAGCGCATTGCGCGCGACCTGCATGATGTCCTAGGACACACGCTGTCGCTGATCACATTGAAGTCGGAACTGGCGCGCAAATTAATAGATCGTGACCCGATACAAGCCAGAAATGAAATTCACGACGTGGAGTTGACCGCTCGGCAGGCGCTGTCCGACGTGCGCCAGGCGATTGGGGGATACCGCTCGAAGGGGCTCGCGGCCGAGATCAAGCAGGCTGTAGCCACGCTGGAAACGGCCGGCGTGCGGACCGACGTGCGCTCGACGGAGCTCGATCTGCCGGCTGCTAAAGAAAGCGTGCTGGCGTTGGTGTTGCGGGAAGCAGTCACCAATGTTGTGCGCCACGCGCGCGCCTCGCACTGCCGCGTGGAACTAGGGCGCGTGAACGGGCATTGCCGTTTGGAGATATGTGACGATGGCCGAGGCGGGCCCGCGGTCGAAGGCAACGGCCTGCGCGGCATGCGCGAGCGCGTGGAGTCGCTGGGCGGAAGCCTTGAGCACGACATGACTCGCGGAACGCGGCTCATCATAGAACTGCCGCTCGAAGAGCCGGCGAGCCTGTGACATCCCTTTCCAAGGAAGGCCGCAAGACGATCCGGGTGGTCATTGCCGAGGATCAGGGCATGGTTTTGGGTGCGCTGGCAGCGCTGCTTGAAATTGAAGGCGACATCTCCGTGGTGGGGAGGGCGCGTGATGGCCAGGAAGCGCTCGAGTGCGTTCTGACGCACAAGCCCGACGTGTTCTTGACCGACATCGAGATGCCAAGATTGACGGGGCTCGATGTTGCCGCGGAGTTGAAGCGGCGGCGGGTCGCGACGCGGGTGGTCATCGTCACGACGTTTGCCCGATCCGGTTATCTACGGCGCGCGTTGGATGCGGGAGCGTCGGGATATTTGTTGAAGGATCATCCGGCGGAGCAGTTGGCGGATGCGGTGCGGCGGGTGCATCGCGGGTTACGCGTGATTGATCCGGAGCTTGCAACCGAAGCGTGGGGAGAGCTGGATCCTTTGACGGATCGTGAGCGGCAGGTGTTGCGTTTGGCCGGCGACGGGAAGGCGAGCGGAGATATCGCGGCCGAGCTCGGATTGAGCGAGGGGACGGTGCGGAATTATTTATCAGAAGCGATCAGCAAGTTGGGCGCGGCGAATCGTGTAGAGGCCGCGCGGATTGCGCGCACCAAGGGATGGTTGTAGCGGCTCGCGGGCTTAAGCCCGCATAGCGATGTGTCGTCCCTACGGGACTCGTGTTTCATTTCGAGGCTTACCCCTTACTTACGTCCGGGGCTATCTTCTGTCGCCGCTGAGCGGCTGGGTTCGGTGTCCCACGGCCGGATCGGACCAGCTTCTCTCAAGCCGCGAGCTGGGGCGCCCGCTATGCCTAAACCCGGGTTAGCGTCCAAAGTGCGGACGCGAACCTGGGGCACCTTCCACTTTCACTGGTCACGAATGCGGTGGGCCGGGACGCATCTTTCTCCAGGCGGTCGCGGCCACACCAAGCACCACTGCACAGCAACAGCAATGACGCAGGTTCGGGGACTGGGGTCGGCACCGACGTCAGCACGATCGCAACCGTCTGTCCCGGTTGCAGGTAGGTTTGCCCGGGCAACGGTTCCATCGTGATCGTGAAAGTGGTGACGGGGTTAAACAGCAGGGTCATCACAAAGACCGCCGACTCGCACGGGCAAAAGTGCGGAGGATCCACGAGCATGCCCGAGGACGGAATCGTGGCCAACGGCCCCGTGTCCCAACCGAAGACGTTTATGTTCAAGAGAAGCGAATACGGCAGCCCCAGAGCATAGGCGTCGTAGGTGACCCCGGTGGTATCGAGCTGGATCTCCACGATCGACTTACGCGGATTTCCCCAGGTTCCCTGGCTCAGAAAAGTGATGCTGCCGATGGTGATGGAGTCGGCGAAGACGGGTGTGGTGAGCAGGCAGAAAAGGCCGAGCACGAAGAAGCGTCGCACGGCCGGCCATGCGAATGAGGTCGACATGAAAACCTCCAGCCGAGGCAAGGGAGGTCGGACGGGTATCCTCTCGTGTCGGGATCATCATCCCGCAAGCGCCCGGTGGAGGCAACCACCTAGATCACGCTTCACCGTGATAAGCGGGCCGGGTGTGGGGCGGACACTCTGATGTCCGCCAGGCGTTGTCCTCGGACTGATCTATCTGGAGAGGGTTTAAGAGTCTGTCGGACAGCAGTGTCCGACCCACACCCGGGGGGTCGCAGAAATCGACCTCGGTGGCGAGACGAGGGCAGCATCTCCCCCAGCCTTCGCAAAAAGCGCGATAGGCTGGGGCACCCGGCTACAACTTTACGCGGCCAGCGCGACGTCCCTCGCGACTTCGGCTACCAGTTCATACGACCGGAACCGGTCGGCAAGCTCATAGGTGTCGGTGACCACGATGACTTCGTCGGCCGACGCCTCTTCGACTAACTTCTCGAGACGCGCTTTCACCGTGGCTTTCGATCCGACGATGGCTGCGCCCAGCTTGTTTTCCACCGCGGCGCGCTCGAAGTCGTTCCAGATCTCCTCCATCGAATCGACCGGAGGCAGCAACTCCACAGGCTGATTCCGGATCAGCCGCAAGAATCTTTGCTGAGGCGTGGTGAACAAGCGGCGCGCGGCCGCGTCGGTTTCGGCCGCGATCACTTGCACGGCCACCACTAAATGCGGTCGATTCAAAACGTCACTCGGACGAAAACTCCCCCGATAAAGTCGCGCCGCCGCATACAAATACTCCGGCGCGAAATGCGCGGCAAACGCGAACGGCAATCCTTCGGCTGCGGCCAGTTGCGCGCTGAACGCGCTGGAGCCGAGCAGCGTGATGGGCACATGACTTCCCTGCCCCGGAATAGCCCTCACCGCCTGTCCCTCCCGCGTGTCATCCAGGTAGGCACGCAACTCCCCCAGCAACGCCGGAAAATCGTCTCCGGTTTGACGGTGATCGCGGCGCAAGGCGCGCATGGTGTGGAAGTCGCCGCCCGGCGCGCGGCCCAGGCCGAGATCGATGCGTCCGGGATACATCGCGTCGAGCGTGCCGAACTGCTCGGCGACCACCAGCGGCGCGTGATTGGGCAGCATCACGCCACCGCTTCCCACTCGAATGGTCGACGTCGCCTCCGCAACATGCCCGATGAGGACCGCTGTCGCCGAGCAGGCCAGCCCCTCAATCGAGTGATGCTCCGCCAGCCAGAAACGGCGGTAGCCAAGCTGTTCCACATGCTGCGCGAGCTGAACCGACCGGGAGATGGCGCTGCCCGCCGACTCTCCTGTGCGCATGCCGACCAGATCAAGAACCGAAACTGCTAAACCGTTGGACATAGAGATTAGATTGCCGAAGGTAGGTCCGAGATGCGGGAAGGACGAGACGCAGACAGCATCGTATCCCCACTCATTCGCACAGACGCGAATGAATGTGCCACCCGCCCTGGAGAGGGTTAAGAGTCCGTCGGACAGGAGTGTCCGACCCACATGGGCACTCAAAGGAGTCTGTAAAATCTCTGCCGCATCAGAAATCCCAACTTGCTCGGGCAAAGTCCTCTTTAAAGGATCTTTCCATGAGAAAGCTCCGATGGTCGCTGTGCTTGCTGGTTGCCGTACTGATGATCCCCTTCGCGTTCGCCCAGAGCGCCCCTGACGTTACCCCGCGAGCACCTAATCCGCAAGCCACCGCCAACGCCGACCAGGTAGCGAACATCCTGGGCATCTCCCAACTGGTCAGTCGCGCCCGCAGCCTGCACGCGCAGATGCCCTGCGAATCTTCGCCCACGCTCCCGGAACTCACGCTGCGGCAGGACATTCTGGAGACCGTGACCGCGGCCTCCCTTGAAGTGGACGGCGTGCTGGCCGAATTAGAAAGCGAGCGTGCCCGTCTTTCCGAATTGAGCGCGGCCTTGCAGGCGCGCCGCGATCGAGCCCTGAACCTTACCAATGTCGCCGGATTGATTACCGGCACCGGGTTGGGGATCGCGGTGAATGCCATGCAGTTCAGTAGTTCGACCGCGAACCTCGGCAACGGTTTGGGAGTCGGTTCGGGCATCGCGTCGACCGCGCTGTCGATCATCGGAATTCGCCAGCAGCACGGGCCGCAGCGCACCGTGGGCAGAATTCCCAACATGCTCGCGCCGTTGTTTGCGAGGCCGGCGGAGTTGAACAGCGATTATCCCGAAGCTGTGCTGGCGTATCTGCGCAGCGTCCCGCCGGGCGAAGCTGCGGATGCCGGATCGCGGCTCGACCAGCTCATGACCGAGTAGAAAGAGGCCGGACGCGTCGGGCAGGCCGGCAATGCCAAAAACGATCAGAAGATCGCGCGGCTCACCTCGAGCCTGCACGAGAAAACACGGCTCTCGATCGATGATCTATCCGACCGGATGGCCATGCTCGGCGATGTGACGGGGCGGGTTGGATTGATGAAGCGGGATCTGGCGGAGCTGATGCATTCGGTGCGGGGCGCCCAAGAGTGTCCGGCCACCGGCATGCCCTAAGCATCCCCGACTCTAGAGGGTGGATCCGTCCAAGCTCCCTTGAGCAGGGGCTTTCGTTGACTTCTGCATGGTTGGGAAGATTCGAGACGATCCGCCACGCCTCGACCGGGCCACCCGCCTGGGCGTGCTCGATTCAGGCACGTTTGCGTTTAATCAACGGTTCGATTTCGTGATTAATCTCAAACTTCACCGGCGTGTTGCATGACTGGCAAATCGTTTGGTGAATTCCGCCGTTCAAACTCATCGCTTCCAGTCTGTTGGGACGCAAGCACTTGGGGCAGGTGACGATCAGATATCCAGCAGGGTCTCTCGGCACGAAGAGTGGGGCAATGTCACTTTTCTCTCTTTCCGACCGGATAGGAGAAACGGCTAACAGCTTCGCGACTTCTTCGAAAAGTTCGTCGACCGTGTAGCGTCCTTTTTGCAGGAAAGCATCAGCCAAAATCCCCCTTGGATTTTCGCTCGAGAGGTATTCTCCGCTCATGGCGATGGTTGCGATGCGCGGAAAGCGCTTGCGTACGATTGCCAGGAATTCAAATCCCGACATCCGGGGCATACTCAGATCGGAAATGATCACATCGGGAAGGGCCCCGCTGAGAGCGTTTAAACCATCCAGCCCACCCGCTACCGTGAGAACCTCATAACCCTCGCTTTCCAAAACCGCCCTTGTAACTTCGCGCATGGACGGTTCGTCATCCACAACCAGGACGCGATAGGGGAATTGATGGATCTCGGCTTCTGCAACGAATGTACCTTCGAACGGAGACGCTGGCTGCCCTGCCGCCGCAGTCCGATCCGGCATTTTCTGAATGTTTGCTTCCAGCGAAACAGTCTTATCCCAACTTTCTTCTTGGCTAGCAGGCATGGGACACCCCCATCTCTGAAGAAGTGCTCAGGCAGCGAAATCATAGCCGGCACCCAGTCGACAAAGCTGCTCACAATTGCACATTGGCAAAATTGATTAGGAGAGACGCCGGACGCGTCGGGCAGTCGGGCAATGCCAAAAACGATCAGAAGATCGAGCGGAACCATCTTTAGAACTCAGGTGGGTGCGCGTCTCCAATCGGCTAAATCCTATATGCTTCGGGCGAGACGTGTTGCCTACGAGCACCGGGCGTTACTTTCGAGATTTCAACCCGGACCGCCATTATCTTTTTCCCTACGAGGGGACTGTCCTAACCAGGTTAGCGTCCAAAAGGCGGACGCGAACCTGGGGGACCCAGGCCTCTGACGGGCGTTTTCGGCCTTGACACGGCGTCCCGGGGCGACCAGAATCTTCCGCAAAAAGTAACTATCCAGGGTTCTCTCTTCCCCGAAATCCGGCCCCGATTAAACAGAATAGGAGGTTTTTATGAAATGGATCGCCGTGGGAATCGGTGTGACCGTGCTGTTCGCCTGCCTCGCCAATGCGCAAACCACCAAGACCATCATCATGCGGGACGCCTGTGATCCCGACAGCTTCAACGCCACCGTCGGACCCGGAACCTGTGTGGCCGGGCAACACGGAACCACGCTGTTCGGGGACTTCATCGGGGAACTGCAAAGCGACCAGATTGCTGGGGCGTGGCGCTTCAACCCTCTGTTGAATACCACCGAGGGACACTTCAAGCTGGTCCGCCTGGAACTGAAACCGGGAGATCAAACCACCATTCAGAACTTAGGGGGCGAAACCCATACTTTCACCCGCGTCAAGAAATTCGGAGGCGGGTTCATCGCTGTACTCAATGGCCTGACGGGCAATCCCGATCCGGCTCCGGAGTGTGCGCAGGTGTTGCCTGACGGATCGCTCGCCCCCCAACCGGAGAGTGATTCGAATCAGTTTGTGGAAGCCGGCCTTACCGAACCTGGGCCGACGGCGGGTACTCCGGCGCTACCGCGCGGCGTTTCCCGCTGGGAGTGCTGCATCCACCCGTGGATGCGGATGATTGTCGAAGTTCAAGAACACGAACACGGAGAGGACTGATGTGAAGCGGGTGGGGTGCCTAAGCGTCGTTCCGACTCTCGAGGGTAACCCCGTCCAAGCTTAGCTTGGGCGGGGATTTTCATCGGTCAGAGAGTACGCAGCACTCCGGCTCGCATACTTATAAGTAACGAGCCTCATCCGCAATCTGCTTGCAGCTGCTGGCACTTCTTGATAACTTGACGCCGACTTGGGAGGAGACCATCGACTCCACAGCGATTGAACCCGGAAAAGACTACGGTTCTGTGGGGCCCGCGCTCGCGGCGGAAACGCCCAAACCGCCGTTCCGACCCCAGGTGGCAGGCCGGATCGCAGTGTTCTTTGGCCCGGTCGCCGGCGCACTGGTGTCTGTCATCAGCTTGCGCCGCATGGGGCTTCCCTTAAAGGCCAAGCGGACTTTGCGCTGGACACTGCTGGCCACTGCCGTCCTGGCCGCAGTACTGCTGGCAACACCCGACGTCTATGGACGTGTCATCGGCCTTGGCGCCGAGATTTCCTTCTACCTGTTTTATCCGCGTCTCCAGCAAGCCGAATATGCCGCATGGCAGTCGGCGCATACCGACGTCGAACCGTCCAACGGGTGGAGAGCCGTAGGATGGGGCATCATAGGTCTCGTTTTGTTTTTCGTCATTTTCATCGTGGTGGCCATCCCCATGTCGATTCTCTTTCCTTCACTTGGCTGATTGGGGTATCCCCGATCCTCCTTACCCCTGCCGCCGTATCGCCAACAGCGTCAAGTCATCCAAACCTCGCTCGCCTTCGGTAAACACGCGCAGGTCGTCGAGGCAGGCGGTGATCAGCTCGGCGGGTTGACGTCCGGCTTGCTGGCGCACCAGGGTCAAGACGCGCTCCACACCGTATTCGTCATCCGCGTGGCGGGCTTCGGAAAGGCCGTCGGTATAGAGAAAGAGCGTGTCGCCGGGTTCCAGCTGCACGCGCGTGGCGGAGAACTCGCTGTTGTGAAACATACCGAGCGGCAAGCCGGTCGATTCCACGCGCAGCACGCCGCCGCGTCCGACCACGATGGCGGGCCAGTGGCCGGCGTTATGGATTTCCACTTCTCCCGTGGGCTTGGCCTGTCCACAGACCAGCGTGGCGTACTGCCCGGCCAGCGCGCTTTCACAGAAGACGCGATTCACCTGCGTGACAATCTGGCCGAGCGGCAGGGCCAGGCCGGTCAGGCTGCGGAATAAGGCGTGCAGCTGCGCCATCAGCATGGACGCGGCCACGCCTTTGCCGGAGACGTCGCCCAGCACGAAGAAGAGCTGGCCATCGGTCGGGATGAGGTCGCAGTAGTCGCCGCTGACGGCGCCCAGCGGCGCGTAATGATAGCTGGTCTCCCAGTCGCCGGCACACAGGCCATTTTGCGGCAGCAAGTTGCGCTGCACCTCGGACGCCAGGTCGAGATCGCGCTGCAGTTCGGCGCGCTCCGTCTGGGTCAGGTGGTCGAGACAGTAACGCAACAGCGGATCGGCCAGCAGACGGTCCTGCTCGACGGGCTCGTGGCACTCCTCGCACAGGCCGTAGGTGCCCTGGGCCATGCGGTCGAGCGCCGAATCCACTTCGCGCAACAGGCCGGCCAGGCCGGCGTTACGCGGCGCCGAGACAATCGCCGCTTCCAGCCGGCGCTTGCGCTCTTCTAATTGATTGTGCAGGAAACTGACTTCAAGCGTCGCCATGGGAATTCCCCCTGGGTCGTTATGTTGGGTATTGGATTCTGTTATGGCGGTTTTCGATGCGAAATCGCTTGTGTATACTCTGCGCCGATGACTCGCCGAAACTTTTTCCTCTCTTTATTGCTATGCGCTCTCAGCAGCAACGCGCTTGCGCAGGATCGCATCGCTGCGGCGCTCGATTCGCTTCCCGCTATCAAGAAGATTGACCAGGTTGCGATCTCGCCCGACGGGAAGAACGTCGCTTGCATTTTCGACGGAGAACTGTCGGTCGAGCCGGCGACTGGTGGAGACGCACGCCGCATCGCACCCGATCAGAAGCTTGCCGCGCGCGACGTCACTTGGTCCGCCGACAGCAAGAAGATCGCGTGGCTCGGTGACTTGCCGACCGACATTCCCGCTGCAGAATTGTGGAGCGCATCGGCCGACGGAAGCGATCTCGTCAAACTGGCCGATCTGAAGGGATTTGCGGAGACGCCGCGCTTCGCGCCCGACGGGACGAAGCTCGCAGTCCTCTATATCGAAGGCATGCCGCGAATCGCCGGACCATTGCAGCCGATGACGCCGTTAGCCGGCGTCGTGGGCGAGAAGGTGTACGAGCAGCGCATCGCGGTGGTTGATGTCGCGACGATGAAGTTGACGCAGGTTATGGCGTCGGATGTTTACGTCTACGAGTACGACTGGACTCCTGACTCGAAGGCATGGGTCGTCAGCGCGGCTCACGGGTCAGGAGACAACAACTGGTGGCTCGCGCGCCTGTACGCTGTCGATGCCGGCAACGGCGAGATGCGGGAGATCTACCAGCCGAAGTGGCAGATCGCGGAGCCGCACGTTTCTCCAGATGGAAAGTCGGTAGCGTTCATCGAGGGGCTGATGAGCGATGCAGGATTGACCGGAGGAGACATCCAGCTAGTAGCGATGTCGGGCGGAGCTGCGCGCAATCTGACACCAGGCATGAAGGCATCGCCGTCATTGTTGGCTTGGACGGGAACGAACCGGCTTGCGGTCATCGCGAACGTGGACGGAAACGCCGGATACACCACGATCTCGACGGACGGTCAATCCACGCCCGCGAGTTGGAAGGGTTGGACCGGGCAAGAGACGATCGGTACCGCGACCGACGTCTATGCGCTCGGCGCATCGTTCTCGCGGGACGGAACTGTGAGCGCGGTGGTGAGGCAAGCGGCTAGCACTCCGCCGGAAGTGTGGGCTGGACCGATGGGATCGTGGAAGCAGTTGACACACCTGAACAGCAACATCCACGCGACTTGGGGCGAGAGCCGCAACGTGCACTGGATGAATGGCGATACCCGCGTGCAAGGCTGGCTCATGCTGCCCAAGGATTACGATCCGGCGAAGAAATACCCGCTGGTGATCAACGTGCACGGCGGTCCGTCGTGGGGATGCCTGTCGCAGTGGTCGGCGGGAAAGATGGGCGACATGACGGCGGGGTCGTTGTTGGGATGGTTCGTTCTGTGTCCCAACCCGCGCGGAAGTTATGGACAGGGCGAGGCGTTCACGCAGGGCAACGTCAAGGACTTCGGCAACGGAGACTATAAGGACATCATGGCGGGAGTGGACGCAATGATGAAGCAGTTCCCGATTGATCCCAAACGCATGGGGTTGCGTGGACACAGCTATGGCGGTTACATGGCGATGTGGGCCGAGACGCAGACTACGCGTTTCTCGGCCATCGTCGCGGGAGCTGGGTTGGCTGATTTTCTGAGTTACTACGGGCAGAACGATATTGATGAGTGGATGATTCCGTTTTTTGGCGCGTCGGTATATGACGATCCGGCGGTGTATCAGAAGTCAGATCCGATTCATTTTGTGAAGAATGTGAAAACGCCGACGCTGATTCTGGTGGGCGATCGGGATGGCGAAGTGCCGATGCCACAGTCGATCGAGTGGTATCACGCGCTGCAGGCGATGAAGGTGCCGACGCAAATGGTCGTGTATCCGAATGAAGGGCACGTGTTCTACCGTCCAGCGGACGCCCGTGACTACACGCTGCGGAGTTTGCAGTGGTTTGAGCAGTGGCTCGGGAAACCGTGAACGGCTTTTCTGGTGTGGGAGGCACGGGGCATTGCACCCCGTGCCTTTTGTTTCTGACTTAGTTGCAGCGTGGGGCGTTGGGATGGGCCTTACAGTAGGGAGTGCACGGAATGCACAGCTTCTTCTTCGGCGTTGCAGTGATGTTTCCGGCCAGGCTGCCCGTGAACATCGCGAAGGCAAGCACCAGCAGGAATCGGTTCGAAGACATGCGGCATTCTCCTGTGTGTGGGATGTGGGCCCGAGATTGCGCGGGAGTGTGGAGCAATGGGGGGTTGAGTGTCAAGAAATGATTTTTGTTGTGGGAGACATAACAGATCAGTGATGTTATGGATTGGCATGGCTTTCGTAATGGCCGATCCCCGAAGTCTCGAACTTTCATGTTGAAAAGCGAACGGAGTTTGCGCCTGCCTTTGCTCACTTGTTCTCAGTTGAGTCCGCCTGATTTCCGCGCGGTCGCTTTTCGCACTTCCTCGACGCTGGAATTGATCGAGCGCGCGATCACTTCAATGACGTCGTCCGCTGAGATGTCCTGGGCCACCGGCGAGATCTTCCGATATTCGTTAAGCGTCGCGTCCAGAGTCGTGCGCTCCTTCCGCTCTTCGTCGGCGTAGAAACGTGCCTTTTCGAACTCGTGATTCTCAATGGCGGCGTTTTTTCTTTTCGCGATGAAGCGGAGATGCTTCCGAAGCTCCAGCGTATCTGGAGGCATCTTGCTGTTGCGCAGCCGGACGACCGAGCCCGCCTCGTCCATCACATCAACTGCACTGCCGGGCAGACTGCGCGCGGGGATGCAGGCGGCCGCGCCGGCCACTGCGTTCGTCAGGGCGTCATCGGTGTAGCGTGCCGCGTGGAATTCTTCATAGATGTGCTTGATGCCCCGCAAAACCTGGAGAGTTTCGACCTCGGTGCTGGGCGCTACCTGAATGGGCTGAAAGCAGGCTTCGAGCCAACCGTGATCGGCGATTGACTTCGCATAACCTGCGGGCGTAGCGACGCTGATGCATTGGATCTGGCCACTCACGACCGCGCGCTTCAGGATTTCCTGCAAATGAACCGGACCTCTACCGAAGAGGTTTTCGGCGGGCGTGTGAAGGTCGTCAACGAACACATTGATGCCTTGTTCAGCGGCGTTCGTAAGGCCGGAACGAAAGTTGTCAAACCACGTGCCGGTGATTGCTCCCCAGGGTGGAAGATCGAGTTCAACGATGGTGGCTTCTGAAAGAAACGAAGGCACTGTGCCATCATCGATGCGCTTGGCCAAGCCCCCGACGATGGTGTGCTTGCCCACTCCTAGTTCGCCGACCAGCACCGGGTTCTTGGCGTTGTAACAACCGAGTATGTGAAGGATGCGCTCCAGTTCGTTCTCGCGGCCGATGAGCGGGAATAGGGGCTCCAGCGGGATGAGGTTGGCGCGGGGCAAGCCCGAAGGAGATGATGGGGACGTCGTCTCTCGGGCGGGTGAAAAATGGGGTGTGAGACCCAGTCCTTCCCTTACCTTTTCAAGACTCACGCCACAGGTTTGCAATGCGCGAGCGGCGACTGCCTTTTCTTCCCGCAGTAATCCAAGAAGAAGATGTTCGGTGCCGATGTGTTTGTGGTGGAGTTGATCCGCTTCTTCCGAAGCATACCCCAGGACACGCTTGGATTCGTTGCTGAGGGGAAGGTCTGCGGACGTGGAGGTTTTCTCACGGCCCAAGGTGTTCTTCTCGATCTCCAAGCGAATCTTTTCGAGGGCATCGGGCGGAAGAAAACGTCGGTTGAGAGCAATATCCTCGCGTAGCAAGCCCAGCAGGAGATGCTCGGTCTCGATGTAGGGGCTGCCGACCTGCGACGCTTCGTAGCGGCCGAAGAAGATGACACGGCGGGCCTTTTCCGTGAATCGTTCAAACATAAAGCGTTCCTTGAGGAGTGTTTGGTAGGAATAACCGAGAGCGGAAGATTGCGCAACTAAAAACGGGGGGGACCGGGTGGGCCGACGGGCTTAGTTGTTGACCTGAACTTTGATCGAAGGGCGCGACAGGGTGAGGGCTTGCTTCTGGATGGGGCCGGGATTCTGGCGGATTCTTGCGGCTTCACTGCCCAAAGGTTTTTCGAATTCCTCGAGAGTCTTCGCCAGAGCTTTTGCTTCCTCGGAGTCTGCGGCTACTTTCATGAGCTGCTGTGATTTCAGGAGACTCGCGTAGGAGAGACGAGGCGGAAATCCGGCGTCGCGCAGGAACAGCGCGTAGTTGTACCAGTCGACGGCTTCGTTGTGGCGGTCGTCCATGGTGGCGTCGAGTTGGAGGGCGCGCTGGTAGAAGCGAAGAGCTTCTTCAGTACGGCCCGAGTGGGCGTGGACGGTGGCTTCTCCGATGGTGGCGAAGCTCTCTAGCTTCCCTTCTCCGGTCTGAGCGGCGATGCGGCGCGCGAGGTCGAACGAACGCAGGGCCTGTTCCGGATGCCCGGCGCGGTTCTGGCAGTCGGCGAGTTTCAGAGCGACGCCAATCAACTTGGGCGGGGGCGGGCGCATTTCGGCGCCGTGGTGCGAGACGATTTCCAGAAAAGCTCCGTAGTGCGGGGCTGCTTCGGAAGGCTTGCCTTGGCGATCGAGTTCGGCAGCGAGATAGAGTTGCGCGTCGGCCAGCGAAGGATCGGTGGCGACCGCCTTCTGCCAGCTCTGCACGGCCTCTTCGGTGTGGCCCAGCTGCATGGCCAGGATGCCGTGGTTGGTGAGAAGTTGCGCGTCGCGGGGCGTGCGCTCCATGGAGGTTCGTGTCAAAGCGTAAGCCTCATCGAAACGCTTCTCGCTGGTTAGAAACTGCAGGAACGCGTTGCGGGGCGCCGGATCCACGGGATTGGCCTGGATAGCTCGCTTCCACGCAACCTCGGCGGCTTCCGGTTTTCCGGCGTCTAGTTCCTTGCGGGCCAGCCGCATCTCGAGCGTGGAGTCGTAGGCGTTGAGAGCGGCGGCACGCTGCAGGTCGGGGAGATTGTCGTCATGCAATGCCAGGTAGTAGCGAACCTGATCGACCGTGCCCCAGCCTAGCAAGGCCACGGCGGCGGTGATGCGCAACGTGCGTGCGGCGGGAGCCGGGCCGATGGTCCAGCGGAATGCGGAGGCTAGGCTGCTACGCGCTCCGGACGCGGCGTCAGCGAGCTGTTCTTTGGAATTCAACAGCAGGCTGGCGATGCGGCCGTCACGGAGTTTCCAGATCGCGCCATCCAGAATGAAGTGATGGATGTTCACCAGCGCGGTGAAAATCAGGAAGCTGCGCGTGAAGTCGAAGTGGAAGACATGGCTGACGATCCACGGGCCCGGGATGAAGAGAGCAATCCCGCCTGCGATCAAGACCGCGAAGTAGGCGAAGGGGCGCCAGTTCTGGCGACCTTCGGCGCGGGCTTCGCGTCCGGCATAATAGCTGGTGATCCAGAGATATTGAGCGGAGTGCATCACCGCCAGCACGCCCGTGCTGTAGCGGCTCTGCGGTACACGGAAGCGTTCTCCAAGCGAGAGCACTGTGGGAAGAAGAAACCATACGAACTGCGTGCTGAACAGTGTCAGGGACGGAACGATGCCGCGCCATCCGGTTTGACCGATGAGACTCGAGAGCGCATAGGCGCTGCAGCCAAGAAATGCGAGCGCGAAGGCGATCTGCAGTTGCGAACTGATCACCCCGGGGATATTGAGCGAGACGAAGAGCGGATCGGTGGACGGTCCGGTGTGGAAGTTGAGGAACAAGATTCCATAGGAAAGCAGGAACGCAGCGTACATCGCGTGGCGGACCGCGTTGGCGGGACGAGCACCGGCGCGGCGGGCGAACATCATCAAGATGCCGTAGTTCTGGCCGCTGTAGTGCCACGGACTCCACGTGAGATAGATCGTGAAGATGAACGGCAGGGCGCGGAACCAGAAATGCGATACGACCGCGGTGGCGAGCACCAGGAGCGTGGTGTGCACGGTGAAGATTCGATATTTGTTGAAATCTTCCGAGCGATGGTAGGCGCGGTAGACGGTCGCCATGTAGTGCGGGTAATTAAAGAAGAGAGCGAGGACATAGAAGGCGACAGACCAGGTCAGAGTTTTGGAGGAGGCCGAGAGGTACGCGACAAGCAGCAAAGGTGCGGACCAGGCTCCGCAGCCGACGATCATGTCGAGCCCTGGGCGGTAGATCCAGAGCGGCTGGGCGTTTGATTTTGACATGGAGGGTGGAGCTTTCCCTGCGCGGATTATAGGGAGAGAGCGGGGTGGGGCTCATGTGCCCAAAGTAACCTGCCGGGTGCGGCTTGCCTGGGTCCGTGGTTGAAAAATTTGCGGCGGCCGTGGCGGTCGAAGCAGTACAGGGGTCCTTCGACTGCGTTTGGCTGGCGCCTCCCTCCGCTCAGGATGACAATTTTGGGGAGGGTTGGGCGTTTGGAGTCGATGCGGGGCTTGTTGTATAAGGGCATCCCTATGCGATTTGTGTTGGCGGTAGTTGCCTCTTCTCTTCTTTCTCTTTTTCCCTTCGCGAGTGCTCAAACCAACAAGGATGCGCCGGCCGAGACTCTGGCTGCGCGCACTGCCGGGCTTAAGAAGCAGGATGGCTTTCTTCCTTATTACTGGGACGCGAAGAAAGGGACACTGCTGGTCGAGATTTCTCCCGCGGCGCGGGAGCGCCAGTTTCTCTACTTCGTGGGAATGGGGAGCGGGGTGGGGTCAACGACGCTTTTCGCCGACCGCGGGAGCCTAGGACGCGGCATGGTGTGCCGGTTCCGACAAGTGGGAACGAAGGTGCTGGTGATCGCGGAGAATTCGTCGTTCCGGGCTGAGCGCGGAAGTTCTGCTCTGAAGAAGTCAGTGGAGTTGAGTTTCCCGACATCGGTGCTGGGCGCGCTGCCCGTGGAGGCCGAACAGGACGGCGCTTTGCTAGTCGATGCCAAGCCGCTGCTGGTTCGGGACGCAGCCGATCTGCTGTCGCAGATGCGGCGGCCGACGCAGGCCGTGAACGGGCAGATGGTGCGGCAGGAGAACAAAGATTCGAACTGGAAACTGGATGATGCGCGCAGCGTGATCGATCTGCAGGCCTCGGGAAGTTTTCCGCGGAACACCGAGATTGAAGCGCTGCTAACTTTTACCAACGATGGCGAGGCTGACCTCAACCAGCCCGACACACACTCGCTGAGCGTGCGCGAGCATCATTCTTTTGTTGCTTTGCCCGAACCTGGATACACGCCACGCGAAGCCGATCCGCGGGTGGGATTCTTCGGAGAAGAGTTTAAGGATTTCTCGCAAGCCTTTGACCAGCCGCTGGAGAAGGAATATATCGCCCGCTGGCGGCTGCAGAAGAAAGATCCCAATGCGGCGTTGAGTGAACCGGTCAAGCCGATCGTGTTTTATCTGGACCGCGCGATTCCGGAGCCGATGCGTTCGGCGTTGCGGCGCGGAGCGTTGTGGTGGAGCGCGGGGTTCGAGCAGGCGGGACTTACGAACGCTTTGCGCATCGAGGATTTGCCGGAGGGTGCGAATCCACTCGATGCCCGCTACCCGACCATTCAGTGGACGAACCGGTCGGGACGAGGATGGTCGGTCGGAATGACGCAGACCGATCCGCGAACCGGTGAGATCGTGCACGCGATCGTGCAACTGGATTCGCATCGCATGCGGACCGCAAACAATTACTGGAGCGCGACCATGCCTTCGGGAAAAGGCAACGAGGAACCGGCGCTGGACGTGTTTGCCGCACTCGACAATCTGGATCCGAAAATGTCAGACGAGCAGGTGATGCTGAACCGACTGGCGCTGCTCACTTGTCACGAGATGGGGCACGTTCTGGGCCTGGATCACAACTTCGTTGCGAGCACGTTTGGGCGCGGATCAGTGATGGATTATTACGCGCCGCGCGTGAAGCTGCGTTCGGATGGCTCGGCCGATCTGTCGGACGCGTATATGCAAGGCACGGGCAGCTACGACAAGTTCGCGATCGAATGGGGATATAGCGAAGGGAAAGCAGGGGCGAGTGCGGAGCAGGAGCGCGATCGGCTGGATGCGATCGTACGGAAGGCATTGGCGGCAGGAGTGACGTGGGGAAACGGCGCCGATCCGCGTTGGAATGCGTACGACGACGGGCGCGATCCGGTGGAGTGGCTGAAGGAAGTGTGGCCGGTTCGTGAGGCGCTGCTGGCGCACTACAACGCTGGTATGTTGCGGCCGCGGGAGCCGGTGTCGATGCTGGCGTCGCGCTTTCCGTTGATCTACCTGTTTCATCGGTATGCGCTGGGAGCGGCTCTGGGTGTGGTGGGGAGCGCCAAGATTCCTGCCTCTCTAAACGGAGACGGGCAGCAGCCCGTGGAAGTGTGGCCGGTGGCGAGCCAGCGCGAGGCGTTGCCGTTGGTATTGAGGGCGCTGGATCCGAAGGAGCTTGAGGTACCCGCTTCTCTTTGGAGGATGCTGGCCCCGCCTGAGGGGGATCGCGGCGATCCGGAGCGCTTCACTTCTTCGGGCGGTTATCTGTTTAGTCCGCAGGACGGAGCGCGTGCCGTTTCCGAGATCGTGGTCGGAGGTTTGCTCGATCCGCAGCGAATGGAACGGTTGGCCGTGATCGCGCATGAGTCGCAGGGTTCGTTGTCGCCCGGCGAAGTTGTTGCGGCACTGGTGCACGAGGGATTTCAGAATGATTTCGGGAGCGGTGAAGGCGCTGAGATGAGTGCCGCGGTGCAGTCGCAGATTGCTGAACGACTGATGCTACTTTCGGCGGATGCGGGGGCGACTCCCGAGGTGCAGTCGGTCGCGCTGGGTGGTGTTCTGGATGTCCAGAAGATCGTGCATGGGCGAACGGACTCCAGCAGCAGACGGCTCGACCATGAGATTGACTTGTTCCTGAAAGATCCGAAACAGAACATGCCGAAGCTCAGGCCTTCTGGCGTGCCGCCAGGGCCTCCCGTGTAGTGCCGGGAGGGCGGCTTGGTCGTATTCTGAAAGCTGAGTTCGGGCTTGGAAAGTTCCGTGCGAAGTGGGACGATGGCGGCGACAGATCGTCGCACGGATATCATTCGAGAATTCGCAGAGCTCATGCGCGGACGCGCGTTCATTTCGGCGGTTCTCATCAGTCTGGTGCTTGGGCAGCAAGCTAGCGCTCAGGCTCCGGGGGCAATACCTGACAGCAAACCGACCATCAGCAGGATACGTATTGCGAACGATGGACAGGCTCTGACCATCGAAGTCTCGACTAGTTCGCCGGCCGTCCCTGATACGCAACGACTCGAACATCCGGATCGCCTTGTGTTCGACTTTCCGGGATTCGTGTTGCAGGGGCCGGCACAACGTCTGAGCGTGAATAAAGGACCGGTCACGACAGTGCGGGCATCGTTGTTCCAGGCGAACCCGCCTCTGAGCCGAATCGTTCTCGACCTGAAGGAACCCGCCAACGTTGAGCTGCAGCCGATGGAGAACAAGGTCTTGATCCGGGTGCCGTTCGACGAGGCCGGGCCGGCGCCTGTGGAGAAACGGCCCGGACTGAAAGTGTCCTCCTCGGAGACCGGCACGCAGACTGCGCCTCCGGCGTCCAGGCAACCTTCCTCGCCAAGTGCGTCAGCCGCGGCGGCGTCCGCTTCTCCGGCGAACAATGCTTCGGGTACAAAGCAGGCGAGTGAGTACGACGTGCTCACAAAAGCGCAGGCGGTGACGCTCGAGGAACTACCCGCGCTCGAGGCGAAGGCGCAGGCGGGCGATCCGCAGTCGCAGACCTTGCTCGCACTGGCGTATCACTCGGGCGCGCTGCTGAAAAATGATGAAGTCGAGGCTCTGCGACTGCTGCGGCTGGCTGCGGAGAAGGGATACATGCCCGCGGAGGAATCCCTTGGGATCTACTACGCAGCGGGCATCGGGATGGAGAAACCCGATCCCCAAGCGGCGCTGAAGTGGTACACCGCGGCATCGCAAAAAGGATCGGTGGACGCGACGACCAATATTGGGTCGATGTACGCCAGTGGCGACGGCGTGCCGAAGGATATGACGACTGCGATCCAGTGGTTTCGTCAAGCGGCGGAGGCGGGCGGAGCAGCGGCGGCATACGATTTGGCCATGATCTACGCGCGCGGCGACGGAGTGCCGCGTGACCAGCAGTTGGCTGCGTTGTGGCTCACCAAAGCAGCGGATCACGATTTTGTGCCCGCCCTGCGAGACCTGGGTATTCGGTCCGCGTATCCGCGCGACGGTTCGACGGCGGATGTGCCATTGGCGCTCCAGAAATTGAAGCGTGGAGCTGAACTGGGAGATGCCATCTCGCAAGCGATTCTGGGAGACATTTTTTCGAACGGCGAAATGATGAAGCCCGACTATCAGCAGGCGGCGAACTACTACAAGATGGCCGCTGACCAGGGGCAGCGTGACGGCGAATTCGGGCTGGCCGTGCGCTACGTCACCGGTCAAGGCATGCCGCTGGATCGGGCCGAGGCGCAGCGCTGGTTCAAGGCGGCCGCCGACCAGGGACACGCCGACGCTCAGTACGATTTGGGAACGATGTATGAGGTTGGGGACGGAACGGGTGCGGACCTTCCTTCTGCCCTCCATTACTACGAACTTGCCGCGCAGCAGGGAGTGGTGAAGGCGCAGTACCGACTGGGCGTTCTGCTGGCAAAGGGAGCGGGTGTGCAGGCGGATCGCGTGTCGGCTTACAAGTGGTTGATGCTGTCGCAGGACTCGGTCAAGTCATCCACCCCAGCGTTGAACGAGCTTCGGCACTCCATGTCGCCGGAGGAGATCGCGGAAGCGGAGCGCCAAGTAGACAGCTGGCGCATCGGGCGCAAACAAGCTCACAAGTAGTTGGGGATTTTTCGTCTCGCGCGGTTGCTGCGAGGTCAAACTGCTTAAGAGCTGGCTTCCGGCGGGGCCGCGGTCGTTCTTTTACAATGCCTGAGTGAAGACCTGGGATGTCATCGTTGTGGGCGGCGGAATCATCGGGCTGAGCCTGGCGCGAGAGCTTCGCAAACACGGTGCCGAAGTGCTGGTGGTGGAGCGCGGCGAACCAGGGCGCGAAGCTTCTCATGCTGCCGGCGGCATGCTGGCCAACTGCGGGGATGAGACTCCGGCGGCGCTGCAGCCCCTCGCTCAGGCGAGTGCGGAGATGTATCCCGAGTTCGTGCATGAGTTGGAGGACGAGTCCGGAGTCAACGTCGATTTGCGGTCGGACGGCACGCTGCTCTTCCCTGCTCCCGAACATCCAGTTGAGAAGATTACGGGGGCGAGTCCGTTGCCCCGGCCAATCGCCGAACTTGAACCGGGGCTGAATGGATCGGGGAGAGCGGCTTTGTTCCTCCGCGAACGCAGCGTGTGTCCGCGAGCGCTGACACAGGCTGCGCTGAAGGCGTCCAAGCATCGCGGAGTGGACGTGGCTTCGGGTAGCACGCTGACTTCCGTGGATGTATCGGGGGAACGTGCTACGGGCGTGACCACGGACAAGACTTCTTATCACGGTGGGGCGGTGGTGAACTGCGCGGGCGCATGGGCTGGACAGATTGGGCCGATCGAGTTGCCGACCCGTCCGGTGAGAGGGCAGATGGTTTGCTTCGCGATGCCGCGGCGTGATGTTCTGCGACATGTCGTGCGGTCGCCGGAAATCTATCTGATTCCGCGTAGCGATGGACGCCTGCTGGCCGGCGCGACCGTGGAGGAGGCCGGGTTCGACAAGCGGACGGTGCCCGAGACGATTCAGCGGTTGCGGCGGGCAGCAATCGTTATGTTGCCTGCGCTTGAGCAGGCGCGAGTTCTGGAAGACTGGGCAGGACTTCGTCCGGGCACGCCCGACAGCCTTCCGATTCTTGGAGGGACCGGAGTTGCAGGGTATTTCGTGGCAACTGGGCATTTTCGCGACGGGATTCTACTGGCGCCGGTTACGGCGCACATCATGGGACGGGTTGTGACTGGGCAAGCGGCGTGCTTCGATCTTGCGCCATTTTCAGTGGAGAGGTTCGCGAAACACGAGGCGCTCAAGGTTTCGTAGGTTTGTTTGCACCACATTGGGACGTCGATGTCCTGAAACGTCTGGCGCAGCCGTTTTATGGACTCTCTGCTCGGCTATACTGATCCGTTTGAATTCCTGAGTTTATTGCAGCGAATGTCAGGTTCGCGAGAAAGGGCTTTTCTTATGGCTTCACCGGCACTCGATTTTGCGCGTCAGAATCAGCAACGTTTCGTAAGTGAATTGAAGGATCTGCTCCGGATTCCCAGCGTCAGCACGCTTGAGGAGCACAAGTCCGATGTGCAGAAGGCGGCCGAATTCGTGGCCAATGAACTGCGGCGCATCGGGATGGAGAACGTGGAAATCATCCCGACCAAGGGACATCCGTTGTTGTACGCCGAGTGGTTACACGCGGAGGAAGCGCCGACCGTGTTGATGTATGCGCACTTCGATGTGCAGCCGCCCGATCCGCTGGACGAATGGTTGTCGCCTCCTTTTGAGCCGACCGAACGCAACAACAATATCTACGCGCGCGGCGCGGTGGATGACAAGGGCCAGCTCTGGATGGAAGTGAAGGCGCTCGAGTCGCTGATGAAGGCGCATGGCGGCAAGCTGCCCATCAACGTGAAGGTAATTTTCGAAGGCGAGGAAGAAGTTGGGGGCGAATCGATCGCGGCCTACGTCCGCAAGGAGAAGGCGAAGCTGAAGGCGGACTTCGCCCTGGTCTGCGACACGGAACTGTTCGCGCCGAATCTTCCTACGTTGTGCGTTGGGTTGCGCGGGCTGGTGTACACGGAGATCGAAGCCTACGGGGCGAAGACTGATCTGCACTCGGGAATGTACGGCGGAGCGGCGCCCAATCCTTTCTTTGCGCTGATTGAAATCATCAGCAAGCTGAAAGATTCGAAGGGCAAGGTTTTGATTCCGGGCTTCTATTCGAAGGTTAAGGCTCCGACGAAGGATGAGTTGAAGGCGTGGAAGCGGCTTCCCTTCAATGAGGAGCACTATCGCAAGACGGAAGTGGGATCAAAGGTACTCACGGGCGAGCCCGGATTTTCGGTGCTCTATAGGACCTGGGCGCGTCCTACGCTCGAAGTGCATGGGATGCCGGGCGGGTTCACGGCACCGGGAGCGAAGACGGTGATTCCGGCGAAGGCGGCCGCGAAGGTTTCGATGCGCATGGTCCCCAATCAGGATCCGGACGACATCCTGAAGCGCTATACGGCCTATGTGAAGAAGCTCACGCCCAAGGGGATCGAAACCAAGATCAAGGTGTGGAGCAAGGGTCCGGCGTGTGTGGTCTCGACCGACAACAGGTACATCAAAGCGGCGACCGAGGCGATGCATGACATCTTTAAGAAAGACACGGTGTTCATCCGCTCAGGCGGATCGATTCCGATCGTCACCGACTTCCAGGATGTGTTGAAGATTCCCAGCGTGATGATGGGGTTCGGGTTGCCGGACGACAATCTGCATGCGCCCAATGAGAAGTTTCATATCCCGAATTTTCATCGGGGCATTGAATCGATTTGTTTGTTCTTTGAGAAGCTGGGGAAATAAGGTTTCAAGGTTGCAAGTTGCAAAGTTTGGATGGCGCGGGCCTTGTGCCCGCGCTTTTTCTTTTCTTTTCGGATTTGGCTTGGATGGACGGGCGGACCACTTGTTACCTGCTAGATGATCTTGCTCTAGAACGTGGCAGAACCCTGGTTGATCCAGAGGGGAGCTCCGCTCGGAGCTGAGAGCTGCCCGTAGAATTTCTTGCCCGCCGTTGGGTTCAGCAGTGGGACCACTACGGTCTTTTCCGTCTCGCCCGGCGAGAATGCGACTTGCTCAATCACAATGGCGTAGTCGACGCCGGAAATTGCGGTGCCGTCAGCCGTGGAAAATTGCGCGGACACCGGCGTCGCACTCGATGGATTCATGGTTACGGTAAAGGTGGCTGTGCCCGCGGCCTGGTCGATCACGGCGTTTGTTACCGACAGCTGGCGCCACTTCGCGTTGAGCCGAAGAGATCCGAAAAGTCCAGCAGGACCTCCCTCGCAGTGTTGCTCAAAGTCCACGGAGAAGGATTTCACCTTGCCAGTAAGATCGTAGACCGCTTGCAGCACAGTGAAGTTCCCGGTCAGCGTGTTGCAGCCCCGACCGGCACCATAGACACTGAGTCCGGGTGTGCCGGGGGCCTGGAACGGGTAACGCTGTGCATTCAGATAGGTGCCCTTGGCGAGCACCGCACTGTTGGGCGCAACGAAAGAGGCTGCTCGCAAATCGTCGGTCTGAATCGAGACACTGACGTCGTTGTCACCGCCACGCTGGGGCGTGAAAGTTCCGTCCTGCGTGGTAAGCAGGAGCTGGCCCGGATTGATGAAGTCACCGGGTTGGCCGTACATGGAAAGCAGGGTCACGGCGCCGTTGGGGTCAAGCGTCTTCACCGAAGCTATCTTGTTACCGAAGAGGGCGCCCGCCGCGTTATTTAGTTGTACCTTGAAGGATTTGCTGCCACGGGCGAGTCGATCTCCGATAATGGGGATCGCGATCGGCGCTGACGTTTCGCCGGGTGAGAATGTCACCGTGCCCGACGTGGGAACGTAGTCTGTTGCGGCGAGCGCGGTGCCATCGGCTGTCGTGTATTGGACGGAGACCGGGGCGACGCTCGGCATCGACAAAGCAATTGTGGCCTGAGCATCGCTAGTGCCTGCACTCCCTTTCAAAACCCATGCACTCGCCATTCCGATACGCGGCACAATCTTTGAGGCGGAATTGTAGCGAATGGAGCCGTAGAGGGGAGGACCGAAAACCTCGCAGTGCTGTTCGAAATCAATGGCCAGACGGGCGATCGTTCCGTCCGCGTTGAAGGCGAGGTCGGATAGAAAGAATCGTCCCGCAAGGGTGTTGCAGCCCCGGCCGTCGCCGAAAACATCCAAACCCGGCATGGTGGGCGAGTGGAAAGCAAAACGCTGCGCACCCTCGTACTGGTTGATCGCAAATGTGTGGGATGAAGGCGGCCCGAAATCCAGGTACCACCAGTGGCTGTAGTCGGGAGTATGGAACGAGACGGTGACTCCATTGTTATAAGTAGTCGTAACTGTGAATGGGCCGTCCGCCGGAGTATATGTTTGCCGTAATCCCTGACCTATGTAGTCTCCTGGCTGACTATTCAGAATGAGTATGGTCTGAGCAGCATGGGCAACACACGACAGCAGCGCAAGGATTCCCACGGACACAAGACCACGCGGGCGGGACATAAGGCCTCCCCAAGGGTCGGAACGACGCTAGCAGTATCAGATGAAAGGCCTGGAGTTTCAAGACAAGATCGCGTGAATAGCTCGCCGAACGGGACCAAATAAGAACTGCCTATGTGCAACTAGTTGCGAGCGCTCAATCCTTATTTGCCTTCGTTGGTTGCATTCAGCACGATTGTCAGTGCCGCTGGGTGCTCGGGTCTCACGAAACGGTTGCCGATGAAGCGGCTGCCGTCTTTAGAAACGTCGTAACTGAAGAGGTCGGTGGAGGAGATCGGGCTGCGAGCGTGCAGTTGAAACAGGGATGCCGGCGTGCCACTGCTAAAAGTTTCTTCACCGCTGACTGGAACAGCGGTCAACATGCCTCCGGGCGCGAGATAAAAGAGTTCCTTCCCATCGCCGCGCCAGCGAGGTTCGGTACCGCCTCCGCGCGAGACCTGCCACTTGCCCACGGCATTCGGATAGGTCGTGACGTAGACCTCCCAGTCGCCGGTTTCGTTGGAGGCGTAGGCCACGAACTTATTGTCGGGCGAAATCATGCCGTTGGTTTCGGATGCTTTTGTGCTGAGGAAAGGCGTCTCCTGACCGCCCGCTGCGGGTAGCAGAACCAGATTGGACCCGCCGGCTGCCATCTGCAGCGTACCGATCACTTTGCCGTCACGCGTCCACGAATTGGGCACGATGTCGTCCTGGCCCTGATGCTGGACCATAACTTTCGGAGGATCGAGGCCGCGCACGTTCTTGGTGTGCAGCGTGATTCCGGCGATCGCCGAACGGTAAGCTACGGCGCTGTTATCAGGCGACCACGTGGTGGCAACGTCTTCGGCTGGATCAAACGTGAATCGAGTGCTCGTTCCCTTCTGCAGGTCCGTGATCCAGATGTCGACGTTGTTCGCTTTGATGTCGGTCATGTCCACACCGAGAAGCCGGCCATCGGGTGATAACGATGGATTGGCGAACACTCCGACATCGCCGACGCGGCCGACGGTTTTACCAGTGCGGTCAAGCCATGTGAGTTCGGACAGGGTGCTTCCCGTGGCTGTGCTGTAAACCAACGTACCGCTTTCCGAAACCGTGAACGATCCCCAGTAAGTCGACGGCTGAAACGTCACCCCTTCGGCCATGACGCGAGATTCGCCGGTCAACTGCCCTTTGGCGTCCATGCGCACCGAGACCAAGGTGCGCTGGTCTCGCATGTAGAACAGATAATCATTCGCGTACGCCGGATTTGAAAGGGAGTGCTCGATGAATTTCTTTTCGCCATTCTTAAGCGACCCCATGTAGATACCGCTGATGTGATCGTCCGGAGAATTTACAAACTGCCCCGCCCAGTAAAGAAAATGTTCGCCATCCGGAAGAAAGAAGGGCCAGCGATGGGAAGCCTCTCCTTTCACAAATTGCGCAGCTGTCAGGGGCGCTGCTCCAGTCCCATTGGCGTTGATACGCCACAAAGCGCCGCCTGCATCCGGCGCATACACGATCACGCCCTGGCTTCCCCAAGTTGCGCCTCGACCGCTCGATGCATTGGCCAACACCTGAACCGATCCTCCCGATGTGCTGATCTTTTTCAGTTTGCCGCCGGCGTAGAAACCGACAAACTCGGCGTCGGGTGAGAAGAATGGGTAAGTTGCGCCTTCGGTGCCGGCAAGGCCAGTCACGGTATCGGAACCAATGCGCTGAACCTTGAGAATGTTCGCCCCCGACGCTTCGTCTGGGACCGCGTAAACCAACATACGGCCGTCCGCAGAGATCGCGAGGGTTCCGGTCTCGTCTTTCATCGGGATAGCAAACTCCATGCGCTCGGCATGCGATGTATGCGAGCGGGCAACTGACCAGAAAGCTGCCGCTAACACCGCAAATGCTCCCGCTAATGCCCAAGGCAGCCACGATGGCAAACCGGGACGCCGAGTTGCACGAAGCACGGTCGACGATTGCGATCCGGAGGTCGCGCTGAGCGCGAAAGCCAGATCACGAGCCGACTGGAAGCGGTCTGCGGGATTCTTCTCAAGGCAATGGCGAAGCACACGGTCCACATCGGGAGCGATTTTGAAGCGCGAGAGATCGATCTCGGGAGGATCCTCCTTCAAAATCGCGTTCATGGTCTCGATAGAAGATTGCCCGGAAAAGGCGCGGTTGCCGGTGAGCATCTCGAACAGGACCGCGCCAAAGCTGAAGACGTCGGAGCGTGAATCGACGGCTTGACCGCGAACTTGCTCGGGCGACATGTAGGCCGCCGTCCCCATCACCACACCTTCAGCGGTGTTGAACTGTGCCGCGGAGAAGGTTGCCGTGGCCGAGTCGTCCGGGCGATCCAATTTCGCGAGGCCGAAGTCGATGAGCTTCACGCGCCCGCCGGCTGTGAGAAAGACATTTTCCGGCTTCAGGTCGCGATGCACGATTCCTTTGGCGTGCGCGGCAGCGAGTCCATCGGCGATTTGCAGAGCGTATTCCACACATCTGCGCGGACTAATGGGGCCTGGCTTGAGGCGCTCGCGCAGGGTTTCACCATCGAGCAACTCTGACACCAGATAGGGGACGCCATCGTGCGTTCCCGTGTCGTAAACCGCGACAAGGTTGGCGTGACTGAGGGCCGCGACGGCCCGAGCTTCCTGCTCAAAACGACGCATGCGGTCTGCGTCGCGCGCCAGAGACTCGGGAAGAATCTTGATGGCGACGTCGCGATCGAGACGCGTATCGCAGGCACGGTACACCTCGCCCATGCCACCCGCACCAATGGGTGCCTGGATCTCGTATGGTCCGAGTTTCGTGCCGGGGTTCAGGGGCATCGGGCGCCATTATCGCACGTCGTTAAACACAATCTGGCCAGTGCGATGCAGCCCGTGGATGTTGGGAGCGACAACTGAAAGCACCTAAAAAATCTCGCAGTGTTGTCCGGAATTGCATCCCACTTCCACGAAATATATCGGGAGGCGTGCTTGAAGAAGTTAGGATCTGGGCTGGCGCGAGTCGGAGTTTTCGGATCGATCGTACTTATCTATTGTGGCTTGAGTTTCTCGCAGGTTTCACTTCTACAGACGGGAGTGGACAATAAGACGTTCGACCCCGTCGAGGTTGCGCGGGCCGCCTATGTGACGGATATCGGAGAAGACTCATCACGGTGGAACATTTTGGACGGGTCGCCTGCTGACCAACCGCCGGCCACGATGGGGCAAACTGACAGCAGTCAGCGTCATGGGTTTATTGTTCGAAATTTACGACGAGGGTTGCAGGATCAGAAGGAGCTGTATGCGGCTCCGTTCAAGGTCAAGAATCTGAAGTGGGACGTATTGTTCCTTGGCACGACGGGAGCACTGCTCGCCACGGATCGTCAAGTGATGAGAAACATTTCCAACGATCACGTCGACATCGGACACCACGTTGCTTTGGGGATGCTGCTGGGAACGGCAGCCATCCCGAGTATTACGTGGCTGTATGGTTTGAAGACCGGCGACCGTCATGCCGATGAAACCGGATATCTCACCCTGGAATCGCTGGCCAATACGTTTTTGATTTACACGCCGATGCAGTTCATCGCAGGCCGGGAACGACCGGATGAAGGGACGGGCAACGGACGCTTCTGGCGGCACGGGGGCTTCAACACCTCGTTCCCCGCCGGGCATCCGATGTTCACCTGGGCAATGGCCAGCGTGGTGGCCCATGAATATCCGAAGACGTGGGTAAAGGTGCTGGTCTATGGAGCGGCTATCTCGGTGTCGGGGGGCAGACTAGTAGGTCGGAATCACTTCCCTTCCGACGTGTGGGTGGGCAGCATCCTGGGATATCTCATCGGGACGCACATTTTCCATGCGCATTGCGATCCGCAGTACAGCGAGGCTTGTCACCGATAGCGCCGGGTTCCGCGTACAAGTACGAGTCCATCGTATTACTTCAGAACGACCTGGTCGCTGAACGGGCGCTCGATGACTCGATCGAGCGTCCATCCTGTCGG
>Ga0207665_10000249_pt1 | contig 37179 bp, 27 predicted proteins | sample LARL112metaG_FD_184351 | JGI IMG/M metagenome (GOLD analysis project Ga0207665, IMG submission 184351) | Corn, switchgrass and miscanthus rhizosphere microbial communities from Kellogg Biological Station, Michigan, USA - LAR L11-2 metaG... | ecosystem: Host-associated > Plants > Roots >... | reverse complement strand
GTGCAATCGGGCGTCACGATTTCCAACGTCGTTGCTGGAAGCCCGGCCGACACGGCTGGCCTGAAGGTTGGCGACACCATCACCGCGGTGGACGGCAAGGAAGTGAAGAACGGCGACGAACTGGTTGCCGATATTGCCGCCCGCAAGCCCGGTTCAAAGGCGAACCTGAGCTTCGTCCGCAACGGAAAGAAGGAGCAGACCTCGGTCACGATCGCGGACCGCTCCAAACTCTTCGCCGCTCGCCTGGGTGAGGATCAGCAGGGCAGTGAGGAACAGCAGCCCAAGGAGAGCAAGCTGGGTCTGAGTGTTCGTCCGCTGACCGCCGATCTCGCCGAACGTCTGGATGTTCCCGCCGGCAAGGGCGTGATTGTCCAGGATGTCAAAGCTGGCTCTTTCGCAGATGACATCGGACTGAATCGCGGCGACGTGATTCTCGAAATCAACAAGCTGCCCGTCAATTCAGCCGACGACTTCACCAAGATTGAAGCGTCGCTGAAGAGCGGGCAGGATGTGGTGTTCCTTGTCCGGCCCAGAGGGGCAGGCAAGCAGGACGGCACCATCTTTATCGCGGGTACACTTCCGTAACCCGAGCATTGTCCGACGGTCACTGGCACTGGCGTCCTGATTCAGGGATGATTTCCAGTGCCGGTGCCGCCGGGCATATTCCTTGACAACGCTTCGCGGGGAGAGCTCATCCCATGGTTATCCGGGGTGACAGCTGCTGTTGGGCGAGACAGAGGCTTAGCGAATGGGACTTTACGGGTCGTGGCTGAAGAGCAGAGTGGCTGCTTCGAGCGCTGCGCTCTTCGTGTGTTCCATAAGTTGGACGCAGGCGGTTGCACTGCCAGCCGCCTCCGCGAGTAAGACAAGCATGACGGCAAGCCATCCGACCGCAAAGCTGAAGTCCACCAAAACGAAACGTACGAAAACGTCAGCCACAAGCAAGGGTAAGCGGTCAAGGAAGGGGTCCCATCGCGGGCAGCAGAAAATCGATCTCGAGCGGACGCACCAGATCCAGCAAGCGTTGATCAAGCAGCACTACTTGAGCGGCGAGCCTTCGGGCAAATGGGACGCTTCCACCGAAGCCGCCCTGCGCAAATTCCAGGCCGACAACGGCTGGCAGAACAAGACGGTGCCCGATTCACGCGCGCTGATCAAACTGGGCCTGGGCCCGAACCACGACCATCTTCTGAATCCGGAAAGCGCGATGACCTCGACACCGGAGACTTCCGCCACGTCCGAGGCTTCGACTCCAGCGGCCAAGGGGCCAGCGGTGCCGGCTAACCAACCGCAGCGGTAGCGCGAAGTCAGTTTCTCCCGAAAGTCTTCAGAAAACCCCAAATTTAGCGCTTGTGGAATCCCACCTTTGCGCAAAGGACGCCGTTGTTGTGGCCCTCGCCACAAGCTTTTGTATACGTTCAGAGGGACTACAACCGCAGCCGCATCTCATTGGTGGCCGCGAATCCTAACGATTCGTAGAGGCTTCGTCCTGAAGGACTCGCGTGCAGGATGATCGTGTCGATGCCGTTGTGCTTGCACCAGTCCAGCGCCGCTTGCATTAGCACTCGGGCCAATCCGCGACGGCGGAAGTTGGCGCTGGTGTACACGTTGAGGATATTGCCGCGGCGGCCACGCCCGATCATGTGCGGAGGCCAGTCCATCAGCCAGAGACCCGTGCCGGCCGCGGTCGCGCCGTCGGGAGCCGAGGCAAGCCACGCGAGGTAGTCCCCCGCATTCATGTGCTCCAACAACCAGGCGCGAAATTTCTGTGACATGGCGCGCATCGCAGCTTGGTCGTTGTAACCCATGTCTTGAAACATCGCCCTCCGATGCTCGACCAGCGTTTCCAGGTCGGCGGTCGAGGCGCAGCGAATCGTGAAACCCTCGGGCAGAGACATAAGGTTGGTATTTTAGACGCAACCGAAGTCGCTTCGATTCATGAGGCTGCCTCTGACCGGTGATTCCGTCACACTTTCTCGTGACGCCGCACACTTCGCCTCCGGGTCCGTCCCCGCTAGCATAGAAAAGAAGTACCCGAAAGGATCTCATGCGACTTTTGAAAGTCATCACGGCATTCTTCGCGATCGTTCTTTGCATGTCCGGAGTCTTGGCAGCCAGAACAAACAAGTACGGTGTGGCCGACGTCCGCAAGGTCACCCTGAGTGCTCCCACGCGTGTTGGCGATGTGTTGCTGCCCCAGGGGCAGTACGAAGTCCGTCACGTGATGGAAGCTGATAGTCACATCATGGTGTTCAAGCAGATCGGCGGCAAGTCGGCCGAAGCGCGAGTGAAGTGCAACCTGACGCCCCTCCAGCAGAAGGTGGATCACGACCAGGTGGTCTACACGCTCAATGCAGCCAACGAGAGAGTGCTCCAGACACTTCGCTTCAGCGGGGACACAGCGGAACACGTGTTCTAGAGAATTGCTAGGTGAAGTTTGGATTGGCGCACGCACTTGTGCGTCACCCGGACTCGTCTATCCTTTGACGACGGGCTTCGGCGAGTAGGGCAACGGCTGTCCCGAAAGGATGGCTCGCGGGTTTTCCTCTAGCAGGGCCTGCGCGACTTCCTCGCCCGCGATCTCTGCGGCCGCTGTCCTTGCTTCTGAAAGAATCGGCGTCCGGTGCTTGGTGTCATGAGCATCGGACGCGATCACGTGCACCGCCTCGCGCTCCAGAAGCCAGGTGGCCACGCGCGCGACCCGTTGTCCCCAAAAACCGGTCAGGGCGTTGGCCGTGATCTGCACCGCGCAGCCCAGTTCCACAAACTCGATCACGCGCTGCGGGGTCTGCCGCAGAATCGCGTTGCGCTCTGGGTGCGTGATGATGGGCGTGAGTCCGCGATCGCCCAGGCGCAAGAACCAGTCCCCAATCAGAGAGGGAATGCTGTAGTCGCTCAACTCCACCAGCAGGTAGCCGGCTCCGGCGATGCTGTAGAGATGCGGCTGCGCCAGCAGGCTTTGCAGGTTGTCGTAGGAAAGGTGGAAGTCGCAGCCCAGGCTGAGCTGGGGCGTCTCGCCGACCATGCCCTGCAAGCGCTGAACGCATCTGGTCAGGTATTCGTGGTCGTAGTGGTAGCGGTCGTTGGAGTGCGGAGTCGCCACCATGTGGGTCACGCCGTCGGCCGCCGCCATCCGGCACATCTCAACCGACACTCCCCAGGATTTCGGCCCGTCATCGACCTCGGGCAGGATATGGCTGTGAATGTCGATCACGCGGGTCGTCCCAACAGGCTTACCGTCTGAGTTTAAACAGATTCGGCGGGAAAGACCACGGGTTGCCGAAACAGGTCTGCGCCATTTCTGGGAAAACGGCGTTCGCGTGGGCGGTGAGGAGTGACCCGGCTCACAGATTCATTCGGGGGAATGTGCGATGAAGGAGGCACTCCAAATTCTTGCGTGGTGGCTTATGAACGACAGCCTCTTCTTCGCAACTTTCGATCCCCTTTATATCAACGCTCCGGAGACCTGCAATCTATGCATCGCAGAGCCTCCGGCCTTTACCTACGAATATTGCATTGAACAGCACGATGGAAAGAGACACTACATCAAGGGCTATTGCTGTTCGAACTGTGCGGCAGGCTTGTGAGAAGATTGGCGGGCCGTGAAGCCCAGGAGTGGGCCGAGGAGGAGGCCGAACTCGAGGCAGAACACGTGGACGTTACTGATCTGCAGAAACGGAGGCTGGCGACGTTTGGCAAAGTCGGCGCGCACTGAGGACTGAGCGCCCTCGGTGCTATCGGCAGAATTTCTGAATTTTGGGCGGCGGCGGTGCTGGTATCTCGCTGAATTCCCCGTCCCACCCGGTGCATCCATGAGCTGCGATGGAGCGGCTGACGGAGTCGTCTAACTTCCGCGCGTCCGTTTTGGCTTGATCGATCTGGTCTCGCGAGAGCACGCCCTCCAATTGTCCAAGGTCGTTCTGCGACCGCGGGATAGCCTCCGTCGAGCGCCAGCAAAAACCAGGTGTAAGCCTTCACGCGGTCGCGATCGATCCCGCGGCCTTCCTTCAGAGTCCATGCGTAAGAGTATTGCGCCTGCGGAAGACCTTGCTCGGCGGCCATCCGAAACCACTGCGGAGCTTTTCCGTAGTCGCGCTCCGACAACAGGCTTCCCAGCAAATAAGCTGCAAAAGGATTCTTCTGATTTGCCGAAAGCGTCAGCCATCTCTGCGCAGCAGCGTCATCTCGCGGGAGCCCTGAAGCCATCACACAAAGCCGTCCCAGAACCCACTGAGCCAGGGGATCCCCTGCATCTGCTGCTTTGCGATACCAATCCGCAGCCTGCGACGGATCTCGCACCACGATCAGCCCGGTGTCATACAGATATCCGAGCACCACTTCGGCTGGGCCGTAATTCTTTTGCGCAGACCGGCGAAAATAATCCACCGCGGCGAGGTCGTTGCGGGTTCCCGCCGAACCCGATAAGGCATTCATACCGGCGTCGAACATTTGTCAGGCGTCCCATTCAGAGGCGGACCTTGGGCAAGCGCTGTTGTGAGATGAACGATCAGCAGGGCAAAGCAGAGGGGTAACGAACGCACGAAATACTTCTCCTTACAGGGGCCTGCTTGCAATTACGCGTCGAACTTCTTAGGTGCGGGAAGGTCTATTTGTAACGCGCCTTCATGAAGTCGGCGATGCCGGCGTAAGCCGTGGTTAGAGTTTGCTCGTCGGGCAGAAACACGATCCGGAAATGTTTGGTGCCAGCTTTCTGTCCGAAGCCCGAGCCGTGTACGACCAGCACGTGCTTCTGCACCAGCAGTTCCTTGACGAAAACATCGTCGCCCTCGGGAATGTCGAGTCGCGGAAAGGCATAGAAGGCGCCCTTGGGTGAAACGCAGCTGACGCGTTTGGTGGAATTGCACCACTTCATGGTGAGATCGCGCCGCGAACGCAGCTTGGCGGTGACTGCCGCGAGATGATCCTGTGGCCCTTCTAGCGCTGCCTTGATGGCGTACTGTTCGGGATGGTTCGCGCACAAGCGCGAGCGCAGCAGGCGCCCGATGCCCTCAACATACGGCTTCACGGCAGCCCCATCGCCGCTGAGCACTCCCCATCCGATGCGCCATCCGGGCGCCAGGTAGTTTTTCGAGAGCCCGCCGAACGTGACAATGGGGACGTCGGGAGCCACGGAGGCCAGCGAAATATGCGAGTCGTCGTCGAGAATCAACTTGTCGTAGATCTCGTCGGCGAAGATGACTAGGTTGTTCCGGCGCGCCAGTTCGGCGACGGCTTCCAGCATACGGCGCGAACACACGGCGCCGGTGGGATTGTTGGGATTGATCAGCACAATGCCCCGCGTGCGCGGGCCGATTTTCTTGTGCACGTCGATCAGATCGGGTTGCCAGCCGTCGTCTTCATTGAGAGCGTAGGTGTTCAGTTCGATGCCGAGTTTGGCCAGCACTGCAGAGTAAAGGGGATAGTCCGGACTGGGAGTCAGCAGATTGTCGCCCGGGTTCAGCAGCGCGCTCAGGCAGATGTCGACGGTCTCGCTGACGCCTGAGGTGACGAAGATATCCTGCACGCTCGTGATGCCTTTGCGCTCGGCTTCACCCCGGATCGCGTCGATTGCTTCCCTGATGCCGGGTGAGGGTGCGTAGCCGTTCTTGCCGTCCTTCATGGCTTTATACACGGCTTCGATGAGGTGGGCAGGCGTCTGGAAGTCGAAATTGATGGGGTCGCCGATGTTCAGCGGCAGAATCGTGTGGCCCTTCTTGGCAACTTCATCGGCCACGCAGGCAAGGTCGCGAATTGCGTAGCGGACATTCTCCAAACGCTGGGCAGCGGCAACTTCCCGTACTTGAGTGGCTGGCATCTAGACTCCGGCAGACCAATGCAACGAGTTCAGTGGTCACAAAAAGCTTAACCGCAAAGTTCGCAAAGGACCACCGCTAAGATCGCGAAGGCAGTCGTCAGTCGCCAGTCCCTAGTCGTTAGCTACGGCCGGCGAAACCCTGAGTGTGAAGTGATCCCGGAATTCTCTGCGTTCTCTGGGGCCGTTCTCTGCGCCCTCTGCGTTTTAAGATTTTCCCGCCACGAATGCGAACGAAAAAACGACGGCCTAAAAAGCTTTTGAACGCAGAGTACGCAGAGAAAGGCCGCAGAGAAAATCCAGCCGGCACGAGTGTTCACCAACGACCAAGCTAGCGACTAGTGACTGACGACCAGCGACTGACCTAATCCGCTCGATCGATCTGCGCTTTCTGCAGCTTGTCGGAGTAATCGATGTACACCGACTTCCACTCACTGTAGAAGTCGATCGCGCCAATGCCGCCCTCGCGATGTCCATTGCCGGTCGCCTTGGTGCCGCCGAACGGGAGATGCACTTCGGCTCCGATGGTAGGCGCATTGATGTAAGTGATACCGGCGTACAGATCGCGCATTGCGGTGAAGGCGCGGTTCACGTCCTTCGTGTACAGCGCCGACGATAATCCGTACTCAACGCCGTTGGCGATCTCAATGGCATCTTCCAGCCCGTCGCACGGAATGATCGAAACGACCGGCCCGAAGATTTCTTCCTGCGCGATGCGCATCTTCCGATCCACATCGATGAACACCGTCGGTTCCATGAAGAAGCCGTACTGGTAAGCGCCCTTGTCGAGCCGGTTGCCGCCGCACACCAGCTTCGCGCCTTCGTCTTTGCCTATGTCGACGTAGCTGAGGTCGGTCTTCAACTGCGCTTCGTTCACGGCGGGGCCCATGTCGATGGACTCGTCGAGACCGTTACCAACTTTAAGAGCCTTGGCGCGCGTGACGTAGCGATCTACAAACTCCCGGTACACGCCTTTCTGCACGATGATGCGGCTGGTGGCCGTGCAGCGCTGCCCGGTCGTGCCGAATGCTCCCCACAGGCCACCTTCAATGGCCAGATCAAGATTCGCATCGTCGAGCACGATCATGGGATTCTTGCCGCCCAACTCGAGCGAGCAATGCTTAAAGCTCTTCGCGGCCGTGGTTCCGACGGTCCGGCCAACGGCGGTCGATCCGGTCAGCGAAATGGCGCGCACATCCGGATGCTCAGTCAGTGGTGCGCCAACGCTCGATCCGAATCCGGCCACAACGTTGATGACGCCCTTGGGCACGCCGGCATCGACCAGCGTACGCACCAGATTGAAGGTCGAGAGCGGTGTGTCCTGTGCCGGCTTGATCACGCAGGTGTTCCCGCAGACGATCGCGGGCAGAAGCTTCCACGAGGGGATCGCCATCGGAAAATTCCAGGGCGTGATCATTCCGCACACACCGATGGGCTGCCGTATGGCCATAGCGAACTTGTTGGGGAGCTCGGAAGGCGTGGTGGGCCCGAACAGCCGGCGCCCTTCGCCAGCCATGTAGTAGGCCGTGTCGATGGCTTCCTGAGTATCGCCCCGCGTTTCCTTGATGACCTTGCCCATCTCGCGGGTCATGTCGCGCGAGTATTCTTCCTTGCGTTCGGCCAGCATCTCGGCGGCGCGGAAGACGATCTCCGCGCGGCGCGGCGCCGGTACAAGTCGCCATTTCTCAAAAGCGCGCTTCGCCGCATTGACTGCGGCATTGACGTCGTCTTTGCCAGACTTCTGGAAAATCGCGACCACTTCGCGCGTGTCGGCGGGATTGCGGTCTTCGAAGGTTTCTCCGGTCGAGGACGCTACCCACTCTCCGTCGATGAAGTTCTTGAGAACTTTGGTATTCCCGCTAGCCATTAGTTCGGGGCTGGTTACAGTATCGGTCGCCATGATGCCTCCTATCAATCCACCCAAACCATCTATGCTACAGGCCGGAGTTGAACCCCGGCAAGTTGAGGGAAGCAGTTCTCGGTTCCCAGTTCTCAGTTGTCAACTCTGATATCGGGTGGCCAGTCTGGAAGTGTTGTGATCTTCGGGAAGCGAAGCACCCATCCATTCCTTTTGGCCTCATCGATTCTCCAGGATTTCGGACATTCGCTGCCACTCGTAGTTCGACACCGACAATTCCCAACTAAGACTGAGAACTGAGAACCGAATACTGCCGTTTCGCACGACCGGACATGTTCTAACGGACCTGAACCCAGCTTGTTACCCCGTTCTGACCACGGAAAGCTTGTGGTAGTGTTGGAATTACCCCATATTCTCTAGGTTTGGCTGGTTTTCATTGGCCTCCGTGTCATCGTCGAAACGCAAACCGGGCGTCTATATAGCCTGGAAGACGGTCACCTACCGCAGCGTGTTGCTGATCGTGCTGGTGGTGGCGCTCGTCTTCGGGGTGGCGATGCATTTCGCCTTCCCCCAGTTCACCGACAACACGGTCAAAGCCGCCGGAAGCCTGACCACCAACATGCTGGAGCGGATTGCCGGAATGGCGCCGCCGCCCGAGAAGTCCTCCTCCGGCACCGAGAAGCAGGCGAGGTTCACCGCGCTTGAGGGCGGGGTCAAGATCAAGAAGTCGAGCAGCAATACCTGGATCAATGCCGACTACAACATACCGCTCGAAAAGGGCGATGTGGTCCAGACCGGCTCGGAAGGCATGGCTAAGGTGGTCTTCAATGACGGTACGAACTACACCGTCAAACAGGATTCCCTGATCGTGATTGAAGAGAACTCGGCAAACGACCAGCAGCAGACCCATGTGGCCGTGGCGGTGACGTCAGGAACGGTGGACTTGTCGACGGCCACCTACAGCCAGGGATCGAGGTCGCAGGTCATCGTGGCCGGGGCGACTGCTTCGTTGGCCCCGGAAAGCGCGGCGATGGTGCGCAACGACCCGAAAAGCGATCAGCACGAAATTCTCGTGAAAAAAGGCAGCGGCGACGTGTCGCGCAATGGCGAGACCGTCCGCCTGGCGGATTGGGAGCGCGCCACCTTCAGGGCCAAGTCAGAGAAGATGGCGAAGATAAAGGAGATCGGGCCGCCGACTCCGATTTCGCCTGCGAACATGATTCCGCTTTTCCTCTCGGCGGGCACGCAAACGAAGGACGTGCAGTTCACCTGGACGGCCATGTCGAACGCCGCGGGTTACCGGCTGCGCATCTCGCAAAACCCCTATTTTTCGTCGACCATCGTCGACCGCCCGGTCAACGTGGCGGACGTAACGGTCACCGGCCTGGCGCCCGGAGCTTATTACTGGATGGTGCAGTCGCTCGACGCCAGCGGCAAGGTGTCGGTGGAGAGCGAAAAGAGCCGTTTCACGATCTTGCCCAAGGGCAAGGACGCGGTGGCCATTGATCTTCAAATCGAATTGAGCCAGCACGGGCACGTGATCGAGGTGACCGGCAAGACCGAAACGGGCGCGCGTGTCATGGTGAACGGGCGGGAGGTCACGTTCGTGACCAACGATGGCAGTTTTCATTACTTCACGCCACCGTTGCCAGCGGGCGAGAGCACGATTACGGTCACGGCGCAGAACGCGCAGGGTGGCGTCAATACCAAGCAGCAGAAGGTCGTGATTCAGTAGCCCGTGTTTACCGGGGTGCAAGACCTTTCGTGTGCGGCAGGGAATGGGAATATCCCATAGAATGAGCAAGTAACCCCCTGACCGGAAATTTGAAACAGCAGCAACGGACAGGCAGTCGTCCGACTTGAGTGAGAGAGAAGTTAACCGTATGTCATCCAACGGATTCCATTCCAGCGCCGGGCGGTTTCACAATCTTCGGTCGCTGTTCAGCATTTTCTCCAGCGACCTGGCCATCGACCTCGGTACCGCGAACACGCTGGTGTACGCGCGCGGCAAAGGCATCGTCGTCAACGAACCTTCCATTGTGGCGATCAATAAGAACACTGCCGAAGTGGAAGCCGTCGGAAAAGAGGCGAAGGAAATGCTCGGCCGCACGCCGGGCAACATCGTCGCCATCAAGCCGATGAAAGATGGCGTGATCGCCGACTTCAAGGTCACGGAAAAGATGTTGAACTATTTCATCCAGAAGGCACACAACCGCAAGATGCTGGTGCATCCGCGCATCGTGATCGGCGTGCCGTCGGAAATTACGCAGGTGGAAAAGCGCGCGGTCATGGACTCGGCCTATCGCGCGAAGGCCAGCGAAGTCTACCTCGTCGAACAAGCGATGGTGGCAGCAATCGGTGCGGGGCTGCCCATCACCGAGCCCAGCGGCAACATGGTGGTCGATATCGGCGGCGGCACCACCGACATCGCAGTCATTTCTTTGAGCGGCATCGTCTACTCGCGTTCCGTGCGTATGGCCGGCAACCAGATGGACGAAGCCATCATGAATTATCTGAAACGGAAATATAACCTGCTGATCGGCGAGCGCACTGCCGAGCAGATCAAGATTGAAATCGGCAGCGCCTATCCGCTCGACAAGCCGCTGACCATGGAAATCAAGGGGCGCAACCTGATTGAAGGCGTGCCCAAGACCATCACAGTTGATGACAGCGAAATCCGCGAAGCGCTCAGCGAATGCGTTTCGACCATCATGAACGCGGTGCGCGTCGCGCTGGAGCGCACGCCTCCCGAACTTTCAGCCGACATCAGCGACCGCGGCATCGTCCTGACCGGCGGCGGCGCCTTGCTGAAGAACCTCGATAAACGCATCCGCGAAGAAACCGGATTACCGGTCTCGATCGCCGATGACCCGCTGTGCAGCGTGGTGCTGGGCACCGGCAAAATGCTCAGCGACTTCAAGCTGCTGCGCAAGATTTCAATTGAGTAAGGGTTTCGAGTTTCGGGGTTCAAGTTTCTGGTGTGCTGTGCAGCCCGCGACGGCCCGAACAACTCGACAGTGGCTGATTCCGCTTTAAGACTCGAAACCTGAAACTGGAAACTTGAAACTGGTGTTATGGAATCCGTCCTCGGCCGTTACAAGAACCTGATCGTCCTGGCCTGTGTGCTGGTGGCTCAAGTGCTGGGTCTGGCCGTCCAGGTCAAGCGCACCACCGATACGGAGTCCTCCCGCCTGATCCGCATCTGGGCCGTCAATACGGTCACGCCGTTTGAGAAGGTCCTGCACTGGGTCCACTCCGGCAGCGGCAACCTGTGGCACAACTACTTTTACCTGCGCGGCGTGCGCGCCGAGAACCGCGAACTGAAAGCGGAAATCGAGCGCCTGCGTCTGGACCAGGTACGCTTGAACGAAGATGCGGCCCAGGCCCGCCGGCTGCAGGCCCTGCTGGCCTTCAAGGAACAATTTATTTCGCAGACTCTACCCGCGCAGGTGATCGGGTCGGGAGGCAGCGAGCAATCCCGCATCGTTTACATCGACAAAGGGCAACATGATGGGCTGAAGCCCGACATGGCAGTCATCACAGTCGACGGCATCGTCGGCAAGGTCCTCAAGGTGTTTGGATCCACGTCGCAGGTCCTGCTCATCGACGACCAGTCGAGCGGCGTAGGCGCGATTCTTGAGAAAACGCGTCTGCAGGGAATTTTGCGCGGTACGTCGGGAGGCGAAGTGGTTCTCGAGCGCATCATGACCGACAACCCGGTGCAGCCCGGCGAAGAAGTTCGCACCAGCGGCGGCGATCGCATTTTTCCCAAGGGATTACCGGTGGGGACGGTAACAAGAGTTGGCAATGGCTCGGACCTGTTTTTGAGCATTCGGGTTCGTCCCGCTGCGAACCTCAGCAAGCTGGAAGAAGTGTTGGTGGTAACCAAGTTGGTGGAGCAGGAGCCGACCCAACTGCCGACCGGGCCGGTGCGCGCCGCGGATATTCTGGCGCAGCGGCTGCCTTCAGTTCCGGATAAGCCTCCGGCCGACACGGATAAGCCGAAGCCGGATGCCCCTGCCAAGGAAGCCGCCAATCCCGCGGCGCCGGCTCCGGGCAAGACCAGCCCTCCGCCTCGCGCTGACGTAACCCCGAATCCGCGTTCCGATTCGATTACCCCGATCTCTCCGAAGAGCACGGGCGCGGGCGCCACTGTTCTGCAGCCGGCAACCGCGCATGGACCCGCTCCCGCACCCGTCAAAGTAGCCGATCCAATACTGCCGGTCGCGCCCAAGACCAAGCCCGCCATACCTCCGGCGCGCGCGACCGAGCCCCCCGCTCAGAACGGACCGCAGTAATGCCGATCACTTACACCTCCGGGGAGCAGGTTGAGGTCTACCGGTTTAACTGGCTGATTACGCTGGGCGTGCCGGCGACTGCACTTTTCCTGCAGGCCTGGCTGCCGCACCAGTTTCCGTCATTCGCCTTGCTGGATCTGCCGCTGCTAGTGACGATCTTTTTCGCGATCTCGCGGCGCAATCCGATTTCCGGATTGCTGACGGGCGGCGCCATTGGCGTCTTTCAGGACGCCCTCACCGGCCTGCCCATCGGACTCAACGGAATCGCCAAGACGCTGGTCGGCTACGCGGCATCGTCCCTGGGCGTGAAGATCGACGTCGAGAACGCAGGAGCGCGCCTGCTGGTCACGCTCGTCTTCTGTGTCGCGCACAAGATCATCTACTTTATGGTGGCCCGCGGCATGGTGAACCTGACCATGCATTGGAACTGGCCGCACGAGTTGTGGTCCGCGTTTGTGAATGCGATCGTAGGCGTATTCATGTTCTACGCGCTGGACCGTTTCAAGCTCAGAACGTGAGACTAGCCGGTAGCTAATGCCTGGTGGCAACGGCGGACGGTCATTGGCCTTTAGTCGTTGGTATTTGAATCCAGCAGGCGAGACAATAGCGTGGGAGCCTGACTTCTAAAGGATAAGAGCTACCAGCCATCAGCTAGTAGCCATCAGCCGCTTTTTATGTTTGGTCGTGACGAAAAAGTATCGTCGATCCGTCTCACGGCGGTGCAGTACATCATCCTGATCATCTTCATGATCCTCGCCTACGGGCTGTGGCGTCTGCAGGTGATGCAGAGTGATTTCTACGCGCAGCTGGCCGAGAAAAACCGTATCAGAAATGTTCCGATTCTGGCTCCACGCGGCAAGATCCTCGACCGCCAGGGCCGCGTCATCGTCGATAACTACCCCTCGTTCTCCGCGCTCCTGCTACGCGATTCGACGCGTGATCTGAGTGCCGACGCCGACGCCATCGCCCAAGGCCTCCATCTCGAGCCCAAGGAAGTGCGCGACCGCATCCGCAAGTTCACCTCGATGCCGCAGTACCAGCCGATTTTCCTGAAAGACGACATTACGCCCGACGAACTGGCCTTCATCGAGTCGCACAAGAACGAATTGCCGGAACTCGACACCATCATGGCGCACCGTCGCCTCTATCCGCGAAACGGATTCATGGCGCACCTGGTCGGCTACGTCGGCGAAGTCACCGAGACGATGCTGAACCAGCCGCAATTCGAGTTCTATAACCCCGGCGACGTGGTCGGCGTCTCGGGCGTGGAGAAGCAGTACAACCAGATCCTCATGGGACAGAACGGATCTCGGCGCGCTCTGGTCGACAGCCGCGGCAAGGAGATGGGGCGTCTCGACGAAACGCCCGCCGTTCCTGGCAAGCAGCTGAAGTTGACCGTCGACATCGATCTGCAGATAGCCGCCGAAGAAGCCATGGCAGGCAAGAACGGCGCCATGATCGCGATGGAGCCGCGCACCGGCGAAATCCTGGCCATGGTCAGCCGCCCGACGTTCGACCCCAACGACTTCGCGGTGCGGGTCTCGCGCGACGAGTGGAACAAGCTGGTCAACGATCCCGACAAGCCTCTGCTGAACAAAGCCATCCAGGCGCAACTCGCGCCCGGATCGACTTTCAAGATTCTGATGTCCGTTGCGGGATGGCAGGAAAACATCGCGCAAACGTTGAACGTGCATTGCACCGGCGGCGCGACCTTCTACGGCCGTCGCTTCGGATGCTGGGTGAAGAGCGGCCACGGCGCAGTCGACTTGCCGAAGGCCATCTACCAGTCCTGTGACGTCTTCTTCTACACGCTGGCCGAGAAACTCGGCATCGACCGGATTGCTAAGTACGCGACCGCTCTTGGCCTCGGGCAGAAAACGGGCATCGATCTACCCAACGAAGCCTCCGGCGTCATGCCGTCGGAAGAATGGAAGATTCGCAATTTCAAGCAAAAATGGTTTGCGGGTGAAACCATCTCGGTGGGCATTGGGCAGGGTGCGGTGGCCACCACTCCAGTCCAGTTGATGCGCGCGATCTCCGCCATCTCCACGGACGGCCGTTTGGTCGTCCCGCACGTGGTGAATCCGACCGAACTGCCGCCAGGCGTGGTCGACGTGCAGCGCTACACCGAAGTGAAGTCCGTCCCGATTGATTCGACCGGCTACACCCTCATCACCGACGCGATGGCGCGCGTGCTTCTACCGGAAGGGACCGCTCCCTCGGCTCATATTCCTGGCATCGACATCGCCGGCAAAACCGGCTCGGCACAGATCGTTTCACTCGCGATGCGCGCCAAGCACGAGAACAATGAAGACTTCGCGCAGAACGGCTGGTTCGTGGGATTCACGCCGCGCCGTAATCCGGAAATCATCGTCTGCGTGCTGTTCGAAGGCGGCGAGCACGGCAGACTCGCAGCCCGACTAGCGACGCAGGTCATCAAGGCCTACGTAGACAAGCAAAACCGTCAGCCCACAAAGATGGCGAAAGACGGTGCAAAGGTCGACGTGGGTGCTCTGTGGACCGCTCCCGACGAAGATGGCAAAGCCAACAACGGCATCGGCGCGGGCCACTTTGTAGTCGAGGCGTCAAAAAAGAAGCCGCCGCTCGCCGCGGCAGCACCGGGTTTGCAATGAATTGGCTGATAGCTGATAGCTCATGGCTGGTAGCGGGCAAGAGAGCTTTTGCCACCGGCTACCAGCTATCAGCCAGCCGAAGACTGACGACTAATGTCTAGATACGTCTCATACCGCGACTTCGACTGGCTGCTGATCATCTTCGTTCTGATGATCTGCGCCATCGGTGTCTTTGAAATCCAGAGCGCCACCGTCCACACGAAGTTCGCCGGCGCCCATATCAAGCAGTTGTACTGGATCGTCGGGGGCCTGATCGGAATGTTCCTGGTGAGCCTGCTCAACTACCAGGCTCTGCTGGAGCAGGTGCACTGGATGTATATCGGCGCCATCGCGTCGCTGATGTCGGTCATGATCTTCGGCCAGAAATATCTGGGCGCGCGCCGCTGGATCAAGATGCCCGGCGGCCAGCACTTCCAGCCATCGGAGTGGGTCAAGCTGATCCTGATTCTCGCCGTCGCCAAGTATTTTGCCGACATGCACCACCGCGACCTTTCCTGGTCGGATTTCATCAAGGCAGGTGCCATCGTGGGGATTCCTATGCTGATGGTGCTTGCGCAGCCCGATCTCGGTACAGCACTCACGTACATGCCGATCGCGCTGATGGGACTCTTCCTCGGAGGTGTGCGCCTCAAGCAGGCGCTGATCGTCTTACTCATCGCGGGCTCAGTTATGCCGCTGGCTTGGCACAAGCTGAAGCCGTATCAGAAGGATCGCCTTATCAGCTTCATGGAGCCGGAAGCCGACAAGCAGGGTTCCGGATATCAGGTCATTCAATCCAAGATTGCAGTGGGCTCGGGAGGCATCTGGGGCGGTACCGGGACCCAGACGCATCTCTCCTATCTTCCCGTGCCGCAAACGGACTTCATTTTCGCGGCTTTTTCTGAAGAACACGGCTTCGTAGGAGCTTTGGGGGTGCTCCTGCTATACTTCATAGTGCTGATGCGGTTGACGCAGAACGCTCAGACAGCGCCCGACCGCGCTGGAACGTTCGTGGTAATGGGCGTGGTGGCTGTGCTTAGCTTTCACATCCTGGTCAACGTCGGCATGGTGGTTGGCTTTATGCCGGTCACCGGAATACCTTTACCGCTGATGAGTTATGGCGGGTCTTCTGTCCTGTTTATGTTTTTAGCGCTGGGCATGGTCATGAATGTCCGCATGCGCCGTTTCGTGAACTGATGCAGGAAGGGCCCCGCAGCCAGATTGCAGTACCCGCGCGGAGGCGCGGCTAGAACAAGATTACGATCGCCCTCGCGTAAAGAGGGCACTCACCGGCCAGAAGAAGTGAAGGCCGGGCAGGATTGCAGCCCGCGCTGCCGGGCGGGAAACGGCCCCCTCCCCACTGAGGAGAGAGCGGTCACAACCCCGGGATGGCGCAACATTGCGATACGTGCATAAGATTCCCAAGCTTTCGCTGCGGATTCGCTTCTGGAGTGCTTTCCAGAAGGCTCGTCCACATGTGTGTGGACTCGTACCCATCGCGACGTTCGATCCTCCCCTGCTTGCCCTCGCTTCTGCCCCGGTGACTCTGCGGCCCTGAAAACCCGCAGACCCCGGAGTACGAATGAACAAAGAACTATTCGTCACCTCAACGCCCCACGAAACTAAAGTGGGTCTGGTGGAGGATGACCAGCTTGCCGAAATCTACCTCGAGCGCGAAAACGAATACACACTGGCCGGTTCCATTTACAAAGGACGCGTGACCCGCGTGCTTCCCGGCATGCAGTCCGCTTTCGTGGACATCGGCCTGGAACGCGACGCTTTCCTCTACGTTTCCGATTTCATGGAACTCGAGGAACAGGATGACGACCTGACCGATGTCGTTCCCACCAACCGTCCCCCACTGCAGGAGAGCCGGCCGCAGCAGGAGTCGCGGCCGCAGCCACCGCGCTCCGAAGTTCCGTCCCTGCCTGCATCCGAGAACGCTTCTTACGTGATCGAATCGGAACCGTTCGAAGAAGAGCAAGCCAGCGCTGCCTCGTCCGCGCCCGAACCAGGTAATAGCGACGCGCAGCCCCGCGAGAGCTATTCTCGCGACAGCCAACCCCGTGACAACCAGTCGCGTGATCGCGGAGGCTTCCGCGGCCGCCGCCGTCGTCGCGGACGTCGCTTCGAAGAGGAACGTACCGACCGTCCTGAACGCAGCGACCGTCCTGATCGTGCGGCCAGCTCTGACCGTGGCGAGCGCTCGAGTCGTTCCGACTCCGGCGATAGCTACTCGGCCAGCTCGACGCCGTCTCGCACGCGCTCCCGAGGGGCTGACGACTACGGGCCGCCTCCCGGATATCAGCCGATCATCCTGCCAGGCGAGTCGATTTCGAAGTATCGCGGCCGAGCCAGCCAGCCCGTCGCTGCCAGCGCGGCAAAGGAGACGGTTGCCGCCTCGCAAGGAGCATCTGGCGTTCCCGCGGGATTTCCAGACGATGAGCCGTTGTTTGCGACCGGTCTCACCGAGCCGCTGCACGAACAGCATGGTGACGAGCATCGCGATGAGGCCGTTCACCAGGAGTGGGAGCGCGAGCACGCCCTGCAGGATCGCATGAACCTGACTGCGGCCTTCGCCAGCGAGCCGGTGGTCGAACATGACGAGGTCGTCGAAGAAGTGACCGGCAGAGACAGTGAACCTGAGTCCGGGCCCGAAGCATTCGCCGCTGCTGCGTCCGTGGCTGAGCCGCCGGCGTCCGTTGCCCCCTATGACAGCCCTGCGGGCTCGGTCGAGGAACAGGTCATCGACGAGGAAGAAGCCGACATCACGCACTACGTCGAAGAACTGGAAGAAGATTCTGTTTTCGACGAGATGGAAGAAGAGACCAGCGCCGCAGCCGACTACCAGGCGCCGCGTAGCCTCGAGATCGCCGCTACCGGCGAGCCGCCTCTACACGCAGCCGAGGAAAGCTCAGAAGCTCCGCACGTCGGCGACCAAGGGTCGATCGCGGATGTAGAGGGTTTTGCTGCAGAAGGCGAGACGGAGGGTGAAGAGTCCGAGGAAGACACAGTAGAAGCAGAAATCGAAGATGCGCAGGCCGAAGCCGAAGCATTACTTGCTGCCGAGGCACTAGGCAGCGGCACCGTCGAAGCGCGCGCCGAAGTTCGCGCTCCCGCCGAGACCGCCGCCTACACGCAGCGCGCCCAGCGCCCAGCTTTCGATCGCCGCCGCGGACGCCGCGGTGGACGCCGCTTTCGCCAGGGAAGCAGTGGCGGTGGCGGCAGCAACTCGCCTCGCCGCAACAATGCCCCTGTTCCCCTTATCAGCGATCTTCTGAAGGAAGGTCAGGAAGTTCTGATCCAGATTGCGAAAGAGCCGATCGGCAAGAAGGGCGCCCGCATCACCAGCCACATCGCGCTGCCGGGACGATTCCTCGTGTACATGCCGACCGTGAACCACACCGGCGTGTCGCGGAAGATTTCGTCCGACGAAGAGCGCCAGCGCCTGAAGCGCATCATCATCAGCGAACGCGAAAACGGCCAGGGCGGATTCATCGTCCGCACGGCCGCGGCCGGAGCTTCGGAAGAAGATCTCCGCGCCGACATCCGCTTCCTGAAAAACCTCTGGCACGAGATCAAGACGCGCTCGGAGGAAGCCAAGGCTCCGGCGCTCATCTATCACGACCTCAACGTCGTGGAGCGCGTGCTGCGCGATCAAGTCACGTCCGACTTCTCGGCCATCTGGGTCGATACCGAAACCGAATACGAGCGCATCCTGCGCTTCGCCAACCGCTTCCAGCCTGCGCTGGTGCGGCGCGTGAAGCTCTACACAAAAGAGACACCGCTGTTTGAGCAATTCGGCCTGAAGGAAGAGATCGATAAGGCCCTCAAGTCGAAAGTCTGGCTCAAGAGCGGCGGCTACATCGTGATCAACCAGACCGAAGCTCTGGTCGCCATCGACATCAACACGGGCAAGTACGTTGGCAAAACCGCACGCCTGGAAGACACGATCGTCAAGACCAACGTCGATGCCATCAAAGAGATCGTGCGCCAGATTCGCCTGCGCGATTTGGGCGGCATCATCGTGATTGACTTCATCGACATGGACGAACGCCGCAACCGGCAGAAAGTCATGCAGGCTCTCGAAGAAGAATTGCGCAACGATCGCGCGCCGTCAAAGGTTCTCCAGTTCAACGATTTCGGACTGGTGGCCATTACCCGCAAGCGCGTGAAGCAGTCACTCGAACGCACCATCGGATCGCCGTGCCCGCACTGCGAATCCACCGGTTTCATCAAGTCAGTGACCACGGTGTGCAACGAGATCTATGTCGAAATGCGCAAGATGGCGAAGCACATCGAGCGCCAGGACATCATGTTGCGCGTGAACCCGGAAGTCGGCAAAGCCCTCAAAGCACAGAACGGCCGCTGGTTGACCGAGATGGAAGAGCTGACCAAGCGTACCGTCATCGTGAAGTCCGACGGCACGCTGCACGAGGAGCAATTCGACATCAACTAACCGGGTGAGGCGGACACTGCTGTCCGCCTCATTCGCATCACAATGGAGCGACGGACGTCCCCGCCCGTCGGCCGGGCGAAAGCCCGGCTTTTCTGTTTATCAAGCCTTTGCTGGTGTAGCGCCGGCGTCCCCGGCAGTCCGGAGGGCGTCCCGCCCTCCGCTCTCGGCCCCCGCACATAGCATTACGCTCGTAACTTGAGCATCGCTATTCACACTCACAGAATGGAACGAGGGCGCGGATCGGTTGGCGCCTATGGTTCAAGCGACGAGGGGCGTAACATGCGTCGAGCATCTCTCTTTCTGCTGCTGTTTGTGGTCTCACTAACATCTTCATGGGCGCAGGAAAAAGCAGCACCTTCCGCGAATCCGCAGGACTCCTCTAAAGCAACTGTCTTCGTGTACCGCTACAAGCAGTTTGTCGGTGCGGCACTCGCTCCTTCGGTCTTTTGCGACGACGTGCAGCTGGCGCGCATGGAAAACGGCCGCTACTTCACGACCACCGTCGAGCCGGGCAAGCACATCTTCCGCTCGAACGATGAGCAGTCGGGGATCGTGCTGCTGGCCGCGCCGGGCCAGCAATATTTCATCCGCGTCGACATCGCCGCCGGGTTCATGAAAGGTCACGGACGGCTGCAGTTGATGGACGTTCAGCAGGGCACGTACGAACTCACTTCCGACAAACTGAAGCCGCTGGATGCAGGCAAGGTTATCGCCAAAGACAAAGTCTCCGTCGAGGTCGCCCACCCGCAGCCCCCGATGCAGGCCGCGCCGGCTGCAGCGCCGGTTGCGAGCACCGTCGCTCCGGCCACAACGATGCAGCAAACGGCCGCACCCGCACCGCAGAACGCATCGATAACCACGAACGCTGTAAGCCCCACCAGCATGACGAGCGATTCGACGTCGCTGGGGGATGCAGCCCGCCTGGCGCGGCAGAAGAAACAGGCCCAGCAGAAGTAGCAGGGAACAGGCGCCCGGGCCGACTTGCTGAAGGAACTAGGGAGCGAGTGCTCTGGCGCTCGCTCTCTTTTTCTCTGGTAAGGCCGTCTAATCTATACGATGGCTCTTATCTCTCGCCGATTTTTCCTTCTGGCTGCGTTTTTGACCGCATCTTTGGCGCTTGCCCAACAACCGTCGGTTGCCATCCTTCACGTGCATGTGATTCCGATGGACCGCGAGCGCGTCCTCGACGACCAGACAGTCCTCATCGCAAACGGGAAAATCGCCGAGATCGGGTCGTCTGCTACGGCCAAGATTCCTCCCGACGCAAAGAAAATCGACGCGACCGGCAAATACCTGATCCCGGGCCTCACCGATGCTCACGTTCACCTCTACTCAACTATTGAGTTCCCGCTCTACCTTGCGAATGGCGTCACCACGGTATTTAACCTGGACGGGCGTCCGGCGCACCTGCTCTGGCGAAAGCACGCAGCGAGTGGCGAACTTCTTGGCCCGACCATCTTCACTGCTGGTCCCATCGTCGACCGCCGCCATACCCCCGAGGAAGCGGTGCGCCTGGTCGACGAGCAAACCGATGCCGGCTATGACGCCCTCAAAGTCTTCAATCACGTTTCTAAAGAGGAATACCCGGCGCTCATCGCGGAAGCCAAGCGCCGCAATCTGCTGTTGATGGGCCACATCTCTCGGGACGCCGGCTTCGATCTCACCGTTCAATCCGGCCAGTCCATCGCGCACCTGGACGAATTTCTCTACACCTACTTCAATCCTCAGAATGACGACAACAACGATCACATCGTCCTTGACCAAGCGAAGATTCCGGTCGTGGCAAAAGAGACTGCCAGTGCGGGCATTTACGTCATTCCGACTCTGTCCACTTACGCCACGACGGTGCAGCAGGCTACGGATTTAGATTCTTTTCTGAAGAATCCAACTCTGCGATATCTGTCTCCGTGGGCCCTCGCGCAATTCGAGCCTGCCGCGAACCGGTTCAAAAACACCACATCCGCGGAACAGGCCGAGCGCATGCACTCCGCACTGACGTTCCAGCGAAAGCTCGTGAAGACGCTGTTTGATGCAGGTGTGCCGCTGATGATCGGCACCGATGCGCCGGATGTCGGTCCCATGGCGGGTTTCGGTATCCACGACGAACTGCAGGAACTCGTGAACGATGGACTGACACCGTTTCAGGTGCTGCAGGCTGCCACTGTGATTCCCGCGCGTTATTTTCGGAAGTCGAGCGAGTTCGGCACGATCGAAACCGGCAAGCGCGCTGACCTCGTGCTGCTCGAACAGAACCCGCTAAAGAATATTGCGAACACTCGCGCTATTTCCGGTGTGATGCTCCGCGGCCAGTGGCTCTTGAAGGAAGAGCTCAGCCAGCACGTGGAGAAAATCCCCGCCGCTTACAAACGTGAACTGCAGCAGGTCGAGTCAGATATGGCCAGCAACCCCGCCGCAGCCGAGCAATATCTTGCGTACCACGACCCGCTGCGAACGCTGGCAACCGCCGCAATCGTCGATCTGTTCCGATCTCAGGGACCTGAGAAGTTTCACCAATTGGTCGGGAAGATGAGACAGGCGAATCCAAAGTCGAGGATCGCTTCCGAGGCAGGCATCAATGCTCTCGGTTACAACTTTCTCGGCCAAAATCGATATCCCGACGCAATCGCCGTGCTGCGCATGAACACCAACGACTTCCCAGAGTCTCCCAACACCTACGACAGTTTGGCGGAAGCGCTATTCAAATCCGGCGACGTCGCACACGCGAGAGCAATGTACGCAAAAGCACTGAAGATCGACCCCAAATACGTCAACGCCGAGTTTGCTCAGAAATTTCTGGCTGAGCATACCCAAAAATAAACCTGATCGACTCAGACCTGGCTTTTGCCCAAACTAACCTGTCTCGCTTCCGCGCGTCTATTCCATCAAGGGGGGACGAAAACCGTGGACCGCAGAAGTTTTGTGAAACATTCCGCACTACTGTTGGCAGCATTGGTGAACTCGTCCCGGCTTGCTGCCTGGGCGAGCCTCCCGCCGAAGCGAATCTTGGTCCTGGGGGGCACGTTTTTCTTGGGGCCGGCCGTGGCGGATGCCTTGGTCGCCGATGGCCACACCGTTACTCTCTTCAATCGCGGCGTGACTAATCCAGAACTCTTCCCGCATCTCGAAAAGCTGAGGGGCTTTCGCAGCCCGGATGCGAACGATCAAGATTTCACTGCACTCTCACACCGCCACTTCGATGTCATCGTAGACGTGTGGCCCAACGACCCCGCAATAGTGGCCTCGGCGGCGGAATTTCTAAAGGACCGAACGCAGCATTATCTGTTCGTCTCTTCTATCGCTGCCTATGACTCGCACGAATTCGCGAAAGCTGACATCGTAGAGGACGCACCCATGGAGCCGTGGAATGGTTCGGGCCGGCCCTACAATCGCAATAAGGCGGAGAGCGAGCGGCGTCTCCACCAGATCATCGGGGATCGCCTCACCATTGTGCGGCCGGGGCCTATCAAAGGCACTCGCGATACCACACCCGACCTCTTGACCTGGCTGTTGCGCGCGCAGCAGGGCGGGGAACACATTGCGCCGGGGGCCGGCCACGACCCAGTGGAATTGGTCGACGTGAAAGATGTCGCGAGCTTCCTTGCGCTGGCGATCGGCCGTTCGCTCTATGGCACCTTCAACCTCACGGGCAAATCGATGAGCTTTCGGGAGTTTCTGGAAGCCTGCAAGAGCGCCACTCATTCGAACGCCACCTTCGTATGGATCCCACAGCAGTTCCTGCATGAACAGGGCCTCGAGACAGACCCGGCGCTTCATACCTTCGCCGGAAATTTTCCCTTCTGGCGGCCCGATCCTGCCAACCAGGGACTGTACCGCGTCAGCAGCGACAAAGCTTTTAAGGCCGGCTGGAGAACACGCCCCTTCGAAGAGACCGCCTTCGATTGCTTACACGATTTCTATTCCGCACAGGATGTCGACCGCCCCAACTTTTTGTCGGAGGCAAAAGAGAAAGAGGTCCTGGCGGCATGGGCGCATAAAACGCCAGCGTAGGAACAACTGCACTCGACCTCCTCGGTGGAGCAAGGCTCAGTTGGTTTGGTCGTGGGCGCGAAGGAGGACGCCATCGTGATCCACTGGCTTTATTGGGGTTGACTTAGCTGAAGACTGACGACTAGCGACTGACGACTGCTTATCCAGCCAGTGCCTTAACGACGCACTCAGCCCGCTCGCGCAACTTCCGCATCGACACCTGGACGGCTTCTGCAACCGACGGCTCGTCGTTTTGTACTTTCACGACGACCTGCGATCCGGCATCGTAGGTTGTTCGTGCCACGTCGAGCAAGACCACCAGCGCATCGGCGCGCAGCTTCCAGAGCGAGGTTGCGGGTTGGCAGCGCTTCAGTTCCTCAAGTTCGGTCTGAATGCGCGCGATGACAGCAACACTGCGCAACAGAGCGTGTCCCACGTCGGCCCGCAGGCTTTTCTCTTCCAGGTAGTCGGCGCAGTAGGCCTCGACTTCCGAGGGCGTCAGGTTGAGATTGAAGAACCTCATCGGGACGACCTGCCGAAATTTCGGATCGGCCACGCGCACGAAGATACGAATCGATTCTTCGACTCTCGCCAGTTTGGCTTCCTCAAGCGAAAGTTGCTGGGCGGTTACCGGAAGAGCCACATGCTTCGCTGGAACTGGCGCGGTACGCGGCTTTTCGCGCGCCATCTTGGCGGCCGCGGCCGCGCCGCCAGAACGCGCGGGCGCCGACGCGCTAGCCGCTGTGCGACGAATGCGCGGGCGCTTGTCGATTTCTTTCTTCAGCTTGGAGACGCGGCGGAACTTGTCGAGCGCCTCAACGTAGTCGATCTTCAGCAGTTCGCCTTCCTGCAGCGCCTGCACGTGCTCAACTGTCACGTCGACGCCGTCGATGTTGCTGAGAATGCTTCCGCCCAACTCTTCGACGGCTTTCGCGAAGCTCTTGATCTCGCCGATCGCGCAACCAAACAGTTCGTCGAAGCGGGTGCCGAATGCCACGTTGTAGGGCGCAATCGTAGCAAGAACTCCGGGATGGTTGAAGGACCGTCCGAACGACTGCTTCAGTTCGCGCACACGCGAGAGAACCCCCGAATCAATCAACGCGTTGAAATTTACGAATCCTTGCGACAACTCGCGCAATGGTTCGAATTCACGTAAGAGCTGCACGTGCTCTTCCGGCAACAAAGGCGCGTCGGAGTCGGCCAGAATTTCGATCAAAGCGATTTCAAAGGGCGAGAGCGGAAGGCTGCCATCGAGGCCGTAGCCTCGCCGCTCCCACTGTCCGGGAACGCGCGGATGGCGATACAGAAATGTCGCGACCAGATCGGTCTTGTCGCGGTCGGATTCGGTGAAGTCGCGCTTGCGCGTGTAGTAGCGCAGCAACGCTTCGGCAATTTCCGGGTCGGTGTCGGTAGTCAGGCCCTGCCGCACCATCGCCGGCGTGATCGCCATGTCGAGCAACTGCAGCCAGCGGTGCATCTTGCCAAGAATTTCGCGCAAGTTGGTGCTGGCCTGGTGGATGGCTTCATCCTCCAGACCGGGATGTACCGGGAGATCACCTTGCAAGTAATCGCGCAGCAGCTTCTGGTAGAAGCCGCTGACGTTGGCCAGGATCGACAGCTCCCATTTTGGGTCTTCGACCAAACTTCGCTCCGGGTAAGTCCGTGTGAATTCAAGTTCAACCAGCGGGTAATTAAGGGTAACTGAGGTGGGCGAAAACGAAACCTTACTTCCGTGCCATGCACTTCCACGGGGGAGGCGATTCGAGGATTTACGTCCATGAATCTTGGATGGGAAAAGCTCCGTTCCGAAAAGTCGCGGCGTGTGGATTCGGCGAAAGGGGGATTTGCTTTGTAGGAATGTCCGGGAGCGGGCCACGGAGGCATTTACCAGATAGTTATCATTGGGATATCCCCTTCCCCCAGGTCTTTTGGGCTCAATAGGTTACAAGCGAGACAGGAGCCAAATCTTCGACAAAAAAGGACTTATAGGCAAAACATTCATTCCAATGGATTTACAACGTGAAACCTCGATTATTACGCGCGGTCCTGTCTGTGCGGAGGGAGAAATCTGACAATCGCCCGAAGCCGCGCCAGCTTAGTCGAAGACGACCGTTTTTCGGTTCCCGTAGAGCAGCACGCGGTCGTCGATGTGCCAGCGGACAGCCCGGGAGAGGACGACTTTTTCGAGGTCGCGGCCCTTCTGGATGAGGTCTTCGACGGCGTCGCGGTGGGAGATGCGAACGACATCCTGCTCGATGATGGGGCCGTCGTCGAGTACCTCGGTAACGTAGTGGCTGGTGGCGCCGATGAGTTTCACGCCGCGCTGGAAGGCCTGGTGATAGGGTTTGGCGCCCACGAAGGCTGGCAGAAATGAGTGGTGAATGTTGATGACCCGGTGCGGAAAGGTGGCGACGAACTCCTCGGATAGCACCTGCATGTAACGGGCGAGCACGATGAAGTCCGCCTGGTGCTCGTGGATGAGGGCGATCTGGCCCTGTTCCGCTTCGCGCTTATTTTCCTTCGTAACGGGAACGACCACGAATGGGATGCGATAGAAGTCGGCGATGGGCTGATTGTCGGCGTGGTTGGAGATGATGAGGGGGATCTCGCAGTTCAACTCGCCAATCTTGTGACGGTAGAGCAGGTCGACCAGGCAGTGATCGTATTTTGAAACCATGATCACCATTCGTTTGCGATCGCCGGGTCGGGTGAGGCGCCATTCCATGCCGAACTTGTCGGCGATCGGATCGAACTGCTCGGCGAACTTTCCGAGGGGCAAATCAAAACCATCTGGATTGAACTCGACGCGCATGAGAAACCACACCGACTCGGCGTCAGTGTGCTCGTCGGTGTGGAGGATGTTGCCGCCGTGCCGGAAGATGAAGTCGGAGACGGTGGCGACCAGTCCTTTCTGGTCGGGACAACTGATGAGGAGGACGGCGCTGGTTCGCATGGGTTTATCGAATGTTCTTTACGGGACCTGGAGGATTTGCGTCGTCCTTATGGGACGTTCGTTGCATGCGCATTGTACTGAGCGTTGGGCAGAAGGGGCAATCAATTCGAATGAGCTACGACTGGGGGCGGGGTGCGAGGGGAAACGAACGTTCGGAGGCGTTTTGCGGAGCCAGTTAATGAGGGTCGTCGACTCTATTTCGTCAGCGAAAAACTCGCGAGAGGGTCCTAATTTGTAAATTACAAGATATAGCGCCTACGATTGGTGAGTGATTGTTCGCCCCGCAATGTGGCTCTCCGTGGCTGTGGTCGTTTGCGCGTTTCTGAGTTCGCGAATTACAAGTAGCCACGCTCAGGTTGTCCCACCGTTGTCGAAGGTTAGAGTCGCAGTAGTCGATCAGAGTGGCGCAGCGATTGATGACTGTGAGGTGGTCTTTAAAAGTGATTCAGGGACAGTTGTTTCGCACACCTCTAAGGACGGATCGTCTACTACCATAGGATTGCAAAGCGGTTGGTATGTTGTAACCGTTAGCAAGAGCGGATTCGTGAAAACCGAGATACGGGATTTCCAGGTTCTCCCTCCGGCAGTGGACGAACTCAAGTTTGTTCTGAAGGTAGATCCCGACTTCTGCAGTCGCAGTGCCTGCATCTGCAGTGGGCCCACCTGCGGTGGCGCTATTGTTCCACTTGCTACTTCTGACCTGCCAAGCGATATAGCATCCGAACCAAGCCATCTCTCGCCTACCCATGGCAATGCTTTTACCTCTGGAAGTGTTCCGCACCGTAGCTGTTCAAGTTGGCGAAAAATCCCTATGACATATAGCGTACCGACATTTGAACTTCCAGACCGATGAATCACCCGATGGACGGGAATTCGGCCTAACGATTAGTCTCAGTGTCGAAAGGAACTTTTATGGCCAACCCGAAGAAACTCGGCGAAGCGGTAAAGCGATACGGGTATGCTAAGAAAAATAAAATCAAACTATATGGAAAAGAACTGGAAGTCGTATCGGATCCCGTGAACCGGCAAGAGGACGATTTTTTCGTGGATGCTCGCGAAGATGGGACGGATTCAGTCAGACAAGTGCAGATTCCCCGGAACGTCGTGCAAATGGCAAAAGGTGGCAGGCGAAACGAGAGTCAATGAGCGAAATCGTCCGTTTTCACGCCCCGTCTGAGCCTTCCCGCGTCTAGAACTGTTCGGGGAGTTGGTGTGACTCATGCCCTTGACGTAGTCTTGGAGCCGCGGCTAGACTTCCCTCCGTGATGAATTCAACCCAGCCGATTCAGACGCCGCCTAAAGACACCCAGCAAAGGTTACTTCATCAACGACAGATTGAAAGAAATATAGAAAACGAACGTCTTCGCAAATTGACCGTCAAGCTAGAGGCGAAGATTCGTCAGCAACAGGAAGAAGAATTCCGTCTCGCTCGTGTCAGCTAGGCGCGAAGCAGGCAGCCAGTTGATCCATGCCTAAAAGCGTTTCGCACGATGCGGCTTGCGAACCCATTCGGAGTTGTGATCAGCACAATGCAGATCGAACCAGGAAGCTCCTCCAAATGGACTGTGGCTGGCAAAATCCGGGAGGGGCGGCAAATAACTGCCTTGAAGGTCTGGCGATTCTTGCATCCAAGCCGACTCGTATTGCGCACGCTGTCCCAAGTCAGACCACCGGCATTGCAGAATTCCCGTGTCGGTTTGCCATGACGATTTCATTGTCAGCCAACTTTCAGCAGGCGCTAGCCAAATTATAGCGCTGTCTTTCATCAACATTGCTGGTGATCCTCGCCAATCGTTTAGCGGTGTGGCAGCGACCACCCCAAGGTGCCGCGCACTATCGTTCCATAGCTCGTGCCGCACGGATCAGGCCTACTCCGACGCTTAAAACGGATGCACCGAGAAACAGCGCCCCAATATACGCGAGATTCATCAGGCCATTCGGGTGGGTCGACGTTGGAGAGACGACCGACAGAAAGAACGCGGCCGGAATAAGAATTGCCGCGATCGGTGCCCCTGATCGAGCCAGCCACTTCCAAAATGGCGAAAGCTCCGCTTCGTCGACATAGCGAAGCCTGACGAGCGACAGAACAAGATAGACACCAGCATGCGCGTGCCCGGCGCGCCAGAGATTTTACCGGAGCGGATTATCGAGATAGCCAGGAGTATTTCCCGTAAGCATATTGAGAAGCGTGAGGCCTCCGTACATCACGGAAGGCATCACGACGAGAAGGATTCCGGCAAACATTCTTGATTCTCGAGACATGATTCCCTCGTCACTCTGCTGCGGATCGACTCGTAACGAAGTTGCTGTCCGGTCTGGATGCGATCTTGCGATTGTCAGTGTCCGGAAGCTTGATCGAGTCGCTGACCGTGATCTCGGATCAGTGGTCATCTGCGTGACGAGGTTGAAAGAAGTCTTGATTGAGTTGTTTCGCGACCCGGTGCCCCAGCCGGAATCCCTCGTTTAGTGAATGTCGATAGTGAAACCCGGCGTAGATACGCGCCCAGTAAGCTTCGGTCTCCAGTTGACCGACGGTATAGTAGGTATGAGTTGTCTGGGTGGCTGCGCTGTTTATGGTGAATTTCACATCAGGCGTGCCGAAGAAGTTTTCCATCGTCTTCGCTATCGCGCCAGTAGCACATCCATGAGCAGCGGGGAATTCGGGATGGGGCGGAGTTGGTGCGAGCGGAAGCCAGGTGGGATCCGCTTCGGTCTCCGGATTGCCGTCTATATCTCCGTTTGGAATAGCGGTTACTGGACGCCAGAAGCTGAAGTGATACTTAGCGTTCCAACAACCGATGCCGGCATCCGTAAAAGCTACCGACAGCATAGCGAGTAATCTGGCGGATTTTGAAATGCTGAGATGGCGATCGACTGCCAACTGGCGGAAGGCGCCAAAATAGGTTGCCACAGGATTCGCCGTCCAGAACAAGGCGATTTCTGTTTGAGCCGGCGTCCGCACGGTGCTATTTACCGCTCCCAGCAGTTTAACTTCGTTGTACTCTCGGGCCCATTGCCGGCTGCCCAAATCTGGCGGGCCGTTCACCGGCAGGAACTGGGAAGCGCTCCGCATGGTGAAAGGAACCATCTGCGCTACCCAGGGCATCGCTGGCGGCGCGAAAGCTGGCGGAGTGGCGATCCAGACTCCGGGTTCCGGGGCTGCAGGATACGTATAAGGAACGCTCGCACCTCTTCCGTCATTCGCCCGCAAGGCCACGATTCTCGCTGCTGCAATTTGCCCGATCGCAATGCCACTGGCTTTCGCTTGATCATCGGGGATACCTGCGATCGCGGAATCGTATTGGGCCTGCAAGGCCGCTGTTTGGGCAGGAAAGTAGTACAGCAAGGTTTGGTAAGCTGCCGAAATCGCGGCTGCCTCCTTGGAGGCATCGCGAGGTCCATGGAATTCGGGTCCGTACTGTTGATATCGCCGGTCAATCGCGTTCACAGCGTCGTACATCGCGAGATTAACGTAGGTGAGATATATCTGGGTCCCGGGCGTCGTTAATGCGGTGGTCAGTGCGATTTGGTTCCAGTCAACAACTGGGTTCGAAGCTCTGGCTGACTGCGTTAAGGCGATTGACAGGGCCGCGATCAGCACGAATAAACGGAGCGATAGTGCTTTCATGATGTAACTCCTGAGTAGATTTGTGCCACTGAATGTCTGGCCCGTTGTAGTGATTTCTGTTTCTGCCAGCGGCAAGGGAATTTCCAAGATAGCTGGCACTTAACGCGCGTTCTCCTCGGGTTCTGTTTCCCGAAACTTGTGTGATTTGCTCTACGACTACGGCGCGCGCAGCACAGAGGAGCGCGCCACCTCCTCTAGGTACAAGGCTCCAAGTTCTCCGTCCCAGAGGCGCGCACGTTCAAGCTTCTTGCTGGCGTTCTTGAAAGTGTCGACATATCCCTGATGACTGCTATATCGCTCGCGTAGTTGAGCGGTTGTGAACGGGTTCTCCAAAACTGCATTGAAATAGAAAAGATTCACACCCAGTGGAGCTGCGATATCGGGAAGGATGACGGGCTCGATGGACCGATGCAGCGGATTCTGGGTTGCGAAATAGGAGAGTTCGTCGATCTCATGCTGGCTCAGCGGGAATGTAGGAGATGCGCTATCCTCCGTAATCAACTTCGAGCACTCCACGCCGCTCCCTAAGAAGTCATCGCCGATGACGCAACCTGGATCCGGGTAGGGTGGAAGATTGCCGGTCGTGTTCGTGCCGTCAGAGAAGAAATTGGGATGGATGCGGCTGTTCGGCATCGGAACATTACGTTCTGTCCGATCCTGCAGATTGGTGAGGGTTTGCAGCAAGAGAGGCATGGACCGGGCCAAGCGTGCCTCGTAGTGAAAGGGATATTCCTCCCAATTATCGAATGGCTGGTTAAATGGCAGCGCGCGGGCAAACACATCCGCGACACGCAGCCCTCGACCCTCGGTGTTGAAGGCACCGGGGTTGGGGAACTGGACAGAGTAGTCGTACCAAAGCGCATCCTGCGAGATTGGCCGGTCAAAATTTGCGTATCCTTCGCGCACCACATGGGTGAGCTTCGGGACCGCATAGATGCGGACAAACTCATTCACCTTGCTGCCGCGGCCGAGAGCGTTCAGCGCCCGTGCAACCGTATTTGCGTAGATGTAAGGGGCGCTTTGCGGGACGCTCACGTCACTATCGCCGAGTACCCAGGCGAGTGGCGCTGCAATTGGGCGCTGCGGGAGCACCTCGACCTCTGAGAAGTCAGCTTCGCCGAAGAAAGTGTGATTCTGGCTGGCAGCCGCATAGACGAGAAACGCGTCGAATCGCATTCCCGATGTCCGGTCACCCCAAACATTGAAGTCTCCACCTCCAGCCTGCACGCCCTGACTTCTAGGGGTCTGAAAAAGTCCACCCCGGGTGCTCGAATTGATCATGAGGGCGTTCGGTCCCGATCCCGACCAACCGATGTAGCACGCCCACGCGGGCGACCTTCCGGTGAAGCGGCGCAACAGATTCTTGGCAAAAACAACGGTGTCACTGACAGGCTCAGGGTACCCTTGCAGACTTCCAAAAAAGACGTTGGGATCCCCGATGTTCCAGGTGTCCATCGCGTTCGCGAACGGATTCCAGAAGTTGATGACAAACGGGTCGGGAAAGGCAGTCTCTTTGCCGTCAGCGCTGATAACCGCTGGACGCAGGTATGGCACCAGATGTCCGTCACTCGGCGTTGTCCAGAAGATCCCGCTACCGCTTTCCGGGTTTGTGTCCACAGCGGTAGAACCGTCGGGCAGATTGCCAAGCGGGACGGTGCCGCCCGCGCCAAAATCAAAAACGGCGTAGCCACGATCCAGCAGCACAATCGGGTCAACCGCGTTGATAATGAGCGCCGCCGCTGGCCAACCGAAACCGCCGTCAGCCGCAGCCTGGATTTGCGCAAGACGTCCATTCCAGTGCTTGACCGGCACTTGCAGGCTGAAAAATGCGCCGGGCAAGCTCGCACGGGGATTGCTGCCAGGCCCGAATGTTTCGAAGCGATGATTCTTTCCTTGCTCATCAATCGGTCCAAAAAGCCAATGGATTCCCCATTCGTCGGTAAAGAGCCCGCTAAGTTCCCCGGTGATTTGCCAATAGGCAACCCCGTTTTCGACCTTAAGAATACGTTCAGGATCAGATGACAAGCTTCCGGCAAGGCTTGAAACTTTGCCTCGCCGATGGAATTCCACGCCCGTAATGCGACTGTCGATGACAAGTGGCGCACCGTCGACCAACGTGGTGAATCTGGGATTGGCGGTGGCCGGGACATGTGTGAAGGCACCTCTGATCAGCGGATTGACGCCTACGTGAGAGCTTTCAATCGACATCGTTTCGCTGGACGTGAGTGTCGGTGCGGTCAACTCAGCAACCGGTGCATGCTGGATAAGATCCTGGCGGGGTCTTGTCCGAAGGCGATAGGGGTGCTGATACAACTTCGCAGGAGTGCTCTGGCGAACGGAAGATACCGGAACGCTTGACTGCGCGGTCAGCGGCAGCGTTGTGAGCAGTTCCAAGAAAACCAAAATAGTCAACGCGAAAAAACCTGCCAGCTCGAGCCAACCTCCCTTGGTAGAGGGACGTTGCGATGGCGTCGGTCTGCTGCGCGATGGAGATGGGTATGTGCTTGACGAAGCTTGGTGGATCCGCAGCGGATTAGAACGCTTGACTCCATGTACACAGCCGCGTAACGACATTGCAGTCATGATGAGACTCCTTAATAGATTGGCGCGTCGGAGCTGCTTGTTATTCCCTGCCAGCCGGCACAGCGATCCCCAGAGTCGCAGTGCGAAAAGGTGCTTTCATCGGTGTGTCTTTACACACACTCGCGATTCATGAGGGGTGTTTTGCGCTATTGCGGTAGAACGCGCAATCCCGTGGCGCCCACGCGTGGGTCCATCGGATGTCACCAGCTAAACCCCTCAAGCAAGGGGAGTTGTCGGCAGTTCTCCCGCGGTTTGAACTTTTCCGCGGCACGCCCGGAGAGTACACTCGGTCAGCACATTGGAGTCCGGGCTGGCATGAGCACCTCCGCATGGCGGATTTTGCGATTCGGATCCTTCGAAGCGAACCTGCAAGCTGGTGAGTTGCGTAAGCAGGGCCTCAAGGTCAGGTTGCAAGATCAGCCCTTTCAGATTCTCGCCATGCTTCTGGAACGACCGGGGGAATTGGTCACACGGCAGGAGATTCACCAGAAGCTCTGGCCCGCTGATACGTTCGTTGACTTCGACCACGGCCTCAACAACGCCATCAACCGCCTGCGAGAGGCTTTGGGCGACTCTGCCGAGACGCCACGGTTTATCGAAACCCTTCCGAGAAAAGGCTACCGTTTCATTGGACAGGTTAGTGAGGAGGGGCAGCTGGCTGAGGCTGAGTACCCGGCTGCGGCCACCACGCTGGTAGTTGAGCCTGGCCCCGTTGCGCGGAAATCCAGTGTCAGGTCACGATTTCTCGCCGCGATTCTCGCTTCCTGTTTTGCACTAACACTTGCTGTGATCGCCTACCTCGGCTGGCGGCGAATGCGCGCTGGTCCGTCTCCCAGACCAGGATACGTAATGTTGGCCGTGCTTCCTTTTCAGAACCTTAGCGGGGACCCGAGTGAGGACTATTTCAGTGATGGGCTGACGGAAGAGATGATTGCTCAACTGGGAGCATTAAATCCCGGCCAACTTGGGGTTATCGCACGCACCACAACGATGGCCTACAAGCAAACCTCGAAGAGCGTGCAACAGATTGGAAGCGAATTGGACGTCGCCTATGTCCTTGAGAGCAGCGTTCGTCGCGATGGAGACGAGGTACGGATCAGCGTGCAACTCATACGGGCGCATGACCAAGTGCATGTGTGGGCGCACAGCTATGACCGGCACATCAGCCATTCCATTGAATTGCAGGAAGAAGTGGCAAGGGCGGTAGCGGAACAGATCGAAGTAAAACTGAGTCCGACTTACAGTGGCCGTACGAACTCGCATCCGCTTAACACGGAGGCAAACGAAGCCTATCTGCGCGGGCGGTACTTCTGGAACCAATTCACGCCGGAAGGATACGGGAAAGCGATCACCTATTTTCAGCAAGCCATCGAGCGCGACTCGAACTTTGCAGAAGCCTATTCTGGATTGGCCGACTCCTATAATTTCCTCGTCGTAACGGATTCCATCCCAACGAGTGAAGGTCATCCTAAGGCGCTGGAGGCGGCGCGCCGCGCCGTATCCTTGGGGGGCAATCTGGCGGAGCCGCATGCTTCGCTCGCAGTGGCGATGGCTCGATCGGAATGGGACTGGACTGGCGCCGAAAACCAGTTCACACAAGCCATCACCTTGAATCCAAGTTACTCAATGGGGCACCGTCTGTACGCATCGATTCTCAGTGCGAAGCGGCGTCATCGCGAGGCCTTGCAGCAAATAAATGAGGCGATGCGGCTAGATCCCTTGTCTCTTCCCAATAACGCCGAGGTAGTTCGCACCCTGTACTATGCCCGCGACTATGATCGCGCGATTGAGCAGGGTCAAAAAGCGATGCAGTTAGATCCCAACTACGCCAGGACACATTTTTGGCTGGGACGAGTCTATTCGCAGAAGGGGATGCACAGCGAAGCCATTGCGGCTTCGGAGAAAATTCTCCAAACCATGCCTGATAGCAACCTGGGGCTGACTGAAATGGCTTACAGTCTCGCCGCGGCAGGCCGCCAAATAGAAGCCCGCGAGATTCTACGGCGTTTAGAGCAGAGGTCCAAGCTTACATTTGTGCCGGCATACAACTTAGCCGTAATCCACATCGCTCTCCACAACGAAGACATGGCCATGAGGTATATGCAGCAGGCCTACGAGCAGCATGACTGGGCGCTCATCGTCCTTGCCGTGGAACCGCGCCTTGATCCACTGCGGAGCGACCCTCGCTTTCAAGAGATTTTAGCCACGCTAAAATTGCCGTGAAGAGGCATTTACCCCGGGATCAGCGAGGTTGCCATTCGAAGGCTGACCTCAGAATCGAACGCTGTAACCGGTAAACACCAGATATTTTGCCAAGTCTCCGCCACCCACTCGGTTGTGCTCGATGTCGGCAAGGCTACGTTTGAAGTCTTGATGGATCCGAATAGGGACATTTATCCAGAACGTGTTGCGGCCGTGGTTAAATGTCACGCCCGGGTCGATGAAGAGACTGTAACCTGGCCTGCGAAAATTATTGTCCCCGCCGCCGATAAGATCCCGGATCGGAATGCCGTCGATTCGAGGTCCCAGACTCATCGACAGTCCCCTCTCCGCGAGCAGAGCGTAAGCGACTCCAACACGCACAGAGTAAATATCGGGAACGCCCAACACTCCCCCGGGAATCGGTGAGGGCACATCCGTCTTCTCCTTTGGACTCAGGAGGTACGAGGCATTCACATATCCCGACGTTCTGGAGGAGATCGCCCGATACGCCTGGGTCTGAAGGATCACTCCCCATCCCCCATCGCCTAGCTGGATTGACTGGTCCACGGGTGCCCGGGTCGGAGGGCCGCTAGCAGGAAAGAATCTGTCGATGACCGCGTTATCTCCACTCGGGGTTTTCACCCCGAATCCGAGCGCAAGATTCCCCTTGGTGTGTTTCGCGGGATTCCAAAGCCATACTGTTCCGATCGCGCTAATGTCACCCAACCCCGTGGCTGCGGTGGTGTGAAGATTATTGTCGGAAAACAAGCGTGTTGCTGAGCCCGCCGAGAAGGGGAACCTTAGCGCCAGGCTGAGCCGACTGGTGACACCGTAATTAACCGTCAGCTCCCAGGAATGAATCTTTATAGACGGACCTTTGCCAAAAGGACCGGCGCTGTCATTGATCTCCGAACCGACATAGAACTGGTCTGTGTATAGGTACCGGTAGGCCACATCGACCTGCCATTCGTGGGCTTTGAGAGGACCGATGTTCCTGCCCAGACCGGGCAGGTCGAAGCGTATCGGCATTCAACCCTGCGCGAATGATCGCGTTGGCAGAAATGTCAGAGCGAGGGAGATTATGAGTGCGAGCGGCAGGTGGCGGACGACTTGAAGTCGCGACGACAAAACTTTCCTCCACCGCAGCGGCCGGAGGTTATCACGCGCACGCATATGTTTCAAACGCATGAATCTCAAGCTTTGTCCTGACAAGTCAGCTTCTGGGAATTTGAGTGAGGAGAATCGGGCCGCAAGTCGGGCGCTGCCATACTCATATCGCGCATCCCCAGTAATGACGCGCCTTCGACGCATGTCATAGCGTTCCAGGCCGCATAAACATTGATGACTTCACGCTCGGCAAAGTGGGGGTGTGTACATCGCGACATGCGCCACACACTATCCCGTCAACGAGCGTGGGCGTTTTGGGGAAGTGGCGACCAATCTGTTGGCATGAATCTCCATTGCACTTATTGTCGTGTAAACCGCAGATCAACGCGGACTCCCGCAACGTTCGGGGCAGACTTCACCCCGTGACAAACACCAGTGGCAGGAAGCGCCGATTCCCCCGGATCACTAAGCGGCAGCAGAGGTCTGCACGCTCTTGGCAGCTTGTTCGATAACGGCCGCGACAGCGTCGGGCTGCGACACGTAGATGGCATGGCTGCCCTTGGCCTCAACGACTGTAGAACCCGCCCGCTGGGACATGAAGCGCTGAGCATCAGGTGGGATCATCTTGTCTTCAGTGGCGACCAGGTACCAACTCGGCTTAGTCTTCCACGCAGGTTCACTGATCTTGCCACTGAGAGCCTCCACGCCCCACGGGACTTGAGAGTCAGCCATGAAAGCGGCTTTTTCTGCGTCCACATCGGCTGCGAAGGAAGCGCGGAACTTCTCCCGGTCGAGGAACAGATAGCCGTCTTGCGGGGGAAGTATCGGCGGCACAGGTGCGCCGGGCGGCGGATCCTTGATAAGCGTGGCCACGGACTCGCCCTTGTCCGGGGCAAAAGCGGTGATGTATACGAGCCCTGAGACCTTAGGATCGTTACCGGCTTCGGTAATGACTGCTCCTCCATACGAGTGGCCGACTAGAATTGCGGGCTCGTTCTGCGATGAAAGGACGCGCTTGGTAACCGCCACGTCGTCCGCCAAAGACAGGGTAGGATTCTGGACGATGCTGACGTTGTAGCCCTTCTTTTTCAGGCTCCTGTAGACGCCCTCCCAGCCGGAGCCGTCCACAAAGCCGCCATGGACCAGGACAATGTTGTTCATTGCTCGCTACCTCCACTCCTTACATTCGCCAGGCTTCTGAGATTTCCCCGGCGGGGGGAAAGTGTAGCGGGTCGGTAAATTGGCTGTCAATTTGTGAGCGAACTGGAGAGCATCTCCAAGAATATGTGCTAGAGATCAACCTGCAGAATCCCGTGTCCTGATAGCGTGGGATAACTCATTTCGTACTTGCGCTGTTTGCACTGTGCCCATCGTCTTGCAACCCTTCGAGAGGCTGCAGGACGAGCGTACATCCTGAGGTCTCACACGTCACACTAGCTTTGCGCACGATCTTCACCGATGAGATCTCCGGGAATCTCACGGGGTATTCCTTGTCGCGGAGTAGGTCGGCGAGCTTGCGCATCTCGGGGGCGCCGTCCAGCCATTCCACTCGTTGTGGTTTGCTCGATGCTTCGAAGATAAGCGCGAACTGGGCGGCCCCCGAGGAGGGTGCTCCAGCAAGCTTGATCGTTCGCATTTTTACCAATTCTGCGGTGGCATCCGCGATGAGCTTGTCTGAAT
>Ga0207665_10000248_pt1 | contig 37228 bp, 33 predicted proteins | sample LARL112metaG_FD_184351 | JGI IMG/M metagenome (GOLD analysis project Ga0207665, IMG submission 184351) | Corn, switchgrass and miscanthus rhizosphere microbial communities from Kellogg Biological Station, Michigan, USA - LAR L11-2 metaG... | ecosystem: Host-associated > Plants > Roots >... | reverse complement strand
TCTCGCGCTGTTCGAGCTCTACAAGGCGTCGCGCTGGCAGGTGCTGTGGAATCTGAAACTGCCATCCGCTTTGCCGCAAATGCTGACCGGTCTGCGCATAGCCGGCGGGCTTTCACTCATCGGCGCAGTGGTGGCCGAGATTGCGGCGGGTTCAGCAGGTGCGGGTTCGGGGCTCGCTTACCGCATCGCCGAATCCGGATACCGACTCAACATTCCACGCATGTTCGCTGCATTACTTTTGCTGTCGCTCGCAGGCGTCGCGATTTTCTTCACGCTGTCGGCAATTTCGTATCTTGCATTGCGGCGCTGGCATGAGAGTGCGATCGATCGCGAACGCTAGGCTCCGAGAACAAGCCGCACGAGCACGCCCAGCGCGGCCATCGCGACCACCACCTCGATCAGGCTGCGGTGCAGCCCGAATGCCAGCACGGCCGCTATAGCGGCCAATGCTGTCGCTCTGAGGTCGAGGGCGAACGGGTCGAAGGCATACCAGCGCAAAGGACCTGCATGCATCTCGGTGACCTTGCCGAACAGGACGTGCAGCGCGAACCACACCGACAAGTTCAAAATAACCCCGACCACCGCTGCGGTGATCGCCGCAAGTGCGCCGGAGAGCCGGCGATTGGCGCGTAATGGTTCGACGAAGGGTGCGCCGGCAAAGATCCAGAGCATCGACGGCACAAAAGTGACCCACGTTGTCATTGCGGCGCCCAGGACACCGGCGGTGACCGGGGAAAAGGGAGCCGCGTCGCGAAATGCAGCGAGGAAGCCGACAAATTGCGTGACGAGGATGAGGGGCCCGGGGGTCGTTTCCGCGAGGCCGAGACCGTCGACCATTTCCGGCGCGCTCATCCAGCCGTAAGTCTGCACGGCTTCCTGCGCCATATACGCCAGCAAGGCATAGGCGCCGCCGAAACTGACGACGGCGAGTTTCGAGAAGAAAATTCCGATACTGACGAGCACGTGCTTCGAGCCAAGGAGGAGGGCAGCGAGCGCGATCGGCACGCACCACACGATGAGCCCGACAATCGCAGCAATGAAAAACTGGCGCCAGCGGTCTTCCGCAGGCGGTGCGACCGATTCGGCCTTGGTCGCAAGTCCAAGCTGGTTCGGAGCCTTACGCGCGACGAAGTAGCCGATGACGGCAGCAGCTGCGACAATCAACGGGAAAGGCAGCGCCAGAAAGAAGATGCCGACGAAGGCAGCCGCCGCCAGCGAGAGCAAAAGCGGTGTCTTGAGCGCGCGCTTGCCGATGCGGATCAGCGCCTCGATCACAATCACCAGAACCGCCGCCTTGATGCCGAACAGCGCGCCGTCGACCGCCGAAATTCCCCGCCCGAGTGCATACATCAGGCTCAGGCCCAACATCACGAATGCGCCGGGCAGCACGAACAGAATTCCGGCGGCAAGTCCGCCGCGCACGCCGTGCATCAGCCAGCCCAGGTAGGTGGCCAACTTCTGCGCCTCAGGCCCGGGTAACAACATGCAGAAGTTCAACGCGTGCAGGAACCGCGGTTCGTCGACCCACTTTTTCTCGTCGACGACAACGCGATGCATCAACGCGATCTGCCCAGCCGGTCCCCCGAAATTGATGCAACCGATCTTCAGCCAGACCAGAAAAGCTTCGCCAAAGCTGGACCGGGCAGGCTTCTCGGTGCTCGACATATGCGTCATGCGGCTTTGGCCGGCCAGTTGTGTCGCTCTTCGGCCGCGAAGCGCAGCCATGCGAAGAGCGCATCGTAGACGATGAACCCGCGCTGCAGCAGTCCATGGTCGTCATCGCCAGCCAGGGCCGACAGGCCGAGCGAAACGGCATGCAAGCCAGCGGCTTCCGCCGCGATATCGGGTCGCGCCGTGTCGGCGCCGCGCACGATCAAAGCAAGTCGCGCGAGAGAGGGCTCGCCCTCCAACCCGAACAACTTGAGCATTGTATCGAACGAGCAGCGCTCGCCGACATGGCTGAGTTCGACGTCCTTGATATCGAAGGGCACACCGCCGCTTTCGCGAGCGACATTGTTCACCTGATCCGGATCGACGAACAAAATGCGTGCGCGTGGATCAAGGAAGCGGCGGATCAACCAAGGACAGGCGATGCGGTCGATTTTGGGTCGGCGTCGCGTCACCCAGATGCTCGGCCGCCGTGGCGCGATCCTCTCAAGTTCGGCTTTTGCGACAAAGGGCAACCCTGCCTTTGTCCACCCTTCGTAACCGCCTTCCAGCACCTGTGCGTCGATGCCGTCGACACGAAGCTGCGCGACGGTCGTCTGGCTCATTTCGTGGCCGGCCTTGCAGGCAACAATGAGGGGGCGGGTCGGATCGAGATCGTTCTTCCATTGCTGGACACTGCCAGCATCCTGCCAGATCGCGCCTGGGAGCAGATGGGGCGATTGGTCGAAGGCTTCACGCCTTCGAACGTCGATGATCTGCGGCGCAGTTTGCGTCGCGATCGCGTTCCAGAGATCTTTCGGAGAGATTGAATAGCTTGGAGACAGCATGAGTCCCCTCCGTGAACGAAGGAGACGGTGCTTGGGCTCACTAAGCCTTGGAAGGCGGGGCGACCGTCGCAAGCCCCACAAGTCAAACTCTAGTTCAACGCATCGGTGCGATCAACGCCAGTCCGGAAAAGAGCAACAGCAGAAGGATCATCTTGCGGAATGCCGCATCATTGAGCTTTCCGTATAGTTTCAAGCCGCACCATATGCCGGCAACGAGCGCAGGCAGCGCGAGCGCATAGAGCTTGAACGTTTCAATGCTGAACGCGTGGGCTACCGCGAGAGCGATCGCACTCATGACAAAGGTCGCGAACATGACTGGCTGAAAGATCGCACGCTGCGCGTCCTTCGGCCCGCCACGCAGCTGACACCAGATGGTGACCGCAATTCCACCAAGACCGGTCAATCCGCCGATCAAGCCATTCGCAACGCCAACCCCGAGATCGGCCGTGACGCCACCCTGCACAGGTTTAACGGCAGGCTTGATGAGGTTGTACAGACTATAGAGTACCAACAGCAGACCGATGGTGAGGCGAAGCGTGCCCTGATCGACAGACGTCAGGAGCGCGGTGCCTATAGGGACACCGATCGCTCCGCCAATGATGAAAGGTGCCACTGTTCGCCAGTTCACGGCATGGCGCACGCGCCAGATTCCGGAACCTTGCGTGACGAGACCGCACAGCACGATAAGAAGTGCGTTCTGGCCGGGGGAAATGATGTGCAGCCAGACGCCCGACACTACCAAGCCCATGGCAAAGCCGGAAACACCGGACGTGAGCCCGCCGAAGAAAGCCGCAGCGAGAAAAAGTGCCAGGTTCAATCCATCCATAGTCGTCGCTCCCGAAGGGACGCAGCGCTTGGATGAACGTCATCTGACGGGGAGGCGGCTTGATCCCCGGCCTTTGCCGAATGGTCATTTCGCAGTCGCATGCCCAAAAGCAACAAAGGTCCCCTCCGCGATCGGAGGAGACGGTGCTTGGGCTCGCGCCTTGGAAATGCGGGGCGACCGCCGTGGGCCCCACGCGGTCGTGTTTATTACATGTGGGTTTGAGGCACAAGGCTTTGCGCATTACACACCCGCATTTTCACCACTCGCCATGAGCCGCGGCCTTCGCTAATCCTTGGGCGGGAGGCGACCATGACCAACAAAATCGATCTCGGTGGGCGCAATGCGGTCGTCACCGGCGGCGCGCAAGGCATTGGCCGCGCGATTGTCGAGCGCTTCATCGACTCGGGAGCGGCCGTTGCAATCTGGGACCGCGACATCACGCTTGCGAAAAAGACGGCGACCGAATTGCAAAAGCGAGGTCGCGTCACTCCATTTGCGGTCGATGTCACGAACTACGCCGACGTGGAGCGCGCGCGCGACGAAACCATCAAGGCGTTGAGCCGCATCGATATCCTTGTGAACAATGCCGGCATCGCCGGTCCGAACACCAAGACCTGGGAATATCCGCTGGATGCCTGGCGCAGTGTTCTTTCCATCAACCTCGACGGACCGTTTCATTGTTGTCGCGCCCTGGCGCCGGCAATGATCGCCCAGAACTACGGCCGCATCGTCAACATCGCGTCCATCGCCGGCAAGGAGGGCAACCCCAATGCGCCAGCCTATTCCGCGTCGAAGGCCGGACTGATTGCGCTCACAAAATCGCTCGGCAAGGAACTCGCGTCACACGACATTTCCGTCAACTGCATTACGCCAGCCGCAGCGAAGACCGCGATCTTCGATCAGATGACGCAAGAACATATCGACTTCATGCTGTCGAAAATCCCCCGCGGACGTTTCGTGACCGTGGATGAAATCGCCAGCCTAGCTGCGTTCTGCGCATCGAGCGATTGCTCTTTCACCACCGGCGCGGTGTTCGATATTTCCGGTGGGCGGGCGACCTATTGAGCGATCCACTACAGCAGCGACATCAACGCCTGACCGGCATCGCACTGATGTGCGGGGCGGTTGCGACTTTCTCCTGTCTCGATGCCACCGGAAAATATCTGCTGCGGTACATGGATCCCTTGCAGGTTGTCTGGGCCCGTTACTTCGGCGCCTTTTTGCTGGCGCTTATTTTTCTCAATCCCATCACCCGGCCGAAAATGATGACGACAACGCGGCCGTTTCTGCAGGTCGGCCGGTCTGCGCTGCTGCTTGGATCGACCGCGCTGAGCTTTTTCGCCTTGCGCTATCTTCAGCTTGATGAAGCGTTGGCGATCCTCTTCTCGACGCCGTTTCTGGTCGCCTTGCTGAGTGGCCCGTTGCTTGGCGAGTGGGTCGGCTGGCGGCGATGGACGGCGATCGCGGTCGGCTTTTTTGGAGTACTGGTGGTCGTGCGGCCGGGTTTCGGCGGGATTCATCCCGCTGCGTTGCTGACCTTCTGCGGCGCGATCTGTTACGCACTGTATGTGATCACGACGCGCGTGCTGGCGCGGAGTGATTCCAGCGAAACGACGCTGTTTTATTCGAATCTGGTCGGCGCCGTCGCGATGTTACCTGTGATCCCGTTCGTGTGGACGCCGCCGAACAGCGCCCTGGTCGTGGCGCTCATGGTTCTTATTGGGGCGCTCGGCAGCGGCGGGCACTATCTGCTGATTCTCGGCCATCGGCTCGCACCAGCGTCGACGCTGGCGCCTTTCATCTATACGCAGATCGTCTGGACGACGACGCTGGGCTTTTTGGTGTTCCACGACCTGCCCAACCGCTGGACGATCGTCGGGGGGCTCATCGTTGTCGCGTCCGGCCTTTACCTGCTCAATCGTGAGCGCAAGTTGGGCAAAGCGGAGCCTTCGGCACCGGTTGCCTAAGCGTCATGCGGGGCGCTAAGTTGCCCCCGCTTATCAAGGATTTTCGAGGATTTTCATGGCCACAGCAAAGGACCGTGCGCAGGCGAAAGCCGGCTCCGGACTGAATGACGATATCGGCGAGCAGAAACGGCTCGAATTGTACCGCACACAGGTTGTGCTTCGAGAGGCGGAACAGCGCGCCTACGACCTGTTCCTTCAGAACCTGGTCAAGGGAACCAGCCATCTTTCTCTCGGCCAGGAAGCGGTGGCAGCCGGTTTTGCCGAGGCAATGAAGCCGGGTGATCTCTCGTTCTGCACCTATCGCGGCCATGCCCATACGCTGGCTCGCGGCGTGCCCGTGGAAAAAGTGCTGGGTGAACTGATGCAGCGCGACAACGGGCTGATGCGTGGCAAGGGCGGCTCAATGCACCTGACCTCAGTCGATCATGGAGTGATGGGGTCATATGCCATCATCGGTGCGCATCTTCCCATCGCGTGCGGTGCTGCGTGGCGCGCGCAGTACAAAGGTGACAAGGACGTCTCGGTCTGCTTCTTCGGCGACGGCACGACGAATATCGGTGCGTTCCATGAAGCGCTCAATTTCGCCGCGGTGTGGAAACTTCCGGTGATATTCGTCTGCGAAAACAATCTCTATATGGAATACACGCCCATCGGCGACGTGACTGCGGTTCCGCAGCCGGCAGCCGATCGTGCTTCCGCATACGGGCTCGAGCGCATCCTGATCGACGGTAACGACGCCGATGTCGTTTACCGGGCCGCGCAAACCGCGTTTGAAAAAGCCCGCGCAGGCGAGGGGCCGTCGCTGATCGAATGTCTCACGTATCGGCACAGCGGGCACTCGCGCGCCGACCCGGCAAAATACCGCCCCGAGGGCGAACTCGATCGCTGGAAGTTGCGCGATCCCATCAAGATCTATCGTGAGCGCTTGCTGCAGTTCGGTGTCGCGGAAAAAGTCATCGCCGATATCGATGCGCAGGTGCGCAAGATGGTCGACGACGCGACGGAAGCCTGCAAGGCCGCGCCGCCGCCGCCGCTCGATATCATCGCCACCGACGTCTACGCCGATGGAGGTTGGGCATGGCGGAACTGACCTATCGCGACGCGGTCATCCGCGGCATCGCGCAGGAAATGAGCCGGGATCCCGATGTTGTGTTCCTAGGCGAGGATGTGGCCAAAGCCGGCGGCGTGTTCAAGGCAACCGTCGGGCTTTACGAACAGTTCGGTCCGTTGCGCGTGCGCGACACGCCGATTTCCGAACAGGCCATCCTTGGTGCGGCGATGGGCGCGGCGATGACCGGCTTAAAGCCGATTGCTGAGATCATGTTCTCGGACTTCTTTGCCGTCTGCTTCGACTACATCGCCAACGAGTTTCCCAAGAGCCGCTATATGTCGAACGGGCAGGTCAAATGCCCGCTCGTGGTGCGTACAGGTAATGGCGCGGGTTCGCGTTTCGGTGCGCAGCACAGCCAGAGCGTCGAGAACTGGTGCATGATGATCCCGGGGCTCAAGGTGGTGGCACCCTCGAGCCCGCGCGATGTCATCGGGCTCCTCGCCGCATCCGTTCGCGATCCCGACCCGGTGATTTTTCTTGAGCATAAGTCGCTCTACCCGACGAAGGGCGAGGTTCCGGACGGTGAGATCGTCGATACGCTCGGGACGGCAAAGATTCTCCGCTCAGGCAAGGACGCAACGATCTGCGCGCTGGCCTTGATGGTCCCGCGCGCGCTTGAAGCCGCCGAGAAGCTCAAGGCGGAACACGGCATTGATTGCGAGGTTGTCGATGTGCGGTCTTTGGTCCCGCTCGACACGCAAACCATACTTGGTTCGGTCGCCAGGACGCACAGGGTGTTCACGGTCGAGGAAAATCCACGACTGTGCGGCTGGGGTGCGGAAATCGTTTCGATCGTGGCGGATGAAGCGTTCTACGATCTTGATGGCCCGCCCGTCCGAATTACGACACCACATATTCCACTGCCGGCGGCCGATATCCTTGAAGACATCGTCTTGCCGACGCCGGACCGGATTGCTGAAACCGTCAGGCGGAGCCTGCAGAGTTAGCCGCCGTCGCCGCCGGACTTCTGCCGGCGGCCTCGCCTGGAATGGCATCACGCCCCAGATGAGGTAGCCGGGAGAGCCCGGCCATGACATCGAGAGTAAAGGGAAGTTCCATGTACGAAAATCTTCTCGCCAATGTCCCGACGGATCTCTGGATTGGCGGCAAATGGCGCAAGGCTTCGGATGGCGGCCGATTTGATGTGATCGATCCCGCGACCGAACGGAAGATTGCCTCGGTCGCCAGCGCCACCGTCGATGACGCAAAGGCCGCGCTGGACGCTGCCGAAGGCGCGTTCGAAGGCTGGGCCGGACGCAAGCCCCGTGAGCGTGCCGAAATCCTGCGCAAGGCTTACGACCTGATCATGCGGGATGCCGAGCGTTTCGCGAAATTGATCACGCTGGAGAATGGCAAGGCACTGCCGGATTCGCGCGGCGAGGTTGCCTATGCGGCCGAGTTCTTCCGCTGGTATGCGGAAGAAGCCGTGCGCAATATCGGCGAGGTGTCGCGCGCACCGTCGTCAGGCGCGCGAATTTTCGTGCACCACAAGCCGGCCGGTATCGCCGTGCTGGTGACGCCATGGAATTTTCCGGCGGCAATGGCGACCCGCAAGATCGGGCCGGCACTTGCGGCGGGCTGCCCGGTTGTCCTCAAGCCGGCCTCAGATACGCCGCTCACCATGCTGGCGCTGATGCCGGCCCTGGAAGAAGCGGGCGTACCCGCCGGTGTCGTGAACGTCATTCCCTCGCGTTCGTCCGGGAAGGTTGTCGGCGCCATGCTGCATGACTCGCGCGTGCGCGTTGTCTCATTCACAGGCTCGACCGAAGTCGGGCGCAAGCTACTGCACGAAGCGGCCGACAACATCGTCAAACCGGCGATGGAGCTCGGCGGCAACGCGCCGTTCATCGTGTTTGAAGACGCCGATATCGATGCCGCGATCGATGGCGCCATGATTGCGAAAATGCGCAACATGGGTGAAGCCTGCACGGCGGCAAACCGCTTCTACGTGCATGAGAAAGTGCACGACGAATTTGCCAAGAAGCTCACGGCCAAGATGAGCTCGCTGAAGATGGGCAACGGCCTCGACGAGGGGGTCAATCTCGGCCCGCTCGTGAACAAGGATGGCCGCGACAAGGTCATCGAGCTGGTCGACGACGCGGTCAAGAAAGGCGCCAAGATTCTGGTTGGCGGAAAATTGCCGGATGGGCCGGGATTCTTCTATCCCGCGACCGTGCTCACCAATGTTCCGGATTCGGCAAAGATGCTGAACGAGGAAATTTTCGGACCGGTTGCCTCCATCCAGACATTCAAGAGCGAAGACGAAGCGATCAAACGCGCGAACGATACCGAATATGGTCTCGTCGCCTACCTCTACACAAAGGATCTTGGCCGCGGCATGCGCGTCTCCGAGAAGCTCGATTTCGGCATGATCGGCCTCAATCGCGGGCTCGTTTCCGATCCCGCAGCTCCTTTCGGCGGCACGAAACAGTCAGGTCTCGGCCGCGAAGGTGCGCATGAGGGCATGATGGAATTTCTCGAGACGCAATACGTGTCTGTGAGCTGGTGAGGGGAAGGATTAAGCGCGTGGACGTTCTGATGCCGCAGCTCGGCGAAACGGTTGCCGAGGGCAAGATCACGAAATGGTTCAAGGCGGCCGGCGATGCGGTAAAGCCGGGCGACAACCTTTTCGAAATCGAGACCGACAAGACCTCGATGGAGGTGCCGTCGACCACGACCGGTACGCTCACCGAGATCCATTTCAAAGTGGGCGAGGTGGCAAAAGTCGGCGCCGTGATCGCCGTGATTTCAGGCCCCGGCGCCGCGCAAAGTCCGCCCGCTACGCCTGCGCCGGCCAAGGTCCCATCGGCGCCCGCAGCTACGGCGCGTCCCGCGTCTGTACCCGCGCAGGCCGTTGCGCAAGCCGCGCCGGCCCCGCGCACCGCACCGATGGATCCTTTCCGCGAGGTGCGGACGCCGGAGCGCAACTTCGGGCCCGGCAGACTTGCCGGGGGCACATCAGTAACACCGCTCGCGCGGCGGCTTGCCGGCGAACGCGGCATCGATCTGTCACGCGTCTCCGGGTCAGGCCCGCACGGGCGCATCGTCGCGCGGGATGTGGAGCAGGCCATGCCTGGCCCGACCGGTCAGGCAATTGGAGGCGGTGTCAGCGCTGCGCAAGTGAAAGCGTTGTACGAGGGGATCGCCTACGAAGAAGTTCCTCTCGATTCCATGCGGCGCACCATCGCCACGCGCCTGGTCGAGGCCAAGCAGAGCATTCCGCATTTCTATTTGACGTCCGATATTGCCGTTGGCCGCTTGATCGCGATGCGCGAGGAAGCGAATGCCGCCGCCCCGAAGGGGAAAGATGGCGAACCTGCGTTCAAGCTCTCGCTCAATGATTTCGTCATCAAGGCCTGGGCCGCGGCGCTGCAACGAATTCCGGCCGCGAATGCCGTGTGGGCCGGCGATCGCATTCTGCGCTTCCGCAACTCCGATATCGGTGTTGCGGTGGCGCTCGATGGCGGCCTGATAACGCCCGTGATCCGCAACGCCGAGACAAAGTCACTGACGGCTATTTCGGCCGAGATGCGTGAACTCGCCGGTCGCGCGCGCCAGAAGAAACTCAGGCCGAACGAATATCAGGGCGGCGCCAGCGCGATTTCCAATCTCGGCATGTATGGCGTGCGCGAATTTTCCGCGATCATCAATCCGCCCCACTCGACAATACTGGCGGTCGGCAGCACGCGACGAGCTCCCGTCGAGGGCGAGGATGGCAGCGTGAAATTCATCGACCAGATGACTGTTACATTGTCGTGCGACCATCGCGTCGTGGATGGCGCGCTGGGCGCGGAATTGCTTGCAGCATTCAAGAAATTCGTCGAGGCGCCGGTTACGGCGCTGGTTTAGGCAAGGAGAACAAGAAATGGCTGGCGATAAGCCGGATGTATTGATGGTCGGCGCCAAGAAGCCCGTGATGATGAAGGGCTTCGATGGCAAGGTGACGCTTCACCATTGGCTTGACCTCAAGGACAAGGACGCCTTCGTCAAGGACGCGGGCAAGAAGATCAAGGCGATCGCGATTGCCTATACCGCCAACAAAGTCGATGGCAATTTCCTGCAGCAATTCCCCAACCTCGAACAGGTTTCAAGCTTTGGCGTCGGCTACGATCACATCGACGCCAAATGGGCGGGCGAGCACGGCATTATCGTCACCAACACGCCCGAAGTTCTCAACGAGGAAGTGGCCGACACGGCTTTGGGTCTGTTGCTTTGCACTGTGCGCGAACTGCCGCAATCGGAGCGTTATCTGCGAGCGGGCAAGTGGAAAGACGCGCACTATCCGCTGACCAAAGCCACGCTGCGCGACCGGACCGTCGGAATGGTTGGCATGGGCCGCATTGGCAAGGCGATTGCGCGCCGGCTCGAGGCATTCGGTGTGCCGGTCGTCTATCACAGCCGCAACCAGCAACCGGACGTCAAATACAAGTACTATCCGAAGCTCATCGACATGGCGCGCGACGTCGATACGCTGATGGTGATCGTCCCGGGCGGCGCGAGCACCAAGAACATGGTCAATGCCGAGGTACTCAAGGCGCTCGGCCCGCGCGGCGTGCTGATCAACATGGCGCGCGGATCCGTTGTCGATGAGCCGGCCTTGATTGAAGCCCTGCGCAATCGCACGATCTATTCCGCCGGGCTCGACGTGTTCGCCAACGAGCCACACGTGCCGAAAGAATTGATCGACATGGACCACATCGTGCTGTTCCCGCATCTCGGCTCATCGACCGAGGCGACCCGGGCTGCGATGGATCAGCTGGTGGTGGATAATATTCTGGCCTGGGCGGCTGGTAAGCAGCCACTCACTCCGGTTCCCGAAACGCCTTGGCCACGCAAACGTTAGTGGGCGGCCAGGTTCAGCAGGTGTTATAGTTTGGGTATGACCCGTCTTGCGATTGGTCTTTGTCTTGTCAGCCTTGCCGGTGGTGCGTTCGCACAAACACCGGCAACGCTTGGCGACTCGGCCAAGCGCGTGATCGGCAGCTGGGAATTCTCCAATGCCGACCGGGACAGGACCTGCACCGCAACGCTCAAGAGCGATTCCGCCCCGGGCGGATTGAAAATCGAGTTCGACGCCAACTGCGCTAATCTTTTCCCGCTCGTGCGCGACATCACGGCCTGGAAGTTTCCGGACAACGACCTGCTCTACTTCGTCGATGCGCGCGGCAAGACGATCGTGGAGTTCAGCGAAGTCGAGGACGGAATTTTCGAGGCGCCGACGCCGGGAGTCGGCGTGCTGTTCCTGCAAAATGCGGCCGCGGCCGGCGCACCACCGAAGCCGCCAGAGCAGATGGCGGGTGATTGGGCGATCGTGCGCAAGTCCGGTCCGCCGCTCTGCACGCTGACGCTGGCCATGACCAAGGCGAGCGACGGTTTTGCCGTCGCGGTGAAGCCGGGTTGCGATTCGGGCATCGCGAGGCTCAATTTCACGCAATGGCGCATCGACCGCGATCAACTGATGCTAGTGCCGACGCGCGGCAATCCGTGGCGCTTCGAGGAGATCGACGGCACGCTCTGGCGGCGGGTGCCTGAGAGCGCCGACCAGACCACGCTGGTGCGCCAGTAGCTTTCAGATCAGCCGCAGGCTCTTGAAACTCGCGTGGCCTTCCTTGCCGACGACGATGTGATCGTGCACCGCGATTCCGAGTGGCCGCGCAATATCGATGATCGTTTGCGTCATCTGGATATCGGCATGCGATGGCGTGGGGTCTCCGGACGGATGATTGTGCACGAGGATCAAGGCCGTGGCGGACAGCTCCAGCGCGCGTTTGACCACCTCGCGCGGATAAACCGGCGTGTGATCGATGGTGCCGACCTGCTGGACTTCATCGAGGATCAGTTGATTCCGCTTGTCGAGAAAGAGCACGCGAAACTGCTCCTTGTCGGCAAAGGCCATTGTCGTGCGACAGTAGTCGATGACGCTCGCCCACGATGACAGCACGGTCCGCTTCTTCACCTGGCCGCGCGCCAGCCGGCTTGCCGCGGCGTGCACGACCTTGAGTTCGGTGATGGCGGCTTCACCAATGCCTTTGGTTTCCGCAAGCCGGGCGGCGGGCGCCGAGATGACTTCGGGGAACGATCCGAACCTGGCGATGAGGTCCTTGGCGAGCGGCTTCACGTCGCGCTGAGGGATGGCGCGAAACAACACCAGCTCGAGCAATTCGTAGTCGTTCACCGCGTCGGCGCCCGCCACGCGGAAGCGGTCGCGAAGCCGCTCGCGGTGGCCAAAATAGTGCGGCCGAGTTTCGGAAAGCCCCGCGGTCTGGTCCGTTTTGGGCCTTTTCGTCATGCACGTGTACCCACGCCCATATACACGTAATAATTGTATCTGGGGAAAATACAACCCGTTGAGGGAATCGCGGTTCTGGCTGGGAGAGCGATTACGTCAGCGCTTGTACGGCGGCTTGTGCAGCCCGGCCGGGGAGAACGTGAACACCTCGACGCCATTGCTGGTGACGCCAACGGTATGTTCGAACTGCGCCGACAAGGATCGATCACGCGTGACCGCGGTCCACCCGTCGGACAGCACTTTCACGTGCGGGCGGCCGAGATTGATCATCGGCTCGACGGTGAAGAACATTCCCGGCTTGAGCACGATGCCCTCGCCTGGGCGACCGACGTGCACGACGTTCGGCTCGTCATGGAACAGGCGGCCAAGGCCGTGCCCGCAGAAATCACGCACAACGCTCATGTGCTGCGCCTCGACGTAGGTCTGGATGGCGTGCCCGATGTCACCGCTCGTCGCGCCGGGCCGGATTGCGGCGATACCGCGCATCATTGCTTCGTGCGTTACGTCGATCAGGCGCTCGGCGCGCCGCGGAATCTCGCCGATCGCAAACATGCGGCTGGAATCGCCGTGCCAGCCGTTCAGGATCAGCGTCACATCGATGTTGACGATGTCGCCTTCCTTCAGCGGCTTGTCGCCGGGAATTCCATGGCAGACCACGTGATTGAGCGACGTGCAGGTCGACTTCCTGTAGCCGCGGTACATCAGCGTCGCCGGGAGGGCACCGTGGTCCATGGCGTACTCGTAGACGAGCCGATCGATCTTTTCGGTCGGAGCGCCGGGAGTGACATGTTCGGTCAGCATATCGAGGCAGCGCGCGACCAGCTGGCCGGCCTTGCGCATGGATTCAAATGCGGCAGGGCCGTGAATCTTGATTTGGCCGGTTTTTCGTAATGGGGCGACGGCGGCGTCGACGTAGGTCATAGCGTCCAATGTAAGGTTTGCGGTGGATGATGCAAGCACGGTTGCGCCCCGGCCAAAGGCAACGTCGCGGCTTGATTAATTGGCGATCTTTCCGCCCAGTTCGTCCTCGATATGCGCACGGACAATGTCATCAAACGATGTCTCGGCCTTGAATCCGAGATCGCGCGCGCGCTTCGCGTCGAGCCTTTCGGCCCAACCGGAAACGATGCGCTGGACAAGTTCGTCCGGAGCGCGGCGAATGCGGGCCGCCACTTTGTCGCCTGCGACACGGCGTAGCGCGTCGATTTGTTCGCCCACCGTGCACGACACGCCTGGCATCGCGAGGTTGATGCGTGGGCCGAGCTGTTCTCTCGTCAGCCCGGCGGCGTGAATAAGAAATCCCACCGCGGCGCGCGGGCTTGCGTGGGTGTGGCGGACGCTTTCAGCAACCGGCAGCAAGGCCTCCTGTCCCGCCAAGGGTTCGCGGATGATTCCGGAGAAGAAGCCGGATGCAGCCTTGTTCGGCTTGCCCGGCCGGACGCAGATCGTCGGCAACCTGATACCGACGCCGTCGAGAATGCCGCGCCGGTTGTAGTCGGCAAGTAACAGTTCACTGATGGCCTTTTGCGTGCCGTACGACGTAAGCGGGGTGAGCTGAAACTCGTCGCCGATCGATGCCGGAAATGGCGCGCCGTAAACGGCAATCGACGACGTGAACACGACCTTCGGCTTGTAACCGGCGGCGCGGATTTCCTCGAGCAACGCGCGCGTTCCATCGAGATTGACGCGGTACCCTTTGTCGAAATCGGTTTCCGCTTCGCCCGAAACCACGCCCGCGAGGTGGAAGATCACGTCGGGCCTGCCGGCAATGGCCTTGGCGGCTGCGCCGGGGCTCGAAAGATCACTTGCCGAGAGGTCGGTGGTTCCTATAAAGCCGGCAGGCTTCTCCGGCGCCACGACGTCGATCAAGGTCAGACGATCGATCTTCTTTCCGTTGAGTTGGCCGTCCTTGACCAGCCGCGCGCTCAGCTTGCGACCGATCATGCCCGCGGCCCCGGTGATCAGGATGTGCATCATGTCCTCACTTGTTCACGATCGGCCGGCTCGAAGCGATCGATCCGGCGCAGGTCAGGAAATAGCATCATCCAGATCCCCGCGACCAGAAGCGAGCCCAACCCCCCGATGACCACGGACGGTATCGCTCCAAGCCATGCAGCGATCAATCCGGACTCGAATTCACCCAGCGTGTTCGAAGAGCCGACAAACAAGTAGTTGATGGCGCTGACGCGCCCGCGTTTGTCGTCCGGAGTTTCGATCTGGACCAGGGAAAAGCGGATGACGATGCTCACGGCGTCAGAAGCGCCAAGGATCGCGAGGGCCAGCAGCGAAAGGGGAAAATAACTCGACAATCCGAACACGATCGTCGCGACACCGAAAATTCCAACGACGGCGAACATCTTGCGGCCGATATGCCGCTCGATCGGATGATTGGCCAGCACGATTGCCGTAATCAACGCGCCGACAGCGGGAGCCGAACGCAACAGGCCGAGACCGATCGGTCCGACCGCCAGAATGTCGCGGGCAAATATAGGCAACAGCGCGGTGGCGCCGCCAAGAATGACGACGAACAGATCAAGCGTAATGACTCCCAGAAGGCGACGCCGGCTGCGGATGTAATGGAAGCCTGCAAGGACCGATGCAAATGTCGGCGGATCGCGCACAGGCGCCGGTCCGGGTGCCTTGACCAAAGTGATGAGCGTGATCGAGCAGGCAAAGAAAAAGAGACAAATGACGCCAATCAGCACGGGGCTGACCGCATAGATGAATCCACCGAGCGCGGGCCCGCAGATCACGGCCGTCTGGTTGGCGGACGTCCAGGCGGCGACCGCCCGCGAGATCAGCGGCGAGGGAACCAAAGTCGGCGCGAGTGCGTGCGCGGTCGGCATCTCGAACGCGCGGGCGCAGCCAATGATGAACACCGCTGCAAACAAAAGGTCGCGACCAAGCGTCTTCGTAAACAGCGCGGTCATGATCATGGTTGCGGCAAGCGCGTAGATGCAGTGCGCCGCACGCACAATCAGCCGGCGGTCGTAGCGATCCGCCGCGTGACCGATCAACAACGTGAGCACGACTGCCGGTACGAACTGGATCAGTCCCACCAGGCCGAGGGCGAGCGCGCTGTTGGTGATCTCGTAGATCTGCCAACCGATCGTCAAGGCCAGCATCTGGTAGCCCATGGTCGAGGCGAGCCTCGCCAGCCAGAAGAGGACAAAGGGCCGCTGCTGGAGGAGACCAGGCGATGACGCGGTGGCGGAATTCATTCGGTCAGGATTTCGGGCGATGCCGCAGGTCTTCGTGAAAGAATTTGTTCAAATCAGCATTTGAAACGACACCACCGAAACTGTCGAACTTGCCTTCTTTTGCGATCTGCTGCGCCGACTGGATGAAAGCGTGCATGGCGACCCGTGACAGCGTGCCGCCGACGCTGATACGGCGCACGCCGAGATCGGCGAGATCGTTCACCGTGAAGCCGAACGGACCGGCATTGAGAAAATTGATCGGCTTCGGTGCGACGGCCTTCACCGTCGCGGCAATGTGCTCGCGGGTTTTGATGCCGGGTGAATACAGGCAATCGGCGCCGGCGTCGGCGAATGCCTTCAGCCGGCGGATGGTTTCGTCGATGTCCGGCCGGTTGCGGATGAATCCTTCCGTGCGTCCGGTGAGGATGACGTCGCCGCCCGCCTTGTCGATCGCGTCCCGGGCCGCACGCACGCGCTTCACGGCGAGGTCGAAGTCATAGAGCGGGTCTGAGTCGCGACCGGTGTAATCCTCGATCGAAAGCCCGGCTACACCGGTCTCGATGCAGAGCCGGACGTTGGCAGCCATCTCATCGGGATCGTCGGCATAGCCGTTCTCGAAATCCGCATTCACTGGCACGTCCGCCGCCTGCGCGATTTCGCGGCAATGCGCGAGCACCATGTCCTTGGTCACATCGCCGTCGGAATAGCCGTACGAATGGGCGTAACCCGCGCTGGTTGTCGCGAGCGCCTTGAAGCCCAATCCTTGCAGATAGCGGGCGGTCCCGATGTTCCACGGGTTGGGGATGACCCAGCAGCCAGTCTGGTGCAGTGCGCGGAACGTGCGGCGTTTTTCGGCGATACTCATGAGGCGGTCCCGGGAGGCAATGTGACGGCGACAATGCCTCCAACCCGCAGGCAATTGCAATCTGGTCCCTCGGGGCTCAGCTACGCGCCGGGCGCAATAAACACCCGAACCGCCTTGATATTCCGACACTGAGTTGTGATCGGGATGACGCTGCATTTACTTTCCGCGTCTGCGTCGATTCGTTATGCGATTGGCTGACACGCAATGCGAACGAGGCCCGCCATGTCAGCATTCAAATTGTCATCGCTTCCGTTCAAGCTGCTCGCTCTTGTGCTGGTTTCCGCTTTCGCACTGGCATCGCCCGCCGACGCCAAGACACGCAAGCACAAGAAGACCACTGTGACTTCGCAAACGACCTACGGAACCCGGGATCGGGGTACGAACCTGGTGCGTCCGGGTCCCCTGTATTTCAGCGGCGTTTATCTCGGCGACGATCCCGATCCGAATATCCGCTTCCAGATCATGCGCGATATCAGCGGCCGGTTCGGCGGAGATTCCAACTGAAGGGCCGCCCCGTTTTCTGCGAAGGTTCTGTTCCCGTTTGATTTTTGCTGTCTGATCGGGTGAAGTGCCGCCTCATCAAGGCGCCCCGCGGCCATGCCGCAGGAGGGTGGCCGCGCCCGGAGGACAGCCATCATGCTTCGTACAATCGCGGCCTTTGACCGCATCGGTGAGGAGAACGCCTTTGCGGTCCTTGCCCGTGCCAACGCGCTCGTGGCCCAGGGCCGGGACATCATCAATCTCGGTATCGGCCAGCCTGATTTCAGGACACCGGATTTCATCGTCGAGGCGGCGGTCAAGGCGTTGCGCGATGGCCACCATGGCTACACGCCCGCCAACGGCATCCCGCCCTTGCGCGAGGCGGTCGCCGCAGATCTTGCCAAGCGGTTCAAAGTCGAGGTCTCCCCGGACAGCGTCATGATCATGCCCGGCGGAAAGCCGACCATGTTCATGTCGATCCTGATGTTCGGCGAGCCGGGCGCGGAGATCATGTATCCCGATCCCGGATTTCCGATCTACCGCTCGATGATCGAGTACACCGGCGCCAAGCCGGTGCCCGTGCCGATCCGCGAGGAAAACAGCTTTGCGTTTTCCGCGGAGGAGACACTGAAACTGATCACGCCGCGCACGCGGCTGCTGATCCTCAACTCGCCTGCCAACCCGACCGGCGGCGTGACCCCGAAAGTGGAAGTCGACAAACTCGTCGCCGGACTCGAGAAATGGCCTGACGTCGCCCTGATGTCCGACGAGATTTACGATCACATGGTCTATGACGGCGAGACGCATGTCTGCCTTCTGTCTTACCCGTCGATCCGCGACAGGCTGATCCTGCTCAACGGCTGGTCGAAGACTTACGCAATGACGGGCTGGCGGCTCGGCTATGCCGTGTGGCCGGGCAAGCTCTACGACTATGCGCGCAAGCTCGCGGTCAATCTGCATTCATGCGTCAACGCCTCGGCGCAATACGCCGGTCTTGCCGCGTTGAAGGGTCCGCAGGACGAAGTTCTCAAGATGGTTGCCGAATTCGACAAACGGCGGAAAGTCGTGGTCGAGGGCCTCAACAAATTGCCGGGCGTCTCCTGCGCGACGCCGAAAGGCGCGTTCTATGCCTTTCCAAACGTCAAACGCACCGGATGGAAGGCGAAGCCGCTCGCATCAGCGCTCCTGGAAGACGCCGGCGTCGCCATCATCGGCGGGCCGGATTTCGGAATTCTCGGTGAGGGCTACGTGCGCCTGTCCTATGCCAACTCGACGGAAAACATCCTGAAGGCGCTCGATCGCATGGGCGACTTTCTGTCGAAAAGGAAAGCGGCCTAGTTTCAGTGTCAAGGAAGGAAGTTTGTAATGCTCGACCGTACGTCCGCAGACCGGGGTCTGTCCGAAGAGCAGAGAATGATGCGGCAAAGTTGCCGCGACTTCGTCGATGAAGTCGTCCTTCCGTTCATCAAGCAGAACTGGAAGCTCGAGTGGTCGATGGTCCCGGAAGAGCGCCTGCCGCCGCGCATTCTGGAAGAGGCCGAGAAGATCGGTATCCGCACGCTGGGTGTGCCGGAAGAGTACGGCGGCGTCGAGCTCGAAAAGGGCACGGAGGTGCGCACCTTCGCCATGATCGCCGGGGAGATCGCGCGCGGCGATTCCGGGCTTGCCGACAAGCTGGTGCAGAACTGGAAAGTCTCGGTTCTGTTGCGGCAATTTGCGCCGAAACATCTGCAGGAGAAGTGGTTCAAGCGTCTCGTCGCCGACCCGCAGTTCCTGATGGCGCATTGTCTCACGGAACCGCGCGGCGCGTCGGACCGCTGGCTGCCTTACAACGTGCCGGAAGCGGCGATGCAGACGAAGGCGGTCAAGACGAACGGCGGCTGGGTCATCAATGGCCGCAAGCAGTTCATCTCCAACGGTTATGACGCCGGCCTCTACGTCGTCTACGCCAACACCAACACGAAAGTCGGCATGCTCCAGGGCACTTCGTCGTTTCTGGTGCCGCGCGATACCAAGGGATTTTCCGTCGCGCGCTGCAATGAAACCCTTGGCTGCCGCTTCATGAACAACGGCGAGATGGCCTTCGAGGACATGTTCATCCCCGACGATCAGCTGCTCGTTGAAAATACAGCCCTGGGTTCAGCCGGCGTCTATTTCCGTCCGGGCAAGATCATCCAAGCCGCCAAAAATCTCGGTGTCGGCATTCGTGCGTTCGAGGCCACCGCCGACTACGTGCAAAACTATGTGCAGGGCGGCCGCATCCTGATCAAGCATCAGGCGGTCGCGCTGCGGCTCGCCGATATGGCGACGCGGATCGAGGCGGTGCGGGCATTGCTCGATCGCGCATCACAGGCGGTGGACGACAACGCGCCGGATGCCGAGGTTCTCGTCAACATGGCCAAGATGTTTGCTTCCGAAGAGATCATGAAGGTCGCCCAGCATGCGGTCGAATTGCACGGCGGCAACGGCATCATGCTCGATTTCGGCATCGAAAAGGTTCTGCGCGACGCCGTGATCTTCCTGCACATGGACGCGACCGTCGATATCTCCAAGTTCAAGATCATCAAGAACCTGTTCCCGGAGACAGCTGGCAAATACGCAGGGCCCGAGGACTAATTCCTCGTCTCGGGGCGCTTCACCGTCGCAATATGACGTGGAAGCCCACCAGCACTACCAGCATGCCGGCGAATTGCGCGAGGCTCGGCACAACGCCGAGCGCGAGGAAGCCGATGATCACCCCGAACACCGGCACCAGCGCCGGGAAGGTGGCGGCGCGGCCGCCGCCAAGCGCGATGACGGCGTGTGCGAACAGATAGATCGGCAACGATCCGGCAATGCCGCCTTGCACGACGGCCTGCAGAAGATTTTCGAACCAGCCATGCTGGGTCAGCGCGCTGATGCCATACATAAAGAAATAAATCGGGGCGAATAGGATCAGCGAAACGGCGCCGACCGCCTTCACTGCGCGCGTGCCCGCCACGTTCCAAAGCCGAAGCAAAGTACCGAACGTCGCCCAGAACAGTCCGGCGGTGGCAAACAGGAGATCGCCGCCGACGCCGGCCCTGCCGATGGTCGCAAGCGACTCGGCGCCGAACACCAGAAGACCGACGACAAGAATTGCGCCACCGATGATGCGTTGGATGGTCGCCTTCTCGTGCAGGATCAACGACGCGAGGACCAGTCCCGACAGCGCCGCGCAGGCCGGCTGGATCGTGGTGCCGTGACCGAGCGGGACAAGTATGAAGCCGCTGTACGCGAGCAGCGATTGCGGCGGTCCCGACAGGACGCTCATCGCAAATCCGCGGCCCCAGCCGACGCCATCGAGGTCGCGCAGGCCGTCGCGTACAACATACGGTAGCATCAGAAGTCCGGACCAGAAGAAGCGGTGAAATGCGAGATCGGCCGGTGAAAAACCCACCTGGATCCCGTGTTTTGCGACGACGAAGCCGCCGGCCCACGCCAGCGCCGCTAGCGTGCCGCATACGATGCCGATGATCATCGTCGGCCTGTGCGTCGTCTCGGGCGTGGTCATGAGATCATCAGGGGCAACGCGGGGTGACTTCCGTACGGCTGATACTCTAGGATCGCCCGCGAAGTCCATTTGCCAATCGAAAACACTCACTTCATCGGGATGGAAAGCTCATGGCGAAGTCGCGTAAAGTCATCATTACCTGTGCTGTCACCGGGTCGATCCACACGCCGTCGATGTCGCCGCATCTGCCGGTGACCGCTCAGGAGATCGCCGATAACGCCATTGGAGCAGCGGAGGCGGGGGCCGCGATTGTGCACCTGCACGCGCGCAATCCGCAGGACGGACGTCCCGATCAGTCGCCTGAGGCGTTCGCTCCCTTCCTGAAGGTGATCAAGCAACGCTCCAACGTTGTGGTGAACATCACGACCGGCGGGGCGCCGACGATGACGGCCGAAGAGCGTGTGCGCCCGGCCGCTACGTTCAAGCCGGAAGTTGCGTCGCTCAACATGGGGACGATGAATTTCGGTCTCTACCCGATGATCCCGCGCTACAAGGGCAAGTTCAAACACGACTGGGAAGAGCCCTATCTCGAAAATTCGAAGAAGGGCATGTTCAAGAATACCTTCGCCGACATCGAGTACATTCTGACGACCTGCGCCGGTAACGGCACGCGTTTCGAGATCGAATGCTACGACATCGGCCATCTCTACACGTTGCGGCATTTCCTCGATCGCGGCCTGGTGAAGCCGCCGCTGTTCGTGCAGTCCGTGTTCGGCATCCTCGGCGGGATCGGGGCGCATCCGGAGGATGTCATGATGATGAAGCGCACAGCCGATCGTCTTCTTGGCGACAACTATCATTGGTCGGTGCTCGGTGCGGGCGCCAACCAGATGCGCGTTGCGTCGATGGCCGCTGCCATGGGTGGCAACGTGCGCGTCGGCATGGAGGATTCCCTCTGGATCGGCGCGGGCAAGCTTGCGGAGTCCAACGCCCAGCAGGTCACTCAGGTGCGCAAGATCCTCGAAGGCCTTGGGCTTGAGATCGCGACCTCGGACGAGGCACGCGAGATTCTCTCGCTCAAGGGCGGCGACAAGGTGGCATTTTGACCGTCTCCTGAGCAGCGGCAACGTTTCCGGTTGCTCTTACGGACGCGAGACCTTCCTATAGCGGAAGGAGAATCGCGTAATGGGCTCCCTCGACGCCGTCAGCCTCGCCATATTGCTCGGCAGTTTGCTGGTTCTGATCGGCATCCTGTCGAGCCTTATCGCGTTGCGGTTCGGCGCGCCTTTGCTGCTGGTCTTTCTTCTGGTCGGCATGCTGGCGGGCGAGGGCGGGCCGGGCGGCATCAAATTTGACGACGTCGGCATTGCCTACACAGTCGGTTCCATCGCGCTGGCGCTGATTTTGTTCGACGGCGGCCTGCGCACGCGGTTCGCGAGCCTGCGCAACGTGCTGGGCCCGGCGGTGACGCTGGCCACAGTGGGCGTCCTGGTTACGACATTGCTCACCGCCCCGGTGGCGAAGCTTGCTCTCGGCATTGGCTGGGTTCAGGCGCTGTTGATCGGCGCGGTGGTGGGGTCGACCGACGCGGCGGCCGTCTTCTTTCTGATCAACGCCCGCGGCCTGCGCCTGCGGCCGCGGGTGCGTGCCGTCCTCGAGGTCGAGTCGGGGACAAACGATCCCTTTGCGATATTTCTTGCCCTCCTGCTGGTCGAGATTTTGCTGATCGGCGAAAAAAGCTGGTCGTATGCGCTGATGACTTTGCTGCGCGATGCGGTCTTCGGCTGCGTCATCGGCTTCGCCGGCGGTCAGATCATAACGCTCGTGCTCAATCGGCTCGCTTTGGCGCAGGGACTGCATGCGCCATTCGTGGCGGTGAGCGCGCTGGTCGTCTTTGCTTTTGCCAACGCCGTACACACCTCGGGTTTTCTTGCCGTCTATCTTGCCGGCCTGGTGGTTGGCAACAACCAGACACGCGCTCATAACTCGGTCGTCGTGTTTCTTGATGCCATCACCTGGCTTGCACAGATCGTGATGTTCGTGCTGCTCGGCTTGCTGGCGTGGCCGCATCGGCTGCTGGAAACTCTGCTTGGCGCGATCGCCATCGCATTGGTGTTGATGCTGATCGCGCGTCCCGCTGCGGTTTTCCTGTGCCTCGCGCCGTTCAAGTTCCATTTCAACGAAAGAGTTTTCATATCCTGGGTCGGCCTGCGCGGCGCTGTAGGTATCTTCCTTGCTTCGATTCCGATGCTGGTCGGTCTGCCGGGCGCTCATCTCTATTTCGATGTTGCATTTGTCGTGGTGCTTTTGTCGCTGCTGGTGCAGGGCTGGAGCGTGGCATTGGCCGCGCGCAAACTTGATATTGCCTTCACGCGGTCCGATCCGATCCCGCGCAGGATCGAGCTGGATCTGCCCGGCCAATTGGCGCGCGAGATTGTCGGCTACCCCGTGCCGCCGAACAGTCCGTTTCTGCGACGCGGCTTGATACCCAACTGGGCGCGCCCGACGCTCGTCATCCGCAACGAGGAAATTCTGACGCCGGCCGAAGCCGAACCCGTGCGCGAGGGTGATTACATCTATCTCCTTGCGCCACCGGAAAAGGCGCAGGCCCTCGATCGCTTTTTTGTCAGGATGCCGTCGGCGCTGCCCGACCCGCGTCAACTGGGCGACTTCTTTGTCCCGGGAACGGCGACACTGGGAGCGCTGGCCGACATCTACGGGCTGCAAGTTGCAGCCGATCATACGGACGTGACGCTGGCCGACTACTTCAACGAGTTGCTCAGGCGTAAACCAAGGAAGGGCGACATCGTCGCGCTGGGTCCGATCGCCTTGCTGGCGCACAAGGTCGACAACGGCGTGGTGACAACAGTTGGCCTGAGGCTATCAGAGCCCGAAGGACCGGGCGTCGACCTTGTTGGTCGCGCCAGGTCGCTCTGGAATCGGGTTCAGAAATATCTTGGCTAGAGTGCCCGCCGCGACAGCGACGGCATGTGCTGCACGAGCCAGGCACCCCCGAACAGGATCGCGGTCCAGAACAGGTCGCCCAGCACCGTCTTGTCGAGGAACGGCAGTGCCGCGATGAAGCACTGCGTGAGGCCCTGCCATGTGAGCGGATACATGCCGCTGAAGGCCCAGACCGCGCCATTCGACAGCAGGAAGAAAACAAGCGAGCAGGCCACCATCGTGCCGGCAACCGGCAGAACACCGTGCCAGCGACGCGTAGCGATGCCGGCCAGGGCCGGGATGGAAATCGCGACAAAGCCGATGAACGTGATGCGCCAGTCTTCGTTCGGCAGCGCCATGTCGCTCAGTGCCATGCCAAGCAGCGGGACGATGACCGCCAGTGCCGGAATACGCAGGTAGCGCGCTGCGAAGAGGCCGCTGGCGGCGACCGGCAGAAACCCGGGTGCATGCGGCAGAAGGCGCGCAACGACATTGAAGGCGATCAGAAATGCCACCAGGAGCAAATCCATCCACAGATCGGCGCGGGTCTTGTTCGGCTGCATTTCGTCAGGTTCCTGTGCTTCGCTTCGAGGGTTCATAGCACAATCGGCTTCGCATTTCCTACCCTTGGTGAAGGCTCACCTTTTGCCCAGTCGGAGATGATTCCGGCCAATTGATCGAGGCCGTCGGTGAGTGCGGCGGGCCCGGGCTGGAGAATCAGCGTGGACTTGATTTCGCGCAGCCAGCCGCCGCTCACGGCGGGGACATCGGAAAAACCGGGGCGCGCCGCTACCTTGGACGGAACAAATTTCTTTCCACACCAGGAGCCGATGATGATGTCTGGCTGCGCGGCAATGACGTCGTCGGCCGATACGATCCGATCCTTGGCGTTCTTGCAGACGGCAAGTTGCGGAAATACCTCGATGCCGCCTGCGGCTTCGATCAGTTCCGATACCCAGGCGATACCCGAGATCATCGGCTCGTCCCACTCCTCGAAATAAACGCGTGGCCGCTGTGTCAACCGAAGCGCGCGCTCGTGCACGGCATCGACGTGCGCGGCCAGTGAACGCGCCAGTGCGCTAGCCTTTTCCGTCGCGCCGACCAGCGCGCCGAGCGTGCGGATCATGTCGAAAATTCCCGCGACGTCGCGTTGGTTGAAAGCGTGAACAGAGACGTTCTTGCGGATCAGCTCGGCGACGATATCGGCCTGCAGATCGGAGAAGGTGAGGACCAGATCGGGCTTCAGCGCGAGAATCTTCGGAACGTCTGCGGAGATGAAAGCCGAGACGCGGGGCTTTTCGCGCCGGACCTGTGGGGGCCGCACGGCATAGCCCGATACTCCGACAATGCGGTCCTGCTCGCCGAGGAGATAAAGCGTCTCGACGGTTTCCTCGGTCAGGCAAATGATTCTCTCGGGCGGAAACATGCCCTAGGCAAGCATATCGACCTGCGTTGCGTCGAGCCGCTCGACGCCGCCCGTTGTCGCGACGCGCCCACCGTCCAGCCACACGACGCGGCTGGCGATGAGTTTCACCTCGTTGGCGTTGTGGCTGACATAAATCATGGGCACCTGCGCTTCATCCCGCAGGCGTTCGAGATAGGGCAGGATGTCGCGCTTGCGTGCGGTGTCGAGTGAGGCAAGTGGCTCGTCGAGCAGGAGGAGACGCGGCTGCATGAGCAACGCGCGGCCGACGGCGATGCGCTGGCGTTCGCCGCCGGAAAGCTTGCCCGGGCGTCGGTCCAGCAAATGACCGATGTCGAGCAACTCGACCACGTGCTCAAATGCGGCCGGATCGAACTTGTGACCGCTCATCCAGCGTCCGTACTCGAGATTGTGACGGACGGAGATGTGCGGAAACAGACGGCCTTCCTGAAAAACGTAACCGATCCGGCGACGCCAGGCGGGAACGTCGATGCGGGCGGCGCTGTCGAACAGCACTTCGCCGTCAACTTCCACACGGCCGCGGTCCGGCCGCAGGAGGCCGGCAATCATGTTGATCAAGCTCGTCTTGCCCGCGCCCGAAGGTCCGAACAAGGCCGTGGCGCGGCTTTCGCTCGTGAAAGCGACATTCATTGAGAACTCACCGAGATTTTTTTCCACGTGTACGGCCAGCATGTCACGCCCCATGCAGCCGCGCCGTAGCGCGTTTGGCGAGCCACTCCGAGGCGAGCAGCGCCACAACGCAGATCACGACGGATATGACGACAAGCTTGAGAGCGTCCGCGTCGCCACCCGGAACCTGGATCAGGCTGTAGATCGCGGCCGAAATCGTCTGCGTCTCGCCCGGAATATTCGAGACGAAAGTGATGGTAGCGCCGAACTCGCCGAGGGCCCGTGCGAAAGCAAGCATCATCCCGGCGATGATTCCTGGCAGTGCCAGCGGCAAGGTGACCGTCATGAAAGTCCAGCCGCGGTTTGCGCCGAGCGTGGCCGCCGCATCTTCAAACCTGCGGTCAATCGCTTCGATCGACAGCCTGATTGCCCGCACCAACAGCGGAAACGCCATGACGCCGCAGGCAACCGCCGCTCCGGTCCAGCGAAACGAGAACACAATGCCAAAGTGATCCGCGAGGAAGGCGCCAAGCGGCGCCCTGCGTCCGAGACTGATCAGCAGCAGGTAGCCGGTGACAACGGGCGGCAAAACGAGAGGCAAATGCACCACCGCGTCGAGCAGGGATTTCCCCCAGAACGATCCCCGCGCCAGCAGCATGGCAATAGCAATGCCGAACGGGAGCGCAATCACGGTCGATACCGCGGCGACCCGCAACGACAGCGCGACCGCGGTCCAGTCCTGGGGCGAAAGGTCGAACACGCGCCGTTGATACCGCCTATGACACCGGTTTGATCAGGTAGCTGAACCCGTAGCGCTCGAACACTGCTTTGGCAGCCGCGCTGCGCAGGAAATTGAGATACTGGCCGACAACCGACTTCTTGGTGCTGGAGGTTGCAGCCACGGGATAAGTGACTGGCGGATATGAGCTGTCGGGAAAGGTGGCGATAATTTTCACCTTCGGTTCGATCTTGGCGTCTGTTTCGTAGACGATGCCCACCGGTGTTTCACCGCGTGCGACGAAGGCCAGGGTCGCCCGCACGTTTTCGGCCTGCGCGAGCTTTGGCTCAGCCGCTGCCCATGCCCCCAGTTTTTCGAGTGCTGCCTTTGCGTAGAGGCCGGCTGGGACGGCTTTCACGTCGGCGACAGCGATGCGTCCGTCGCCGGCAAGTTTCGCCAGGTCAAATCCATCCGCGATAGTCACGTTGGCGAGCTTTGAATCGGTTGGCGCGATCAGCACCAGTTTGTTGCCGAGCAGATTTGCACGTGTGTTCGGATCGATCAGCTTGTGCTCGGCTACATAGTCCATCCACCGCAGGTCCGCCGAAATAAACACATCGGCCGGAGCACCCGCCTCGATCTGCTTGGCCAGCGCGGAGCTCGCCTCGTAGCTCGTGACCACTTTGATTCCGGTTGCCTTGGTGAAGGCAGCGTTCACGTCGTCGAGCGCGTTCTTGAGAGACGCTGCGGCAAAAACCGTGATCTGCTCCTGCGCGACCAACGGTTGCGGAGCCCCGGCAAGGGCGCAGACAAGGGCAAGATAGACAAAAACACGTGCAAGCATGGCGGTTCTCCTGCGGCACCAAGGGCGCCGGGGTCAATTGACTCGGATTCAAGACCGGAACCGCCGTTCCGAATGCATGCAGCACACGCACAGCGCGCTGCATTGGTGTGACCCTAGCAAGTCCCGCCGACCGCGGTAAAGTCTGGCTCCGGGGGAACGAAATGTCGCAGGCGACGATCGAAGGCGAGTTTGACTACATCATTGTGGGCGCCGGCTCGGCGGGTTGTGTTCTGGCCAACCGCCTTTCGGCCGATCCCACAAAACGCGTGCTGCTTTTGGAAGCAGGCGGAAAAGACAACTGGATCTGGTTTCACATTCCGGTCGGGTATCTCTTCGCCATCGGCAATCCGCGCGCTGATTGGCTGCTGAAGACTGAGCCGGAGCCGGGCCTGAATGGCCGCAGCCTCAACTATCCGCGAGGAAAGGTGATCGGCGGGTCTTCGGCGATCAATGGCATGATCTACATGCTGGGCCAGTCCGGCGACTACGATCATTGGCGGCAGCTGGGTCTGCCCGGCTGGTCGTGGGACGACGTGCGGCCTTACTTTCGCAAACACGTCGATCATTTCCTGAAAAGCGATCATCACGCCACGGGCGGCGAGTGGCGCGTCGAGTACCCGCGCCTGACCTGGGAAATTCTTGACGCGTTTCGTGAAGCGGCAAACCAATACGGAATTCCGACCGTCGAGGACCCGAACACAGGCGACAACAACGGCATCTGTTATTTCCACGTCAACCAGAAGCGTGGCCGGCGCTGGTCGGCGGCGCGCGGCTTTCTCAAGCCGGTGTTGCATCGGACCAACCTCCGCCTCGAAACGGGCTGCCTGGTCGAAGGGCTTGAGCTGGATGGCAAGCGCGCGGTGGGCGTGCGCTGGCGGCAAGGTGGCGAACTTCGCAGTGCCCGCTGTCGCGGCGAGGTCATTCTCTCTGCCGGAGCGATCGGCTCGCCGCACATCATGATGCTTTCTGGCATCGGTCCAGCGGCCCAGCTGTCGCATTTCGGAGTCCCGGTCACGCTCGACAAGCCGGGTGTCGGCGCCAACCTGCACGATCACCTGCAGCTGCGTATGATCTTCAAGGTGTCCGGCGTGAAGACGCTGAACGAAACCTATGCGTCAGTGTTCAATCGGCTGGGCATGGGCCTCGACTATGCGCTGCGTCGGCGAGGGCCTATGACCATGGCGCCGTCGCAGCTTGGCGCTTTTACCAAATCGGACGCCTCGCAAAGCACCGCCAATATCCAGTATCACGTGCAGCCGCTGTCGCTTGAGAAGTTCGGCGAACCGCTGCATCCGTTTCCGGCCTTCACCGCGAGCGTGACAAATGTGCGTCCGACGAGCCGCGGCGCGCTCACGCTCAAATCGAAAGATCCCTCGCAGGCGCCGGCAATCAGCCCGAACTACCTGGCGACGCCCGAAGACCAGCGCGTTGCCGCCGATTCAATCCGCGTCACGCGCGAGATCGTTGCGCAGCCGGCTTTGCGGAAATATTCGCCGGTCGAATTTCTTCCCGGCACACAGGTACGCAACGATGATGAGGCGGGCCTGGTCAAAGCCGCCGGTGATATCGGCACAACAATATTTCATCCGGTAGGTACCGCGCGCATGGGCCGCAATGACGATGAGCGGGCGGTCGTGGATGCGCGGCTGCGTGTCATCGGCATCGATCGCTTGCGCATCGTGGATGCGTCCGTGATGCCCTCAATCACATCCGGGAATACCAATTCGCCGACAATGATGATTGCGGAAAAGGGTGCGGCGATGATTTTGGAGGACCAAAAAGGTTTATAGTTGGAGCCGGGATCAATGGAGGGGTGTCATGAATCTCGTGGAACGGGTCAAAGGGATCCTGCTTCAACCGAAGTCGGAATGGGGTGCCATCGAGGGTGAGCCCGGGAATGCCGGGTATCTGATTCCAAATTATGTCGCGATCGTCGCCGCGATCCCCGCGGTCTGCTCATTTATCGGTACGACGCTGATCGGAGTGGACGGGTATCGGATTGGCATCGGTCTCGGCCTGGCAAGCGCCATAGTTCTTTATGTGCTGTCGCTGATTGGCGTGTTTATTCTTGCCTACGTCATCGATTTTCTGGCCGGCACGTTCGGTGCACGAAAGAGTCCCGATAATGCGATGAGGGTTTCGGCCTACGCACCGACCGCCGCCTGGGTGGCCGGCGTATTCAACATCATTCCGCTTCTGTCCTTCCTCAGCATCCTCGGTTTGTACAGTTTCTACCTGCTGTACACCGGCATTACCGGGCTGATGCGGCCGCCGACGGACAAGGCAATCATCTACACAATCGCAGTCATTGTCTGCGCGATCATCGTGTGGATGGTTATTTTCTTTTTTGTCCGTCTGTTGTTCGGCGCGTAGCGCCGGTCAGGGCAAAGCCTTCAGATGACGGATCGGGCGGCCAGGTGCGATGGCCTGCGCCGCCGCGACGATCGCGTTGGCATCGATGCCGTAGTGCCGGTAGAGCTCGGCGAGCGATCCGGTCTGTCCGAAATGCTCGACGCCCAAGGGTCGTGTCCTGTGGCCGGCGACTGCGCCAAGCCACGCCAAGGTTGCGGGATGTCCGTCGAGCACCGTGACGATGCCGCAATGGGGCGGCACATCGGCGAGCAGCCGCTCGATATGTGACCGCGCGTGCACCAAACCGCGCTCACGCGCGCGTTGCGCCGCGGTCCAACCCGCGTTGAGCCGGTCGGCCGAGGTGATCGCGAGTAACCCGACATCGCGACGGTCTTCGGCCATCAGGCCCACGGCCTCGATCGCTTCCGGCGCAACCGCGCCGGTATAAGCGACGACCACCTGGCAGTTGGGACCCGGCTTGCGCTGCCAATAGGCGCCGTCAACGATCTGCTGCCGCAGCTCCGGCGTCATCTCCCGTTTGATCTGGTCGATCGGTCGCGTCGACAGTCGCAGATAGATCGAGCCTCCGGTTTCGTCGCGAAGCCAGGTGCGGTCGGAAGGAGCCGTGTCTCCGTCCTTCTGCATATACGAGAAAGCCCAGTCCATGATGGCGGCAAGTTCGTCGACGTAAGCGGGCTCGAAGCTGGCGAGCCCGTCCTGCGCCAAGCCAATCAACGGCTCGGCGATCGACTGATGCGCGCCACCTTCGCCGGCGAGGGTGATCCCGGACGGCGTTGCCACAATCATAAAGCGTGCATCCTGGTAGCAGGCATAGTTGAGAGCATCGAGGCCGCGCGCGATGAAAGGATCGTACAGCGTGCCGATCGGCAGAAGGCGTTCGCCGTTGATGGTATGCGACAGACCGAGCGCCGACAGCAGGATAAACAGGTTCATCTCGGCGATGCCGAGTTCGATGTGCTGTCCCTTGGGTGAGAATTCCCAATTGAAAGTCGACGGGATGCGTTCGCTCTTGAAGGTGTCGGCCATGGCCTGACGCGCGAACAGCCCGCGTCGGTTCACCCAGGGCCCAAGATTGGTCGACACGGTCACGTCAGGCGATGTGGTGACGATGTGGCGCGCGAAATCGCTTTCACCGCGACCGATCTCGTTGAGGATCGAGCCGAAGCCGGTTTGTGTCGACATGACCGGCTGGATCGTTACGGAAAGGCTTTCCGGCACGGCCAGCGTCGGAGCATTGAGTCGGCGCAGCTCCGACGTCGCAAAGGGAACATGATCGAGGAATGACTGCAGTTGCTGCGCCGTCGGCGCGAGCCCTTCGTACTTGTCCCACTCGTGGCCGGGCCGCACGTCCATCGCCTGACGGAAAGTCTCCATCTGCTGCGGGGTCATGAGGCCGGCGTGGTTGTCCTTGTGCCCGGCAAACGGCAGCCCGAAGCCCTTCACTGTGTAGCAGATGAAGCAGGTCGGCCTTTCGGGATCGGCATTGTGAAATGCATTCAGCACTGATGGCAGGTCGTGCCCGCCGAGATTGTTCATCAGGGCCGCAAGCTCGTCATCGCTGCGCTTTTCGATCAGTTTGCTGACATTGCCCTGGTCGCCGATTTCATCGTTCAGCCGCTTGCGCCATGCCGCGCCACCGGCAAATACCAGCGCCGAGTAGAGCTGGTTCGGACAGTTATCGATCCATTTCCGTAGCGTCTCGCCGCCCGGCTCCTTGAATGCTGCTTCCTGCAGTGAGCCGTATTTCAAAATGACGACGTTCCATCCGAAATTAGTGAAGAGCTGCTCGTAGCGCGCCCACAGGCCTTCGCGCACGACAGCATCGAGACTTTGCCGGTTGTAATCGATGATCCACCAGCAATTGCGCAGGCCCTGCTTCCAGCCTTCGAGCAACGCTTCGAAGATGTTGCCCTCGTCGAGTTCGGCATCGCCTACCAGCGCGACCATGCGCCCCTCGGGCCGATCGAGACCCCAGCCATGCGCGCGCACATAATCCTGCGTCAGCGAGGCGAACAGCGTCTGCGCAACGCCAAGGCCGACCGAGCCGGTGGAAAAATCCACGTCGTCAGAGTCCTTGGTGCGGGATGGATAACTCTGCGCGCCCTTGTAGCCGCGGAAGGCTTCAAGCCGCTCGCGCGTCTGTTTGCCGAGCAGATACTGGATCGCGTGAAAGATCGGGCTTGCGTGCGGCTTGACCGCGACGCGATCCTGCGGGCGCAGCACGTCGAAATAGAGAGCCGTCATGATGGTCGCGAGCGAAGCGCTTGAGGCCTGATGTCCGCCGACTTTCAAACCGTCCGTGTTCTCGCGCAGATGATTGGCGTTGTGGATCATCCAGCTCGCGAGCCACAAGACCTTGCGCTCAAGCGCCGCAAGCATCTTGAGCGCATCAGGACCTGTCGAGCTGGATTTTTCCGGAGACATTGGGCGCCTTGCCCCGATCAGTGCTTGTCGTTGGCGAGGCTTGTCTTGCTGGCGGGCGCCTCGAGTACCGTTTTGCAGGCCGGCGGAAGAGCCGAAAGCATCATCGGCTTCGCCGGTTTGCCTGGCGCAGCAATCGTCGGATGCAGCACCTTGTCTGTCAGCCAGCGATCGAGCTCCTTGGAGTTGCAGCCATCATCGCCGGCTACCGGGCTCTGCGCCTTGCAATTCGGCGAGTCGCCCGGGCATTTCAGGCGCACGTGAATGTGGTCGTGATGTTTATACCAAGGGCGCACTTTGGCGAGCCATGCGTGCGGCTTGTTTGCTTCCACGCGGCACAGCTCTTTCTTGATGACCGCGTTCACCAGCACGCGTTGCACTTCGGGTTGCTGCGCGGCCGTCTTGATGAACTCAACGTGCTGCGGGGTCCATGTGCTCGTATTGAGATGCTTCCAGTCGTCAGACACGAGACTGATGGCCTGGATGGTATCGCGTTCTTCCTTGGTCAAAACGCGATCAGGCATCGGCATGAACCAGATGTCGACATCGAGTCCGGTCTGGTGACTGGCGTGATCGGAGGGTGATGGTCCGCCGCGCGGCTGGGCCAGGTCGCCGACCAGGATACCGTTCCAGCCAGTGGCCTTGGCCGCGAGAGGCGCGAATTTTTCAAGGAAGTGGATCAAATTGGGGTGGCCCCAATTGCGGTTACGCGACAGCCGCATCACCTGCCACGTCGATCCGCTGACCGGGAATTCAACGCCGCCGGATAGACACCCGCGCGGGTAGTAACCGATCGATACGGCTTTGCCGATCGAGGGAAGCTGTACCGAGCCGAAAAGCTGCTTGGCCGACAGAGATTTCTCTTTCTGAGCGAGCTCTTTTTGATCGACCGGCGAGGGGTCTTTCGGTTGCTCGGCATTAACGGGCTTTGGCGGCGTTGCGGCAACGGCCGATGTCTGCGCCAGGGCCGTGCAGCCGCCGGCAGCAAGCACGCCTGCGACAATTGCAACCGACAGAACGGATGGGGTCACGATTCGTTCGAACATGACGTCTCCCGTCTACCGATTCCGCTACTGTCTGTCAGGTTAATTATACGAGCGTACATTTGTAGCGGCACAGGTTCCATTGTACGAATTATTGCTACAATTGAGACGCGTGGACCTAAGTCAGTACGTTTTTATCTAAATGAGTGAACTTGTGCCATCCGCGGGTGCAGTTTGCGTAATGGAGGGTAGCCCTTGTATCGCGTCGTTGTCCCTCTCTTCCTCTTCGTCCTTATTCTCGCGTTTTCCAGTGATCCGGCTCAGTCCGGAATTGTCGTCACGGTCGACAAGTCAGCGCAGCGTTTGACGGTCGTGGTGGACGGCGCCGACCGCTACCAGTGGCCCGTGTCGACGGGACGCTGGGGTTACAGCACGCCGAACGGCAGCTACAGGCCGCAGCGGCTCGAACGCAAATGGTTCTCGCGCAAATACGACATGTCGCCGATGCCCTATTCGATCTTTTTCGATGGGGGCTACGCAATTCATGGCAGCTATGAGGTCTCGCGTCTGGGCAGACCCGCTTCGCACGGCTGCATCCGCCTGTCTCCGTCAAATGCCTCGGTGCTGTTTGCGCTCGTCAAGGATCGCACCGACGACACGCGCATCGTGGTCACCGGTGAAGCGCCGGCGCAACGCGCGCGCGAGAACGATTGGCAAACCACTCCAAACCAATCCTATGAAAATAATTTCAGCAACTCATGGGACGGCAGCCGCTCCTGGGGCGACAACCGTTCGCGTTCGTACTGGCAGTGGCGGTAGCGACCGAAGCGCCTAGACGTCCACTTTCAGCGCGGCGATGAACGCTTCCTGCGGAATGTCGACCTTGCCGAATTGCCGCATGCGTTTTTTGCCTTCCTTCTGCTTGTCCAGAAGCTTGCGTTTGCGCGTGGCGTCGCCGCCATAACATTTGGCGGTGACGTCCTTGCGGAAGGCGCGCACGGTTTCCCGTGCGATGATTTTGCCGCCGATTGCGGCCTGGATCGGTACCTGGAACATGTGCGGCGGGATCAGTTCTTTCAGCTTCTCTGCCATTGCGCGCCCACGGGATTCAGCCCGCGTCCGGTGCACAAGCATGGCAAGCGCATCGACGGGGTCGCCATTGACCAGCATCTGCAATTTCACCAGGTCGGCCACCCGGTAGTCGGTGAGGTGATAATCAAAGGAGGCGTAGCCGCGCGAGACCGATTTCAGTCGATCGTAGAAATCGAACACCACCTCGTTAAGCGGAAGGTCGTATTTCACCATCGCGCGGTTGCCCACATAAGTGAGCTCTTTTTGCACCCCGCGGCGATCCTGGCAGAGTTTGAGTACCGCGCCGAGATATTCGTCCGGCGTCAAAATCGTTGCCTCGATCCAAGGCTCCTGCATTTCCAGAATTTGCGTCGGGTCCGGCATGTCCACAGGATTGTGAATTTCGAGCGAGCTGCCGTTGCGCAGCGCCATTTTGTAAATGACCGACGGTGCGGTCGCGATCAGGTCGAGATTGAACTCGCGCGCCAACCGTTCCTGAATGATCTCGAGATGCAACAGACCAAGGAAGCCGCAGCGGAAGCCGAAACCGAGTGCAGCGGAAGTCTCCATCTCGTAGGTGAAGCTGGCATCGTTGAGCCGAAGCCGGCCCATCGCTGCGCGTAAATCCTCGAACTGCGCCGCATCGACCGGGAACAGGCCGCAAAACACGACCGGGATCGCCGGCCTGAAGCCGGGTAGCGGCTCGTCTACCGGATTGCGCTCGTCGGTGATGGTGTCGCCGACACGGGTGTCGGCCACTTCCTTGATCGACGCGGTGAGCATCCCGATCTCGCCGGGGCCAAGCTCGTCGACTTGCGCGAGCTTGGGCGTGAACACGCCGACACGATCAACTTCATAGGCGGCGTCGATGCCGATCATGCGGATGCGTTGGCCCTTTTTGAGCACGCCATCGACAACGCGCACGAGCACGACCACGCCGAGATAGAGGTCATACCAACTATCGACCAGCAAGGCCTTTAGTGGGGCGTCGCGGTCGCCCTTCGGCGGCGGCAGTCGGGTAACGATGGCTTCCAAAACTTCCGGGACGTTCAGGCCGGTTTTGGCGGAAATCTCGATGGCATTGCTTGCATCGAGACCGATGACATCTTCGATCTGTTGCTTGACTTTTGCCGGCTCGGCAGCGGGTAAATCGACCTTGTTGAGTACCGGCACGATCTCGTGGCCGTTATCGATGGCCTGGTAGACGTTGGCGAGCGTCTGCGCTTCGACCCCTTGGCTCGCATCCACCACCAGCAGGGAACCTTCGCAGGCCGCGAGCGAACGGTTGACCTCGTAGGCGAAGTCGACGTGGCCTGGCGTGTCGATCAGGTTGAGCACGTAGGATTTGCCGTCCCGCGCCTTGTAGTTGAGGCGCACCGTTTGCGCCTTGATGGTTATTCCGCGCTCGCGCTCGATATCCATGGAATCGAGCACCTGTTCCTTCATCTCGCGCTCCTCCAGTCCGCCGGTCAGCTGGATCAGCCGGTCGGCGAGCGTCGACTTGCCATGGTCGATATGCGCGACAATGGAGAAATTGCGGATGTTCTGAATCGGTGACGTCGTCATTGCGGGCGAGATAACACTAGGGCTGCGGTCCTACAAGCATGCCAGAGTGGTCTTTCTACGAGAACATTGGGTCTAAAAACGCGCATACCCGGCGTAAGCCGGGCATGCGGAAACGAGCGCCGTATCAAAGCTCAGTAACGGTAGTGATCGCTCTTGAACGGACCGGCCTGCGGCACACCAATGTAGGAGGCCTGATCGGCACGTAGTTCGGTCAGCTTCACGCCGATCTTGGCGAGATGCAGCCGCGCCACCTTTTCGTCCAGCGTCTTCGGCAGCACGTAAACCTTCTTCTCGTACTTGCCCTGGTTGGCGAACAGTTCGATCTGCGCCAGCGTCTGGTTGGTAAACGATGCCGACATCACGAAGCTTGGATGACCCATGGCGTTGCCGAGGTTCACCAACCGACCTTCCGACAACAAGATGATGCGGTGGCGATCGGGGAATTCGATCTCATCGACCTGCGGCTTGATGTTGGTCCATTTCAGGTTCTTCAGGTGCGCGATCTGGATCTCGTTGTCGAAGTGGCCAATGTTGCAGACGATGGCCCGATCTTTCATCTTCCGCATGTGATCGATGGTGATGATGTCCTTGTTGCCGGTCGCGGTGACGAAGATGTCGGCGATCGGCGCGGCATCCTCCATCGTCACAACTTGATAGCCTTCCATCGCCGCCTGAAGCGCGCAGATCGGATCGATTTCGGACACCATCACGCGGCAACCGGCCTGACGCAGCGATGCTGCGGACCCTTTGCCGACGTCCCCGAAGCCCGCGACCATCGCCACCTTGCCCGACATCATGACGTCGGTACCGCGGCGGATGCCGTCGACAAGCGACTCGCGGCAGCCATAGAGATTATCGAACTTCGACTTGGTGACACTGTCGTTCACGTTTATCGCTGGAAAAAGAAGTTTTCCCGCCTTCTCCATCAGATAGAGGCGATGCACACCAGTCGTGGTCTCCTCTGAGACGCCCTTAATGTTTTTGGCAATCTCGGCGAACCAGCCCTTCGGCTTTTCCTTCAGAAGCCTTTTGATCAGCGCATAGAAAACTTCCTCTTCCTCGGACGTGGGCTTGTCGAGGAAGGCGATGTCTCCTTGTTCGGCGCGCAACCCGTTGTGCACCAGCATGGTAGCGTCGCCGCCGTCGTCGAGGATCATGTTGGGTGTACCGCCGCCGTGCCACTCGAACAGCTTGGCGGTGTAGTCCCAGTAGTCCTTGAGGCTCTCGCCCTTGATCGCGAACACGGGAACGCCCGCGGCGGCGATCGCCGCGGCGGCATGGTCCTGGGTCGAATAGATGTTGCAGGAGACCCAGCGCACGTCGGCGCCAAGCGCCACCAAAGTCTCGATCAGCACCGCGGTCTGGATGGTCATGTGAAGAGAGCCGGCGATGCGCGCTCCCTTGAGCGGCTTCTTGGGGCCGTATTCCTCACGGGTCGCCATCAGGCCGGGCATTTCCGTTTCCGCGAGTGAGATTTCCTTGCGGCCGAATTCGGCGAGCGAGATGTCCTTGACGATGTAGTCGCCGGCTTGGGTTTTCGGCTTTATAGCA
>Ga0207665_10000247_pt1 | contig 37247 bp, 35 predicted proteins | sample LARL112metaG_FD_184351 | JGI IMG/M metagenome (GOLD analysis project Ga0207665, IMG submission 184351) | Corn, switchgrass and miscanthus rhizosphere microbial communities from Kellogg Biological Station, Michigan, USA - LAR L11-2 metaG... | ecosystem: Host-associated > Plants > Roots >... | reverse complement strand
AGAGGCGCAAGAGGTCGTTCTCGGGCCCGCCGACGGGGATCTCGACGCGGTGGCGCGCGAACAGGCGCTCGGCGAGATCTCCAGCGGGGTGGGGGAGCCGCACGGTGGCCAGCTGCACGACCATCGCCTCCGGCGCAAGGGGCTCGGTCCCGAGGAGGTCGCAAAGCTCTCGGCGCGCGTCGAGCGCGACCCGGCGGCACCGCTCGCGGACGCCGTCCCAATCGCGCTCCGCCTGGAACCGGATCGCTTCGGGCACCGCCAGCCACGCGGCCGGGTCCCGCGTGCCCTGCCGCTCGATCCGCTCGACGAAGGTCCCGCCCGGCCGATACCCCCAGCTCACGACGGCGCCCTCCACGCGCTCCTGGTGCTCGGGTCGGACGTGGAGAAAGCCCGCGCCCTTCGGGGCGCAGAGCCACTTGTGTGCGTTCCCGGCGTAGAAGTCGGCGCCGAGGCGGGCGAGGTTCAGGGGCACCTGGGCCGGCGCGTGGGCGCCGTCGACGACCGTGACGAGACCGAGTTCCCGGGCGCGGGCGAGGATGGCCTCGAGCGGCAGGACGAGCCCCGTCTCCGACGTTACGTGGCTGACGTAGAGGACGCGAGTCCGGTCGCTCGCGGCGGCGAAGAGAGCCTCCACGAGGGTGCGAGGATCGTCGAGCGGCAGTGGGATCCCGGCTCGAACATAGCGCGCGCCGGCGCGGCGGCAGACCCATTGCCACGCGAGGTCGCAGGCGCCGTACTCGAGGTCGGTCGCCAGGACCTCGTCGTCCGGGCCGAGGTCGAGGGAGCGGGCAGCGAGGTTGACGCCGGTCGTGGCGTTCTCGACGAAGGCGACGTCCTTGGCGGCGCAGCCGAGGTAGTCGGCGAGCGCGCCCCGCGCCGCCGCGAGGAGATCCGGCGCGCGGCGGTCGAGGAAGTCGATCGGCTCTAGCTCGAGCTCACGCTGCCAGGCCTGGTAGCGCTCGAAGACGGGCCGTGGGCACGCTCCGAACGAGCCGTGGTTCAGGAACGCGACCTCGGGATCGAGGAGAAACTCGCGGCGCAGCTCCGCGGCGGTCGGCGCAGCCATGGCCTTCTTCTACTCCATCCCAAACCCCCACCCACCCGGGGACTGCCGAAGCGTGCCGCTGCCGCGGTGACGAGAGGATCGAAGGTTCGTCTCGGAAGCCTGGCGGTTCTTGCACGGCTGTCCGCTCCGGACAGGTCGGCAGGCCGGTGCCGTCCGCTCGTCCCCGTAGCTTGGCTGCTCCATGCACGACGGCCTCTGGACACTCGCCGACTGCCCGCCCGACACACAGGCGGAGCTCGTCCGTGCGCTCGGAATCTCCGAGCTGACGGCCTCTGTGCTCGTCCGCCGCGGCTGTTCCGAGCCGGCTGAAGCCGCGCGTTTCCTCGACGGCGAGCAGCCGCCACACGATCCGTTCCTCCTCGGCGACATGGAGGCCGCCTGCGCCCAGATCCGCGCGGCCGTCGAGCAGGGACGCCGAATCTGTGTTCACGGCGACTACGACGTCGACGGCATCGCCGCCACCGCGCTCGCAGTGCTTCTGCTGCGCGAGCTCGGCGCCGACGTCGCATGGCATCTTCCGAGCCGCTTTGACGAAGGGTACGGCGTGCGCAGTGAGACGCTCTCACGCCTCGCGGACGAGGGCTGCGGGCTCGTTGTCACCGTCGACTGCGGGATCACCGCCGCCGCCGAGGTCGCCGAGGCCAGGGAGCACGGGCTGGATGTCATCGTCACCGACCACCACCGGCCGGCCGAGACGCTCCCCGATTGCTCGATCGTCGCGACGCGCCCCTCCGGCTACCCGTTCCCTGAGCTGTGCGGGACCGGCGTCGTCTACAAGCTCGGCCAGGCGCTGTTCGGGGTCGACTCGGAGATTCCGCGCCGTCACCTCGACCTCGTCGCGCTCGCGACGATCGCCGACGTTGTCCCGCTCGTCGACGAGAACCGCTCGCTCGCCATCGCCGGGCTGCGCGCGCTCGCGCGCACCGCGAAGCCGGGCCTCCGCGCGCTCATGCGAAGTGCCGGCGTGGACCCCGCCTCGGTCGACGCGGGAGCCGTCGGGTTCCGGCTTGCGCCGCGCCTGAACGCCGCAGGCCGCCTCGGACATCCGCGCGAAGCACTCGAGCTTCTGCTCACCGTGGACGAAGCGGAAGCGCGGAGGCTCGCCGACTCGCTCGAGGAGCTGAACCGCGAGCGCCAGGCGGTCGAAGGCCGCATCTTGCGCGAGGCAATCGCCCAGGTCGAGTCCTGGCCGCCGGAGCAGCGGGCGCGGCACGCGTATGCGGTTGCCGGAGCGGACTGGCACGAGGGAGTGATCGGGATCGTCGCCTCGCGGCTCGTCGAGCGGTACCACCGGCCGGTGGTGCTCATCGCGGGCACCGACGGCGACTGGAAGGGCTCCGGCCGTTCGATTCCGTCCTTCGACCTGCACGGTGCGCTCGGTGCGTGCTCGGAGCTGCTCGGACGGTGGGGCGGGCATCGCGCGGCGGCCGGCCTCTCGATTGCCGAGGAGAACGTCGAGGCCTTCGCCCAGGCGTTCGCGCGCCACGCCGCTGGCGTCCTCGAGGAGGAGGATCTCGAGCCCGTGACGTCGATCGACGCCGTGGTCACTCGCGGCGGCGAGCTCTCGTTGGACCTCTGCGCGGAGCTGGGGCGGCTCGCCCCGTTCGGGCTTGGCAACCCCGCGCCGACACTGCTTGCCCCGGGCTGCACGCTCGCCAACCTCGCCACCGTCGGCGAGGGCAAGCACCTCCGGTTCCGAATCCGTCGCGACGGCCGGGACGGCGGTAGCGCGATCGCCTTCGGCCAGGGGTCGCGCCTCGACGTGCTGCGGCCGGACGCTCCCTACGACGTCGCCTTCCGGCTGGAGGAGAACCACTGGAACGGCACGATCGCGCCGCAGCTCGTCGTGCGCAGGATCTTCGCCGCGGCGCCGCGGTACCGCGAGCTCCACGCCTGGCTTGCCGCGGAATGGAAGAAACCCGACGCCTCACGCGACGAGGACGCACGGGAGATCTTCGCCGAGCTCGGAGTCGTCGAGGGAGGGCCGCGCCGCGAGCTGCTGGAGTCGAAGCGGTTCCGTGCGCTGCTGGTGGCCCAGCAGCCGCTAGCCGAAGCCGCGTGATCCGGGTCGATCCGGCGCCTGCGCGGACTAGCGCGCGTTCAGCGTGAGGGCCAGCGCACGCGCGAGGCGGAGAACGCTGCGGCGCCGTCTGAGGCGTGGGAAATGGGGCATGGGAATCGTCACTTCGCTCCTCTGACAAGCGTTCCTCCCCCGTGGATTCGCCCCGAAACCCCGGGAGTACACTGAGTTGGTGACCACTCTGGAGGCAGGCGAGAGACACGAGGAACTCCTCGAGGGGCTGCTCGCGGAGATCGCCGCACAGCGCTCGGACGTCGACGTCGAGCTCGTCACCCGCGCCTTCCGCTTCGCGGCTGCGGCGCACGAGGGGCAGCAGCGCCGCTCCGGCGAGCCGTTCATCACGCACCCTGTCGGCGTTGCGTCGATCTGCGCCGGACTGCGCCTCGACGAGCAGACGATCGCGGCCGCGCTGCTCCACGACGTCGTCGAGGACACGGGCGTCGAGCTCGAGACGCTGCGCGAGGAATTCGGCGACGAGGTCGCCACCCTCGTCGACGGCGTCACGAAGCTGACACGCGTCCAGTTCCAGACCCGCGAGCAGGCGGAGGCCGAGAACTACCGCAAGATGGTCGTGGCGATGGCCGAGGACGTTCGAGTCATCCTCGTCAAGCTCGCCGACCGCCTCCACAACCTGCGCACGATCGAGTACCTCGGGAAGCAGAAGCAGATCCAGAAGTCGAAGGAGGCGCTGGAGGTCTACGCGCCGCTCGCGCACCGGCTCGGCATTCACGCGCTCAAGTGGGAGCTCGAGGACCTCGCCTTCCAGACTCTGCACCCGCGCAAGTACGCCGAGATCAAGACGATGGTCGCGGAGCGCCGCGCCGACCGTGAAGGCCACGTCGCGGAAGCGGCGGACGTCCTGCGGCGCGAGCTCGAGAAGGTGGACATCCCGGTCGAGATCGCCGGCCGCGCGAAGCACTTCTACTCGATCTACGACAAGATGGCCCGCAAGGGCCGCGAGTTCAACGAGATCTACGACCTCACGGCCATGCGCGTGATCGTCGAGCGCGCGGGCGAGGAGGGGACGCGCGACTGCTACGGCGCGCTCGGCCTTATCCACTCCCTCTGGAAGCCGATGCCCGGCCGCTTCAAGGACTACATCGCCATGCCGAAGTTCAACGGCTACAGCAGCCTCCACACGACCGTGATCGGGCCCGAGGGCCGGCCGCTGGAGATCCAGGTGCGCACGCGCGAGATGCAGCAGACCGCCGAGCTCGGCGTCGCTGCGCACTGGGCGTACGTGCGCGACGGGCGCCGCTCCAAGCACGCGGACGAGGAGTGGAACGAGTGGGTGCGCCAGCTGATGGACATCAACGACGACGAGGACGACGCGCGAGAGTTCGTGAAGAGCTTCCGCACCGACCTCTTCGACGAGGAGGTGTTCGTCTTCACGCCGAAGGGCGAGGTGAAGACGCTCCCGGCGGGCGCCACGCCGATCGACTTCGCCTACGCCGTCCACACCGACGTCGGCCACCGCACGGTCGGGGCGAAGGTGAACGGCCGGATCGTGCCGCTCCACTACCGGCTGCACAGCGGTGACCGCGTCGAGATCCTCACCGGCAAGTCCGCGGCTCGCGGGCCTTCCCGCGACTGGCTGTCGCTCGTCGCCTCGTCGCGCGCCCGCAACAAGATCCGGCAGTTCTTCTCCCGCGAGCAGAAGGAGGACCTCGAGGCGAAGGGCCGCGAAGCCCTCGAGAACTCGCTCAAGGCGCAGAACCTCCCGTACAAGAAGCTCTCCGGCTCCGCCGTCCTTGCCGGCGTCATCCGGGAATCGGGCTACAAGAAGGCCGAGGACTTCTACATCGCGCTCGGCTCGGGGAAGCTCACCGCGTCGAAGATCGTCGACAAGGTCCTCCAGCAGCTCAAGGTCGGCGAGGTCGCCGAAGAGCAGGTACCGGTCAAGAAGCCGCGGGCCCGCGAGGCGGCCGGCAGCGACAGCTACGGGATCAACGTGATCGGCGTCGACGACGTCCTCGTGCGGCTGGCGAAGTGCTGCACGCCGGTGCCCGGCGACGACATCGTGGGCTACATCTCGCTCGGCAAGGGGATCACGATCCACCGCGGCGACTGCCCGAACGTGCGGGCGCTGCGCCGCAACCCCGAGCGGTTCACGTCGGTCGAGTGGGAGGGAGGCGGCAGCCAGAGCTTCCGCGTCCAGATCGCCGTCGACTCCTGGGACCGGCCGCGCCTGCTCGAGGACGTCGCACGGACGTTCGCCGAGCACGGCTCGAACATCGTCTCCTACGGCGGCACGGTCGAGAACCAGATGGCTCGGAACTGGTACGTCGCCGAGGTCGGCGACGTCAAGGCGCTCCGCGGGCTGCTCTCCGCGCTCCGCAACATCGACGACGTCTTCGACGCCCGGCGCGTCACACCCTCGTAGTCCCGGTTCCCTCGTTCGAGGGATCCAGGATCACCAACCGCGGGTTACCCCGTTCGAGGGATACGCGTGTGCTCATGCGGCTCCTGTCCCTCGAACGAGGGACGCCGTCAAGACTCCCAGGCCTCGCCGCCCGTGTCCCACCCGACAAGGCAAAGGTCCGCGATCGCGGCGGCGACGGCTTCGAGCTCCGGCTCGGGAACCGCACCGTCGGCCGCGAGCTCGGCGACCCGGGTGCCGCGCCAGAGGACGGGGACCGTCGTCCGGCTCGGGGGATCCGGCCTGCCGGCCTGCGGGCCGAGGACGAGATTGCTCTCCTCGACGAAGTAGACCGCGGCCCAGGCGCAGTCCTCCCGGGCCGCCAGCTCCGAGACCGCACGGCGCAAGAGATCGTCGGCGTCAGGTGTCGACATCGTCTCCCTCGAAAGCGATGACGGGCTCGCGGAAGGAATCGGGCACCGGGTGGGCCTTCCGCTCGGCGAGATCGACGTAGACCAGCGTCTGGTGGGCGGTGACCATGAGCTCGTCGTCGGGGACGCGGTGCGCGGCGAACTCGAACGTCACGCTGGTGCGTCCGAGTCGCGATACCCGGACACAGACCTCGATCTCGTCGTCGAAGACGGCGGGCGCGAAGTACTCGACGTCGTTCGCCCGCATCACGAAGTCGCCTGCCTCCCCGCGCCGCTGGAGGAGCCCGAGGGAACGCAGGTACTCGACCCGCGCGAGGTCGAAGTACGGGTTGTAGCGGCCGTAGTAGACGATCCCCTGCGCGTCAGTGTCCGAGAAGCCGACCCGCGTCCGCGCCGAGAACTTGAACGGCGGCTTCACGACCGGATGACCGCCAGCACCTCGTCCCGCTTGCGCTCCATGAGCTCCTCCGACATCGCCTCGAGGTTGAGGCGCAGCAACGGCTCGGTGTTCGAGGGGCGGACGTTGAAGTGCCAGTCGTCGAAGTCGACCGAGATCCCGTCGAGGTGCGAGATCCGTCCGCCCTCGGCGCTGTAGCGCTCCTTCAGCTCCTGCAACTTGAGAGGGACGTCGGCGACGGGCGTGTTGATCTCGCCGGTGATGAAGTAACGCGAGCGCAGTGGCGCGAGGATCTCCGACAGCGGACGGCCCTTCTTCGAGATCAGCTCGAGCATGAGCAGGAACGGCACGACGCCCGTGTCGGCTTGGCTGAAGTCGCGGAAGTAGTAGTGGCCGGATACCTCGCCCGCGAACGCCGCGTCCTCCTTCCGCATCAGCGCCTTGATGAAGGCATGGCCTACGCGGCTGATGAGCGGGACGCCGCCGTCGCGCTCGATCGTCTCCGGCACCGCTCGGCTCGCGCGGACGTCGTAGATGATCTTCGCGCCCGGCTCTTTGGCGAGCACGCTCTCGGCGAACAGCGCGGTGACGAAGTCGCCGGGCACGAACTCGCCTGTGTCGTCGACGAAGAAGCAGCGATCGGCGTCGCCGTCGAACGCGACCCCGAGGTCGGCGCCCTCCTCGAGCGTCTTGCCGACGATGAACTCCCGGTTCTCCGGCAGGAGCGGGTTCGGCTCGTGGTTCGGGAACGAGCCGTCGGGCTCGAAGAAGCAGCGCACCGTCTCCACTGGCAGCCGCTCCAGCACCGGCGGCAGCATCGTGCCTGCCATCCCGTTGGCAGCATCGATCACGACGCGCAACGGCTTGATCGCGGCGACGTCGACGAAGGAAAGGACGCGGTCGACGTACGCGGGCCAGATGTCGTACGCCTCCACCGTGCCGCTCGGACCCGTCCGGTAGCTGCTACCGGTCGTGTCCTGCTCGGACAGGGCCCGATCGCGGACGTCGAGGAGGCCCGATTCACCGCCGACCGGCAGCGCGCCGCGGCGGACGAGCTTCATCCCGGTGTACTGCTTCGGGTTGTGGGAGGCGGTGACCATCGCGCCGCCTTCGAGGCCGAGCGACCCGACCGCGAAATAGACCATCTCCGTGCCGACGAGCCCGAGGTCGAGCACGTCGGCGCCCGCGGCGGCCGCGCCGCGCATCAGCGCCTCCTGCATCCCCGCCGACGAAAGCCGCATGTCGCGGCCCACCGCGATCCGGCGCGGCTCGAACTGCTCGACGTAGGCGCGGCCGATCGCCTCCGCGCCGGCCTCGTCGAGCTCGCCGGGATAGAGCCCGCGCACGTCGTACGCCTTGAAGACCTTCGGGTCCAACACCGCCGCGCGCGATCCTAGCCGGGGGGACCTCGGCCACTACGATTGCACCATGGTGGAGCGGAAGCTTGCGACCGTGCTCTTCGTCGACCTCGTCGGATCTACGGACCAGCTCGCGGACGTCGATCCGGAGGTCGTGCGGCGGCGAGTCGGGCGCTACTTCGACCAGGTCTCGCACTGCGTCACGACGCACGGCGGGACGGTGGAGAAGTTCGCCGGGGATGCCGTCATGGCCGCCTTCGGAGTACCGCTCCAGCACGAGGACGACGCCGAGCGGGCCGTACGTGCGGCCCTTGTGACCCTCGATCGCGTCGGCGAGCTCGGCCTCGAGGTCCGCATCGGAATCGAGTCTGGCGAGGTCGTCGCCGACGAGTCGGAGTCGACGTTCGCCACGGGGGAGGCGGTCAATCTCGCAGCACGCCTTGAGCAGCAGGCTGGGCCGAACGAGATCGTCATCGGCCCGACTGCGGCGCGTCTCGTCCGTGACCTCGTCGAGCTCGAGCCGCTCGAGCCGCTCGAGCTGCGCGGCTGGAGCGAGCCGATCGCCGTCAGCCGCGTCGTCGGAGCCCTCGAGGCGGGCCGCCCGATGCGGTCGCTCCAGGCGCCGCTCATCGGCCGCCAGTCCGAGCTCGACCTGCTCGAGAACACCTTCGAGCGAACCGTTCGCGACCGCCACGCGACCCTCGTCACGCTGTACGGCGAGGCCGGGGTAGGCAAGAGCCGGCTCGCGCGGGAGTTCGTCGACGGGCTCGAACGCGCGACGGTGCTCCGCGGCCGCTGCCTCCCCTACGGAGAAGGCGTGACCTACTGGTCGGTGGCCGAGATGGTCAAGGCTTCCGCGGGAATCTCGGACGACGATCCGCTGGAGCGGGCGTACGAGAAGCTCCGGGAGACGTGCGAGGACGAGGCCGTCGCAGACCTCCTCGGCCTCGCGGTCGGCGTGCTCGAGGCCGTAGAGGGCGAGCGAAGCCAGCAGGAGATCGCCTGGGCCGTCCGCTCGTGGACCGAGCAGCTCGCCGGTGCGCAGCCGCTCGTGCTCGTCTTCGAGGACGTCCACTGGGGCGAGGAGCCGCTGCTGGAGCTGATCGAGCATCTCGCCGCGTGGGTCCGAACCGCGCCCGTGCTGCTGATCTGCCTCGCCCGGCCGGAGCTGCTCGACGTGCGTCCGGCATGGGGCGGCGGTCGCCTGCGAGCCGTGACGTTCGAGCTCGAGGCGCTGTCCGACGGCGAAGGCGCGACGCTCGTGCGGGAGCTCGCCGCCGAGGTGGACGTGCCGGTAGACGTAGAAGCCGTCCTGGCGAAGGCCGAGGGCAACCCGCTGTTCGTCGAAGAGACGATTCGCGCCCTTGCCGAACGGCCCGAGGGCCGGCAGGACCGAATTCCGGACACGCTGCAGGCACTGATCGCCGCGCGCATCGACCGGCTGCCCGCGTCGTCGCGGCGCCTCGTCCAGCGCGCCGCCGTGATGGGCCGCATCTTCCTCCGCGGCGCGCTCGTCCACCTCTCGCCGGACGTTCCGGACGTCGACGCGGTGCTCGACGACCTGCTGTTCCGCGATCTCGTCGTCCACGAGGAGCGTTCAGCGATCAGTGGCGAGCAGGCATTCAAGTTCAAGCATGTGCTCATCCGCGAAGTGGCGTACGCGGGCCTGTCGAAGGGATCGCGCGCCGACCTCCATATGCATTTCGCCGAGTGGCTTCGCGAGCGTGCAGGCGAGGAGCTCGTCGAGATCCGCGCCTTCCACCTCGACCAGGCGACTCGCTTGCTGACGGAGCTCGACGGCTCCGCGCCGCCCGAGCTCGCCGAAGAGGCCGCCGCCGAGCTCACCCACGCGGGACGGCGTGCGCTTTCGCGGGAGTCGTTTGCCAGCGCACGCAAGCTGCTCGTGCGGGCGGTGGAGCTCGCACCGACGCTCGAGCGGCGCTACTTCGCCGCGCGGGCCGCGTGGCGCCTCAGCGACATGCCGGCGGTGATCGTCGAGATGGAAGAGGTCGCGGCCGCTGCCGAGGCGGCCGGCGAACGCCGGCTGCAGGGGCGAGCGCTCACCGCGCTCGGCGAGGCCGTCCTGAACCAGCGGGCGGACGCCACGGCCGCCCGCGAGCTCATCGAACGGGCCGTCGACGTGCTTGCCGACGAGGAGCCCGAGATCCGGTTCGAGGCCTTCCGGGCCGCGACCCTGGTGGCCACCTGGCTCGCGGACGACGAGGCTTTCGAGCACTGGGCGAAGCTCGGGCTCGAGGCCGCGCGGGCGGCCGAGCGGAAGGACCAGGAGCTCGAGATCACCGTGGCGCTCGCGGAGAGCTACATCTACCGGCTCGACTTCGCCGAGTCCGAGCCGCTGATCGAGCGCATCGAGGAGCTCGCGGAGCAGAGCGGCAGCGTCTTCGGCCGGGCGATCGCCTACGCGGCGCGGGGAATGCTCGAGAACTGGCGCGGCAACGACGCCGAGTCGGAGGCCGCGTTCACGGCCGCGCGTGATCTCTACGCGGAGCTCGGGAATCGGCCTTCGGAGGCGCACATGACCATGCAGATCGCCCGGCGCGCCTCCGCCCAGGGCGACCTCGCACGTGCCGAGAGCCTGCTACTCGAGGCGGTGCGGACGATGAAGGGCCTCAACGACCGCGCCCGGCTCTGCGAGGGCCAGCGCTCCCTGGCCGAGGTCTACGTCCAGCTCGGGAGGCTCGACGAGGCGGAGCGATATGCGCTCCAGGCCCGGGAGTCGGTCGGCCCCGACGATCGCGTCTCGATCTCGACGACGAAGCTTTCCCTCGGCATCGTTCGGGCCGCGCAAGGACGCGATGCCGACGCCGAGGCGCTGATGCACGAGGCCGTCGACGAGATGCAGCGGAACGGCCAGCTGGCGCTCGAGCGCTGGGGGCTCCGGCACGTCGTCGACTTCTACCGGGCTCGCGGCCGCGAGGACGCTGCGGCGCCCTACGAGGAGCGGCTCGCGGAGCTCGCTCCGGACAGCACCGCCCCTATCGCCTGAGTTTCCACGTCAGGCGACAGGTATGGACCGACCTATCCGAACGGGTATGGGGTACGGCTTGGCGCCGACCTACGAAAGAACGCGATGCTACGCATGGCCACAACGGCTGCCACAAGGCCGCACGTCTACTGGGTCGGGGACGATCTCACCAACCAGGAGCTCGTTCGCGGTTGGCCGGTCGGCTCCGCGCTGTTGGAGACACTGGGCGAGGCAAACGCCGACGTCGGTGAGGCGCTCGCGCGGGAGCGTGAATGGCTCAGCGACAACGGCTACCCGGCCGATCTCCCGCTGCCTGCTCTCTGGTGGACGCCGCGCGATCGCTTCGCGCTCGTCGCCGCTAGCTGAGCAGGGCGTCGCGAATCGCGCGGTGGCTCGCCTCGTCAGGTGACTCGCTGATGACGACTGCGTCGCGGTCGAATCGGCCAAGCGCCTCGCGCAACGGCTCGGCTCGGAGCGTCCCCTCGCCGTAGGGCAGGTGCTTCGTCTCGTTGCGGTTCGCGTACTGGATGTCGCTGAAGTGGATGTGGAAGGGTGCGCCCGGCGCGAGTACGCCGTCGGCCGCCGCCAGCGGCTCGGCAAACGTGTCCGCGTCGAGGAAGGAGCCGTCGCTCGTCGCGTGCATGTGAGCAAAGTCGAGCACCGGCCGGACGAAGTCGACCTGCTCCGCGATCGCGATCACGTCGTCGACGGTGCCGAAGTCGCGGACGCGTCCCATGACCTCCACGCCGAACGGGACCAGGCGGTCCTTGGCCTCGAGCCGTTCGCGCAGGTCGCCGAGCTGGTCGACGACGTCGGCAATGGTCCGGTCCCGGTCGCGCCCGAGCAGGAAGCCCGGATGGAAGACGATCAGCCTGGCGCCGCAGGCCTTGGCCAGGCCGGCGGTGTGGTCGAGCATCCCGAGGGCCATCTTGAACTTCTTGCCGCGGTCGGCATGGCCCATGAAGGCTGCGAGCGGCGCGTGCACCGAGAGCGCCACGTCGGCGGCGGCGGCCGCCGCCGCGAACTGCGGAGCCTCCTCGTAGTCGAGCCAGAAACCGCTGACGAATCCGATCTCGCAGGCCCGGTACCCGTCGGCCGTGAGTGCCGCGAACGACTCCTCGAACGTTGCCGCTTCCGGCAAACCGCTCGGTCCAAAACGGATCTCGCCCATGCACTCAGCCTATGCCGTCCGACCCTGTTTCTACGTTTTTGGCATGCCCAAGCGCCCATCCCGGATCGACCTGCTCGAGCTCGACATCGACCTGCGTCTCGCCGACCTCTGGCGCGAGACCCTCGACGTCACGGAGTGGAACCTCGAGGTCGTCGCCGCCTTTCTCCGAGCCGCCTACGGCAAGGGGTACTGCGACGCGCTGACCGAGGACGCGCCCGGCTCGCTCTGCCACGAGCACGGGTATCGCATTCCGGGGCGCCAGCCGGCCAAGGCGCCCAAGAGCGCCTGAGAGCTCACCGGTAACTGCCACTCCCCGCGGCGATCGAGGGCTACGATGCCCCCGTGGGATCCAGTCCTGCGCGGCTCGTGATCGCTCTGTCCGTGGCGGCCGCCCTCGCCGTCTTCGTCGTGTACACGGCGCTCGCCGGCAACGGCGTCGCACAGTTGAAGCCGAGCACGGTCGCCGGGCATCGCGGCAGCGTCACGCTCGTGGGCGCAGTCGTCGGGCCGGTGACGGGAGACGCCTACACGCACGGAGGCCTCCGCTTCCGGCTCAAGGACATCGGCAGCACCACAGCCAAGCGCATTCCCGTCGACTACCGGGGCAGCGTCCCCGACCTGTTCAAGGTCGGACGCCATGTGGTCGTGGCGGGCACGCTCCGCAACGGCGTGTTCGTCGCGAAGCCCGGCTCGCTCGTGACGAAGTGCCCCTCGAAGTACGCACCGGCGAAGTCGTCGAAGACCTAGCCTGATGGCTGCGCTTGGGCGCGCCGCGCTCCTCCTCGCCTTCGGCCTCGTCGCCTACGCGCTGATCGCAGGCTCGTACGCCGCATGGAAGCGCCGCCGCCGGCTGGCGCTCTCGGCCCAGAACGCGCTCCTGGCCGCGTTCCCCGCCACGCTCGTCGCCGCGGCGGTGCTCCTCGTGGCGCTCGGTCGCCGCGATCTCACGTTCGACTACGTCGCGCAGCACACGAGCCACAAGCTTCCGCTCGGCTATGCCCTCTCGGCCTTCTGGGGAGGACAGGAGGGATCGCTGCTGCTCTGGCTGCTCGTCCTCACCGGCTACGCCGGCCTCGCGGTCTGGCTCAACCGCCGCTCGCGGGAGCTGATGGCGTGGGTCGTGCCGGTGTTCGGGCTCATCGCCGTCTTCTTCGCCTTCATGCTCTGCTTCGTCTCGAGCCCGTTCAACGTCCAACCCGCGCCCGCCGACGGGGCGGGCATGGTGCCGAGCCTCCAGAACCCGTACATGCTGGCGCACCCGCCGCTGCTCTACCTCGGCTATGTCGGCCTCAGCGTCCCGTTTGCCTTCGCGATGGGCGCGCTTCTCTCCGGCCGCACGGACGAGCGCTGGATCGTCGCGACGCGCCGCTGGACGCTCGCCGCCTGGACCTTCCTCGGCGTCGGCCAGCTGATCGGCGCGCACTGGGCGTACGTCGAGATCGGCTGGGGCGGCTACTACGCGTGGGATCCCGTCGAGAACGCGGCGCTCATGCCGTGGCTCGCGGCGACCGCATTCCTCCACTCGGTGATGATCCAGGAGAAGCGCGGGATGCTGAAGGTCTGGAACATGATCCTCGTCGCGCTCGCGTTCAACCTGTCGCTGTTCGGAACCTTCCTCACGCGTTCGGGAGTGATCGACTCGATCCACTCGTTCTCGCAGAGCCCGATCGGCGGCTGGTTCCTCGGCTTCCTTGCGTTCATGGTCGTCTTCTCGGTCGCGCTCATCTACTGGCGGCTGCCGCTGCTGCGCACCAAGACGAGGCTGGAATCGCTCGTCTCGCGGGAGGCGACCTTCCTCTACAACAACCTGTTGCTGGTCGCGCTCGCCCTGACGATCCTCTGGGGCGTGCTCTACCCGGTTCTGTCCGAGGCGGTGCGCGGGGAGACGCGCACTGTCTCGAAGCCGTACTACGACTTCTTCCTGCACACGTTCGGGCTGCCGCTGCTGCTGTTGATGGGGATCGGGCCGCTCGTCGCCTGGCGGCGGGCGTCGCTGCGGTCGCTGGAGAAGACGTTCGTCATCCCGTTCGCGGCAGCCGTCGTGACCGGAGGCGTGTTGCTCGCGCTCGGCTTCGGCAGCTCGTGGCCGGGCCTGCTCACGTATACGTTCTCGGCCTTCGTCGCCGCGTCGATCGTGCTCGAGTTCGTGCGTGGCCGCGCGGCTACCGGCTCCGTCTTCCGGCTGATCTCGCGCAACCGTCGGCGCTACGGCGGCTACATCGTCCACGCGGCGGTCGTCCTCCTCGCCATCGGGATCGCGGGGTCGAGCGCGTACCAGACCGTGCATGAGCGTGTGCTGCGGCCCGGCCAGTCGATCGAAGCAGCGGGCTACACGCTCACGTACGACTCGATTGCCGGCACCAAGGGTGCGAACTACACGGGCTTCCGGGCCCTACTCACGGCTTCTGGCCACGGCGAGCGCTTCACCCTCCACCCAGGCATGAACAACTACGACATCGAAGGGCCGGCGAACGAGGCGTCGATCTACCACGACCCGCGCTCGCTCGGCGATGTCTTCACGACGGCGCAGATAGTGAAGGGGAACAGGATCGACCTAAAGGTCGAGGTCAAGCCGCTGATCAACCTGATCTGGATCGCCGGCTTCGTCTTCGTGGCGGGAGCGCTGATCGCGATGTGGCCGGACGCGGTCGAGCAGCGGCGGCTCGCCGCGCGATACGCCGCCGGCGCGGCTCCAGCGGGGATATAGCCGTGGAGTGGGCGCTGGCGCTGGCGGCTGTGCTGGCGGTCGTCGCCGTCGTCTTCGTGGCGCGGCCGTTCCTTCGCGATCCGGCTCCTGTGAGCGACCGGCTCGACGAGCTCGCACCCGAGGCCCGCCGGCGGCTCGCACTTGCGGAGGACCGGGATCGCGCTCTTGCGGCGCTGAAGGAGCTCGAGTTCGACCATCGCACCGGCAAGGTCTCGGACGACGACTACCGCGCACAGGTGGGGCCGCTCCGCAGGCGGGCTGCGGAGGCGTTACGGGCTCTGGAGCGTGGGGAAGAAGCCGGGCATGAGCGCATCCCCGATGAGGGACAACGAGTGTCGTAGCTGCGGGGAGGAGCTCGCCTCGAGCGCGCGCTTCTGCCCCAATTGCGGCACTTCGGTCGCCGAGGCGGCGTCCGCACTCGAGACCGTGCCGCCCCCGGTGGTGCACGGCCGGGTCGAGGCGCGCTGGCTGGGAATGCCCGCCCGCTTTGCCCTTCTTTGCCTCGGCTTCGCGGGCTTCGGGGCGGCGATCGGGCTCTTCGCGACGGGCAGCTGGGCCTGGGGCATCGTCGCCCTCTTCGTGGCCGCGGTCCTGCTCGCCGGGCTCTGGGAGGCGACCCGCCGGGCCGGCGAAGGCGACGCCTGGACGCAGCGCTCGTCCCGCCTCGCGTCCGACGGGCGGGCGCAGGCGGCCACCGCCGCGGAGATCTGGCGGACGAGGCTCGACGCAAGCGTCACCCGCTGGCGAACGCGGAGCCGCCTCGACCAGATCGAGGTCGACCGCGGGCCTGCGCTGCAGCAGCTCGGCGAAGCCGTCTGGCGAGACGACTCGGACGCTGAGCAGGAGGCGCGGCAGCGACTCGTGGAGCTCGAGGAGGAGCGGCAGCGCGCCGAGGACGAGCTCGCGGAGCGTCTCGCGGGCGCGGAGGAGAGGATTCGCCGAGCGCGACTCCCGGTACAGGACACGCAGATGGTCACGCCCAACGAACCAAGTGCTCCCTATCCGCCGCCCGACGAGGGCAACCCGCCCGAGCCGGCGCAGGTGCCGGAGCCGTATCCGCCGCCGGACGAGGGGACGCCGCCGGTTCCCGCGCCCGACCCCGGTCAGCCCGAGAGCGAGTAGCCGCAACCGCGCGGGTACGCTCCGCCGCCATGGTCGGCGTTCACCATGCGGTGGCGTTCGCGGTCATCGCCGGCACCTTCGCCGCGGCGGCGGTCGGGGCGTGGACGTACTACCGCCGCGCCGAGCCGCGAGGTCTGCTCACGCACATGCTCGCGCTCGCGCAAACCCTCGTCATCGCGCAGGTCGGCCTCGGCCTCCTGCTCCTCTCGAGCCATCACCGGGCGCGCGACCACCTCCACTACCTGTACGGGTCGCTGTCCCTGCTCGCGGTGCTCTCGCCGTGGCTCTACGCGCCCTCCGACCGGCGCGCCCGCCTCGCCTGGTTCACCGGCGCTACCTTGGTTGCAGGAGCGCTCGCGGTGCGGGCGTACTTGACGGGCATATGAGCAGCCGCTTCCCGCGCATCAACGCGACCCTGCGGGGTTTTCTCATCCTCGCGGCGATCGCCGGCCTGATCGTCGTCTTCCAGCTCGAGCAGACGCTCGCGGCGCTGCTGATCATCGCGCGCATCGCGTTCCTGCTGGCAATCGCGTACTTCATCTTCCTCGTCTGGCGGGAGCGTCGCGAAGGCATCTCGATGTGGTCGCAGCGCGCGCGCATCGTCTTCTACGGCGCCGCCATCGTCGCGGTCGCGGACGTAGGCGTCTACTGGTACGGCGGGGCGGTCGGCTACGAGGTGCTCGCGTTCGTGGCGGTCCTGGCGCTGTGCGGGATCGCGATGTTCCGTACCTGGCGCGACCAGCACACCTACGTCTGACGAAGCCCGCAGCGGCTGCACCGGTGCCGCTTGCGCGAGAGCCGGGCCCCGCAGCGCTCGCAACGAGGGACCGGCGGCCGCGCAGTTGCGGCCGCGATCACCTCGTCGCGGGAGATCAGCAGCACCGCCAGCCCGTCGTCCGCGTCGAGCGACGCCAGGTACTCGTCGCGGGCCTGCTCGACGTCGAGATCGTCGCCGAGCAGCGCGCACAGGTTGTGGAGGTGACGGCGGTTCATCGCGGCGCAAAGACCGCCGTCATCGTCCGGCTCTCGAACACCGGTGTGTTCTCGAGCTTCCCCACCTCGCCGACGTCGGCCTCGAGGCGATCGATCAGCGCTCGACCGCGTTCCGGATGTTCGCGTTCGCGGCCGCGGAAGAACACGATCGCCTTCACCTTCGCTCCGTCCTCTAGGAAGTGGAGTGCCTGGTTGCGCTTCCACTCGTAGTCGTGTGCCGCGATCTTGGGGCGCAGCCGCACCTCCTTGAGCGAGACGTGAGCCTGGTTGCGGCGGGCCTGCCTCAGCTTGCGCTCCTCCTCGTAGCGCCACTTGCCGTAGTCCATCGCCCGGCACACAGGCGGGTCCGAGGCGGCAGCGACCTCGACGAGGTCGAGGCCACGGTCGTACGCATGGGCTCGCGCGTCGTCCGCGGACATGACGCCGAGCTGACTACCGTCGTCGGCGACGAGCCGCACAGGGCCTGCGCCGATCTGTTCGTTGATCCGGGCCGTGACGCGGCGAACCTGCGCCGGACGGCCGGGCTTGCGCGCTCTGCGCACTAGCGATCCTTTCTTGGGATGACGAGGGGCGCAGGCAGCCCTCGTCACGCGGCGCTAGTGCGCGGCGGCCGGGCCGGTCGGGAGGAGGGCGACTGCGCTGAGTTCGTTGAACACGTCGCGGCCCTCCTTTCGTCGTAGACGGCCGGCGGCGCGAGTGTAGCGCGCCCGCAGCGCGAAAACTAGATCTCGACGCGGGCCGCGGCGCCGTCGAGCGCCGCGAGCGCCTCGCGGACCGAAACGAAGCGGCCGACGAAGATCGGCGTGTCTCGCTCGGTGTAGCGGGAGGCCTCGCTGTCGCGCAGCCGCAGCATGAGGTGCATGAAGTCCGCGGGCTCCTCGCACTCGAACGCGGTCATGAACTCCTGGTCGTCGATCCCGAAGGAGTACGTGGTGTGGTTCTTGATCCCGGGGAACTCCTCGCGGCCGATCCGGATGTGCTCGTCCATTGCGCGCTGCCGCTCGGCCTCGGTCAGCGAGTACCACGGCCGCACCTTCACGAACGGATAGACGACGAGGTAGGGGAGCCCGTGCGGCGTGATCTTGCGCGCCTTGCGCGCACTCGTGTACTGCGAAGCCTTGGTGGTCGCGAGGTACGAGTACGGCGTCTCGAGCCAGCCCGCGAGGGCGGTCCCGTTCAACGCGGCGCCGAGCTCCTCGAGGTCGTCGTAACGATCCGTGATCTTCCAGAGGAAGAAATCGGAGTCCGGCCGCACGCCGGCCGTCGTGTAGGCGCGCAGGTGCTCGAAGCGCTCGGCGAACGAGTCCACCACCTCGGCGAACTCCTCCTTCTGCGCCTGGCGGACGTCGGGCGGCATCAGCCGCCGCCACGCCGGATCGACCCGGTAGAAGGTGTACGCGACGTACTGGCCCTCCATCGGCAGGATGGTAGCCGTGCCCTCGCGCGTGGAGAACCAGCTCAAGTCACTGCCGGCGAAGCCCGGCGTCTACCTGTTTCGTGACGCGGACGGCGACGTCCTCTACGTCGGGAAGGCGAAGTCGCTCCGGTCGCGCGTGCGCTCGTACTTCCAGAGGACGACGGACGGGCGCCCGCAGATCCAGAGCCTGCCGGCGCGGGTCGAAGACGTCGAGGTGATCGTGACCGGCAGCGAGGTCGAGGCCCTCCATCTCGAGCAGAACCTCGTCAAGCGGCACCGGCCGCCGTTCAACGTCCGCCTGCGCGACGACAAGTCGTTCCCGTACATCGCGGTCACGGTCGAGGACGAGTACCCGCGCGTCATGTTTACCCGCGAGCGGCACCGGCCCGGCGTCTGGTACTTCGGCCCGTACGCGAACGCGAAGAAGGTGCGCGAGACGCTCGACGTGCTCAACCGCGTCTTCCGCTATCGGCCGTGTGAGGGGCCGAAGCCGGGCCGCCACAGCGGGATCCCGTGCCTCGACTACCACATCGACCGCTGCCTCGCCCCGTGCGTCGGCTACGTCTCGGCGGACGACTACCGGAGGATCGTCGACAACGTGATCGAGTTCCTCTCCGGCGACGTGAAGCCAATCCAGCGGGAGCTCGAGAGGCAGATGCAGGAGGCGGCCGCCGAGGAGCGGTTCGAGGACGCGGCGCGCTACCGCAACCGGCTCTTCTCCGTGCAACACCTCGTCGAGCGGCAGGCGGTCGAGCGGCAGTCGGTCGGGACGGTTGACGTGATCGGCTTCGCGGCGGAGGGCGATCGCGCCGTCGTGCAGATCTTCCCGCTTCGCGGTGGCAAGATGGTCGACCGCCACTCGTTCCACCTCGAGAACGTCGGCGGCCAGGACGTGACAACGATCCTCGAGTCGTTCGGGCTCGAGTACTACGGCAACGCGCCGAGCGTGCCGCCGCAGATCGTCGTGCCGCATGAGTCGGGCGACCTGTCGGCGCTCGCGGAGCTGCTGTCCGAGCGGCGTGGGGCGAAGGTCGAGATCCGCACGGCCGAGCGCGGCGAGAAGGCGCGGCTGCAGCGCCTCGCCGATGAGAATGCGCTGCACGTCCTGACGAGCGACCTCGCACAGGGTGAGCAGCGTCGGCTCCGCCGCGTCGAGGCGCTCGAGCAGCTGCGCGAGACCCTCAACCTCGAGTCGCTGCCGCTACGGATCGAGTGCTTCGACATCTCGACCGCGATGGGACAGGACAACGTCGGCTCGATGGTCGTCTTCCAGGACGGCCTGCCGAAGAAGGCGCACTACCGCAAGTTCGCCATCCGCGGCCAGGAGGGGATGGACGACTTCGCCGCGATGCGCGAGATGGTCGAGCGTCGCTTTGCGCGTCTAGCGAACGGTGCAGCCACCGAGGACTACGACGAGTCGTTCGCCGCCACTCCGAACCTCGTCGTCGTCGACGGCGGCAAGGGCCAGCTCGCCGCGGCGCTCGAGGCGATGAGGGGCTTCGACCTGCCGCGGGTCGCGGTGATCGCGCTCGCGAAGCGTGAGGAGGAGGTCTTCGTCCCGGGTCGACCGAAGCCGGTTGTCCTTTCGCGCCACGACCCTGGGCTGCAGCTGCTCCAGCGGATCCGCGACGAGGCGCACCGGTTCGCCGTCGGCTTCCACCGGCAGCGGCGCGAGACGCGCGGGTTCGCCTCGCTCTTCGACGAGCTCGAGGGCGTCGGGCCGGCGCGGCGGCGCGCCCTCCTCAATCACTTCGGCTCGGTCGAGGCGATGATCGCGGCGAGCCCCGAGGAGCTCGAGGGCGTCCCCGGCGTACCTGCGAAGGTGGCGCGCAGCGTCTACGCGCAGCTTCACAAGGCCGGCCGCGGCTAGGCGGTCGTGACCGCTTGCGCCTCGAAATGAGCGGGGCGACAATGTGGGCCGTGAAGCATTGCTTCGCACTCGGCGTCGCGGCGGCGGTGGCGGTGCTGGCCTCGTCGGCGTGGGGCTCGCAGCGAAGCCACATGGGCGAACGCGGCGGGTCGTCCTCCGCGGCTGGCGCTGCTCGGACCGCCGCCCGATGCGCTTCTGGTATCGGAATGCCTATCTGCCCTTCACGGGCCAGGTGTCGGAGTCGGTGCTCGCCTCGACTGGCGACCTTGGAGTGAAGGTGCGGCTGCGCGACATGCGCCGACAGCGCTGGCAGATGACCGGCTACCTGATGTTCAGCTCGCCCGGGATGTGGATCGTGAAGGCGTACGTGGGCTCACGAGCCGTGGGCGCAGTCGTCTTCGAGTGGAGCTAACTGTCCGCGTCGAGGAACGGGTAGCGGTAGTCGCGCGGCGGCACGAACGTCTCCTTGATCGTGCGCGGGCTGACCCAGCGGATCAGGTTCCACATCGAGCCCGCCTTGTCGTTCGTGCCGGAGGCACGGGCACCGCCGAACGGCTGCTGGCCGACCACGGCTCCGGTCGGCTTGTCGTTGACGTAGAAGTTGCCGGCCGCATAGCGAAGCCGGTCCTGCGTCTCCTCGATCGCGTCGAGATCGCGCGCGAACACGGCACCCGTGAGCCCGTAGGTCGTCCCCTTGTCGATCAGATCGAGGGTGTCCTCGTAGCGCGAGTCGTCGTAGACGAAGGCGGTGACGACGGGGCCGAACAGCTCGTCCCTCATCGTGCGGAAGTTCGGGTCGGACGTCTCGATCACGGTCGGCTCAACGAACCAGCCGTCGCTGTCGTCGTAGTTGCCGCCGGCGATCACCTGCGCCGTCCCGCCGGACGCCTTGGCCTCCTCGATCGCCTCTTTCTGGGTCGCGAACGAGCCTGCGTCGATGACGGCTCCGACGAAGTTCGAGAAGTCGGCGACGTCTCCCATCTTCATCTCGCCGATCTCGTCCACGACCTGGTCGCGTACCTGAGGCCAGAGGCTCGCGGGCGCGAAGACGCGGGAGGCTGCGGAGCACTTCTGACCTTGGTACTCGAAGGAGCCGCGGAGAATGGCGGTGGCGACCGCCTCGGCGTCGGCGCTCGGGTGGGCGACGATGAAGTCCTTGCCGCCTGTCTCGCCGACGATCCTCGGGTAATTGCGGTAGCCCGCGATGTTGTCACCGACCGTCTTCCACATTCCCTGGAAGACCGGCGTCGACCCGGTGAAGTGGATGCCGGCGAGATGCTCGCTCGCGAGAGTCGGATCGCCGACAGCGGCGCCGGAGCCGTAGACGAGATTGATCACGCCCGGCGGGAGCCCGGCCTCTTCCCAGAGCTTCATGAGGAAGTGCGCGCTGACGGCCGCGGTCGAGGCGGGCTTCCAGACGACGGTGTTGCCCATAAGCGCGGCCGAGGTGGGGAGGTTCCCGGCGATTGCCGTGAAGTTGAACGGCGTGACGGCGAAGACGAAGCCCTCGAGCGGCCGGTACTCGAGGCGGTTCCAGACACCGGGCGAGGAGATCGGCTGCTCCTCGTAGATGCGGGTCATGTACTTGACGTTGAAGCGCCAGAAGTCGATGAGCTCGCACGCGGAGTCGATCTCGGCCTGGTGCGCGGTCTTCGACTGGCCGAGCATCGTCGCGGCGTTCAGCGTCTGGCGCCAGGGGCCGGCGAGGAGCTCGGCGGCGCGGAGAATGACCGCGGCACGATCCTCCCACGGCGTGCGCGACCAGTCCTCCCACGCGTCCGCGGCGGCGGTGATCGCCTTCTCGACCTCGCGCGCGCCGCCCTTGTGGACGTCCCCGAGCACGTGTGCGCGCTTGTGCGGCATGACCGCTTCGAAGGTGTCGCCGGTCTGGACGTCCTCCCCGCCGATGACGAGTGGGATGTCGAGCCGCTGCTCGGACAGCTCGTTGAGCCGGAGCAGGAGCTCTTCGCGTTCGCGGCTGCCGGGCTCGTAGCCAAGGACAGGCTCGTTGTGCGGCTCGGGAACGCGGAAGATGCCGTGGGAGCTCATGTGACGATTCTAGGATTCAGGGTCGTGGCGGTGACGCAGGTCGCCTATGAGGTCGAAGGCTGGGGCGTGGGGGAGCTCGTCGTCGTGGACGAGCGCGTCACATGGAGCGAGCTGCCCTGGCCGCGTCACCTGGACCCATCCCAAACCCCCACCCACCCGGGGCTAGGGCCTGTCGTATCACGGAAACCGTCGAGCAGAAGTCGAGGCTTCGTCGCGGAAGTCGTGCAACTGCTGCAGGACTACTTCGAGGGCGAGCGGGTTCCGCTCGAGGACGTGCCGGTCGACCTCGACTACGAGACCTCCTTCTTCGACCGGTGCGCCGTTGCGCTTCGTGCGGTTCCCCGCGGCGAGGCGGTTTCCTACGGCGAGCTCGCAGCTCTCGCGGGCGCTCCCGGCGCCGCCCGTGCGGCCGGCAGCTTCTGCGCCCGCAACCGGCTCGGCCTCTTCGTCCCCTGCCACCGTGTCGTCGGCGCCGGCGACCTGGGCTCGTACGGCTCCTACGGCCTCGACTACAAGCGGCGGCTGCTCGCCCTCGAGGGGTACGCCGGTGCTCTCTGACGACCTCCGGGAGGAGCTTGCCGCGATCGCGCCTGCCCGCGAGTGCGACCGGCTCGCCGAGCTCTCCGGGCTCTTCCACGTCGCGGGCCGCGCACATCTCCGGGGACGGGGCAGCGTCGACGTCCATCTCGACGTCTCGAGCTCGACCGTCGCCCGCCGCGCCTTCGCGCTCCTGCGCTCGCTGGGAGTGACCTCCGAGATTCGCACCTACCGGCGCAGGGCGTTCGACCAGGCGACGCGCTACCAGCTCCACGTCGAGGGCTCGGAGAGCGCGTACGAGATCCTCAACCGGGCCGGCGTCCTCGACCGCTCGCACCGGCCGCTCGACCGGCCACCGCAGCGCGTCGTCGCCCGCCGTTGCTGTGCCGCCGCCTACCTGCGCGGCGCCCTGCTCGGCTCGGGGACGCTGAGCGGCCCGAGAGGCCCGCACCTCGAGATCCGCACCGCCGAGGCCGAAGGAGCCCGGTATCTCGCGGGCGCTGCGGAGCGTCTTGGCGCCGAGCTCCGTGTCCAGGATCGCGCCTCGCACGCGACGGCCTACGCGAAGGGGACGGAGGCCATCGCCGACGTCCTCGTCGCCGTGGGTGCCGTCGACCTCGTCCTCGCGCTCGAGGAGCAAGCCGTGCTGGCCGCGACCCGCGCCGACGCGAACCGGCTCGCGAACGCCGATCACGCCAACCTCGTTCGGACGAGCCGCGCGGCGCACGCGCAGCTCGCCGCCCTGCACCGCCTCGATCTCGACGCCCTACCCGACGATCTGCAGGAGATCGCACTCCTCCGACTCCGCCATCCGACCGCCTCGACCGCTGAGCTCGCCCGCCGCTGCAAGCCCGGATTGTCGAAGGCGAGCGCCTACCGGAGACTTCGCCGTTTGCAGGAGCTTTCGGGTTCGTGAACTGCCTCGTTATCCGTTGCAAGTCTTCTAGCGCGGCAACAACCCAGGAGGCATACTCGAACCGGCGGGTCCTGCTCGTCCGGCGGTGGATTCAGACCCCGTCCGCTGCCAGGTCTCGAGCGGGTGAGGGACCGGGAGGGTCGTCCTCGGAGCTTCCCGGTCCGCCCGCCGTCTGCGTCGAAGCCGCGCGAGGACTGCGGGAAGGTCCCGATTTCCGCTGCAGCGGCCCGGTTAGACTCGGTGGGCAACCGACGACGAGAAAGGCTCCGTGATGGCGAAGATCAGGGTCGGGATCAACGGCTTCGGCCGCATCGGCCGCAACTTCCTCCGCGCCCAGCTGCAGCGGGGCGGCGACTTCGAGATCGTGGCCGCGAACGACCTCGGCGACGCGAAGACGATGGCCTACCTGCTCAAGCACGACTCCGTGCTCGGCGTGCTCGACGTCCCGGTCGAGGCCGGCGAAGGCGCGATAACCGTCGGCGGTCACGACATCACGCTGCTGTCCGAGCGGGACCCCGCCGAGTTGCCGTGGGCCGACCTCGGCGTGGACGTCGCGATTGAGTCGACCGGGCTGTTCACGAAGCGGCCGGATGCCGAGAAGCACCTCCAGGCAGGTGCGAAGAAGGTCGTCATCTCCGCTCCGGCCACCGATCCGGACCTCACCGTCGTCCTCGGAGTCAACGATCGCGAATACGACCCGGAGCAGCACAACATCGTCTCGAATGCGTCGTGCACGACCAATTGCGTCGCGCCGGTTGCGAAGGTCCTGCACGAGGCGTACGGGATCGAGCGCGGCTTCATGACGACGATCCACGCGTACACGAACGACCAGCACGTCCTGGACCTCCCGCACAAGGACCTCCGCCGCGCCCGCGCCGCCGCCATCAACCTCATCCCGACGTCGACGGGCGCCGCTCGCGCAATCGGGGTCGTCCTGCCCGAGCTGAAGGGGAAGGTCGACGGCATGTCCATGCGCGCGCCGGTGCCCACCGGCTCGGTCGTCGACCTCGTCGTCCAGGTCGGGGGCGAGCCGACGGTCGAGGAGGTCAACGAGCTGTTCCGGTCGCTGGCCGACAAGGGCGACTTCGAGGGGATCCTCCAGTACACCGACGAGCCGATCGTCTCCACCGACATCGTCCACTCGTCGTACTCCTCGATCTTCGACAGCGGCCTGACTATGGCGAACGGGAACCTCGTGAAGGTCTTCTCCTGGTACGACAACGAGTGGGGCTACAGCTGCCGCCTCGTCGACCTGGTGGAGAAGATCGGCGCGACCCTGCCGGCCGCGGTCGGCGCGTAGGAGCCGCGATGCGCCTGCCACGCTCGGTCCGCGACGCCGACGTCGCGGGGAAGACCGTCCTGGTCCGCTCCGACCTGAACGTGCCGCTCGAGGGCGGTCGCGTCGCCGACGACACGCGCATTCGCGCCTCGCTGCCGACCCTCGAGCTCCTGCTCGAGCGGGACGCCACCGACGTGCGCGTCTGCTCGCATCTCGGCCGGCCGAAGACGGAGGAGGACCGCACGAAGTACGCGATGGCGCCCGTCGCCGCGCGCCTGCACGAGCTTCTACCCGACGAGCGCGTGCATGTGCTCGAGAACACGCGCTTCGACCCCGGCGAGACGAAGAACGACGAGCGCTTCGCGCGCGAGCTCGCCGACGGCTGCGACCTCTACGTCGACGACGCCTTCGGCTCGGCCCACCGCGCGCATGCCTCGACGGAGGCGGTCGCCCACCTGCTGCCCGCCTATGCCGGCCTGCTGATGCTGGCCGAGCTCGAGCATCTCGGGCGGCTGCTCGGCGACGTTCAGCGGCCCTTCGTGCTCGTCTCCGGCGGCGCCAAGGTGGAGGACAAGCTCGGCGTCCTGCGCAACCTCGGCGGCCGCGCCGACATCGTCGTCGTCGGCGGCAAGATGGCCGAGGAGCTGCGGACCGAGAACCCGCTCGACTACGAGGTCGAGCTGCCGGTCGACGTCGTCGGTGCGGCCGAGTTCTCGGCCGACGCCGAGCCGCGCGTGTACGCGTTCGAAGAGCTCCCCGACGGCTGGCTGGGCCTCGACATCGGCCCGGAGACACGGACGCGCTTCGTGGAGGCGATCGAGGACGCCCGGACGATCTTCTGGAACGGGCCGATGGGCGTCTTCGAGTGGCACAGCTTCGCTGAGGGGACGAGGGCCGTCGCCCAGGCGGTTGCGGCGAACCAGGACGCGTTCTCGGTCGTCGGCGGCGCCGACTCCGTACGGGCGCTGAACGAGCTCGGCCTGGCGGACATGGTCTCGTGGGTCTCGACGGGCGGCGGCGCGAGCCTCGAGCTGCTGGAGGGCAAGGAGCTGCCTGGCGTGGCGGTGATCCCGTCGTGATCATCGTCGGCAACTGGAAGATGTTTCAGGGCCCGGATCCGGCGGCGCTGGCAGACCTCGACGCGATCGTCTGCCCACCGTTCACGAAGCTCCGCGAGTGCGTCGACGCCGGGCTGACGACGTACGCGCAGAACGTTCACTGGGCCAAGGAAGGCGCGTACACGGGCGAGATCTCGCCGACGATGCTCGTCGATCTCGGTGTCGCCGGCTCCCTCGTGGGGCACTCGGAGCGCCGGCAGTACTTCGGCGAGAGCGACGAGACCGTCGGCCTCCGGCTGCGGGGCGCGCTGGCGGCCGGGCTGCGGGTCGTCGTCTGCGTCGGCGAGACGATCGAGGAACGACGCGGCGGCAAGACCGAGACCGTGCTCCGCAGACAGCTCTCCGTCGTCGAGCCGCACCCGGATCTCGTGCTCGCATACGAGCCGGTGTGGGCGATCGGGACGGGTCACACCGCGACGCCCGAGATCGCGCAGGAGGCGCACGCCTTCATCAAGTCGATCGTCGACGCCCCGGTCCTGTACGGCGGCTCCGTGAAGCCGGACAACGCGGGAACGCTGCTCGCACAGCCGGACGTCGACGGCGCCCTCGTCGGCGGCGCATCCCTCGACGTCGACTCGTTCAAGGCGATATGCGAGACGGCCGCACGTATCCCCTCGTAGCCCTCGTCATCCTCGACGGGTGGGGGATCGCGCCGCCCGGCCCCGGCAACGCGATCGAGCTGGCCGACACGCCCGTCTTCGGCCGGCTGTGGCGCGACTACCCGCACGCGCAGCTCGCGGCCTCCGGGGAGGCGGTGGGGCTGCCCCACGGGCAGATGGGCAACTCCGAGGTCGGGCACCTGACGATCGGCTCCGGCCGGATCCTCTTCCAGGACCTCGTGCGCGTGAACGCGGCGATCGAGAGCGGCGAGCTCTTCGAGAACGAGGCCCTGCGCGGCGCGTTCGAGCGCGGGGAACGCGTCCACTTGCTCGGACTGGTCTCCCACGGCGGCGTGCATTCGCACATCGAGCACCTCCAGGCTCTGCTCGAATTCGCGCCGGAGAAGACATGGATCCACGCATTCACCGATGGTCGCGACGTGTCGCCCAACTCGGCGGTGCACGACCTTGCCGAGCTGCCGGTCGACCGCATCGCGACCGTCGTCGGCCGGTACTACGCGATGGACCGTGACAAGCGCTGGGATCGCACGGAGCGCGCGCTCCGCGCGATCGTCGACGGCGTCGGCGCGCACGCGGACGATCCGGTTGCCGCGGTTCAGGCGAGCTACGACCGGGGGGTCACCGACGAGTTCATCGAGCCGGTCGTCATCGACGAGCGGCCGCGCCTCGATCCCGCGCGGGACACGGCGATCTTCTTCAACTTCCGTCCAGACCGGGCGCGGCAACTGTCGGAGAAGCTCGGCGACCTCGGCGTCGACCTGACGACCATGACGCGCTATCGCGACGACTTCGACTTCCCGGTTGCCTTCCCGGAGCACGTCGTCGAGAACACGCTCGCCCAGGTGCTCTCTGAGCACAGCGTTCGCCAACTCCATGCAGCCGAGACGGAGAAGTACGCCCACGTGACGTACTTCCTCGACGGAGGGCGAGAGGAGGCGTTTCCCGGTGAGGACCGGATCCTCGTCGACTCGCCGCGGGACGTGCCGAGCTACGACCACAAGCCGGAGATGTCGGCGCCGGAGCTGGCCGACCGTGTTGTCCGAGCCGTAGACGATGATGGCTACGGCTTCGTGGTCGTCAACTTCGCGAACCCCGACATGGTCGGCCACACAGGCGTGATTCCGGCCGTCGTCGAAGCGGTCGAGACGGCAGATGCGTGTCTCGGTCGCGTCGTGGACGCGGTCGAGCGGGCCGGCGGCGTCTCACTCGTTATCGCCGATCACGGCAACGCCGAGACCCTGCTTCAAGAGGACGGCGTCAGCCCCCACACGGCCCACACGACGAACCCGGTTCCGGTGATTCTCACCGCTCCGGGCGTACGTTTGCGCGACGGCAAGCTCGCCGAGGTCGCTCCGACGGTGCTCTCCCTGCTGGGGCTCCGGGCGCCTCCAAACATGACCCAAACAGATCTTTTTGAAACGTGACAATTCGGTCTATACTGCTGCACCTTGTCGCTGCCCCAGCCTGAACACGGCGTCCTGCGGAAGGCGCAGCGAGGCGACGAACGCGCCTTCTCGATCATCGTCCGCACGTACCAGGTGCCGGTCTACAACTACGTTCTGCGGATGGTGGGCGACCGGTCGCTCGCCGAGGATCTCACGCAGGAGGTCTTCCTGCGGGTCTACCAGGGGCTGCCACGCTTCTCGCTCCGCTCGAAGTTCACGACGTGGCTCTTCCAGGTCACGAAGAACCGCGTGCTCGACGAGCTTCGCGCGACCGAGCGCAGGCCGCGGGCGGTCGTCGATCTCGACGACATCCCGCCGCTCGAGGTTCTCGACGCGCCGTTCGAGCGGCTCGAGGCGATCGACGCCGTCTGGCGCGCGGTCGAGCGGCTCAGCGTCGACCTGAAGATGGCGCTCCTCCTCCGCGACGTCGTCGGCCTCTCGTACAGCGAGATCGCCGACTCGCTCGAGGTCACGCTCGCCACCGTCAAGTGGCGGATCTGGAAGGCCCGCGAGGACGTCCAGCTCGCCCTCGCCCAGGAGGGGATCGAGCTCTTCCCCGAGCCCGCCGCCGCGACCGCGGTTCCCGAGCCTGCCCCGGCGGCTTCAGCTGGCGGTCCGGTGCTCGCGCCGCCGATCCTGCCCGTCTCGGCTTAGGCGCTCACTGCCCGAGCTCTAGACGCGCCGCGAGCAACTCCGGCAAGCCGGCTTCGCGGATCTCACGCTGCGTCTGCTCGATGTCGTACTCGACCCGCCGGAAGCTCGCCCGTCGCGCATCGAGGTCGAGTACGAGATAGGCGGCGCGTGGGTCGCCGTCGCGCGGCTGGCCGACGGAGCCGGGGTTGAGCAGCGCCTGTACGTCGGCGAGCTCGAGCTCGGTGCCTCCTGCGGCGAGGCCACCGTCGAGGTCGCCGTTCTCAGACTGGACGACGCGAAGCGCGACATGGCTGTGTCCGACGAGGACGAGCGGAGAGCCTGCAATCTCGATCGTCGCGAGCGCGGCCTCGTCGCTGAGGACGTACTCCCAGACCGGGTCGCGGGCCGACCCGTGGTAGAGGGCGACGCCGTGCGCGGTGCCCTGGGGCTCGAGCGGTTCGAGGAGCGCGCGCGCCTCCGGGTCGAGCACGTCGCGCGTCCAGCGGGCTGCGATCCCGGCTTCTCCGCCGAACTCCACGAGATCGATCGTCCCGAGGACGCCCAGGTCGTGGTTGCCCGCGAGACAGACTTCCGCGCGGTCCGCGACCAACGCGCAGCACTCGTTCGGCCGCGGCCCGTAGCCGACGAGGTCGCCGAGGCACCAGAGCTCGTCAGGCGCCTCCGCCTCGATCGCTGCGAGGACCGCCTCCAGCGCGTGCAGGTTCGAGTGGATGTCGGAGACGACCGCGACGCGCATCGGCAGCGGCGTACGCTAGTCCCGCGAGCACGGGCACAGTCGCCGCCACCTCGGAGGTGACGAAGAGCAGCAGCCCCCACAGTCCCGCGGCGACGCCGGTCACCGCTGCGGCGCCGAGCTTCTGCCGGCCCGCCACGACGACGCCGAGCAGCGCGGGGGCGAGCAGGTCGAGCCAGCCCATGACGGCGGAGCCGAAGGTCGCCTGCTGAAGGCTCGGCAGCGGCGTACCGGCGGCGTGGGGGAGTGCGACGCCTTGAAGCGCGTTCGTCGCCTCCTGCACGCCCGTCGTACCCCAGACGAGGACAACGTCGAGCGCGGCGAGAGCCACGAGACCGACCTTGATCGACCACGCGGGCGCGACCGCGGCAGCGGCGGAGGCGGCCGCGAGACAGGCCCCCGCGATTAGCGAGACGCCGGCGGCATCCTGGACGAGGCCGTGCGCGAGCCAGGCCGTGATCCAGAGCGCCGCGGCGACCGGCGGCCAGAGCCACCAGCGGGAGCTGCCCCGGAACAGCCCGCCCGTGGCCGCCAGCACAGGCGTGCCGAACGTCGCCAGGAGTGCGAGCGCATGCGGTCCACGGGGGACGAGGTCGATGATTAGGACGCCCCCGCCGAGCAGCGCGGCCGGCACCGCGACCCAGAGCCAGCTCCGTCCGCGAGTCCGCGCTTGCCGTGCCGGCGCCGCCACGGTCGCGGCCTGCACCGCGCAGAGGACCGCGTATGACGGCGCGAGAGAGAGCGTCAGGTCTCGGGCTCGTCCGTGGCCTGGTGTCCAGGCGCCTCGGGGAGGTTCCGGATGCCCTCGCGCGTCACGTACTTCGACCACGAGTCCTGCAGCGCGGCGATCAGCTCGGGAATGAAGATCGGCGACGCGTTCACCCTGGCAACGACCGCCCCCGGCACGTCTCCCTGCTCGACCTCGTGCTCGATCCGGGCAAAGGTCAGCGTGAACTCGTACTGCGAGAAGCTGACGTTCGCGAAGTTCGCGTACGTCCCGCCGATCAGCTCGGCGGGCATCTGGATGTTCAGCCTGCGCTCGTCGGAGCCCGGCTCCGGCTCGGGTAGGTCGAGCTCTTCGTCTTCCATGGCCACATACTAGGGCCGTGTCCGAGAACGTTCGCCCGAGGCGGATCGGCTGGCTGCTCGCAGTCGTCGCGGCCACGCTCCTCGCCGGCACGATCGGCTTCCACCAGACGCTGCACGAGTCATGGTTCCAGTCGCTCTATCGCTCCGGAGTCACGGTCACGCTCACCGGGCTCGACTCGGTGCCCCCGAACAACGGCTCGCGCATCATCTCCCTTCTCCTCGTCGCCGCCGGCCTGACGATCATCGGCTACGCGGGCGCGGTTATCGTCGAGGGGATCACCGGCGGCGTCGTCTCGGGCGCGCTGGCAGAGCGGCGGAAGGAGCGGACGATCGAGCAGCTGCGCGACCACTACATCATCTGCGGCTACGGCCGGGTCGGCCGAAGGGTCGCCGAGGAGTTCCGAGCCGCCGACGAGCCGTACGTCGTGCTCGACTTCCACGATGACGCGATCGCGGCGGCGCAGGAGGACGGGGTACTCCTGCTCGAGGGCGACGCGACGAGGGACGAGAACCTGAGGAAAGCCGGTCTCGAGCGCGCCCGCGGCCTGGTCGCAGCCTCGGACTCGGACGCCGACAACCTCTACGTCGTCCTCTCGGCGCGCTCGGCTCGTCCCGAGCTGACGATCGTGGCGCGGGCATCCGGCGCGGACGCGGAGCGGAAGCTGCGGCTCGCCGGCGCAGATCGGGTCGTGCTCCCGTACACGACGGCGGGGCGGGTGATGGCGAACCTCGCGCTCAAGCCGCAGGTGACCGAGTTCCTCGACGTGGTGACGACGGCGACCGGCCCGGACCTCCAGCTCGCGGAGATCGAGGTGCGCGAGACGTCCACGGCGCCGGGACGGACGATCCGGGAGCTCCGGATCCGGCACGAGACGGGAGCGCTCGTCGTCGCGCTGCGGAAGCCGGATGGAAGCTTCGACACGACGCCGGAGCCCGACACGCCCTTCGAGGTCGGCGACGTCCTGATCGGCGTCGGCTCTCCGGACGAGATCCAGGCGCTGGAAGACCTCTTCGGGCCGCACCAGACCGTTGCCGGCTGATCCCGTCCAGTCACTGGCGGCGGCGCTCGACACGGCGGCCGGAGCTGAGCTCGAGCTCGAGCGTCCCAGTGAGGCCGAATACGGCGACTACGCCACGAACGTCGCATTGCAGCTCGCCGGCGCTCGCCGAAGGCCACCGCGGGAGATTGCGGACGAGATCGCCCAGGCGGCCGCGACCCTGGACGCGGTGGAGCGGGCGGAGGTGGCGGGGCCGGGCTTCGTCAACCTCTTCCTCCGCGACGACTGGTTCGCGGCCGCGCTCGGGGAGATCCTCGCCGACGGCGCCGCGTACGGCAGCGGCGGCGCCGAGCCGCCCCAGCGCGTGCAGGTGGAGATGGTGTCAGCGAACCCGACGGGGCCGATACTCGTCTCGCACGCCCGCAACGGCGCGTATGGCGACTCCGTCGCCCGTCTGCTCGAGCTCGCGGGGAACGAGGTGGAGCGCGAGTACTACTACAACGACGCCGGCGGGCAGATGGAGCGGTTCCGCGCCTCGGTGGAGGCCGTGCGGCGCGGGGAGCCCGTTCCGGAGGACGGCTACCACGGCGACTACGTTCGCGACGTCGCCGAGGGAGAGGGCGACCCGGTTCCGGCGATGCTCGAGTCGATCGAGGCGACGCTCGAGCGTTTCCGCATCCATTTCGACTCGTGGGCGAAGCAGAGCGTCGTCGAGGAGCGCCTTCCCGAGCTCCTGCCGCGTCTGGACACGTACGAGAAGGATGGCGCTCTCTGGGCGCGCTCCTCCGCCTACGGCGACGAAGAGGATCGCGTCCTTCTCCGCTCCGAGAGCCGCACGCCCACCTACCGGGCCGCCGACGTCCCGTACCTCGCCGACAAGCTCGACCGCGGCTTCGACCTCGCGATGTACGTCCTCGGGGCCGACCACCACGGCACGCGCAACTGGTACGCGGCGGTCGCTCGGATGCTCGGTTACGACCCAGCGCGCGTCGAGGTGCTGCTCTATCAGCCCGTCCACCTCGTTCGGGGCGGCGAGCAGGCCAAGATCTCGAAGCGCCGCGGCGATGTCGTCTTCCTCGACGAGTTCCTCGACGAGATCGGCGTCGACGCCGCGCGCTGGTACCTCGTCAACCGCGGCCCCGACCAGGCGATCGACATCGACGTCGACCTCGCGGCGGAACGGTCGCAGAAGAACCCCGTCTACTACGTCCAGTACGCGCATGCGCGGATCGCGGGGATCCTGCGCAACGCCGGCGATGCGGCCGTCTCCGCCGAGCCGGCGGTGCCGCTCGCGCCCGAGGAGCGGGAGCTCGTGAAGCGGCTCGCCGAGCTGCCGGGAGTCGTCGAGGAGGCGCTTGCGAAGCGCGGCCCGCAGGGAATCCCCGCCTATGCGATCCGGGTCGCCGACGACTTCCACCGCTTCTACCACGAGCACCGCGTGCTCGAGAGCGACCAGGAGGCGTTCCGGCTCGGCCTTTGCCGTGCGACGGGGACGGTCATTGCCCGCTGCCTCGATCTCGTGGGAGTCGAGGCGCCGGAGCGGATGTAACACCAGCGATTTAGGATCCGCCCTGGTGAGCGCGAGGCAGGCCCCCGACCGCAACATCGCGCTGGAGCTCGTCCGCGTGACCGAGGCAGCGGCGATGGCGGCGGCCCGCTGGATCGGCCGCGGCGACAAGGAGGACGCCGACCAGGCCGCCGTCGACGCGATGCGCTTCGTCCTCGACAGCGTTGCGATGCGCGGCGTCGTCGTGATCGGCGAGGGGGAGAAGGACAAGGCGCCGATGCTCTACAACGGCGAGGAAGTCGGGAACGGCCAGGGGCCCGAGGTGGACGTCGCGGTCGACCCGCTCGAGGGGACGCGGCTCACCGCGCTCGGACAGCCGAACGCGATCGCGGTGATCGCGGTCGCGGAGCGCGGGACGATGCTCTTCCCCGGGGCGGCGCTCTACATGGAGAAGATCGCCGTCGGCCCCCTCGCGCTCGACGCCATCGACATCGAGCGCACCCCGACCGAGAACGTGAATGCCGTCGGCGAGGCGCTGGGCAAGACGCCACGCGAGGTGGACGTCGTCGTCCTCGAGCGCGAGCGCCACGAGGAGCTGATTGCGGAGCTGCGCCAGGCGGGCGCGCGCGTGCGCTTGATCCGCGACGGCGACGTCGCGCCGGCGATCGCGGCGGCCCAGCCGGGAACGAGCGTCGACATGCTCTATGGGATCGGCGGGACGCCCGAGGGCGTGATCTCGGCGGCCGCGCTCAAGTGCGTCGGCGGCGGCATCCAGGCGCGGCTCTGGCCGCGCGACGACGACGAGCGGCAGCGGCTCCTCGACGCCGGTCTCGACCCGGCGCGCGTCCTGCGCACGAACGACCTCGTTTCCGGCGAGGACGTCTTCGTCGCCGCGACCGGCGTCACGACGGGCTCGCTCCTGCAGGGCGTCCAGTACACGCAGGGCGGCGCGATCACGGACTCGATCGTCATGCGCTCGCGCTCCGGGACGGTGCGCCGGGTCGTCGCGCAGCAGTCGCTGGCGAAGCTGTCCGCGCTCACCGGCTTCGAGTACACCTAGGCCGAGAGCCAGGCGTCGCAGATCGCGGTTACGTGACGAATGTCCGTGCCGCAGCAGCCGCCCAGGACCTCGAGCTCGGGCAGGTCACGGCGAAGCGCGACGTACCGCTGGGCGAGGTCATCCGGATCTCCGGAGTCGAGCTCCTCCGCCTCGTCGAGCTCTGCGTGGCTCAGCGTGGAGGCGTTGGCCCGCAGCCCGCGGATCCGCGTCCGTGACTCCCCTTCGGGCAGGGCATCGGCGAAGTGGGTCGGGTGGGCGCAGTTGATGACGAAGAACTCGGCTCCGCCATCGGTGGCGTTGTCCACCGCGAGGATCGCCTCCTCGATCGAGTCTCCGTTCGGAAGCCGGCCGTCCGTCTCGACGGTGAAGCCGACGACGATCGGCATCTCCGCCGCTGTCGCCGCACGGGTGATCCCGATCGCTTCCTCCGGATACGTCAGCGTCAGCGCCGTCGCCTGCATGCAACCGGCGTCGGCGAGCGTTCGAAGCTGCACGGCGTGGTACCGCTCCGCGTCTTTCGCATCCATCAGGAAGGTGGGGTTGTAGGCGTCGCTGCGAGGTCCGATGGACCCTTCGATGACGGCGGCGTCGCGGTCGGTCGGCCCCAGTACGTCGTCGCGCACCCGCTCGACGAACGCGACCGCGCGTCTGTTGACGTCCGCAAGGTCCTCGTCTTCGTACCCGAGGATGCGTCCCCAGTCGGCGTTCGCGCGCCACGTGGGCGCCGAGAGCACGAGCGGGACGCGACGGTCGCGGGCGAGCGCCAGGAACGGCTCGTAGTAGCGCCGGAGCGCGGCGCGCCCCTCCTCGCTGTCGACGAGCGGAAACGCCGCGAATTGCGGGAGCTCGAAGCCTTCGTCGAAGACGAGAACCGTCTCGAGCCCGGCGTCGGTCAGCCTCATCAGACGCCGACGGCCTCGCGCTCCATCTCGGGCGCATACGTGCCGGTGCGCGCCGCCGCGTTCATCTTCGCGCGGTGGTAGTACGCGCGCTGGCCGGCCTCGACGTTCTCCGCCTTGCCGCCCCACGCCTTCAGCGCCGGGGCCTGGAGCGCGCGGCCGTAGGAGAAGGACAGCTGCCACGGGTGCGGCCCGCTCGCGTTCATCGCGTTGAGGTGCGCGGTGGCGTCCTCGTCCGACTGGCCGCCGGAGAGGAAGACGATCCCGGGCACCGCCACCGGTACGTGCTTCGACAGCGTGTGCAGCGTGGCCGCCGCAACGTCGTCGACACCGGCGCGGTCGCCGGCCTCGTACCCCGAGAGCACCATGTTCGGCTTGAGCAGCGTGCCCTCGACGTCGATCCGCTGGTCGAACAGCTCGGTGTAGACGGCGGCGAGCACGCGCGAGGTGACGAAGCCGCTGCGCGCGATCGTGTGCGTCCCGTCCTGCAGCACCTCGGGCTCGACGATCGGGACGATCCCCGCCTCCTGGCAGAGCGCGGCGTAGCGGGCTAGGCAGTGGGCGTTCGTCCAGATGCAGTACTCGCTCGGCATCGTGTCGCTGATCGAGTACGTCGTCCGCCACTTCGCGAAGCGCGCGCCGAGCTCGTAGTACTCCGCGAGGCGCTCCCGCAGCCCGTCGAGACCTTCGGTCACCGTCTCGCCCTCGGCGTGTGCGAGCGGCTTCGCGCCCAGGTCGACCTTGATCCCGGGGATGATCCCCTTGGAGGCGAGCAGCTGAGGGAAGGGCGTGCCGTCGTCGGCCTTCTGCCGGATCGTCTCGTCGTAGAGAATGACCCCGCTGATGAACTCCTCGGCGCCCGGCGTCGTGAACAGCAGGTCGCGGTAGGCGCGGCGGTTCTCCTCGGTCGACTCGACGCCGATCGTGTCGAAGCGCTTCTTGATGGTGCCGGTGCTCTCGTCGGCGGCGAGGATCCCCTTCCCCTCGGCGACGAGCGCGGCGGCGGTCTCGTGCAGCTCGATGTTCGACATGGAATCTCCCTGGCTCGCTGTCTCGGGCTCCATTATGGCCGGGCTAGAATCCGCACAACCGGCGGACGTAGCTCAGTTGGTAGAGCATTGGCTTCCCAAGCCAAGGGTCGCGGGTTCGAGCCCCGTCGTCCGCTTCTACCCCAGACGGAGGAGTAAACCGATGAGCATGTACGCAGTTGTCGATCCCGCGACCGGCGAGACGGTCAAGGAGTACCCGACGATCACCGACGACGAGCTGCGCGAGGCGATCGCCCGCGCCGACCGGTCCTACCGGGAATGGTCCAGAGCTACCACCGTCGCCGATCGCGCCGCGCTCGTGCGGCGCGTGGGCGAGCTCCACTCCGAGCGGCGGACGGAGCTTGCGGAGATCATCGTCGCCGAGATGGGCAAGCCGGTGCGGCAGGCTCGCGGCGAGGTCGCCTTCTCCGCGTCCATCTACGAGTTCTATGCCGACAATGCAGAAGCGCTGATGGCCGACGAGCCGATCGAGCTTCTCGGCGGTGAGGGGTCGGCCGTCGTCCGCCGCAGCTCGCTCGGCGTCCTGCTGGGGATCATGCCGTGGAACTTCCCCTACTACCAGGTCGCACGCTTCGCGGGGCCGAACCTGATTATCGGCAACACCATCCTGTTGAAGCATGCGCCCCAGTGCCCGCAGTCGGCCGAGGCGATGGAGCAGATATTCCACGACGCCGGCTTCCCCGACGGTGCCTACGTGAACATCTACGCCACGAACGAGCAGATCGAGTGGGTAATCGCCGATCCGCGAGTGCGCGGTGTCTCCGTCACAGGCTCCGAACGCGCCGGCGCCGCCGTCGCCGAGATCGCAGGCCGGAATCTGAAGAAGGTCGTGCTCGAGATGGGCGGGTCCGACCCGTTCATCGTCCTCGGAACCGACGACCTCGACAAAACGGTCGAGGAAGCGGTCGAGGCGCGGATCGACAATGCGGGCCAGTCGTGCAACGCCGCGAAGCGGATGATCGTGATCGACGAGCTCTACGAGCCGTTCCTCGAGAAGTTCACGGCCGCGCTCACGGCCGTGAAGGAGGGCGACCCGCACGAGCGCGAGACCGAGCTAGGGCCGCTGTCCTCTCAGGTCGCGGCCGATCGCCTCGAGGATCAGGTCCGGCGGGCGGTCGAGCAGGGCGCGACCGTCGTCGCCGGCGGCAAGCGCAACGGCAACTACTTCGAGCCGACGGTGCTCACGGGCGTCACGCCCGAGAACGACGTCTACCGCGAGGAGCTGTTCGGCCCGGTGGCCCAGGTCTACCGCGTGCCGTCGGAGGAGGCAGCGGTGGCGCTCGCAAACGACACGCCGTTCGGGCTCGGCTCATACGTGATGACGAACGACCCGGAGC
>Ga0207665_10000245_pt1 | contig 37312 bp, 33 predicted proteins | sample LARL112metaG_FD_184351 | JGI IMG/M metagenome (GOLD analysis project Ga0207665, IMG submission 184351) | Corn, switchgrass and miscanthus rhizosphere microbial communities from Kellogg Biological Station, Michigan, USA - LAR L11-2 metaG... | ecosystem: Host-associated > Plants > Roots >... | reverse complement strand
AAAAGAAGCAAAGAATGGAGCACTGGTTTCAATAGAAAGTACTATTCCAAAAGGTACATCAAAGAAGGTATTTGAAATGCTTAATCATAGACTGCATGTTGTTCATGCTCCTCACAGATGGTATTCTTTAGAGGAAAAAGAGCATGGTGTAAACCAGTTACGTGTCATAGGAGGAGTATGCAATTGTTGCCTCAGAGTGGGTATGCAATTTTATGATGGCAGAAAAGATAATGCTACTAATGTTATTACCAATATCAATACTGATATGACGAAACCTATTCTAAATAATAGTATTCATAGTAACAGCAGCGACCCTACGCAAAACAATAACGAAACGAAAAACCTGGGTATACCTATGCATCCAGTATCACAAGTAGAAATGGCTGAAACAACAAAAATAGTAGAAAATGCATATAGGTATCTACAAATAGCGTTTGCCGAAGATCTTTATCTTTACTGTCAAGCTAATAACATAAACTTTGCAGAATTACGAGATGCATTAAATACAAAATGGAATGTCGAGATATTGGAACCAAGAGAAGGAATAGGAGGACACTGCTTGCCAAAAGATACGAAGATGTTTTTACAATCATCTAAGGCTTTCAAGAGTAAAATACTAACTGCAGCAATAAAGGTTGATGAAGATTATAGGTTGTACCGGCAATGCAAAGACAATCGGATAACACAGTCACCAAACCCAATAAGAGAATAATTACGTCTTAGGGTTGGAATGATTATTCAAATATGCAAATATAAATCTGCCTGTTTGATAGAGAAGAATCGTAATGTTGTTCGTACTACGTTTTCGCCACAATGAAAAACGCTAGCATTTTCAAGGCTAGTATTTTTTCTGTTAGGATCGTCAGAGCCCAAAATATATATCCAGCTTTAACTCTTTAAAAGAGCAACTGGCTATTCTGCTGACACGAATGAATCGTATTTGAAAGATTTGAAGATAACCCAAATTGATTTGATAGTTGTGATATATCATTACTATTCTTTGCTTTATCACACTGTTTTTTCTACTAAATTGTTTCTATACTTCTTCAGTTGGTTGCTGGCGCACAGCTTCAAAAAAAGTATCAATGATAATCCCGCCCAAACTAATGTACAATAGGAGATAGTGATTAAGATAAGAGTACTCTAATTTTTATTCTGCTAAACAGAACAGTAGACTAGTTTCCAAAGTATAATAATTATTCGCACGTGTGTCTAATTACAATTAGTTTGCACTAGTACAGCTATCTTAATCATCTAATAACCATGCATTTATTTTTTAGATATTGTGCTACATAATAAAATTTACATCCAGAGGTACAAAAATAAAGAAAAGTAAAGGACCATTTATCGGTTATTACCGTACAACGATCTCGCCTGTCATCCAAGGATGGATGATACATACGTACTTGTATATTCCAGAATTTTGGAACATAACAGTAAATGTGCTCGAAGATCCAGGATAATCCTTGTCTTGTCCTTTTGGAAGAATAAAGCCAGAGTTGATGTACTTTTCATTTCCGTTAAGGACATAAGTTGCGTTTGGTTTTAATGTTTTCACATTATTTGCTGAATCGATCACCACTGGATTATATACCCTAGAATTGATAGCCACTATGGTTTTCATACCGTCTTTTCCAGGAATGCTAACAGGTTCACTATTCGAGTTAGGCGGTATGGACATAAATTGAGTTGAGCTTGCCACGCCAAAAGGCATAGCAAATCCTGTCATAGTTTTATTGCTCATGACAAACGTAACTGTATGTGGCTCTCCTACTTCAGTCGGGTTATACCATCTCACTGTGTCTCCTCTTTTAATATCTATTTTCTGGGGAGAAAATGTAGTCAAAGGAGCAGTAGCGTTTCCAGATCCTGCTTGGATATTTATCATTCCTTTTACTGGATTCGGAGTGGCAGCATATACGATATTCGTCGCTCTCCAAGTATATTCTGCTGCTGTTACGAGTGCGATAGTCACTACAATAGTAATAAGACAAAACACTATCTTACTATTCATTGCTTAGCAACACGATAATCTAATTTATAAGGAGTATAGATAACCAATATTCGACAAGCTACTTCTAGTCAGCAGATGTTTTACCTGGTTTTTGGATAATAATCCAAAGCCAAATTTCAGATAGCCAGCATATCAGTAAAGACGTACCTCTGGGTTATCCTAATTGAGGAGAAATACAGTATTGTACTGGCATCCATCAGTGTCTTCTTTGTCGTGTTTTCCCTTTTCGAATTCATTATTGGTATATCAACCAACGTGTAATTGTAAGCCTAATATCAACCACAGCTTTACATAGCCGTATGCATTTTCTTTCCTATTGAACATTTGACAATTTATCTAAATTCAATAGTGTCTTGCACGTTGTAAACGATGAGATCTGGATATTTAATAGACAATATGATGAGATAAACTATTTCATATTGAGATATGAACGTGAAACACGGTAAATATACAATCCTAACTCATTGCCCAGCCCAAGATATTTCTTCTGCATTGCCAATTAAAGATTCTTGATTTTGAAATAGACAGCTTATTTGTTACACGATAAAAATTCATCTTGAGTAATCATAGAGTGATTTTACTAAAGATAATTAACAACATCAGAATATCTTATGCTATGGTGATTGAAAGTCTGCTGTATGTAGTTATTGGATTTGTGGTTACATATCTGTCGCTGGAATTGGCGTGGCATTTTAGTGCCTGCAGAGTCAAGGGCAAAAAAATGAGGCCCTGCATGTTTAAAGAAATTAAAACAGTCTTGACCGTGTCTCAAAAAAGTCCACGTCGTTATCTTGGGAAGGATGGCGGTGTCTTGTCATAGATGGCACTGACTTCAGACTTGCAAGAAATAAGAAGCGTCTTTAAAGGACTTGAGACACTATATCAAACATATTTACCAAAAGTAGATCCCACACTAATTCATGGACTATTAGTCCGCGAACAAGAGAAGGCCGAACGTGCACCTTTTTACATGGTTGAAGTATTTACTAAAAAGGGTACTGATTCACAGTGGTGTAAGGAACATATCTGGAACACTTGTGGATCTGTTCCTGCAATATATGATAACGGTACCCATTATGCAACTAACATGAGATTGACAAGTGACATTCTCAAAAAACTAAACGACTTGGACTTTGTGATCGATGTGTCAGGCGATTATACAGGCTCACCAACAGGCACTGGAGCATCACACGAGCGAAGGGGCCAAACATACGAGTAAGACAACAACTCAAAAGAACCTAGACTTTTTTTGACATATTTTTGTACTTTTGAAACCGTAGTATTGGATACCAACAATGTTGATATCTCCCTATCCTTGGACAATTCTGGTTGTATACTATAGGCAAAATAAGCTTGACCTTTAGCCACTTGCGTTTCCTAAAATTTGAACGAAACTTGGGATTAATAGCTAAAGATGAATAACCAAGGCAGGTTACCACGATTAAGAATACTTAAGGTATTGTATATCTAAAAAAAGATAATGACCCATTAATAATTATGTTAAATCATAATAAACTATTATTACTTGTCGGTAATATTTACATTGATATAAGTACGACTGATAGCTAATTTGTACTATGATAGAAAAACCATTTTATGATTCCAAGAATGGAAACGCATACGAAAAGAATTCAAGTGAAGAGAGAAATGCAACAAAATATATAATCACGTCTCTTGCAATGATAGCCATAGTAGCAACTCTTGCATCAGCTGGCAATGCAATGTTCAAGAGTGCAACTCTTGATGCTTCAAATACACAATTAGGTTCAATCATGGCTTGCGAAGAAAATGCATTGAGATATGAGCAGCTGGGATATTATACTGGAGGTGCAGCACAATTTAATGCAGTTATTACTGCATGCACAAGTAGTAGTAACTCGGAGGATGGTATTAGCGAGGCCACATAGAGGTAGCAGTAACGTAGTATTGGTACCTAGCAACTAATATAGATATACAAAATACCGATATAATCCAACATTTTTCGCTTGTTCAAATACTTATCTTCCTCGCCATCTTTTTGTTTCTCATTTCTAATCGTGATTTTTCTGAGGCTTTAAAGGTTAACCGCTATTTAATATATTGTAATCATTATTAATAATAAGTCCGGCTGCTTAATTCTAAGCTACACTCGCAAGCAGACTAGTAATACCACTTGTAGGAATTATAAACTGATGAGAAACGTATTAAAATCGATGAAAGCAAACATCTGTGCCATCGGAATGGTTGTAGGATTGCTATTTGTTCTCAGTCTATTCTTGTTACCGCTGCGCGAACAGTGGTAATTATAATAGCTGAAACACATCCTTCATCTATCCCTTATTTATATATTTTAAAAATTGGTAAATTGTGTAACCATCAGAACTGAACCCTGGAAAAGTTCTTATCTCATTTATTTTTCAATTATGTAGGTAAACTGTCTAATTGAGCAAACTAAAAGTATTCGAACACCAATGTACCGTCAGATTAATTATTGTTACGGCTGAATATATTCACAAAGCGTAAAATCATTGATCAAAAGATATCAATTTTTAGAAATGGTTTCTATTCCAGCGAGAAAAACCTTTCTACTGTTCTTATTTTGGGATTGAAATTTTGTTCAGCCTCTATAATTATTTCATTACCAGCGTACCTTACATTAATTGAAGCTAACACACCTCTATATAAACTAAATTTCTTTCCGTTACAAATCCGGAATTACGACCTGAGCCTACTAGACCATGATCCGGCTTTATCGTTTCTATGAAGGTATACTATACATTTCAAGAACTTGATTCGAATGGATAAATCTTTTACTTATTACTACCGGTAGATCTAATCTTTAAGAACATTTCTATAGTACATCTTTACAGATGCGGATTTCTTCACCTTTAAGGGTATGTCTTAGATTATGTAGTTATGGGTCTATTTGGTATTATATTATTGGTTGTAGTCGTTTTAGCAATTATAGGGTTGGGGTGGAAGATATTTTCCTCCGGCGTACTTAGTGGATTTGAAAAAGTAATTAATGTAGGCCAACCGTTAGTAAAGAATTTGACAGACCAAGCTAAAAAATATGTTAATAGTCCGACAACTGGCATAACTAATTGACCACATACGAGTCAGTACAGTTAGTACATACTGATTTTAGTTTGGAATCACAAAGTAGTATCGTCTTTTTAGAAAGTAATAGTCGACAAATTCCTTGAACAAGGCTTCAAACCAGATAATATACAATGGCAATTACTGTACGTCTTCTAAATTGTATATGCTGGTTCTTAACTGCTTATGTTAAAGTAGATAGTAACAGTATGCTGCGGAAATCTTTTGACAGACCGAGCCTAATTTTCCAAAAATTCCGAAAGTCTTACACCTTGGAGAGTATATATGAAAAGTATGATTTTCGGAATTAATTACTATCGTTATTGGTATTTTTAAAAGCCCTCTTCCTTCTATTACTTGTTCTTATTTCATGCGTATCAGCTGAAATAATTTCTATCAACGTCGCCTTATTGTTTGAATTAGCTTTTGGCCGGAGCAATCTTCCAAGTCTTTGGATAAATTCTCTACTGCTACCAGTTCCGCTGACAATAATCCCAACTTCAGCGTCTGGAACATCAACTCCCTCGTCCAAGACCTTGGATGTGACTATGGCTTTATATCTCCCATCCTTAAATCCAGATAAAGCATCTTGCCTCTCATCTTTGCCTGACTTGTGAGTAATAAATGGTATCAAGAACCTATCTGATATATCATACACCAATTTGTTGTGTTGAGTAAATATAATTGTCTTACGACCTTGATTTTCACCTAATATTTTTCTTAATTCTTCGATTTTTGATTTGCTATTTAACGCAATATCAATGGCCCTGCCCCTAGCAAGGACTGCCTCTCTGGCAACTCTGTTCCTGCCAGACATCATTATTAGTCTTTGAAACGCACCAGCATATGCCATCCGTAATCCTACTTTTTTTAGCCCGATTCGGTAAATGCCAATCCATTTGTTATATTCTTCAATCTCCTCAGGTAGCATTTTTACCTCTCTTCTTTGAATTTCATACAAAGCTAGATGTCTATTTTTTGCAAGATCTCGAGGATGAGCCTCATATACTACACCGCCAACAAGTCTCGGTAAATCCTTATGCAAGTCGTCTTCTCTTTCGATTGTAGCAGTTAACCCCAAACGAAAGGGAGAAGCAAATTGTTCAGCGATTGATCTGTAACCGGGTGCAGCCAAATGATGAACTTCATCAAATATCACTAAACCAAATCTGTTACCTAGACTCGCCGCCCTTAAATATGCTGAATCGTATGTCGAAACCGTTATCGCTTGAATATCGTCTGATCCTCCACCTAGATTACCGATTTTAATTGTGTCAGAATGAGAAAAAAATTTTGTAAGTACTGAGGTCCATTGATCCATTAGATCGATCGTGGGTACTATTACGAGTGATGATGCATTTACTTTTTCTATAGCCTTTACTCCAATAACTGTTTTACCTGACCCAGTTGGCAATACTATGCAGCCTCTTTTATTTGCCTTATCCCAATTGTCAAGTGCATGTTTTTGGTAGTCTCTGAGGAATATGTGATTGTGATTATCTAAATTTTGGTTCATTAATATTTGGGGTGATGGAACTAGGTCTAGGACTCTATCTTCGTAAGATAATTCACTCTGTGTTAAATAATCTATAATATTTTGATAATACAATGCCTGTGCTCTAAAAACACCCGACCTCGAATCGAATGTGGAAAACGGTACATGCCCTATGCCAGAAATTAATATTGTACCGCAGTCATATTTTAGTGTAATTTTGAGCACGACCTTTATAGAGATATAGACCTATTAGAATTCTTATTTACTTTTACATTTTCCTATTATTAGAACACTATTTGCTGCTCTAATCAATTTAGTTATTTTTCGTTACCGTATGAGAAGTAATGACCGACGTAAAAATGAATATGATAATAGTTCAATCGATAGCTTAACCTTCTAGAGGTTTAAAGAACTACTAATGTATATAAGATCAGCTTGAGTATGAATTCTACAATAGCTGTTCAGTATACTTGGTATTTAATCAAAATATAACCAAAGTCACTATATTTTGTCTAATTTCAGAAAAATTAGGTAATCAGCCTATGCAATGATTCTTACACAGAAGGAATATTGTGAGATACTTCTTCTAGTACCGGCAAGGCCCCTGATGGGCTCTTTTCAATAATTTCGTCTATTGTCTGATTCATGGCAGCTTCAGCAATATCACTTGAATGTTCAGCGGTGCGTCGTATATCTTCTAATATGAGTCTGATATTAATATTGCTTAGAGGATTGCGAATAGTCTTTTTCTCTTCTTCTTTGTCCAATAATAAGATTATATCGTTTTCTAACTGGCGTAAGCTTTTTGCCCTATCCACAGTCTTATCCGCAAGTGTATAATCCCGTCGCAAAAAAGCTTCGACAGCATCGTTTAGAGCAGTTAGTGATATCTCACTCATTTTCTCTATTTTGCGAAATATCTCAATTGGTATTTTTTCCTTGATCTTGAGGCAGCTATCGGCAATTCCATATGCATGATCTGCTATTCTCTCAATGCTCTTTACGGTGACTCTGTAACTTAGACAGTCAGAAGGTTTCCTCAGACCTATTTCTCGAAGTATTCGTTCATTTTGCGATGCTATAACTAGGTTTCTCAAAATATATAGACTGAATCTATCAACTTCGTCGTCTGATTTTATAACCCCTTCTGCTATTTCATAATTCAATTCAGCCAATGATGATAGCGCATCTCTATGCATTGAGGAAGCTATTAGAAACATCCTTCTGATAGCTGTATTTACAGATAGTTCTGGAATACTGATTAAAATCTGAATAGTTATAATATCAGAAGCATCAGCAATTATTTCTGTTCCCACCAGATTTCTACGGATAACTTCTCTAATAGCATCCCTCTGAATCGGATTAATTCTTCCTATTTTTGATTTTAGGTGAATGACACTATAACCAGCGAGATATATAGAAACAACCTTACGTTTCAAAGACGCCGAGTCTTCATTTTGAAGTACTAATGCAGTAACTTCGTCCGGATAACCACCTGAGGCCGCTGTCCTTCCTCTTCTGGGTTCGGGTAATATGGACAATGAATTGTTTGCCTCACGAATAATTACTACTGGATCACCCGCTTTTAGACGCATTTCGGTTAACCATTTTTTTGGTAGTGATAAAATGTAGGTAGATCTACCAGTAAATTGTATTTTACGTACTTCACTGTTTTTAGAGCCAGGATCGTATGAGCTCAATAAAGAGGGTATGTTACGCACGAATAAACATGTTATGGCAATTGTTCATATAGAACTATATAGCCATAGTCTAGTCTATATAGACCTTCCATTCAAACGTTCACTGTGACTGGGTTAAATACCAGTTGAAGTTCCTTTCAATCCTATAATAGCTCGATTCAAACTAGAACTTCCGCTGTTGTACTGGGGCCCGGTAATTAGATTTTCAATCCTATAATTGTCGATTCATTACTAATTATAATATATCAATAATGCAATATGAATTTTGTAAAAGCTTTAACGTCAATCCAAATAGTGATCAAGTATATACGAAAGCTTTTAAAAACTGACACAATTGTGCAAAACTGACAAAAGGTATGCCAATCCACATTCGAGAAGTCATGTAAAGCACCAATAGGTGCGAAGTGCGGGATTTGAACCCGCGATCCCGAGCTTGGGAAGCTCGTACCTTAACCAGGCTGGGCTAACTTCGCAATATTCATTTTAAAATTAGAGGCCAAAAATAATAATCTTACGAATATACATTACACTACACAAGCCCTTATGAATGCCGTGTCAATATGATATTTTATATTTAATCTGCGTTACCATTCGATTAATTGTTATTCTGCTGGTGAATCGGCATTTACTGATCTAGTTCATCTAGATAATACTAATAGGGATTTCAAACTAAACCAATACCATAATTCTATTAAGTTTTGAATTAAGCAAAGAATCTACATTGTAGCATAATAAAAATTTAAATTCTAATATAAAAAGTGCCCACAAACGCGATAGACCTACTTACAGTAATTATTTATGGTCCATATTTAATAAATAATCAATTGTCGAATTCAAATAAGGATAGCGAAAATATAAATGCAAATAAACCCCTTGCAAAGCTTACTGAATTTGATGTTAATATCCGTGGAGCATTTTTCGTTAATTTTGTTTCCATAGATGGAATAATTAAAGAAATAATATCATATCATTTTTGCTCTGATAGTGAAAGTGAAGACAAACGTAAACAATTCATATCACTCTTCTTAAACGGCAGATGGTCAGTTTCATTGGAAACTCTTCATATACTTGAAGAAATTCTAAAGCATAATTACCCAGATTTGATCCAGCAATATTCAAAGCTTGTAAACGAACTTAGAGAGATCATGAATTTCGGAAATTGGTTATTTTATTCAAATCTTGATATATCCAAAGGATATCTTACAAAGATGGATTTTACAAACGAAGACAAAATTCGATTAATATCTTACGATAGTACAGGACATACAAATTATAGGGAAATAACAAAAGCTGAAATGGACGAAAAACTTGTTGATTGTTTAGAAATCTATCTTACACTTGAAGATATCCTGGCTGAGGTTAGAGACAGGGCGTTAACCGGTCGTCGTAATTAATCTGTATAGTGAACTACATAGTATAATCTTTTAGCGGAGTCTATCTATATAATGCGCATTTTTTTCTCTGCTATCAGATTAATCAGGTCTTAATGTTAAGACGCCATTTACGTTTCTAGACATGGGATTAAACTGGCTGACACCAGCAAGGCCATACATAAGAATTTTTGATGGAAGCGTAATAGCATATCAAAAAAAGATAGCTTGTAAATAACCTACACAGTCATTAGTGATAAACTTATTAACATTCTTTGTTCGATTCATATGAATTGAAATCTTCCTAACCAGAATTTATGAGCGTCTATTCAACCTACAAAGGTACAGGTTAGTATTAGGCGATGGAAAAAAATTTCAATAAATTATTCATTAATGGTTGTCCCGGATTGCAAATGATAATTAAATTTTGCTTCGAATGTAGAGTACTTGGCTAAGTTTTAAAGCCTAGTCATGAAATTAAATTCTCCATGTGATTTAGCAGCAGAAATTGTTGAGTTTTATTTAAAAATAGGATAGAACCCTTTATAATATTTATATAAGTGAAATGTCATAATAATATTACTTATTCTTAAAGATGATGAAAAATTCAACTATCTGTAAGATGTGTAATAAAGATGGTAAGACCATAACAGATCCAGAGTCTGGAGAACTCATTTGTAGTAATTGTGGTGTGGTTATATTAGATAATGTTCAAGAAAATCGTGCCGAATGGCGTGCATTTAACGTCGATGAGGCAAAGACGAGAAGCCGAGCTGGAATGCCTATCTCTTTGGCAAGACATGATATGGGGCTTGCCACCATTATCGGACGGGCAGATAAGGATGCTAGTGGCCGTGGATTAGATGCTTCGGTTCGTTCTACCATGGACAGGCTTCGAGCATGGGATTTTAGAACTCAAGCTTATTCTCCTGCAGATCGAAATTTGCGCCATGCCTTCAGTGTGCTTGAAAGAGTTAAGGATAAATTAGCATTATCAAATCCAATCGTGGAAAAGACTGCTTATATTTATAGAAAGGCTCAGGAAAGAGGACTGGTGCGTGGAAGGACGATACCCTCAGTATTGGCAGCATCTGTTTATATCGCTTGCAGAGAAATGGGGACTACAAGAACGCTAAACGATATTGCAGTACTAAACAATATCAAACGTAAAGAATTAGCAAGGACTACTAGGCTGCTAATATTGGAGCTGGATCTTAGAGTACCGATGGTAGACCCAATGAAATGCATTGCAAAGGTAGCTAATAGGACGAGGTTAAGTGAGAAAACAAAGAGGCATGCAATGGATATCATGAATCATGTTACTAAAAGCGGCATATCAGCCGGCAAGGATCCTATGGGACTAGCAGGTTCGATACTTTATCTGTCTTCCAAAAATTCTGGCGAGAATATAACCCAGATAGATATTGCCGAGGCCGCCGGCGTAACTGAGGTAACGATTAGAAATAGATTCAAAGATCTTAAAAACCGGCTCGATGTAAATTAGATTGTTTTTGTATTATTGTGAATAATCCTATCTTTGAGCAGATGATATTAAAGTATGTCCACGTTCTATGTTCTTGATATAACGAGATTTTAAATTCTCTCGTAAAATGGTAAATTGTATACAACGTTCAGTTATTATTGCTGTCTGTGTCCACACTTACTACAGAATTTAGCATTAATCAAAATCTGCGAATTACATACATTACATATTTTATAGTTCGGTGTATTTGTTACTAAGCTTGTAGATCTTCTAGTGTACAAGCCATCACCACGTTGTGGTTTTGGTAGTGTATACTTATCTTCCTCGTACTCATTTTCCCGGCCAGTATTATTTTTTCCAACATTGCCACCAGTATCTATAAAGCCTCCAATACCGAAACCTGAACTGGAGGTCGCACCGGAGGCAGAACCAGGCAGCATTTCACCACCTGTCGAATCTTTCATTGATGTCCCTTTCTGGATAGACGTTTTCAATTCTAAAAGGACTCTAATCATAAGAAAATTTGAAGCCGAAAATGAGATGAGATATTTCAAGAATTTAGAAATGTATTCTTTTTCATTCAGTTTTTCTTTCTTATGCTGCTCATTTGATTCTAAAAAATCCCTATAGAAATTTGATGTATCATTATTTTGACTTCTCAGCTTCTCAGACAATGCTCCAAGTACATCTACACCAAAGGACAATGCTATTCTTAGCAATAAACATACTTATTAATTAATTCGTTGATGATGAATTTGTATTTACAAACCTGAGAAAGAGATTAAGTAAGTAGAAGACTGTGACTAATCAGTTTTGAGATACATGGCTTCAAACGAGGAACAGTGTGAATCCGTTAGAAAAACAATATACCTATCACGTTAACTCTGAAAATAACTTTGATTAATCAATACCAATCGGTGAGTCACAATTTCTTGATGTTTAGTAGATTTGGTAGTCTTTATCTAATGTCTTTGTTTGAATTAGATAGTTAGTCAATTCCATACCAAGAGACATCGAAATCATAAAGTATTCGTTCGAAATATTAACAATGAAATTTAGATAATACAAGAATTCGCGTTATATTGCTTATGTTAATTTCTGTATAAAATTAATAAATTAGTTGTTAATTGATTATGACTGTGCAAGACCAATCTCGAGGTAGTAGAATGAAAGATTGACTAGGAAATAAAAAGGCAGCTTACATTAATAAAAAAAGTCGAATAACCTACAGGGATTATATAATTTAGTAGAATATTGTACTGTAGATGATGATATTTCATTACATGGAATAAAGTGAATAATCCCATAGGGACAATGGCTTGAGAATCAAACAAGTTTATGACATCTACATAGTTCTACATAGGTCTACGTGAACTCTATCCAGAACCAAGATATCTAACTATATCCTATCAAAAATTATGTCAAAATTCGTTAAGAACTCTATTGTAATTGTTCTAATGACCTCATTACTCCTTACTGGAGTTATGACAATGAGCGCGTCTCAACGATCGTTTGCCCAGCTTCTTCCAAAGCAAATGCAAGCACCAGGTCAATCAAATATTAATGGTGCAGGCGCAACCTTTCCCTTCCCATTAATTGATACATGGCGGGTCGAGTACCAGAAGGTAAAGCCAGGTGTAAATATTAATTATCAATCAATAGGTAGCGGCGGAGGCGTCAAGCAATTTACGGCTAAAACCGTAGATTTTGGTGCCTCAGATGCTCCCCTTACGGCTGCTGAAAGAGCAAAGGCTACAGGGGCGGTACATATACCAGAAACTATTGGCTCTGTAGTAGCAGCTTATAATATTCCAGGTATTCCTGATAAAGGGCTCAAGCTTACTGGTCCAATCCTTGCAGACATCTTTGCGGGTAAGATAAAGAAATGGAATGATCCACGAATTCAATCACTAAACCCGGATAAGAAACTTCCAGCAGCCAACATCGTGACGGTTCACAGATCAGACGGGTCAGGCACGACTTTTGTATGGACTAGTTATCTGTCAAACGCAAGCCCGCAATGGAATCAAACTATTGGAGCTTCCAAATCAGTTCAGTGGCCCAGTGGCGTTGGAGCTCCTGGCAATGAAGGTGTGGCAAATGCAATAAAAGGCTCGCCTAACACTCTTGGATATATAGAACTGAATTATGCTCTACAAACTAAAACACCATACGCATTTATTCAGAATAAAGCAGCCAAATTTATTGAACCAACCTTAGTGTCAGTCAAGCAAGCAGCTGCTGATGTGGCTTCAAAAGGCTTACCAAAAGGAGATGCATCGTGGGAAAAAGTGACATTGCTTAATAATAACGGAAGCGGTGCCTATCCGATCGCAAGCTTTTCTTACTTGCTTCTTCCAAAAGACCTAGGTAAAAATCCTAACATGAACGAAGCAAAAGCAAAGGCGCTGGTGGATTTCATAAGCTGGGCGATTACCGATGGTCAGAAATTTGCATCAAAGCTAGGTTATGTTCCACTTCCAGACAAAGTTGTTAAACTTGATCAGGGTACAATCAAATCGCTAACATTCAATGGAAAACCACTCTGAGTCTTCACTGTTATCATGGAAGTCATAATACTCCCATATTTATTACTATATAGACTATTATGATCTATAGTATGGCTATATGTAAATCTAATATAATGATGAACCCCTCAAACTTAATAGACAGTTATTCATGACAAGCGGATCTATCCACCTAAATACAGATATTAAGGAGAGGGTCTCGTCTTTTCTAGTAGGCGACAGGAAAAGAAAAAAAATTGGCGACAAGGTCTTTCATGGTCTGGTTTTAGGTACCGCAGCTTATACTTTATTCATTATAGTAATTGTAGTATTCTCGGTCGGTGTAGGATCGGCAAAGATCTTTTCACATGAAGGATTTATAGGATTTGTGACTGGCACCAATTGGAATGCAGTCGAAGGCCGAGAATCCTATGGAGCGTTACCGTATATTATTGGGACGTTAATGAGTTCAGGTATTGCATTGCTTATTGGAGTACCAATGAGTTTAGGCATAGCATTTTTTCTAGCCGAAATGGCCCCATCCAGATTGAGCTCACCGTTATCTTTTGTAATAGAATTACTGGCGGCTGTTCCAAGCATAATTTATGGTTTGTGGGCTCTCTTCGTATTTAGATTCCTGATAAAAGATTGGATAGAAACACCACTGTACAATACTTTGGGGCCCTATATACCATTTTTTAACCAGGCACCATTCGGTCTAGATGTCTTTTCAGCAGGGATAGTTCTTGCGATAATGATAATTCCTATAGTTTCATCGATTAGTAGAGATGTCATGAAGGCAGTTCCAGACACTCAAAGAGAGGCAGCATACAGTCTCGGAGCTACTAGGTGGGAGACATCTAGGATGGCAGTCTTTCCTTACGGCAAGTCTGGCTTATTAGGAGCATCCATTTTAGGATTGGGTCGGGCAGTGGGTGAAACTATGCTTGTTACACTGATAATTGGAAATGCTATAGGCCCTTCTGCAATTCCAACCACACTATTCTCACAAAGTCAAACGCTGTCAAGTTTAATCGCTAATGAATTTAACGAAGCATCATCTGATTTACAGTTATCTGCTTTAATTGGCCTTGGAGCAGTATTGCTCATTCTAACTCTGATTATTAATATTGGTGCAAGGCTTATGGTCTCAAAGATGGTAAAGGTAAGCCCAGGGGTTAGAGAGTAAGAGGCTTGAGCAACAGTGATGAGCATATGGGTAAGAAGGATAAGTTATCAGGTGAAAAATCTCGTAATGCCAGTAGCGATTACAGACAGATTTTTCACGAGGTATCATTAAAACATGCTTCTAGGCGCAGAATTACTGACAAGATTATTAGTATTCTAGCCATAGTATGTGTTATCGGAGCAATTATCCCCCTGGGCAGTATTTTACTAGAAGTGATAAAAAATGGAGCAGCGGTAATAAGCATCCAGTTTCTCACTCAACCGCCAGGTTCTATTGGTTCTGACAGTGGGGGTATCGGACCAGCAATTCAAGGAACGTTAATTACAGTTGGGCTAGCATCCTTGATCGGTGCTCCTATTGGGATACTTTCTGGAATATATCTATCAGAGTTTGCTCCTACTGGTAGTGGTAAGGGCGTAAAGGAAAGGGCAATTAGCTTCTTTGCCAATACAATTAGACTATTTAATGACGTTCTCACCGGTTTGCCGTCAATCGTTATCGGTATAGTTGGGTATGTGACAATAGTTCTTGCCATTAACTCATTCTCTGTATGGGCCGGAGCTTTTGCTCTATCAATTATAATGATACCTATAATATCCAGGGTAACGGAAGAAACATTAAAGTTAGTACCTAATTCACTTCGTGAGGCTGGATATTCTCTTGGAATTTCAAAGTCAAAGATCACTCTTTTTATAGTACTCAAATATGCTAAGGATGGCGTACTAACGGGTGTTATCTTGGCTGTAGCCAGAATAGCTGGAGAAACTGCTCCGCTTATAATGACTATACTTGGCACAAGCTTATTTTTTACAGGTCTTACTGGTCCAGTCGATGCATTACCATTGAAAATATGGAGATTGGCTTCACAACCATATGAATCTGCACATGCTTTTGGATGGGGTGCTGCCCTTGTTCTCATACTCATTATTCTAATCTTAAGTGCAAGTATAAGGATAATTGCCCATGGCAAAGGCATTAGAGTGAGAACTGGAACTATATAGTATATTAAGAGCGTGTTCCACCACCTGGTCTATATTGTTCTATATGAAACATGTTGGGAATGTATAACTACGACTTGAGATTATTATAGATCAGCGATTGAGTAGCAGTAGTAATGAGGAGGTTACAAGTTATTCTCCAGGTTGGAGTAATGTTGATGTCAATAAGATGCTGGCACCAGCAACAACACAGGCTAGTATCAAGCTATCAATTCAAAGTGTTAATGCATGGTTTGGAAAAAAACATGCAGTGAAAAACGTTAGTTTGGATGTTAAGGAAAATAGCGTTACAGCTTTTATAGGTCCGTCTGGTTGCGGTAAAACTACTCTGCTTCGTTGCATAAATCGTATGCATGAGATGACTCCAAATGCAAGATCAGACGGTAAAGTGATACTTGACGGTTTTGATATATACGATAAATCAACAGATTCTGCTATGATAAAACGACGTATAGGCATGGTTTTTCAAAAGCCAAATCCTTTTCCGACGATGAGCATTCATGATAATGTAGCAGCCGGATTGAAACTCAACGGCGTTAGGGACAAAAAGCTGATCCGTGATGTTGTCGAGCAAAGTCTTGTGAGCGCAGCATTATGGGAAGAAGTAAAGAACGACCTTGACAAGCCGGGAATGGGTCTATCAGGTGGCCAGCAACAGCGTCTTTGTCTTGCTAGAGCGCTTGCTATGCAACCAGAGATACTTTTAATGGATGAACCAACCTCTGCACTGGATCCGATTGCATCATCTAAAATTGAGGAGCTTGTCCAACAGTTGAAAGAACATTTAACCATAATCATTGTAACTCACAATATGCAACAAGCAGCCAGAGTATCGGAATATACTGCCTTTATGTATCTTGGGGAGTTAATTGAATATGACCAAACCAAAGATATATTTAAGAATCCACACAAAGAGTTAACTGAAAAGTACATTTCTGGAAGATTTGGATAAAATTTAAGCGGACGTAAATGTCATTAAGAGGGCTTGGAGACTTGAAATTCTAATTATGGATGTTTGTATGTTTTGCCCAGACTGCTAGATCTTGGCTTAGATCGTATTCGTAATATTATTACGGATATGGCTAGATTATCTGAAAGTTCGGTGTTCTCTGCTTTAGAAGCATATGAGAGCGAAAGCAATGCAAAGAAACACATTTTTGAGCAATCCGAAAAACTTAGAACACTCCAAGACGAGGTAACTGATCTTGCAATAGAATTGATAGCACGTTATCAACCTGTTGCTACTGATCTCAGGTTTATTAAATCTTGTATGGAAATAGCGTACGGGTATTCTAGATTTGGACGTTATTCTTACGACATTGTGGATGTTCTTGAAACCCTAGGGCCTCTATCAGGCTGCAATAAGCATGCTGTGTCGGAGATGGCAATAACTGTCAGAAAAATGATTCTACTAAGTGTAAATGCGTTAGAATCTAGAGACAAAACGGCTGCGCCGGACCTATATCAAATGGATGATACAGTCGATACTCTTTACAGAAAATATTTACGGGAACTTGTTTCGAATTTATCCAAAAACTCTTCAGATGAGCCAAGATGCTATATTTCGAATTTGCTTATTTTAAGATATTTAGAACGAATTTCAGATCATGCTTGTTACGTTGGAGATTCTGTATATTATATCATAACAGGCAGCTCTAGTCCTAGGAGATAATTACTACCACCAAATATCTTAGGGTTAAAATATCTTCCTTTTAGAATCAGAGAGTCATTATAACGACTGTTAACTGCAACTAATTTTCTTTTGCTACAAACATTATATATGCCAAGCGTACTCTTGTAATAATCTTTAAGATATCATAAAGACCGCATCTTAATTCGATACCTGCTCCGCAAGCGTCGTATGAAAATATGAGTATTCAAAAACAATTCTGTTAAATATTATATATGTGGCCCAATGAATCTATCAATCAAGAAGTCTGCCGTACCAAAATTTCTATAGATATAGATTCTGAATGTGAACTGAATGTAAGGATGGTAGTGTTCGAGAAGTTATTATCATTTGTTGACAATTTGATTAACTATTAGACTCCAAAATTATATAATACAGTCGTGTAAATTTGTAACACGTTGCCTAACATAATAGCTGTTATCCAGACGTCTTTTAAACACGGGACGTGTATAATATATGAACATCCTAATAGCTGAGGATGAACGTGACATTGCATTGCTCTATAAAGAAGCTCTAGAGGCAAGAAAACATAAAGTAACAATTACACTAAATGGTGAAGATTGTCTTAAAGAATATCATGATGTAACCCATATTGCCAAGTTTGGGCATGAATCTTCATCGGCTCACTATCATTCTAATAATGATTCTCCATTTGAAGTATTGCTTCTAGATTATAAGATGCCACAAATTGACGGATTTGAAGTTGCGAAAGAAATACTTGCGGTAAATTCACATCAGCGAATAATATTTGCATCAGCTCATGTTAAGGAAACACTTGAAGACAGTATAAAACAGCTTAAGCAAGCTGTAGAATTGATGCAAAAGCCATTTACTATAAAGGAATTAATCGATACAATAGAAGACAAGGAAGTATATACTGCATTGCAGAAACTTAATATGGATCTAAATATAGTTAGAGCCAGTAATCCAACACATGAGCAAATAATGGATCTGCTGGAGAGATTAAGAAGAATTGAAAAGATGCGGACATTTTAGAATATCGCAAGTAGGAGATTATCACTTATTATGTACCGCTACACTTGCAAAAGATACTGTATTTATAGGCAGCCGAGATTCTAAATTTCAAGTATGAGAATACAAATCTAGGAGGGTGCTGCCGTGAGATTGAAATTGGCCACGCCTGTTGCGATTACAGTGGAAACGTCGCAATTCTTATAGCTATTTTTACTATAATTAGTAATACATGCTGTTACATGTTCACCGGTATGGAAATAACCTGGTACCGCATCCCGTTGGATGTTATCTGAAATGAACAGTATTAGTCGCCATGCATTAGACTGCCCTTTCTCTCCGGTTACGGCAATCTTTACATTATTGAAAATATGTTTATTTTTTAAATGGAAGAAGAATTTTACTATGAAAGAGCTATAGTTGGTCTTATTTACTGCATTTGATTCATTGTAGTGTATTAATAATACTGTAGACATTAATGCCCCTACCATGGTAATGTATATGATCATCACACTATAGTTCAGGCGATAAATCATATAAAGTACTATTGTTTTGTTATTTTATTTTTTATATCGGTCATGTAACTAAAAAGATCGAATTACTTGTCTGCAATATTTAAAAATTTGGTGGACTATAAGATTGCGAATATTTAGACTGACATAAATTATTAGCATAATTCTAACACCCAGAACAAAATAGAACAGGATCATCTACCTAATCAATCTGCGAATTATCGTGTTAGTCAGATAGTCCATATCGGTAAACCGCATACGGTACTTTAATCTCTCCAAAAAAAATTGTAGATACTGATTTGCTGTATGATATATATATTAATTTATTTTGTTTTATACATTAATCTCTTACCAGTTTCTGCGGCGAAATAATGAATCTTTGAATAAGGAAATCCAATCATGACTTCTTTTCCAATATTAGGATCGTAGTCTGGACCGATATTCGTGACTCTGATTGAATCTATACCTATATTAACTTCCATTAGAGAATCATCTCCCAACATCTCAGTAAACGTTATTTTACCTTTCATTTTGATACCAGCAAAGCCGACGTCGTTATCTAGAAGAAGAACAACATCTCTTGGCCTTATTCCGAGTATGATATTATCAGATGAGTATTCATAGGTCCAACTAGTTTGTGGGATCTGTAGATGGATATTATTTGATTCAAGCGTAATTTCAGAATTCTTTGCAATTATCTTACACTTTAGAAAATTCATAGATGGACTTCCAACAAAATCTGCTACAAATGTGTTTGCAGGTTCTCGATAGACTTCACCGGGCGTACCAATCTGTTGGATCAAACCACTTTTCATTATCGCAACTTGGTCTGCCATACTCATCGCTTCAATCTGATCGTGAGTAATATAGAGTGTGGTTATCCCTACCTTCTTTTGTAACTTCTTAATCTCAGTTCGCATATAGGTACGTAGTTTTGCATCAAGATTGCTTAGTGGTTCGTCCATCAGGAAAACCTTCGGTTCCCTTACTAATGCCCTACCTAATGCTACTCTTTGCATCTGGCCTCCGCTTAATTCTTTGGGTTTCCTGTCGAGAAGAGCTTCTATATCTAGCAGATTAGCTACATTTCTGACTTTGTCGTCTATCTGATTCTTAGGCACTTTTCTCATTTTTAACGGAAAAGCAATATTATTAAATACAGACATATGAGGATAAAGTGCATAATTCTGGAATACCATTGCAACATCCCGATCTTTTGGAGGCAATTGGTTTACCATTTGATCTCCAATGTATATGTGGCCACTAGTCGGATTAACTAAACCCGCGATACATCTTACCGCAGTGGTTTTTCCACATCCGGACGGACCTAATAGTACCATAAACTGGCCTGAATCGACTTTCAGAGAAAATTCATCTAGCGCATTCGTGTTCCCGTATCTCTTAGTCAGGCCCTCGATCCGTAGACTAGTCATAACGAATACACTGCCTTTGACAATCTTTCTAAGGAAGATATTAACCTTCTCATACAACACTCTTTAATATTGATTTTAGCCATTTCAAGTTAGGACAACCCTTATTTAACATCATTGTAGGGAGTGAGTACCACACTTCGCTGAATAATAGACCAATCCTAAATCAAACAGGTAATAACACTTAAAAGCTATATCGTCATCAAGTGTCTCAATGAATATGAATAAAAAAGTTTCTTTTACTGCTCTTTTTCTAATTGTATCTTTGATTTTTACTATGACATCTGGTTTTGTATTTCCAGTGTCTGCACAAAAAAAGCAAGTCTCACTCACGGCGATAGTCGCAGAGCCAAAAGAAAGATGGGATCTGCTCTTTAATACCGCCCTTCAAAAATTAAAACAGAAGCACCCGGAACTTGATATTAAACTAGATTACAGAGTTTTACCTTATGATGCTACTAGGACTCAAATTTTAACAGCAATGGCAGGCAAAACTCCAATTGATCTTATTTCTGCAGATCAAATTTGGCTTGGTGAATTTGCGCAAGGTGGGTTTTTAACTGACCTTTCGGATCGCGCTAAAACCTGGGGAAGGCAAAGTGATTGGTATCAAACAAATTGGGATGGCGGTAAATACAATGGCAAAGTTTACGGCATCTGGGCATGGACCGACATAAGATCTATGTGGTACTGGAAAGATCTATTGAATAAGGCAGGTGTCAATCCCGAGTCATTACAGACATGGGACGGCTATCTTGCAGGTTCAAAAGCACTCAATGCGTTGAAAGCTCAGGGGATACAACCAATGCATCTAGTAGGTGCTAGTCATTCTCCAGATATGTGGTATCCTTATCTGTGGATGCTAGGAGGAGAGATACTTAAGCAGAAGAGTGGGCATCCAACAAAGGGTACCTACTGGTATCCTTCTTTCAATAGTACACGAGGCGTAAAAGCCCTAGGATTCCTAAAGCAACAAGTCGACGCAGGGATCAAACCCCAGGTAAGTCATTTTTGGGGTCAGGAATTTGCAGATAGAAAGTTCGCAGTCATGCTAGAGGGATCCTGGCTGCTAGGAACATTCCCACGCGATCAGTGGCCCACCATTAACCACAAGGTTGGAATGTTGCCAGCCTTTCCAGTCCCAAATAAGAATACAAAAAGTACTACGATGATGGGTGGATGGATTCTTAGTATTCCTCAAACCTCACAAAATAAAGATCTTGCCTGGGAATTATTAACGACAATGGTCGATCCAAGCGTACTAACTCCGATGTTACAAAAAGAGGGATATCTCCCTACTCAGAAACCAATAGGGGAGGGTCCATATGCAGTCAAATTGAATGCAACTATTCCATATTATAAGGAAATGATATCTATGATTCCGACTGCACATAGCAGACCTAATATACCAGAATATCCACAAATAGCCGATAGCATAAAACAAGCAATAGATGAAGTGTACTATGGCATGAAAGATCCTAAACAGGCACTCAATGATGCTGCTGCAAAGTCAGCAAAGGCCTTGGGTTGGTAACGAAACTGTAGTAGTTCCATAAACTATGTCAAATATTTTCGCAAAGGCCGAGCCGTACCTTTTCCTCACGCCTGCATTTGCGATATTACTTATATTTTTGATATTCCCACTTTTTTGGAATATATACATTTCATTTCATGATGTATCTTTTATTACAATTCTAAAGAATTGGGAATACAGCGGATGGACTAACTTTGTTGATTTGTTAAATGATCCCAATTTTTATACATCTCTGAGAACCACGGTTCTCTTTGTAGCTGGATCAGTTGCCTTACAGTTTACCATAGGTATGCTTATGGCTGTATTGCTAAGTCAAAAAGTAAGGGCTGCAGGTGTGTTACGTGCAATCTTTATAATACCGTGGACTATCTCTGCGGTAATAGCAGCATTCTCATTCAAGTTCATTTTTGATTACAATTTCGGCATACTAAATTATATATTTCAGCAAATTGGCCTACAGCCTGTTGGTTGGCTTTCAGACCCTAACATCGTAATTTGGTCTTTGGTAATAGCTAATGTGTGGTATGGCACCCCATTCACCATGCTCTTTATTACTGCAGGATTATTATCAATAAATCCATCAATATATGAGGCAGCAGTGATAGATGGAGCAACGAAATTTAGATCTTTTTTGCGTATTACACTTCCCTTGCTCAAGCCCTTCATCGTGATCAATCTCATTTTGATTACAATGTGGTCAGTAAACTTCTTTGACTTACAATTGGTCATGACCGGAGGAGGGCCGTTGTTTGCTAGTACTACAGCATCGCTTTATATGTATAGACAAGCCTTTGAATTTGGACTTCTTTCTAAGGGAGCAGCTGCTGGATTAATTTTAATCATAATTAATATTTCAGTTGCTTTTGTCTACCTTAAACTTCTAAAAAGATGAATGGAACAATGCAAAAGGAACCATTTAGAAATAATCGAGTTTGGTTTTTTGCAGAACGAACGCTAGTATACGCATTAATTGCAATTTTATTGTTCGTAACTCTGGCTCCTCTTATTTGGGTATTTTCTACATCATTTAAGCGTAATGAGGAGTCTATAAGTTTTCCACCAAAATTTCTGCCAGAAAATATAACATTTGATAATTACAAATTTGTGTTAACTGATCCAGGCCTTGTTCGTAGTCTTATCAATAGTTTCATAGTAAGTATAGGCAGTACAACCTTGAGTGTTGTAGTAAGTGCCTTGGGAGGCTACGCATTCGCAAGATTTGAGTTCAAGGCAAAGAATTTGATTATGAGCGTGATATTGGGACTTTTCATGATACCGGTTGTTATAAACATAATTCCACTGTATACTATGCTGTCGGCAGCAGGTATGCTCAACTCGTCCTTGGCTTTGATTCTAACCTTTCAGATTCTGATAATACCATTAAACATACTTTTATTGAAAAATTACTTTGAAACTATACCAAAAGATCTTGAAGAATCTGCATTGATTGATGGCTGTTCTCGATTCGGGGTATTGAGACGAATTACCATACCACTATCCATGCCAGGTTTTGCAATCGCAGCCGTTTTAGCCTTCAGATTTTCCTGGAACGAATTCATACTTCCTATCGTATTGGCGAACAGACCTGACTCGATGGTCTTTCAGGTAGCACTATATCAATTCATTTCATTATATCGAATAGAATGGGGATATCTAACTGCAGGAATAACTCTTGCCATTATTCCAGTATTAGTTTTAATGCTTGTATTCCAGAAACAAATGATTAGAGGTTTAACTCTAGGTGCAATTAGGGAATGATCGTCGTATGGGAAAGACGTGTTAGCCAATACAAATCTTGTACAGCTAAGAATCTGCAAACCTTTTCTGCTTGACAATGTACTATTTGATAATATAATGTGCTTGCTAAAATCCTGCCCTTATAGGGTCCAGAGGCTTTATTATTTCTCTAAGTAATACTGTAGCATATGAGCCAGCCGATAGTTTAAATGATAGGACTAAAGAGTTAAGATAACGAAAATCTCGACAAAGAAGAGGTGCCTGTCTAAATCCACCTTGAGCACTTAGTTCTTCCATCTCGTTGATATGAAAGTCTCTTGGGGAAACGCATTCGTCTTTTAGAATATTAGTTGTAATCATTTCAAACCTTCCTTTGCCAGGTTGGAATGTATAACCGGCTAGTCTAACAGCTGGAACAGTTTTTGATGCTGCATCAGTAGTTGGATTAAATTTTCTTATCTTGCCAAAAGAGTCATTGTCCTCTATCTCAAAACATAGATCTCCTCTTTTAGGAACAGATAGATCCTCACCATTCGCAATTGCATTACTTAAACAATTATTGAAAAGGTATGCTTGGTATGCCTGTATAAATAGTCTACGGATCGATATAGGAATAGATCTAAGTGCAGTTACTGATTCTTTTCCCTTTACTAATGCCGATAACACCATAAATTCAATATCCATCCATTTTGGCAACTGTTTGTAAATATGAGGGTAGTTTATCGGATCTCGTAGCTTATTTCTAATCTCTTTGCTGACTGCCGAGTCGTACTTCGTAGTGTATGACAACAATAGTTCTATAGATTTTCCGAAATTTCGTTTGACAATTTCTTTTCCAACTAGGTGAGTCACTAATCTTTCTCTTCCAAATCTTTGCAATCCATAAAAATTGGCAATATTTTTTATTTCCGGGATGAATGACGAAATATCTGAAAATCTTGGTTCTTGAACTGTAATAACAAATTTGTTTCCACATAGCAGAGACTTTCTTAAAGGCACCTTACTGAAACCTAATAGAGTTATCGTAGTATTTTGCGTCTTTGCTACTTTGGGTAACTTCTTTGTTTGCTCAGAACTTACATATTGTACCGAATATGCTTTGGCATCCTTAATTCCCATGATCTTTAATCTTAGTCCTAATTGCCTCTCAATTTCAATTAGGGCATGGTTTGAATCTATGTTGTTTTTCTCAAGAATATAGATTGGATATCTACTGACACCATCTTGAATAGATGACAATCCATCGAGAAATCGTTTATCTACTAATTCCGATACTTTGAAATCTTTGTTACTATTTTTTATTGAACCGCCAATACCACTAAATTTCGTACAGTAAAATTGGATTCCGGCTAATTTATCAATCTCTGGAGAATCTAACACTAAATAATTTATTAGTTAAACCACATAAATAAGTACTTTAACGATATCGTAAAGTACTGGTTATACAACTAACCGTCGAATTGGACAGATATTTGAATTTGCTTTCGAGACAAGCTGATTTGTAGTTTGTGGTAGCAACCTCTACTCGAGTATTTCGTCTTTAGTCGCTTTTTTACTACCCTTTTTTACATCTTCCATGTCATCCGCGCCCCTTTCATTTACAGTAAATCTCGCATCTGAATAGGGGTGATAGGGTGAATCTATCATCTTTGCTATTCTGTTCTCGCCTGATTTTCGAAGATATATTCTATAGGTTGAAGCATGTCCTAAAACATTTCCGCCGGCTGCCTTTGTAGGATCTCCAAAAAAGGTATCGGGTGATGATTGGACCTGGTTAGTTATGACTATGGCAACATTATATATCTCTGAAAGTCTTATTAGTTTATGCAAAATCGAATTAAGCCGTTGTTGTCTATCCGCTAACGTTCCTCTGCCAGAAAATTCTGCTCTATGAAGAGAAATTATACTATCTATTATAATTAATTTAGCCTTAAAGTCATTGATATATTTACCCAAATCTTTTATTATTAATTCCAAGTGTGAACTGTTGTATACTTTGCATACTGCCACACTTTTTAGTACATGTGTTGGATCAAAACCTCTTGCTCTAGCTATCTGATTTAATCTTTCTGGTCTAAATGTTCCCTCAGTATCTATATAGATTACATTACTATCTAGCCCAGCTGCTTCTATAGGTTGCCTAGCTACTGCACACAGGGTGTGACATATTTGCGATTTACCTGAACCAAACTCTCCATAGAATTCTGTGACTGCTTGTGTCTCAATTCCTCCTAATAACAACTCATCTAGAACTTTGGATCCTGTGGAACAACGTAACATAGCTCTTCGTTTCTCAAGCGCTGCATCAGCAGTTATGAATTCCTTCTCTAAGACATTAGAATCTCTCAATAACTTTTGTGCAGCCATTATGAAAGCTGCCGCGCTATCTTTCGAAGCATTAATTTCTACGGCTAACTCATCTGCACTTGTCACTGCTAAATCCATCACTGAGATAATGCCTGCTTCTTTCAACTTTTTTGCTGTCGTAGGGCCAATTCCTTCAATGTCTTGAATTTCCAGATCAAGTGCTGGAGATTCTGAACTTGGATCCATTCTTATAACATCTTCATTATCATTATTACTATTATCAAGTTCGTTTTCGGTATGTGATTTCTTATCTATCATTATTATCTATTTTATTATCTGCTTACTAGTATTAATAATATGAGCGCTAACTGGGGGAGGGAGAGAGTATTGTGCAGCGCAATCTATGGTGAATTAGAGACCAGACGACTATCATGTACTAGACTTTTCAGCTAATCTCTAGTGGATCACTTCGGCTTTGACGTAAATACAAATGCTGACTTTTATCACTTCAGGAATATATACGAAAAGCTTATGCGTATTAAGGATGTTAACAATATCTAGTGATAAGGATTACCAACCTGTCTGCTGCATGTGTTAATTATTTGGGGTTTTAAACTATTGTATCTTATTAATTCAAACTTATTATTCTGAATCTTTCTAATTCCGTACGTGTTTAACTTTACATAACCGTGTCTTTCAATCCAATACTTATACAATATGCATGGCCTATTTAGTAATAAAAGCTATATTGATTGTATCTAATGATTGATAGATTCAGGAAATGATGAAGAATATTTTATTATCGTTGTAATAAGTAAGATTCTTTAAGCTAAATCAGGATCTATACTCATCACCACAATCTCCAATTTTCTCAAACAAATTATCTGACTTTATACATACGTTTTCTATATCATTAATGTCTGACTTATCCAAAGTAAGGTTGAATACTTGCAGGTTATTGCTAATGTGATCAGCTATCCCAAGCCTAACGCCAATAATGACTCCTCCCACTCCGGGTTTATCAAGAATATAACGGGTTGCTACATTCGCAATGCTTACGCCGTGCTTTTGCGCAATCCTTTTCAGATTTACTAATAGTTCTTGGAACAAATTCCATCCGCCCCAAGCATCTATCATACGTTTGTATTTTCGTAAGCTTAGGGTGTTTAATTCTGCACCAGATGGCTCTACCTTCCCCAAATATCGCTCTGATATCAGCCCTCCGCAAATACTTCCGTAAGCAAGAAGACTGATTTTATACCTTTTACAAAATGGTATCATTTTTACTTCTGGTCTTCTATCAATAATCGAATATTGAACCTGATTTGAAACAATTTTTAGATTCGAATCTGTTATGGTTTGTATCGTCTCTGTGTCAAAATTTGTAAGACCGACATCCTTGATTAATCGTTCATCTCTGAGGTCGAAGAGGTATCTGAGAGCATCAATGTAATATGGATTGCTATAATCCCACCAATGGAATTGAAGCAAGTCCAACGAGCCAACGTTCATCTTGCGAAGGGAACTTTCTACATTTTCTTTGACGAAAGAACGTGTTATCCGCCCAGGTTGTGGGACCCATTTTGTTAATGCTTGGATTGTGTCCATCTCTTCCTTCCCCTTTAATGTAGACAACCTTCGTCGGAATACCCCGATGAAATCTTCTGCTGGGCCATAAATATCAGCTAGATCCCAACTCCTTAAACCTACCTCATGATATCTCATCATATCTGCGATCGCCAGTTCAGGATTTATAAATCCGTGTCCACCTGCGACTTGCCACATGCCATTAAGTATTTTGCAAATTATTAAATCAGGAGTGAGTTGATGGTATTTTTTACTAGATTTGTCCAAGTTAGATTCGGTTCCTGTCTATATGATCAAACACAAAAATTCTGACCTTGCCATTACATTCATAATATTTCTAAAACCCAGATAAGAATACTACTATATGATATTTACTATCCAGTCAGACTCTCTATTTTTAGGCCTTAGAGTACGAACTATTTCCGATCCTTTGATAGGAATTCGGCAAATCTGGCGAATTCAGGGGCCCAAATTCCAAAATCATAACTTGCTCGCTAATAAATGTTGTACTATATCGTAAGGTACTCTAAAGTTTATAGATTTCTTGACTCCATCAGTTTTGACGTCTATAATATGAATAGAGTAGACAATCCGAACTATTATGTTTGTGTATTATACGAGATTATACGGTATGATCTAATATTAGTTCGAATAGCTAGATATGCACATAAGGCAAAGTTGCCTAAATCTATCTATACCCTGTTAAATTGCTAGGCAATACATAACACAAGGATATAATTTCAAGATATCTTATAAGAGATAATAAGATATTTCAGATATAGAACAAATATAAGATTTAGCAAGTCATAAAATACCGCCGAATGTAGATAAACCTTACAACACAATATCTATCATATAAATGAAAAGCAAAGCACTTGAGCTGATTGCTATTATATCTATAATTACAGTAGGGTTGTTAGTTGTACCTCTTGGAATTGGCATGGATGGAAATGCACAGGCGAAAGAATACAAGAAGACTCTGACGATTGCACAGGTCAACAACTGTGGAAATTACATATTACCAACAAACATAACCTGTTCAAATTCAGACTCTGAAGTACAAGGAAATCAGAACAGCCTAAATAGCATAGCCTTTTCATTGCTTCCGTTCCCATAGATGAAATTTCGATTAAATTATATGATGTATACTATTCAATAAAGCTAAATGGCGATATGTGGTTGCCGTTGTATGAAATGCAAGAATCAAAAACTCGATAGTTTTAGGTTTATCGCTGATGATGGCTTTGATGATATGCATCATACTTGCTTGTCATGTAATGCGCACTTCAGTCACGTTGATGGCGAGATATTTATAACATGCGAGCGATGTAATTATCCAACTGGATAAGGCCATAACGATAGTTCCACGTAATCACTGCAAACACACTGAAAATGTCAGGAGAGGCAATCGTAGGGATTCATATTCACCTGCTTTGCTATCTTATCTTGTTTTGCACTTGAATGTCAAACCGTATCGTGCCCCTTTTCGTTCGGAATCAAAACACTCACTATTTACTATATCTTGTCTTATCTGTACTTTTGAGATGACTTTTATTCTCAAATATGTATTATAACACGATATTAAATCACTGACGAGTAGTAATTGTAAATCTCTTCCTAATTGCGAAATATTTTATTTGCTGTGCTAGACCACATCCATTCTATAATATTGATCCTAATCTTAGTCTCAAACAAATGCGCATTGGGTTTAGGTAAATGTTGAGAGTTTATTTTTTATCTGTATCCAAATTGATTAGGTAGTCCAAAATACCGAAATACCTTAATCGTTGATCACTTGAAGATCCAATATGTTAGGTAGGACTATCAGTCTGATATTATCTAGTAGATACTAGTTTGTTATTCCTTATAAAAATGAGAAAATAATGAACCTGCATTTTATGCAAGAACGACTGCAATAATGATCAGATCTAATCGGGTTTCTAATTCGAATTAATCAAATCATTGATCACACTAGTTTAACTGGTAAAAAACATAACAAATGTAATGGATCTTCCATTTGGATATTCATTATCTGATCTCTCCATTTTAGAGTATTTTCTGTAAGAACGTTTACGTAGGCCCATCAGCATTAATTTTTTTCATGGCCTGAAGCCTGTTACCTTTTAGACCACATTCTAGTTGACTAGCTGTAATATTATCTTGAGGCAATATTTCCATTTTTGTTCTGGTTGGAGCTGTCGCTTTGTAAATGCGATGTTTTATTCGCACATGTTGACTTTATTATAAATGAACGATGACGGGTTGATGAAGGTTCGATTGATATATACAATCATTAATACATGATGTATGTTATATACATATGAGCCAGCAAGAGCGAACAAGCACAGAAACAGCACTGGTAGTAAACCCAAATTCTTGTGGTGGATTAACTGGCAAGAATTGGAAGGAACTTTACAGCAAGATTAAGGATATCTTTGGCGAGAATCCTTACGCTGTATTCAGTAAAAAACCAGGACAGGGAACTTTTCTCACAAGGGATTTATTAAGAAAGGGATTTAAGGAAATAGTTGCACTAGGTGGAGATGGAACCATAAATGAGGTGGTAAATGGCTTCTTTGAAGAAATAGTAGTTGAAAGTCAAATCTCTACTCATAAGCTAGATACTCACATGCTTGGTAAGCAAAACCATTGGGAAAGTACACGCGTATCACATATCTTGAAACCTATAGACTCTGATGCGATCATGGGTGTGGTTCCTGCGGGATCAAGAAATGTACTCGCCAAATCCTTGGATTTGCCTGATGGGATTGTTGAATGTTGTCAGAGATTCGTGAATGGTAAACCACAAAAGATAGATGTCATTTCTGCTTTGACAACACGAATATCTACAGGTAAGCCAGGAACAGATGCAAAGGACCATTCTGAGGGAGTAATAACCCGTCTTTTTCTTAACGCCGCTGAAATAGGTGTCGGTGCGGAAATCATAGACAGATCAAAAAAAATTAGGGATAAGGTTAAGAGCCGCATTGTATCTACAATTTCAAGCGTCATTGCTACGCTACCTACCTATGGGAGTAATCTATGCGAAGTCTCCATAGATGATGGAAGACAAAGTTTAATGTTGAAGATGACGATGGGTGTAATAGCTAACGGTAGCTATCTAGGTGGAGGCTTTAAAGCGGCCCCGAATGCAAGCGTCTCAGATGGTTTATTAGATGTAACTATTCTTAAAAACTCTGGTAGTTTCAAAATGTTGGATGGATTTGCAGATATGAGGGGTGATTCAGAACAGACGTTTGAGAATAATGACATCTATTGCACGCAGAGCAAGAAGGTCTCAATTAGATCTAAAGAGAGAGATATCACAGTTACTGTTGATGGAGAACCAATTGGTATTCTTCCTGGAACCTTTCAAGTATATCCAAATGTTTTAACTCTGAAATTCTAAAATGAATCCATTTCTTTGGATGGGAAACACAAAATGATAACTATGTTATTAGCAACTATTTCATGACATCGGATCACTTCGATATCGCCAACGAACGATAGGTTAAGAATGGTGTTTGTCAGGCGGACTATCCGAATATAGCATTAGAGTCACACCCATTTTTAACACAAATAATAATAGTCACAACTCATAAATTCTAGCCTCATAGAATATTAAAACATTTAAAAGGTGTAAGAAATGTATTTAATGCGGCTGCTTTATGCATAATTGTGGCCACCGACAATGATACGTGGTAATAAACTCGTAGTTATTATACTCATGGGAGTGCTTTTATCATCAGCAGTTGCTGGTGCTATTTCATTTTACAATAGATCACCTAATATAACTAATGATAATAACAACATACCATTAATAAATGCACGACTTAATAGCGTAGTCAATTTTTGTTTAAAATCATTGCCAAAAGGCTATGCTGCTTGTGATAGTCAATTAAGTCCTGCAGTTAGTAAGATATGTGCGGAACATGCTGGCCAACCCATAGATGCATGCCGTGATGGAAAAGTGGACCAATATTATAGGATCAGAAGTACTGAAATCGCAAAGAATTCTACAATCCTAACCGGCGGAAGCAAAAACAAAACCAATACTACTACTTCATAATTACATTTAAAAATTTGAAAATTAATTATCCGTTTCTATTTATGGCTTTTTTTACAGTAGTTTGTTAATAGATGATCAACTATCTCAACTACTTTTAGGCTAGAAAAAATCAATTTTTTATACCCACATAGCTAGCACATTTAGATACATGATAAGTTTCTGAGGATATCAATGGAATCGATTTGATATCGTATCTCTGGTATTGATTAGCGAGCTATTATCATAGAATGAGGATAAGTCATAAATACATTTAAAGTAAACAATATTATAATTAATTATTCAGTAACTTAAGTGTAAAAATACATTGTCAGGAATAAATGGTAAGCAATTGTTTTCCAAAATTCTCGTTGGAATAGATGGATCAGCAATTGCATTAAGAGCTGCAGATTCGGCAATTTCAATTGCAAAGCAACTGAACATCTCTAATATTATTGCAGTTCATGTATTGCCACAAGATATTAGATATGATTATTTAACAGATAGAGTCGATCCCGACATCCCGAGCCCAGTTAAAGGTGCGATCGAATTAGCTAGTTTGGAAGCTCAGGAATGGTTTAATAAAATTAAAGAAAAACAGACAAGTGATGTTGATAAAAAAATTAATATGCAAACCGAAGTACTTGTCGGTACTAAATCTATAGCGAATGAAATCCTAACCTATGCAGCAAACAATGATGTTGATTTGATCGTGGTTGGTACTAAAGGTCAATCTGCATTCAAGAAAGCGTTACTTGGAAGTGTCGCCTCATCTGTATTGACTCATGCCACTTGTCCAGTCATGTTAGTTAAGTAACTAAAGTAAGCTAAATTACCAGTAGACTCTTTTAATAAATGAGATCACAATAACTAAAACATCGTGACGCTCACATCATCTGTCTACGCTAATAGGTAGATGATGATAATAATAATATCGTGGACATTGTATGTCCATTTAAGTATAAAATCACTATATTTTTGAGGATCTGTATAATATCTCATGATTGGGACTACATATTAGAATACAATTACTTGAGCCACAAATCTGTAAAATATTAAATGCTTATTTTAATCCTCATAAAACAAGCATATAGCATGAAAGCACCTAATCCATATTATTTTATCATATTATGCTGATTCAATCCATTCAACGTCAGTATTATAATTGACTTGAAAAATCACAATTATGTCAGTTCAAAAACCAGGAGTGTTTTACATCTTTTTTCGTACTGAATGGTGATTTAAATGATTACTGTGACAAAAAGGAGACAAATTCGGCGACAAGATTAATCGTATGCTAAATTTTGAAAATTAATAAAATTGTAGAATAAGGGGGTAAAGACACCACATGGTTTCATGGTGGATTAATTCAGTCAGTACTGCTCAGGGTTTGCATCAGATGGTGATATGTAAGCCCTTTTATCAACTTCCATTCATATCACACATTTTATAGTCCTAATCGGATGAATTCGTTAAGATTGGTTTATAGATCCTTCACATTAATTATGACAGTAGTTATCAGTTTATTGTTGGTCGGTTCGCAGATTTTAATTAGTTTTTCATACGCACAAGGTAGTACTATAGAGAACAAAGCGCCGAAAAACCTGTTGGCTAAATCTAAACTGCTTGGCATAAAAATAATATTCCCGGCCCAAGGCCAAAGAATTCCTGAAGCTAAAAATCTTACCTTAACTGGAATATCGATGTACAATAGTCATACTAATTGTCAAGTTTCGATAATCGTGAATAACATAAAACCGTATCAGCATGTCATTCCCACGGGCCAAAACGGTACAAATGAATATTCAACCTGGAAATTTCCTCTTACCGCTAAGTATACTACACTAAAACCCGGAGCGAGCAACAAGGCTACAGCAAAGCTAATTTGTAATGATACACCTACGAATTTGACAAAATATTATAGTGTAAACTTCACTAGCGCATTGGCTTTCCCCTTAACCTCGCATGCCCAACTACCTATCTTGAAAAGTGATTCTAATGTCTCTAGTAGTAACAAGAATCAGACACAGTTGTTATCTCTTAACCCCAAACAACAGTCTAATAAATTGATGAATGCTTCTACTGCATCAACTATTGACGAACATAATAAGACGGCCAAGGATCAACAAAAGCCTCATACTACAACCATGCCCAGGACAGACACTCATGGTAATAAACTATCGAAGCCTGAATCTACGATGACACCAAAAGATTCGATGTTGAGTGGTACTGATAGCCCTTTTGTCTTGACTTTACCTTCGTCTGGTGGCAACTACTCACTCTCACACACTTCGCCTGAATCACAGTCGGACAGCCATTCAAAAAATAATATTGCTGATTTTCATCATCATCATAAGAATTAATTAGTATGCCACGTGCTGTGTAACGTTCACTACATGCTCCATTCCTATGATTTTTAGATTTGAATTTTTCCACATTTGACTTTATCAGATAGTTGTTGTCAAAATACTGAAACCATATTATGAAGTCGATTGTACAATCTACATGCTATAAAGTTTATAGATTCCATTCCAGTTATTCAGACTCAAGTCGACAATGGCTACTGAAACGAATTTAATTCTTCTTTGCCTATTGCATTGATATATAGCTGCATCTATTGGATTATCTTAGGTCATGCCAAGAGAACTGAATCGACTTATCTAACTTAGCATGTCTTCTAACAAAACTATCAATTGGTGTTTATGCCTTTGCGCTATTTGACAAATTAAACTGATCCAAAGTGTTCTGTCTAATATAGCAGTCTGGAGCACGCTTTCTACCAGCATGACTGGGTAATTATACTGACTACACAATGATCTCTAGTTGACAAGGAGTTATTTTGAATTCTGGGTCATCTGATAAACTACTGCTGTCATTACAAATTTTGTCTCGAATTTTTGACCAAATAGGAGTTTATTTTTTACATCTTATTTCATGTAACTCGATTTATTATATATTCTTAATATGTTGAAACTACTTCGATTTCTATTCGGAGGAGAACCTCTCTTTGGCAATTCTTCCTATAAAGGCATGTTTAGGAATCTAGAGTCGAACAAAGTGGAAATCATCCCCAACGTAAAAGTGGAACATACGGAAAGAAACCACCGAGAGAAAGTCATGACTAAATATGAAGATCAGATAAGAAATTATAGTAAGGTAGATCTAAGAGTTGGAGATCGTGGGAATTTAGGATATACAAATATCAAAAAAATCGATGAAATAGTCGGAGGGAACAATATGTCCAAACCTACTAATAGGACTCAGTACCAAAAACAAATAAATTCATCTCGATTAGACTCTGCTTAAATGACAGTGAGCTTATCTCCAAAGGATCTTCAATCTGTGGCGCCATCGTACAAATTTCAGTAAATTTTCATAGCTATGCGAAAGCTATGATAGTAATATGGAATCAGGCTACTTGTGATATAACACAAAATTTTTAGCAAGCATAAATCAGATAATATTATCTATGCTATGCATCTTAGTACCATAATACTTTTCTAGCACTTCTTAACTAACTAAAGTTATGGTTGGAGATAAACTGACCCTACCATTTGAAGTGGCCTACTCTGAAAAGCCAGGCAAGAAATCAAAAAGTATGAAGAGACTCGGAGTCGTCTTGAAGCCAGAACATGTTGCAAATATTATCGCCTCGCTAAAAGAAATGGGTCTCGAAGCTACGATTTACGATGTAAAGGGTGCGACAAAGGATAAAGAGAGAATTGCATCTGGTAGAGGAAGTGGTACATTTGAGCTTGCTTACACTACGAGGAAGATTGTGGCTACGGTAGTAAATTCTGATAACGTCAATGATGTAATAGAGAGAATGAAAAAAGCAATCGCTGGCGAGAAGGCAGTTGTCATGATTTCCCCAGTAGATGATCTAGTGCTGCTCTAAGAGTTAGGAGGGTTGTCGCTCTTGTCATTTAGCTTCATCTAGTCATAATATCAATTAATCATCAAACCCATCTTTTATACTAGGTAAATGCAGTTATAAAAGAAGGCAACGTAACATCTCAGATTCAGATAATTTAATGTCTGAACAATTCATACTACAGGCAGCGTTATTTGATTCGTGAAAGTTATGCACACTATAGCGACTTATTATTGACGACGATTATCATTGACTATCGTGCTCAACTACATTCTAATCTCGCCATGTTCTATGCGCAATTTTTTTCTCGAACTGTGCGTAAGAGTACTATTGTTGTATTAATACGTAGCACCATGGCATAAAGTCGACGATCAAAGGCTTGTTTTGAGTGTATACCTGAGGAGTTTTTCGGAAACATGAGTTTTTGACAGCGCTAATGGTCCTCTTTAGTAGTATGTTATTTTGAAAAATAGCATAGCGATGTGCACAAGTACACGAGATTAATTCCCAAGTTAGGCATTTCATCAGAAACTATGTGTATTATTAAAGATTAAAACTGGGCTCAAACTCTTTACTGATTAATCATAAAAAGCTGATATTCAGCAAGCATTAGAGTAGATAAGAATAGTGATATTTTGTCAAATGCAGTTGAATCTGGCTACCCACAATTTCGATGTTGGTAGCTTAATATGCCCATATTGTTATATCTTGTTATCTCATCATCAATTGGTTGATGGATCGCTTTTTAGGCTCCATAGTAAGGTAAGAATTTTGAGGTTGGTTCTCTTATCTATTATAAAAATCAATAGTAAGCTGATTTGATACAAAATCATAATTGATTTAGACTAAGGTTAGTATATCAAATGAACGATATCTTACGCAATTCATGTCTGAAAATTCGATCCACGTTTTGAAAGGCTTCACAGCCTCATATCTGGAATTGGAAGCTAGTTGGCAATTTAGCGCCCCCATGGACTATAGCAATACAAAGTGTGGTCTTTGGCTCAAGCATCCGACTGTAGATATCACTAACGACGTAAGTTGTTGCTGTAGTAATTGGAGAGGCCAATAAGATGTGTACGACCAGAATTCTGATCCTTGACAATGCAAATAATACTAGTGGATGTGATACGTATCTAACACTAAAGACAGTACTTCAAAATAACGGATTCAAAGTTGATTCCTTTAGCGATCCGTCTGCGGCATTAAAGAAAGTAGCAGATGGGCTATATGATTTAGTATTGGTCGATTTATCAATGTCTTATGTGAATGATTTTGATCTGTATCAGAAGATAATGAAAATAAATAACAAGCTTAGGATATATCTCCTATGTTCGGGCATAATACATCATGAACTGATTAGGCACGAGTTATCTCCAGAATCAGAAAAGACATATTGTAGCATTCTGAGAAAACCATTTGAAAACGAAGACTTGATAGGATTGCTGAGTATTATACTGAATTAAGCTATTGCCGAACTCCTTCGTAACTAACAATCTACGTATTATGTCCGATTAAATCAGTTTCAATCTCGCATGGTCAACTAGTTTATAGATTGGTCAATATTATGATTTAATGCTGCTGTTCGACAGCAAACGCCTCAGATATTATGAAGCCTATCGAGGGCTCGAATGATGATCGCTGGCAAAAGATCAGTTTGTCCTTCTATAAGTCCTAGCAGCAGAGACATTAGACAGATAATTTTTGCCTATAGACAACATATACACGACCTGCCTATTATCAACTATACAAGCTTCAAAATCTTTATCCAAAACTGTAGTGTCTAGTCT
>Ga0207665_10000242_pt1 | contig 37438 bp, 38 predicted proteins | sample LARL112metaG_FD_184351 | JGI IMG/M metagenome (GOLD analysis project Ga0207665, IMG submission 184351) | Corn, switchgrass and miscanthus rhizosphere microbial communities from Kellogg Biological Station, Michigan, USA - LAR L11-2 metaG... | ecosystem: Host-associated > Plants > Roots >... | reverse complement strand
CGGTGGCAGCGGGCATCTTGAGCAGCTGCTACTCCGCAACCGCGACTCTGGCCAGACCGAAGGGACACCAGCCGCCGGCCTGTTCATCCTGATCGGCGCACAGCCGTTCACCAGCTGGCTCCCCGAAGCGATCAGGCGCGACCAATGGGGATTCATCCTCACCGGACCAGACACCGGTCAGGACTGGCCCCTGCAGCGGGCGCCGTTCCTGCTGGAGACCACCACCCCAGGCGTGTTCGCCGCCGGCGACGTCCGGCACGGCGCGATAAAACGCGTGGCCTCCGCCGTCGGCGACGGCTCAACCGCCATCCGCCTCATCCACGATTACCTGGCCCTCGTACCCTCAATTCGCGAAGGCTCATAAGCCGCGGTCCTGGTGGCGTGGCCGCGGTGGCACAAGGTCGTCAGGCCGATCGCCCTGACCCGCCTCTGTACTGCCGGCGTTCCCTCCGCTCGGTAACGGTCCCGGGCGCCCGTCCGGGAAAGGCGTCGAGTCCGGGAAGGGACAGCAGGCGAACGGCCAGGGCGGCCGGGCTCAGAAGACCGCAACCTCGGCGCCGATGGGCAGGGTGTCGTGGTAGTAATGGGCGCTGCCGATGGTCAGGTGGACGCAGCCATGCGAGGGCGAGGTGAGGCTGCCGCCGTGGAAGGCGATCCCTCCGGGGGCGAAGAAGACGGCGTACGGCATCGGCTCGTCGAACTCGGTGCTGATGTAGTTCGCGCCGGCCTTCCACTGGACGTGGAAGATTCCGCGCGGGGTCGCGTGCCGCGAGCCGGGCGGTCCTGGCTCCATGGGTACCGGGCCGTAGGTGACACGGCGGCCGGACTGCAGCCAGGTGAGGTGGTCGCTGAGGTCCACGCAGGCTGATGCCGCCGCCGGGCAGGAACCGCGGGCCTGGGTACTGAGCGCCGGGCTCCGGGTGCCCGCGGTGCCGGACGCCGTGCCCGTGCCTCCGTTCGTGCCCGGGCTCGGCGACGGTGCCTTAGTTGCGGCCGCCCGCCCGGTTGCCCGCGCGGTGTGCGGTGGCCGCGCCGACCGCGACGCCGTGTGACCCGGGGGATGGCTCCCGTGCCAGCCGGCCGCCGTAGTGCCCGCGACGAGCACGAAGGCCAAGGCGGCGGTCAGCCGGTAACCGCCTGTCGCCATGGCAGAAGACTTACACCGAAGGACCCGCGACCGGCGGCCGCCACGCCGGCGGCCTGGGCAGGAATCGGCTGCCTGCGACCACGGCGGTAGCCAGCCTGAGAGCGCGATCCGGATTTCCTTGACATGTCAGTCAGCTGTCGGTCCCGGACCTGACGTGCCCGGCGAGGGCTTAAGTCGACGTCACGCTCCCACCGCCCGCACCGCGATCGCAGTCAGAAGAAGCGCACATCCGGATGGCCGTCGTGCCAGAAGAGGAGCACGACCTTTCCGATGATGCTGCTGCCCTTGATCGGGCCCCAGGACCGGCTGTCGCAGGAGATCTGCCGGTTGTCGCCCATGACGTAAAACTCTCCCGGCGGGACGCGGAAGGGGGCTGCTCTGGAGGCACCGGGTATCGGCGATCCGAGCGGGTCACGGGCAGGGAGGTAAGACTCGGGGAGCCGCCGCCCGTCGACGTAGATGCTGTTGCCAGCCGAGTGGATGGTCTGGCCCGGAAGCGCGATCACGCGCTTGACGAGGTCAGAGTCCGGTGGCCCGGGGCAGTGGTCGAGCGGCGGGTGGGTGAACACCACGATGTCACCCTGGTGTACGTCATGCCAGGTGAAGAAGGCCTTCCAGACGAGGATCCGGTCCCCGATGCCGAGCGTCGGCTCCATGGACGAGCTGGGGATCGAGAAGGTCTGGAACGCGACCGCGCGCAGGCCGAATGCCAGCAGCAATGCCGCTGCGAGAGGCAGGACCCACCCCGCGACGGTGCGAAGACGGCGCCGGCCCGCAGACGGGCCGGCCAGGCGCTGAGACTCGCCCGCCGCGGTCTCCGGGTCGCCGCCGGGGTCAGCAGTGCTGGCCATGGCTGGTCGCCGGGCTGCTTGGCGCCGGTTTCCTCACGGCAACGCGGATTGCGATGGAACCGGTGGACTGGGCGGTGCCGCCAGCGACGTAGTACCGGCCTGCGGGGACGGGCCAGCGGGCCGGCTTTCCGCTGCCCGTCTCCCAGGCGATCTTCACATGAAGGCGCCCCAAGGCCGGAAGGGCCTGCCTCACGCTCTCGCCGAGCAGGGCGCTGCATTGCAGCACTTCCCCCGGCCGGAAGATGCTGGCGGCGGCCGCATACCGCTCGCCGGGCTTCGCGGCCCGGCCGACGACGATGCGCGCGCTCCCCGTGAAGCGCGCGGGCACCACGATCCCGTCGACGCAGCCGCGAGCGCCGCCAGCACACGGCCCTGTCATCTCGCTGACGATGCCGGCGTCGCTCCTGGAAGGTCTGGTGATGCCGGGATCAATGATCGATCCGACGAGACTCGGCGAGACCGGCTCCTGCGTGACGGTGATGTGCAGATGGCGGGACCGCAATAGCGACTCCAATTGTCCTGCCGCGTCGCCCGGTTTAGTGATGCGCGCGCGGATCACGCTCGCCGCGCTCGCGGTGGCTGACGATGACAACAGCGCCAGCGGGACGCCCAGGGCACCCGTCGCCACCAGCAGCGTGCCCGCTGCCACCCCCAGACGCCGACGAGGGCCCGGCGCCAGCCGCGCCCGCGCGGCCCCCATGAAATAGCTGCACGCGATCGATCGGACCGGCACCCCGTCGCGCATCAGCAGCGCGGCAAGCTCGACGGCTTCGTCGCCGTGGCGGCTCCGCCATCGTGGCGGATAGCAACGCAGGGCCGCCTTCACCAGGCGCGCGGGCCGTGATCCCGGCATCAGATGCCCGCCAGTCCAAGCCGCAGCCGGCCGGCCGCGCTGACCCGCTCGATCGAGTCGAGATGCGCGCGGAGCGCCATAGCCCCGGCCGCCGTAATGCGGTAGGGATGCCGCCGCTCCTGAGCCGGCAGCGCCTCGATCAGGCCAAGGCGCTCAAGCCGGTCCAGGGCGCCATAGAGCGTTCCGGGTCCTAGCTGCACCCCGGCGAAGCCCTTGATGTCGTGGATCAGGGCGTAACCGTGCTTCGACCCGCCGGCCAGGCTAGTCAGTATCAGGACCGACGCATCGCCGGCGCGACGCAAAACATCCGGATCAGCGGCGTCACCCCGGTCTCGCTCGCGAGTCGTCATCCCCACCTCCTAGTCCGCCGACCAATATATCAGTCAGCGTACTAGAGCGGTAGCGCTCGGCGTCATCAGCCAGGCGGACGCAGCGCGGTGACGGCCGACCGGGCCGGGGTAAGCCGGTGTCGGGTGGCCGGTCATCGGCGGCGCGGGCCGCTGTCGGTACCAGCGTCTACCGTTGGCGGCGTGGACACCCGAGAGGCAGCCCAGCGGTGGGCAGAGGTATGGGAGCGCGGCTGGCGCGAGCACGACGCGGCCGCCATTGCCGCGCTGTATGCGGACGGCGCGTTCTGGCAGCAGCATCCGTTCCATGAGCCGGAGCAGGGTTACCTGACCCGCGTGTTCGGGGAAGAGGAGTCGGCCGAGTGCCGGTTTGGCCGGCCGATCGTCGACGGCGATCAAGCGGCTGTGCCCTGGACCGCGCAGACCACGCTAACCGACGGCGGCGGCGAAGATCTGGCGGGAGTGTCGCTGCTGCGGTTTGACCCGAGCGGACTGGTCGTGGAGGAGCGCGACTACTGGAACCAGCGCTGAGGCACCCCGGCGGCCCCCGGGAGGGGAGAGCAGACGACCTGCCCCGCACCGCCCTTGCGTGGTGACAGCGCCGCGAGCGCGATATATCTTGTCTGCGTGAGCACCTCGTTGTCTCCCGAGGAGATCCGCGCCGCCGCGGAAACGCACCATGAGCTCGGTCCCGGCTACCAGGACGCGGTGGTCGAGTCATTCCTGGACAAGGTCGGCCGGGAGATCGACGCCCGGGCGGACGCCCGGCTGGCGCAGCAGCAAGGCGCGCTGGCACGGTACCGGCGCGGGCAGTCCGGATCGCCGATGGCGCTCGCGATAGTCTCGATGGCTCTAGGCATCCCGATCAGCGCGATCGCCGTGGCGGCCGGCACGCACCCGGCTGGGTTCATGGGCCTGCTAGTGGTCTGGATCGCGATAGCGGTCATCAACATCGCCTACAACATCAGCTACACGGCGCGGCTCCGTCAGCCGCCGGGCCGCTTCTGAGGTGACGGGCTGCGCTTGGGCGGGTGGGATCACCCGCCCGCGGGGCCGCAGCCGCTTCCGAGCCTGGGCGCAATAAGGCGATGGCCTGGACGATAGCGGCACGCGCGTCGCTAGCCGGGGCTATCAGCGGGGGCCGGTCCCCTCCGCCGCTGCCCTGATGACGGCGTGAACGCTGCCCTCGGGGAAGAACACGGTAAGACTCCTCGCCGCGGCCAGAGCCCGGTCGCGGGCCTCGGCGCCGAGCTGGCGAGTTGCCCGCACGGCGTACTTAGCCGCCCGGCGCCGGACCCCATCGCGGTATTGCTCGACGTCCATGCTGATCCGCACGCCATGAGCATCGGCCAGCTCCAGGGCCTCGGCAGTGATCATCTTGCCCTTGGCCGAGTTGCACTCCTGGTGCAGGAGCTGGAGATTCCAGCGGCGGTGAGGGCCGCCGTAAACCCTCGGGATGATGTGATCAATCGCGGTGCCGCGCGGAGAGCCCGGCAGGTCATCCCCGCACCATGGGCAGCACCAGCGTTGCAACTCGACCAGTTCCGTCATGAAAGCCAGGCTGTGCGATGCCCATGGCACTACCTCGTCGTCATACTGGCCCTCACCGGCGCGGGATAGACCCGGCCAGCGGCAGACCGTCTCCCCGGCAGGCACCGGCAACCCGCACACACCGCACCAGCCAGGCTCCACAGGCACGACTGCACGCTAACCGGCCGGTCGGACATTCACAGCTGCGAGGTAAATCTCAATCCGGGCGTGCTTCGCGTTGACCTAGCGGTGTACGTGGGACAGCGGGCCGGCGTTGACGGGGAACTCGGAGGTGTTCAGGGCCTGGACGCCGGCGTGCTGCTCGCCGTTGAACGGGGTCACGATCGGCGAGGTGGCCCCGGGCTCGCAGCCGAGGTTGAACGGGGTGCTGGGATTGCTGAACCACAGCCCGAGGTGGTACTGGTGCGTCGGGGCGAACGTTGTGGTACCACCCGGCGACACAGAGAAGGTCTCGACGTCGAAGATGCCGCGCACCGTGGCGCTGCCGCTGCCGGACGCGCCAGCGCTGACGTCGGACTGATACCAGGAGACGCCGAACGGCGCGAGTGGCTGCTGGATCACGAACAGGTCGAAGCCGGTATTGGCGGGCATGCCGTGGATCAAGACCTTCATGGTGTCGTTGAGGGAACCGGGGGTGATGGTGACCCGGCCGCCGGCTTGGGGCAGGCAGGCCGCGATGTTGGGCGAGGGCACGAGCTTGAATGAGAACGAGGCGGCTGAGGTGGACGCCGTGGCCAGGCCGGCCGAAGCGGTCAGGGCCGCGGCGGCCGCGGCGGCCGCCAGCCCGGCGGCGATGCGGACCGGAACGCGCCGGCGCAGAACCTTGATCCTCCGCATGATGGTCTCCCGTCTTGACGGCAGCGCCGTACCTGGCGGCGCGATCGTCATCACCGTAGGTGGCCCTCTTGCAGTTGGATTGCAGCCAGGTTGCAGCGGCGTCGCAATGGCCGCGGTTGGTTCCGGAGTGCGACCAGGCAGCGCCACGCGGGCAGGAATCCCGGGCGCTGGCCCAGTGTTGACCTGGTATCGAGGGGGTCATGAGGTGCTAAAGCTCAAGAACCGAAACGCCGACCGCTCGGCGCCGGCGCCGCCGTTCGAGGGTCACGGTCCGGAGGGGGCCGAGCGCGCGACCTTCGCCGCCGGGTGCTTCTGGGGCGTCGAGGCGGCCTTCCGCCAGGTCAACGGGGTGCTGCAGACCGCTGTCGGCTATACCGGCGGACATGTGCCGGACCCCAGCTACGAGCGCGTCGGCAGGGGCCGTACGGGGCACGCCGAAGCGGTCGAGGTGTGGTTCGACCCGGCCCAGGTCAGCTACGCCGAGCTGCTCCAGACGTTCTGGCGGATCCACAATCCGACCACCCGCAACCGCCAGCGCTTCGACATAGGCAGCCAGTACCGCTCGGCGATCTTCTACCACGACGCGGGCCAGCAGGAAGCCGCGATCGCATCACGCGACGCCGAGCAGCAATCGGTGCGGCGGCAGATCGTCACGCAGATCGCCCCGGCCTCTGCCTTTTACCCGGCCGAGGAGTACCACCAGCGCTACCTCGAAAAGCACGGCCGGACCGCCCGCGCGGCCACGATCCGGTAAACCGGGCTCGCGGGCGGGCATCATATCCCGCAGCCGGTAGTCGCGAACGGGGCGGGCAGGCATGAAGGTGGTCGACCAGCCGGGTGTCCGGCGGGCAGCCGAGTGGGGTAAGCAGAAATACGCCGGGTCGCTGGCCGAAGATCTGTGGCGGCGACTGGACGCGATGGACTTCATCAACCGGGGGATGCTGTTCGCCGCCACGCTGCTGTTGTGTTTCTTCCCGTTCCTCATCATCGTGAGCGCGCTGGCCGGCCGGTCGGCGGTGAAAACGCTGGCCCGGCGCATGGGCCTCAACGGCCAGGCCGCGGCGGAGGTCGGTCACCTGTTTGCCTCCCCGTCGGCCACGGCCAGCGCTGTCGTTGGGACCACGTCGATGGTGTTCTTCGTGCTGGGCGGGATCGCCGCGGCCACCGCACTTCAAGACATTTACGAGCGGGCCTTCGATCTGCCGCACCGGGGGATGAAACACATCCTGTACCTGCTGGCCTGGCTGGCCGTGCTCATCGGCACCTCGCTGCTGACCGGCTGGGCAGCACCCGTGCTTCGCCGAGCCGGCGGACCGGCACTGGTCGGCGGCGCTGGCCTGGTCTGCGCCACGGGCTTCTGGTGGCTCACGATGCGGATCCTGCTGGCGGGCAGGATCTCCTGGCGGAAGCTGTTCCCGGCTGCCTGCGCCACCGGTGTGCTGTACGTGGGCATGGAGTTGTTCTTCTGGCTGTTCTTCTCCGGCCTGGTGCTTTCCGACGCCAGGAAATTCGGGCCGATCGGGATCATCTTCGCGCTCTTGTCCTACCTGATCGCCATCGGCGTCGTAGTCATCCTGGGCGCGGCCGTAGGCCTGGTCTGGGAAGAACGGGCGGGACGCGGCACCGCCCGCTAGGGGGGTGATGGCCCAAGATGGCCGGCAGCATCCGCCAGGGCGCGGCCATCCTCGCCGTCATGGCGATCATCGTCGGCGCCGGACCGGCCACCGGATCAGACGGCGGGCCGCCGAGTGTCACAGTTTCGGGTGGTGCCTTGTCTTAAAGGGAAAGGCATCACGCGGAAGGAAAGATCATGCGAGTCTTCGTCACGGGAGCGACCGGGGCGCTGGGCAGGCATTTGGTTCCGGGGCTGGTCGCCGCGGGTCACGAGGTCACCGCCACCACGAGGACGCCCGGCAAAGCCGGGCAATTGCGCGAGGCGGGCGCGGAGCCGGTGGTGGTGGACGGGCTGGATCGCCGGGCGGTGATCTCGGCGGTGCGGGCCGCGTCGCCGGAGGTGGTCGTGCACGAGATGACCGCGCTGGCCGACATGCGGAGCTTCCGCCATCCCGACCGGCTGTTCGCCGTCACGAACCAGCTGCGGACCCAGGGCACCGACAACCTGCTGGCGGCCGCGGCGGAGGCGGGCACCCGCCGGGTGATCGCGCAGAGCTACGCGGGTGCCGGGCCGGACAAGCGGTCCGGCGGCCGGCTGAAGACGGAGGAAGATCCGGTTGACTGGCGGCCGATCCGGTCGGCCGTGCAAGGACCGGCGGCGATCAGGCATGTGGAGGAGGCCGTGCCGGCCGGGGCCGCGGAGGGGCTCGTGCTGCGCTATGGCACGTTCTACGGGCCGGGCGCCTCGGATCTGCTGCTGGAGGCGGTGCGGAAGCGCCAGGTGCCGGTGATCGGAGGCGGGACCGGGGTCTGGTCGTTCATCGAGATCACCGATGCCGCGGCCGCGACGCTCGCCGCGGTCGACGGCGGTGCACCCGGGGTCTACAACGTGGTGGACAGCGACCCGGCGCCGGTCGCGGAGTGGCTGCCGTACCTGGCCAAGGTCGCGGGCGCGAAGCCGCCGTTGCGGTTGCCCGCCTGGTTCGGACGGCTGCTCGCCGGGCCGTTCGTCGTGGCTCAGATGACCACCTCCCGCGGGTCCTCGAACGAGAAGGCCAGGAAGGAACTCGGCTGGGAGCCGCGGTACGCAAGCTGGCGGGAGGGGTTTCGTGCCTGGGCCGGCGGATGAGGCGGAGGAGGCCGCCGCGGCGGAGGCGGAGGGGTACCGGCCGTTGTTGTTTTCGATCGCGTACGGGATGACGGGGTCGGTAGGCGATGCCGAGGACATCGTGCAGGACGCGTTCGTCGGGCTGGCGCGAGCGCGGCGGGCGGGCACGGTAGTGGCCGATCCGAAGGCGTACCTGGCGGCGGCGGTGACCCGGCTGGGGATCAACTACCTGGGCTCGGCGCGGGTACGGCGGGAGGCCTATGTGGGTGACTGGCTGCCCGAGCCGGTGGTGGTGCCCGCCGCGGCGGCGGGGGCGGGGCCGGCCGAGCACGCGGAGCTGGCCGATGCGCTGTCGGTAGCGTTTTTGGTGTTGCTGGAGACGCTGTCGCCTGCGGAGCGGGCGGTGTTCTTGCTGCGGGAGGCGTTCGGGTACGGGTATGGCGAGGTAGCGGCGGTTACCGGGAAGAGCGCGGTGAATTGCCGGCAGATTTTCGCGCGGGCCCAGCGGCGGCTGGCGGCGGGCGGGGCCCGGCGGGGGGTGGCGTCGGCGCGGCGGGTGGAGGGGGAGGAGCTGGCGCGCCGGTTCTTCGAGGCCGCCGCGGGTGGTGACCTGGACGCGCTGCTGGGCATGCTCGCCCCCGACGTGGTCTTCCAGGCGGACGGCGGCGGCAAGGCACAGGCGATCGCCGTGCCACTGCACGGGCAGGAGCGGGTCGCCCGGCTGCTGGCCGGCCTCTTCCGCCGGGGCCAGGCCCTGGACACGTCGGTCCGGCTCGCCTGGGTCAACGGCCAGCCCGGCGCGGTCGGCTACGACGCCGAAGGCCGGGTATTCACCGTGCTCGGGCTCGATCTCGCCGACGGCGTGGTCCAGGCGATCCACGCCGTCGTCAATCCCGACAAGCTCGGCCACCTCGGACCGGTGTCGGACGTGGCCCGACTGCCAGGCAAGGAATTACCGCAACACAGCCACAACACATGTGAGGAAGGCAACCGATGAGCGACTTTCAGGCTGTCGCTGACCGCGTCGAGATCGAGGCGCTGCGCGGCGAGTTCAGCGACGCGGCGATGATGCGCGACCGTGCCCGGCTCGCGGCGCTGTTCACCCCCGACGGCGCGCTGCGAATGCCCAACATCCCCGCCGAGCAGGTCGGCCGCGAGGAGATCCGCGCCGGGGGCGAGCGGCTGCAGGAGCAGTGGGAGTTCTTCGTACAGACCTCGCACCCGGGCACGATCCAGCTAGACGGCGACACCGCGACCGGCCGGACCTACATCCAGGAGCTGGTGCGCACCCGCGACGGCCGCCAGGGGCTGAACTTCGCCATCTACCACGACCGCTACCAGCGCACCCCGGAAGGCTGGAAATTCGCCGAACGGGTCTACGAGGTCAGGTACCTCGACGACACCCCGCTGGCGGGCTCGGCGCCGCGTCCAGAGGGGGACACCCCGGCCCCGGGCCGGCGCTGACCGCGTCCCTGCTCTGCGTCCGTTCGGTAATGGATGGCTGCCCGGGAAACCCTGACCTTAACCGGGGAGGGGTGACGCTTCAGCCGGCGCCGACCGCGGTCAGGAACGCAAACAGGATCGTGGCCGTGGCGAAGGCGACATGCGCACCCACGGTCAGGACCGGCGGACGCCGCGGGCGCCGTTGATCACCTTGGACCGGGGCACCTGGCGTTTCGCCCGGGGTGGCCTGAAGGGTGGATTCACTCTCGGCCGGGCTGGCCGAGGATGAGAGAAAGACCAGCGTCATCCCCAGGCCGACCACGGGCAGCAGCAGCGCGCAGGCGGCCCAGGCCACGCGGGTCACGTCAGTGATCAGGTAGGCGATCCAGGTCAGCAGGCCCGTGGTGGCCAGGGTGAAGTGCGCGAGGTTCAATGCCGGCGGGTGCCGCGATCGGCCGGCCGGAGCGCGGCGCCGGCGGCCGCCGGTGATCCATCTGGCCATCATCTGCCAGCCCATCCGCAGGCCGAGCCCGACGGTGATCAGCCACGTACAAAGGGCAATAACAGCGAGTGCCGTCCGGCTGGCCGGGCGGGATGCCGGGGCAGCCGCCGCTGGCTCGTGGCGCTGCTCGGGTACGGCGGTGACCAGGTGCTGGAGAAACCGGCCCGCCTGCGCGATGAGCGCGCGCTGGCGGGCCTTTCCGCGTGCCCCGGCCGCCGCCGAATGCAGCGCACTGGCGACCGCGAAGTTGACCTGGGCTCGGGTCAGCCCCTGGCATGCGGGCGGGAGGACGGTCACGGTGACGTGATGCCTGATGGCGTCGACACCGAACTGGATGCACGATTGCACCGAAGCCCGAGGGGTCGCGGGTTGATGAGAGCACCCGGCGGCGAGAGCCGCCAGCGCCACCCCGGCGACCGCGACGGCCGTGCTGACACGGCCCCGCCGCCGGGATGCGCGCGCGCTCACACCGCCAAGCTCATCACGCCGGTGCGCTCAGCGCTCCCGCGCTTCCAAAGAGATCCCGCCGTATTGCCTGATGCTGCGCTGGAGCCTTCGACACCAACACCGGGCGCGACCCGCTGTCGAAGTGACCAAGGGTAGCGGCCATATCCGTCGTACCCCGTAGTCCTGCTCCGTCGGCGACGGCCCGGACTTACCCGCCTCAGCGGATAGGAGGCATCTCGGTGAGCATCAGACTGCCTCCAGGTGAACTCAACTTGACGACTTCTTGACCTTATCCGCTCGATTCCGGCCCCGGCCCGGTGCCGGACTGCCTGTTGCGCGGGACGAGACCGGGGTACGGTGGGCCTGAATGGTGGTGCAGGAGTCATCACGGAGGGTAGTCACGTGGCCCGGGTCCTCCTCGTAGAGCAGGAAGAATCCTTCAGCGATGCCCTGTCCTACCAGCTGCGCAGGGAGGGATTTCAGGTCGCCGTCTGCCCGACCGGGTCTGATGCGCTGGACGTGTTCGACCGGTACGGAGCTGACCTGGTCTTGCTCGACCTGATGCTGCCCGGCCTGCCGGGCACCGCGGTATGCCAGGGCCTGCGCGAACGGTCGAACGTGCCGGTGATCATGCTCAGCGCCAAGGACACCGAGGTGGACAAGGCGATCGGCCTGGGTGTCGGCGCCGACGACTACGTGACCAAGCCCTTCTGCTGGCGCGATCTGGCCGTCCGGATCCGGGCTGTGCTCCGCTGAGCTGAATCCCGTCAGGTACCGAGCTCACCGGATCGGCCTGCGTTGCGGGTGCAGGCGAATAGGACTTCGGGGATGCCGGCCATGCGGGTGCCTCCTGGTCAGCCGACCCGCTGGGCGGGCTTGACGGCGCGGATGATGGCTGAGTGCATGCCCGGGGCCGCCTCGTGGGTAAAGGTCACCGAAGCATCGGCAAACCCGGTGGTGGTGAGGCCGTCGAGGTACTCCCGGCGAGACAGCGCCCCGGCGATGCAACCGACGTACGATCCGGCCGCCGCCCGGTCCGCGGGCGTCAGCTGGTCCTCGGCCACCACATCGGTGATGCCGATCCGCCCGCCCGGGGCCAGGACCCGGAACATCTCCGCCAGCACGGCGGGCTTGTCCACGGACAGGTTAATCACGCAGTTGGAGATCACCACGTCCACCGCCGCGTCCGGCAGCGGGAGATTCTCGATCTCGCCCTGGCGGAACTCTACGTTGCTCGCTCCCGCCTTGGCGGCGTTGGCCCTGGCCAGGGTGAGCATCTCGTCGGTCATGTCCACGCCGTAGGCGAATCCGGACGGCCCGACCCGGCGGGCCGAGAGGAGCACGTCGATGCCGCCGCCCGAGCCCAGGTCCAGCACCCGCTCGCCCTCGTGCAGGTCAGCGACCGCCAGCGGGTTACCGCAGCCCAGGCTCGCCTGCACCGCTTCCTCGGGCAGCTCGTCGGTCTCGCCCGCGCCGTACAGCGGTCCGCCGAAACTGCCGGCCGAGTCCAGGGCGGCCGATCCGGCGTCGCAGCACGAGCCCGCGCCGGAAATCTCGACGCACTGAGCGGTGATACCCGGCCGCGGCTCCAGCACCGCGCGGGCAGCCTCCGCGTACCGGGACCGGACCTGCTCGCGCAGCCCGCTTGCGTCTTCGGTCATCGCGATCACCCTTAGACATAGACGATTGTCGATGCCAACCCTGCCCTATACATAGACAACTGTCAATGTCTGCCGCATGATGATCAAACCCGACTGACCCGCGCGGTCGCTGCGGTGCTGAGCCCCCGGCGCTGGACACTGCGCGGCCATAGCGGGAACTGGCCTGGAAGATATCCTCGCCTATGGCGCGGTCGCGCGTGCGACGCCAGAGGAGAGGCGGTCATCCCGTGCGTTCTGACATCGTCCCGGGCGGCGTGTTTCCCGATTACTCGCTGCCCGACCACACCAACACCGTCCGCAGCCTCAGCGAGCTGCAGGGCCGCGACCCGCTGATTCTCACGCTCGCGCGCGGCAACTACTGCCCGAAAGAACACCAGCAGCACCTAGAGCTGGCCGCCCACTACCCGAAGATCGCCGTCGCCTACACCCAGGTCGTCACCATCGCCACCGACGACCACCACACGCTCCAGGAGTTCCGCGCCTCGACCGGCGCCCAGTGGACCTTCCTGTCCGACCCCGGCCGGACGATCCAGAAGGACCTCGATATCAAGGAGTACACCGACCCCGAGAACGACCCGATGATCCCTTACACCCTCGTGCTCAAGCCGGGCCTGGTCATCCACAGCATCTACAACGGCTACTGGTTCTGGGGCCGTCCCTCGTTCTATGACCTGTGGCAGGACCTGCGCGCGGCGACGCGCGAGATCCGCCCGGACTGGGATCTGGGCGCGCCGGGGCTGCGCGAGGCCTGGGAAGCCGGCGACTACTCGCGGTTCCACGGCTGGGACCGGCGGCCCCCTGAGGCGGCGCCGACATCCCAGGAGTGACAGGACAGCGGTTGCCGCCGGCCGGTAAATCGGGCTCACCGCTCAGAGCGTCACCGGTCGTGGCCTGGGGAAGGAGCAGGTGATGGCGAGCACGGTGGCCGAGATTGTGGTCGCGACGCTGAAGGCGTCGGGGGTTCAGCGGGTGTACGGGATTCCCGGCGACTCGGTGAACGGGTTCACTGACGCGCTGCGCCGCGACGGCGGCATTGCCTGGCAGCACGTGCGGCACGAGGAGGGCGCGGCGTTTGCCGCGGCGGGTGAGGCGGCGCTGACCGGCGAGCTCGCGGTGTGCGCGGCCAGCTGCGGGCCGGGCAGCCTGCACCTGATCAACGGCCTGTACGACGCGAACCGCAGCCGGGTACCTGTGCTGGCGATCGCCTCGCACATCCCCGAGGACGAGATCGGCTCGGAGTATTTCCAGGAGACGCATCCGCAGAACCTGTTCGCCGAGTGCAGCGTCTACTGCGAGCTGGTCAGCGAGCCGGAGCAGATGCCGCGGGTGCTGGAGATCGCGATGCGGACCGCGCTGGCCCGCGGCGGGGTCGGTGTCGTGGTCATCCCAGGCAATGTGTTCTTCGCCGAAGTCTCGTCCGGCGCGAAGGCGGCGGCGATCCGGCCGGCGAGGGCGGTCATCCGGCCGGATGAGAATTCGCTGGCGGCGGCGGCCGGGGTGCTGAACTCCGCGCGCCGGGTGACGATCTTGGCCGGGGCCGGGTGCGCGGGCGCGCACCAGCAGCTCATCGAGCTCGCGGGGACCTTGCAGGCGCCGGTGCTGCACGCGTTCCGGGGCAAGGAGTTCGTCGAGTACGACAACCCGTATGACGTGGGCATGACCGGGTTGATCGGGTTCAGCTCGGGCTACCGGGCGATGGAACACTGCGACGCGCTGCTCATGCTCGGCACCGACTTCCCCTACCGCCCGTTCTTCCCGCAGGGCGTGCCGGTGATCCAGGTCGACGTGCGCGGGGAGCACATCGGTCGCCGGGTGCCGGTAGACGTGCCGCTGATCGGCACCGTCAAGGACACCATCGACGCACTGCTGCCGCTGATCACGGTCAAGACCGACTCCGCGCACCTGGACAGGATGACCGCTCACTACCGGCGGGCCCGCGCCCGCCTGGACCGGCTCGCCGAAGAACGCCGGGGCCGGTCACCGTTGCACCCGCAGTCCGTCGCCACCGCGATCGACCGGCTGGCCGCCGACGACGCGGTGTTCACCGCGGACGTCGGCACGCCGTGCATCTGGGCCGCGCGCTACCTGCGGATGAACGGCCGGCGCCGGCTGATCGGGTCGTTCAACCACGGCTCGATGGCCAACGCGCTGCCCCAGGCGGTCGGGGCACAGGCCAGCCAGCCCGGCCGGCAGGTCGTCACGCTGTCCGGCGACGGGGGAGTCGCGATGCTGCTCGGCGAGCTGATCACGCTGCGCCAGCAGCACCTTCCGGTGAAGGTCGTGGTGTTCAACAACGGCGCGCTGTCGTTCGTGGAACTGGAGATGAAGGCCGCGGGGATCGTGACCTTCGGCACCGATCTGGACAACCCCGACTTCGCCGCGATCGCCCGCGCCGTGGGGCTGTTCGGCGCGCGGGTGGAGAAGGCGGGCGAGCTCGATGACGCGCTGCGCGCGGCGTTCGGGCACGACGGGCCGGCCCTGGTTGACGTGCGCACCGACCGCTACGAGCTGTCGCTGCCGCCCAAGCTCACCTACGGCCAGATCAAGGGCTTCACGCTGTACGCCACGAGGACCATCTTGTCCGGGAAGGGCGAGGAGCTCGTCGAGCTGACCAAGTCGAACCTGCGCGACCTCGAGGTCGAATGACCGTGCCCGAGACTGGTCAGCCAGGCCTGGGGCGGGCACGATGAAATCATAGAGCGCGCCTGCGGCACGTGGCTGAATGTCAGATGGTCCGGGCTGCGGGCCAGGGAGGGCGGTCGTGAGCATCACCGAACCGGCACCGAAGCCCTGGCCTGGCTTGCTTCGCAGTAACTGATCATGGACTCGCGGGCCGGGAGCTTGCTGTCGGTGAACGTGGGCCTGCCGCAGGACGTGGCGTGGCATGGCCGGACGGTGCGCACCGCGGTGTGGAAGCGGCCGGTCGACGGGCCGCGGACGGCGCGGCGGCTGAACATCGACGGTGACGGGCAGGGTGACCTGGCCGGGCACGGCGGGGAACACCGGGCCGTGTTCGTGTACCAGATCGAGTCCTACCGGTACTGGCAAGAGCAACTGGGCCGTGACGACTTCACCTACGGCCAGTTCGGGGAGAACTTCACGATCGCGGGCCTGGCCGATGACCAGGTGTGCATCGGCGACCGGTACCGGATCGGCGCCGCGGAGTTCGAGGTGACCCAGCCGAGGGTCACCTGCTACCGAGTAGGCATCCGGATGGACGACCCGCGCATCCCCGCCCTGCTCGTGTCCCATCACAGGCCCGGGTTCTACTTCCGTGTGCTGCGGGAGGGCGCGGTCCAGGCCGGGGATGACATCGTCAAGATCGCCTCCGGCCCGGAGAGCATGACGGTCGCGGAAACTGACGCGCTGCTGTACCTGCCCGGCCATCCCCGCGAGCGGGTGCAGCAGGCGCTGCGGATTCCCGCGCTGCCCGCCGGATGGCGGAACTCGTTCCGGGAAATGCTCGGCCAGGCCGAGGCGCCAGGCGGCGCGGGTGGCAATGCGGGCCTGACCGCGGTGAGCCCGCCGCCGGCCTGGCCGGGGTTCCGCCCGCTCGCGGTGACGGCGATCGAGCGGGAGAGCGAGTCGGTGGTCTCCGTCTACCTGGCCGACCCCAAGGGGGAAGCCGTGCCGGCCGCCCAGCCGGGCCAGTTCCTCACCTTGCGCCTGATCGCAGCCGCTGCTGCGCAGCCGCTGCTGCGCAGCTACTCGCTGTCCGGCGCGCCGGGTGCCGACACCTACCGGATTAGCGTCAAAAGGGAGCCGCACGGTGCCGGGAGCCGGTTCGTACACACTCGCCTGCACGCGGGCGACGTGGTGGACGTCGCCGCGCCACGCGGCACCTTCGTCCTGCAGCCCGGAGACTCGCCTGTCCTGCTGACCAGCGCGGGCGTGGGCGCGACCCCGGTGCTGGCCATGCTGCATGCGCTGGCTGACACCGGATCGGGGCGGGACGTCTGGTGGCTGCACGGTGCCCGCAACCGGGCCGAGGAACCATTCGTCGCCGAGTCGCGCTCGCTGCTGGCCCGGCTGCCCCGCGGGCACCAGCACATCTGCTACAGCCGCCCGGGGCCTGACGATGTCGAAGGACGCGACTACCAGACAGAAGGACGGCTGTCCGCGTCCGTTCTGGGCGCTCTGGACCTGCCGCGCGACGCGCAAGCATACATCTGCGGTCCGGCCGCCTTCATGGCGGACGCGTTGACCGCCCTGACCGGCCTGGGCATCGCCGACGTCCGCACCGAGATCTTCGGCACCGCGCCCGGGCAGAGCCCCGGCATCGCGGCCGCAGCGGCTCGCCCGCCGCATCCGCCTGCGGGGGCACCGGACGAAGGCCCCCAGGTGGCGTTCGCCCGCAGCGGCCTGACCGTGCGCTGGGGCGGGGGCTACTCCAGCCTCCTCGAGCTGGCCGAAGCCTGCGACGTGCCGGTGCGCTGGTCGTGCCGTACCGGCGTGTGCCACACCTGCGAGACGAACCTGATGTCCGGTGCGGTCAGCTACCAACCTGACCCGGTGGACGATCCCGCCGACGGAAGCGCGCTGATCTGCTGTTCTCAGCCCGTCGGCGACCTGGTGCTCGATCTGTGAGGAGGCATTGTCATGAACCTACCGTGGCGTACGCCCGCCGGATTGCACGTGGCCTCGGCCCGGCTGCCCGTCGAGGGGGAGCTGCCCTCCCTGGACGGCGCGACCGGATGGCTCAATTCGCCGCCGCTGACGCCAGCAGGCTTGCGCGGGAAGGTGGTCCTGGTCGGCTTCTGGACATACACGTGCATCAACTGGCTGCGCCAGCTTCCCTACCTCCGCGCCTGGGCCGGCAAATACGCCGGGCACGGGCTGGTGGTGATCGGCGTGCATAGTCCTGAGTTCGGATTCGAGCACAACCCGGACAACGTCCGCCAGGCCGTTAAGGACATGAAGATCGGCTATCCGGTCGCGCTCGACAGCGACTACGCGGTGTGGACGGCCTTCGACAACCACTACTGGCCCGCCCTCTACTTCGCCGACGCCCAGGGAAACATCCGGCATCACCACTTCGGCGAGGGCGAATACGAGCAGTCAGAAATGATCATCCAGCAGCTGCTGGCCGAGGCCGGATCCGCCGGCTTCGGCATGGAGATGGTTTCGGTGGACCCCCGCGGCGCGGAAGCCCCCGCCGACTGGGCCGATCTGAGATCACCGGAAAACTACGTGGGCTACGAGCGCACCGAGAACTTCGCATCTCCCGGCGGCGCCCGGCCGGGCCAGCCCCGCCGCTATACCACCCCGGCGGAGTTCCGGCTCAACCAGTGGGCACTGTCGGGGGACTGGACCATGGCAGAACAGGCCGCCACGCTGAACGCCCCCGACGGCCAGATCGCCTGCCGCTTCCACGCCCGCGATCTCAATCTCGTTATGGGCCCCGAGGCGGCGGAAACCTCTGTCCGGTTCCGCGTGCTCATCGACGGACAGCCGCCGGGTACGGCGCATGGAGCCGATGTTGACGACCAGGGCAACGGCACGGCATCGCAGCAGCGGCTCTACCAGCTGGTCCGGCAGCAGCCCGAGGCCATCACCGACCGCACCGTCGAGATCACCTTCCCCGACCCCGGGATTCAGGCCTTCGCGTTCACCTTCGGCTAGACCAGGGGTCCGGCCCGGGAGTCCGGCCCGGCGGTCTGGTCCGGGTGGCCGGCCACGCCGAGCTGGCGGGCGGCCCAGCTCGACCCCAGCCCGGCGGGGCGCGGATTCGGTTACCGGTGTTCGGCCGGCGGGATGTTGGCGTTGAGGTGGAACATGTTGTCCGGGTCGTACTCGGCCTTGATCCTGGCCAGCCGTTCGTACGTGGAGGTGCCGTAGCTTCCGCGGACCCCGTCGCCGGAATACTCGGCCACGCCGTTGATGTAGCCTGCGCCGCTGCCCAGGGCGTGCGGGCGCAGCGCCTCCCAGAAGCCGCGGACCCAGCCGCGCTCGACGGCCAGCGCGTCGGCGTCAGCCGTAATGCCCTCGATAAACGCGCCGTACCGGGGCGAGCGCCCGCCGCCGAATGCCGTCTGGTCGTCACCGACCTGGCTGAACGCGCCGTCGAGCCGGTACACCAGCAGCGCCGACTTGGGTGAGTTCTTCCGTGGCACCCATGCGCTGATCACCTCGATCACCGGATCGGACAACTCCTGGAGGTAGGTGCCCTTCTCGTAGCAGTGCGAGCCCCAGGCGTTGGCTTCGTCCAGCAGCTTCTGCAGGTCGAGGTAGGGCAGGGGCGCGACCAGGTCGAACAACGGCGGAAGGCTCTGGCGGATCTGGTCGGTGAGCCGAGCGTGCTCGACCGTGGTCCCGAACCCGGTGAGCAGCAGGGCGTAGCCGGGCGCGAGGTGATGCTGCTGCGGGACGAACGGCGCCGGCGGCGCGTTCACCGCGGCCAGCACGGCGTTGATCTCGCCGGGCATCGCCGCGGTGATCTCAGCGGCCAGCCGCAGCACCTCCGGGCCCTGGTCAACGGGCCAGAAGAACATGCCGAACTGCACCATCGGATCGACCTCGTGCAGTTCGAACTCGAAGGAGGTGACGACGCCGAAATTGCCCCCGCCGCCGCGGATCGCCCAGAACAGGTCGGGGTGCTCGTCGGCCGCGGCCCGCAGTACCCGCGCGTCGGCGGTGACCACCTCGGCCGAGACCAGATTGTCGATGCTCAGGCCGAACTTGCGGGTCAGCCAGCCCATGCCGCCGCCCAGCGTGAGGCCTCCGACGCCGGTATGGCTCACCAGCCCGGCAGGCACCGCCAGGCCGTGCGCCTGGGTCGCCGCGTCCAGGTCGGCCAGCAAGGCGCCCCCGCCGACCCGCGCCCGCCGGGCCGCCGGGTCCACCGTGACCGTGTTCATCAGCCTCAGGTCGACCATGAGGCCGCCGTCGCACACCGCTGTGCCCGCGGCGTTGTGCCCGCCACCGCGTACCGATACCTCCAGGCCCGCGGCCCGCGCGAAGGCGGTCGCCGCGACCACGTCGGCCGGTGAAGTGCACCGGGCGATCACCAGCGGCCGGCGGTCGATCTCCCCATTCCACACCCGTCGCCCGGCATCGAATCCCGTGTCGCCGGGCGCGATGACCGGTCCGTCCAGGACCGCGCGGAACTGTTCGATCTCTTCGCCGATCGTCTGGGTCATGACAATCCCCCCTTTTCATGGCGCCGGCCGATGACGCTCGTCGCGTCCTCCCGTAAGCCCGTGCGCCAGGTCGTCAAGCCAGCCGACCAGCGGCCGGTGCGGCCCGGCTGCCAGGCCTGTGGAGATCAGGTGAAGCCGGCGTCCGTCCCCGGGCTCCCGCCGCTGGATAGTGTTCGGTCGGCTGGGGAAGGCATGGTGATCGGCCCGAACGGGCCGAGCCCGGTCACGCGCTTAGCTCACGCACGACCGGGTTCTTCCGGGCATGCTTGAGCCCTCCCGGGCGTGGATGAGCGCCCGCCGTCGCGGCTGCGGGCGGCGGTCAGGACCCCGGGATCGGCTACCCGGCCGGGGGCGGTGCGGACGGGTCGGTCTGCCAGAGGCCGAACTCGTTCCCTTGCGGATCCCGGCAGGTCACGAACCAGCCCATGCCCGGCACCGGCGCCGGCGTATCCGCCTCGCCGCCGAGTTCCCGCACCCGCGCCGCGCCGGCGTTGATGTCGTCGACGTCGAAGTAGGCGCGGGTGCCCCGCTTGCCGGGTTCCATGTTGGTGATCGCCAGGCCGGCTTGATCACTGATGCGTGTCATGTGGTACTCGAAGGGACCGGGAAAGGACTCGAACTGCCAGCCGAACAGCGAGCCCCAGAACTCTCGTCCCTTCGCGGTGTCGTCAGCCGGGATCTCGAAGTGCACGATCTGACCGGGCATGCCGCCTCCTCTCGCATCGAGAATGGTCTCGATTTGATCACCGAATCCTATCGGTGCGGGCCGCTGCCGGGCCGGGCGGGCCGGGGTTCGGTGACCCGGCTGGCCGCGCTACACGGTCCGCGAGAGCGCCTCGATCCCGACTACGAGCAGCCCGGGCACCGTGAGCCATATGACGTAACTGGCCACTCCCCACCGGCTGGCGTGCAACCGGCGGCCGGTGCCAAGGCCTGCCGCGATAAGCCCGCAGACCCCGAGGGCCTGCCCGATGTGCAGGCCAACCGTCACCGACCAAAGCTGGATGGCCGCGCCAGCCAGGCCCAGGACCGGCGGAATCGCCGCCACCACGACCGGCCAGGACCGTCGCAGCTCCGCGAACCCCTCGGGCACGCAGGATCCGCTGTGGCCGGCGCCCTGGAGCAGCACTAATTTGGCGCACGTGCGCGCCAGCCAGATCGCGATGCAGCCGGCCGCTACCACCGCCATGGCGGTGGTCGCCTCTAGCCGATTGACCAGGTACAGACCGCCGATCGCGACGAGGGTGGCGATGACGCCCGTGACATAGCTCGCCACCCCCTCGACGCCGCCTCGGGCCGCCGTCGGGGTCGGCCTCGGCTCAGATCTCATTCCCTCGCCCCCGTGATCCGTGGCGGTCGGCTGCCGTCAATGCGCATGATGCCACCCCGGCTCGAACTCGGCCGCGCTGGTCGCCCTCGTCGTCCTGCCCGGCGGCTGGCACGGGCCGAAGAAAGGGCCTTACGGCCGCTGCTACCATGACGGAGGTGATTATCCATTTCATTTGCCGGGGCAACTCATTTAGAAGTATCCTCGCCGAGGCGTATCTTAACTCGCTCACGATCAAGGACCTGAGAGCCATGTCCAGCGGAACCACGGCGGCTGGGGATAGACCAGGAAATCTGAACGCCTACACTGCGACACTCCGGCTGCTTGCTAAAAAGGGCATCCGACAATTCGCCAAAGCCAACTTCGGAGACCAGGTGACCCAGTCGCGGCTGGCGGGAGCCGACGTTGTCATCTGCATGAACCAGAGGGTTTACAACGAATGCCAGCAGCTCGTCACCCTTCCGGTCGGCACGCGTATATGGTCGGTGGCCGATATAGGCGAGCCGGGTAGAATCGCTCCTACCGAATCGGGGAAAGACCTCCGCCGCGAAGAGGTTTACGAAGAAATAGTCCAAGGCATCAGCCAGCTGGTCTCGGAGGTTTCATAAAGGGGAGGGCCACCGATGCGAGTGGGGCTGCATGCGCTGGGTATCGGGACCGGAGCGCGGCCGCAAGTCATCCGGGCGGTGGCGACGGCCGCCGAGACCGCGGGATTCGCCACTTTGTGGGCGGGTGAGCACGTCGTTCTCGTCGACGAGCCGCGGTCCCGCTACCCGTATTCCGCGGACGGGCGGATCGCCGTCCCAGCCGATGCGGACTGGCTCGATCCGTTGCTGGGCCTGAGCTACGTTGCCGCCGTGACCAGCCGGATCGGACTGGCGACCGGGGTGTTGCTGCTTCCCGAGCACAACCCGGTGCTGGCGGCCAAGCAGGCCGCCACGCTGGACGTGCTGTCGGGAGGACGGCTGACGCTGGGGGTCGGCATCGGCTGGTCGGCGGAGGAGTTCGCCGCGCTCGGCGTGCCGTTTGCCCGCCGCGGCCGGCGCACAGCGGAGTACGTCGACGCGATGCGCGCGCTGTGGACCGACGACGTCACCTCGTTCCACGGCGAGTTCGTCGGCTTCGACGCGATCAGGGTGAACCCCAAGCCGGTGCACGGACGGCGGATCCCGATCGTGCTGGGAGGTAACAGCGACGCAGCGCTGAGGCGCGTCGCCGCCTTCGGCGACGGCTGGTACGGGTTCAACCTCCCGGCCGCGGCCGTCGCCGAGCGCCTCGCCACGCTGGCCGGGTACTGCCGGGACCGCGGTCGCGAGCTGACCGAGCTCAGCACGGCCGTGGCGCTGAGCGACGGTACCCTGGGCCTTCTCCCCGAGCTCGCCGAATCCGGCTTGTCTGAGCTAGTGGTCCTTGGAGCGCCGCCCGCGGACCCGGCCCGGGCCGCCGCCTGGGTGGCGGACCTGGCCGCCCGCTGGATGCCAGGCAGCCGTTACGCAGGCTGAACGGCGGCGCCGGCGAGCAAGTACGCGCTGTCAGAGGTCAGGTCTAGGGTGACGGCGTAGCTAGCTGCACGGCCGCGAGAAAGGACAGGGCCATGACCACTCTCGGCAACCGGCCAGACACCGCGCTGCTCGTCATCGACGTCCAGAACGGCGTCGTGGCCGGGAATTACCGGCGCGATGCGGTCGTGGCGAACATCGGCAGCCTGGTCGAGAAGGCGCGGCGGGAAGATGTCCCGGTTATCTGGGTCCAGCATTCGGACGAGGGGCTGGAGAGGGAAAGCGGCGACTGGCAGATCGTCCCCGAGCTGAACCCGGATGGCTCAGAGCCGCTGGTCGAGAAGCACTACGGCGACTCCTTCGAGGACACCACCCTGGAGAACGTGCTGGCCGGGCTCGGCGTCGGGCGGCTCGTGGTCGTCGGCGCGCAAACCGACGCCTGCATCCGCTCGACCCTGCACGGCGCCTTCGCCAGAGGCTATGACGCGACGCTGGTCAGCGACGCGCACACTACGGAGGACCAGACCGAGTGGGGCGCGCCCCCGCCGGACCAGGTGATCGCGCACACGAACCTGTACTGGACTTATCAGACGGCGCCGGGGCGGACGGCCGGGACGGTCGAGACCAAGGACGTCGAATTCGCCGCTGCGTCCTGACACCGGGTGCCCGCTGGGGCCTGTGCCGTCTGGCAGGCACGATGAAGTCCCGGACCCTGACCTTCAACCTCCGTAGCACCGCCGGTCTAAGCCCTCGTGAGGATGACGAGTTGCTGGGTCGCCCGGGTCATCGCGACGTAGCGGTCGACCGCTGCTTCGATGCCCTGGCCGAACGCCTCCGGGTCGATGAGGACGACCAGGTCGAACTCAAGCCCCTTGGACAGCTCGGGGGTCAGCGACTGGACGCGGGACGTCGCCTCGAACGTGGGATCGCCGATGACGCAGGCGATCCCCTCGGCATGCGCGGCGAGCCACGTGTCGAGGATGCGGCCCAGATCCGAAGTGGGTCCGTGTACGACAGGGACGCCGCCGCTGCGGATGGAGACCGGCACATTGGCGTCCGGGAGCACGGCGCGGATGACCGGCTCGGCTTCGGCCATGACCTCTTCCGGCGTCCGGTAGTTGATGAGTAGCGAAGCCAGTTTGATCTGGTCGAACCCGACCCGCTCAAGCCGGTCCGGCCACGACTCGGTGAACCCGTGTCTGGCCTGAGCGCGGTCCCCGACGATGGTGAAGCTCCGGGACGGGCAGCGCAGCAGCAGCATCTGCCACTCCGCGTCGGTCAGTTCCTGGGCCTCGTCCACGATGATGTGGGCGAAGGGGTCGGCGAGCACGTCCGGGACGGCGGCGGGCAGTGCGGCCTGGTCGACCAGGGCGTCCTGGAAGTCCTCGCCGCGCAGCATCGTCACCAGGCCGACGCCGTACTCGTCGTCGGCCACCTCGATCAGGTCGTCCACGACCCTGGCCATGCGTTCGCGTTCGACGGCGGCGGCGGCCTCCTGCCGGCGCTGGCGGCGTGAGGCCTGCGGGTCGCCGAGTCGCTGCCGCGCCGCGTCCAGGAGTGGCAAGTCGGAAACCGTCCAGGCCTGGGCGTCCCCGCGCTGCAGCTTCTGCACCTCATCGGGGCTGAGCCAGGGAGCGCACAAGCGCAGGTAGGCGGGCACCGACCACATGTCTGCGACCAGGTCAGCCGGTTCGATCAGCGGCCACGCGCGGTTGAGCGCCACGCGCAGATCCCGGTTCTGCCGCAGCGACTTCCGGAACAGGTCAGCCGGGACGTCGCCGTTCTGCTTGTCCGTCAGGATCGTGATCAGTTCTTCCCATATCCGGTCGCGCGCCTCGTTGTGCGGCGTGCCGGGTTCTGGCGCCGTGAACGCCTCGGCCCAGTCATCGGCGCCGAGCCAGATGTCGGACCAATTGGTCTCGACCGTCATTCCCTGGGCGGGCGGCCTCTCGTAGAACCTGACGGCCGGCTCGATGGCCATCACCATGTCCGCTGACGACTTCAGCCGGGCCACGTCCGGGTCGGTCTCGATCGCGGCCGCGGGACCCTCGGCGACGAGGTCGCGAAGCGTGCAGGTCCGCACGCCTTCCTCGCCCAGACTGGGCAGAACGTCGGCGACGTAGGCCAGGTAGTGCTGGTGCGGACCGACGAACAGCACGCCGCCCCGGCGGTGACCCAGGCGGGGGTCGGCGTAGAGGAGGTAGGCGGTGCGGTGCAGAGCGACGACGGTCTTCCCCGTACCCGGGCCGCCGTCGACGACCAGGGCACCGCGGGATGCCGCGCGGATGATGGCGTCCTGGTCGGCCTGGATGGTGCCGAGCACGTCGCGCATCCGGGGCGACCGGCTGGCGCCCAGGCTGGCGATGAAGGCGGACTGGTCGTCGAGCGCGGCGCGGGATTCCAGCCCGTCCGGGGTGAACACCTCGTCCCAGTAATCGCCGATCCGGCCGCGGGTCCAGCGATACCTGCGGCGGCTGGCCAGACCCATCGGGTTGGCGTGGGTCGCTGCGAAGAACGGCTCAGCCGCGGGGGAACGCCAGTCGACCAGCAGTTGACTACCCGCGCTGTCCCTGAGGCCAAGCCGTCCGACGTACACCGGCTCGGGGTTGTCCGTGCCGACGATGCGTCCCAGGCACAGATCCAGACCGAAACGACGCAGGGCGCGCAGGCGAGCGGTCAGCCGGTGGATCTCCAGGTCCCGGTCCATCGCCTCCTGGCCTATGCCGCCGGGCGCCTTGCGCTCGGCATCGAGGCGGTCGGACAGGTCCGCGATCGACTGCTCGAGGCTGTCCGCGATGGCCGCGAAGTTACGCTCATCGTCGGCGATCAGCGCCGGGTCGGCCTTGGCGGACAGGCGCTCGGGCAGGTCAAACGCGCTGGTGGTCAGGGAATCCACGTGATCGGCTCCGATCTGGGGGTCGTCGGCGGCTGTCGGGAGCCGGAGGCGTCACGCGGATACCTGCGGCCTTTCCCGGCTGACGGCGTCGACCAGGAGTTTCGCGGCTACGCTGGCCCCGTCGGTGCGGATCAGGCCGGCTACGGCGGTCGCCTGCGCGCGGGTCTGCGGAGTCAGGGCCGCGCCGAGCGCGGCGGACAGGGACTCGGTGGTCGGGACCTGAACGTCGTGGGCGGCGCCGATGCCCAGGCCGGCCACCCGGCTGGCCCAGTACGGCTGGTCCGCCCACTGAGGCACCACCACCTGGGGCGCGCCGGCCCGGGCGGCGGTCGTCGTGGTGCCCGCGCCGCCGTGGTGCACCACCGCGGCCACCCGGCCGAACAGTGCCTGCTGGTTGACCTCGCCGACGGCGAAGCAGTCGTCCCGGTCGTCGATCAGGGCCAGGTCGGCCCAGCCGCGGGCAACGAGCGCGCGGCGGCCGTGCGCGCGGGTCGCCTCGATGGCCACCCGGGCGACGTCCTGCGGGGCGCGCATGCTGCCGAAGCCCACGTACACCGGTGGCGGGCCGGAGTCCAGGAACGCTTCCAGTTCGGCGGGAAGTGCGCGTTCGTCCGGCAGGATCAACGCTCCGGTCTGCGCCACGTCGAGGCCGGCCGGCTCTGGCCAGGGGGCCAGGGTCGGGTCCGCCGCCAGCCACGGGTGGTCGCCGATGATGTAGTCGCGGACGTTGTCCACCGGTGGCAGGCCGTTCGCCACCCGGTGGGTGTTGAGCGCCGGTCCGTAAAGCGCGTTGTAATTCTCAACATCCAGGTCATTCAGCGCCCGCTTGCCGGTCACCTCCGGCGGGACGGGCCGGCCCGGCAGCGGCTGCGGCCGGTGGTGCGGCGAGGGCAGGTAGAGCGGGCAGTAGCACACGTACACGGAGTGAATGCCGAGTTTCTCGGCCACCGACCGGGCGCCGGCCACAGCCGGTATCAAGCCGCTTGCCACCACCGCATCGCATCCCTCGGCCGCCGCAGTGACCTTGTCGAACCAGGCGGCGATCAACTCGGCTACGCGCCGCGGTACGTCAGCCATCGATGGCGGAGTCGCGCCGTGCACCAGGGGGCGGACCGGCTCGCCGACCGGCACCAGCGGTACGCCGACCTCTGCCAGCCGCTCCGCGCAGTCCGGCGGCGCGCACATCAGCACCTCCGCGCCGAGTGCCTGCAACCGGACTGCGAGTGCCACCAGCGGTTCGACGCCCCCGCGCGAGTCGTATGTCGACAACAGCACACGCACTTCGCGTTCCCCATTCCGTAGATTCCGGGTCCGGCCTGCGATTATGCGGCATGACCCGGGTCTTGCCGCAAGCCCCCTGGTCTGCTATAGATTGAAAGTGGAGAGGAGTGCATCCTCTCCTTTTTTGCTCCTCCGGCACCCTCGTGCCCTCCCGACGGGCAGCCCGGCTACAGGCCCAGCCGTCGTGACAGGTCAGAGCCGAGGATCCCTTCCGGGTCCAGCTCGGCGCGCAGTTTCCTGAACTCCTCCAGTCGCGGGTACATCTGCGGGAGCAGGTCGGCGGGCACCCGGGAGTCCTTGGCCAGGTAGACGCGGCCTCCGGCCTCGATGACGAGCTGGTCCAGGGAGCCAAGCAGCCCGGCCAGCCCAGGGGTGCGGGCGGGAAAGTCCAGCGCGAGCGTCCAGCCGGCCATCGGGAAGGAGAGCAGCCCCGGGTCACCCGGGCCGAACCGCTTCAGCACGGTCACGAACGACGGCGCGCGCGCCTGGCTGACCAGCTCGAACGACCGGCGCACCGCGGCCTCCTGGCCGAACGGCAGGACGTACTGGTACTGACGGAAGCCTCCCGGGCCGTAGATCCGGTTCCAGTTCCTGATGCCGTCCAGCGGGTGGAAGAACTTCCCAATGGTCTGCAGCTCCCCGCGACGCTGCCGCGGTGCCTTGCGGAACCATGCCTCGTTGCCCGCCGCCACCGTGTAGCGGTTGATCAGCCCGGGCGGGAACACGTCCGGCACGCCCAGCCGGGCACCGGGCCGGAACGCGAACGGGTCCGCCCTGTCGCCCGGGGCCAGGTCCGCCGGCTCCGCGAAGTCCCCGCTGGTAACCACCGACCGGCCCAGGCTGGCCCCTCTGGCCAGGCTGTCCGACCAGGCAACGGTGTAACCGTACGCGCGGTCGTGCTCGGCCAGCACGGCCATCGTTTCGTCGATGTCGGCCGCGCGCACGGTGTCGACCCGGACGCGCGAGGTCGCGACTGGCTTGAGCCGCACCGTGGCCCGCACGATGAGCCCGGTCAGCCCCATGCCGCCGGCCGTCGCCCAGAACAGCGCGGGATCGCCCTGTCTGGTCACCGTGCGCAGCTCACCGCCGGGCAGCAGCAGGTCGAACGACGGCACGTGCATGGCAAAGCTGCCGGCCACGTGATGGTTCTTGCCGTGCACGTCGGCGGCGATGGCGCCCCCGACGGTGACCTGCCGGGTGCCCGGAGAGACCGGCACGAACCATCCGGCGGGCAGCCCGGCGACCATGAGCTGCTCCAGGCTGACGCCGGCCTCGCAGGTCGCCAGGCCCGTGGCCGTGTCGAGTTCGATGATCCGGTTCATGCTGGCGGTCGAGATCACCACGCCGCCGTCACACTGCGCGGCGTTGTTGTAACTGCGGCCCAGGCCGCGGGCGATCACCGCCGTCGAGGGCCGGGCTGCGCGCAGCAACGCGGCCGCATCGCCCGGATCGCGCGGCTCGGCCAGCTCCGCCGAGGACGGCGCGATCCGGCCCCAGCCCGTCAGCGTGACGTGGCGGCTCGCCATCAGCGCATTGCCTTCCTCATCCCGGTCCGGAGCAGTTCGTCATCGTATCGCAGCCCGGCCAGCGGCCTGGGCTCAGCGCGGCCCGCGGCGATCATGCTCGGGCCGCACATCACCGGCGCACTGCGCTAGCGCACCGGCCCCGGCGTTCCGGCCCGCCCGCTTCGGGCCCGGACCGGGAGCCTGCGCCCGGGCGACTCAGGCTGTGTCCCGTTCGGGCGCGCGGTTCAGGGGCGATCAGACCCGCCCAGCGTGTCGGTGCCCTGCTCGTCGGGCTCGGGACCGCCGAATACGTCGCCTCCCGGCTCGTTCCCGCCCAGCGTGTCGGTGCGCTGCTCGTCGGGCTCGGGGCCGCCGAACACGTCGCCTCCCGGCTCGTTCCCGCCCAGCAGGTCGGTCCGCTGCTCATCAGGCTCGGGGCCGCCGAACACGTCGCCCCCGGGCTCCTGCCCGCCCGCTGAAGTACTGTCCATGTCGGATCCCTTCCTGTCCTTCCCTGGCGGTCCCAGTCTGCTACGCACACGCCCGCCGTCAAAAGGCGGCACTGGCGCGGGAACGAGTATCGGGGTCGTGGCGTGAATTTGACCGTGAACACCCGTCATACTCGCTGCATGAACCAGGCGCGGTCGACGGTGTCGGTGGTCGGAGCCGGGCATGTCGGCGCGGCGGTGGCCAATGCCCTGGTTCTGCTGCGGGAGTGCGACCAGGTCGTGCTGCACGACCGCGACCTCGAGCTGGCTGAGGGTGAGGCCTGGGACATCGCCGACACGGTGCCGCTGCTATCGCAGATGGCGGTCACCCCGGCCGCCGGGTACGCCGACCTCGGTGACTCCGATGTCGTGGTGGTCACCGCGGGAGTGACGCTCGGTCCCGGGCAGACCCGCCTCGACCTGCTCAGCGCCAACGCGAGCACGATCGCGGGCATCATGAGCGAGCTGGACCGGGTCTGCCCGGGAGCGGTCGTGATCCTGGTCACCAACCCGGTCGACGTGCTGACCCGGATCGCGATCGAGACGTCGGCGCGGCCGGCTCATCTGATCCTGGGCTGCGGGACGGTGCTGGACGGGGCCCGGCTGCGGCACCGGCTCGGCGAACTGCTCGACGTGGAGCGGGAATCGGTGCACGCCTATGTCATCGGTGAGCACGGCGACAGCTCGTTCCCGGTCTGGTCCAGCGCCACCGTGGCGGCGATCACGCTCGAGCAATTCGATCTCCCCGAAGGCAGATCGTGGCCGGAGGTCAAGCGCGAGCTGGCCGACATGACCCGGCGACGGGGGAGAAGCATCCACGATCGCAAGGGGTTCACCAGCTACGGCGTGGCTGCCGCCGTCGCTCGCATCGTGCGCGCCGTCACCCGCAACGAAAAGCGGATATTCATGGTCTCGACGGTGGCCGCGCCGGAGTACGGGATCGGGCCCGTGGTGCTCGGCCTGCCCTGCGTGATCGGGGCCGCCGGGGTAGACCGCCAGCTCCTGCTGACGCTGTCCGCCGAAGAACAGCAGATGCTCCAGCGCTCGGCGGCGATCCTCGACCGGGCATACCGGTCACTGGCCACCGGCGACGCCGCGACCGGACCGGGATGATCCTCATCGCGGCGCCGGGGCCGTGCCGTTCGGTTAGCTGGCGTTCAGGTCGGCGCGGCGGACGCGGATCACGGCGAGCGAGACCACCAGCATGAGCAGCGCGAGCGCGGCGGCGACCAGGAAGGCCCGGTCGAAGCCGGCCGCCAGCGAGCGTTGGTAGGCGCTCGCCCGTAGCGCCGCGGCCGCCCGCGCGGCGGGCGCCGGCACCAACGAGGCCGTCCGGGTCGTCACGGCGGCCGCGGCGTGGTGATTGCTGTCTGCCACCACTGTCCAGGCCACGGTGCCCAGTACCGCGAGGCCGATGGAGCCGCCCACCTGCCGGCCGGTGTTGAGCAGGCTTGAGGCCACTCCCGAGTCCGCCTCGGCCACGCGGGCCAGGGCGACCAGGGACAACGGCACGAACAGCAGGCCGAGCCCGGCCCCGGTCACCAGCATCGGCCCGAGCAGGCCGCCCGCGTACGTACCGTGCTCGCTCATCCGTGACAGCCAGTACAACCCCGCGGCGGTGCCGACGGCGCCAGCCAGCAGCAGCGGGCGCACACCGGTTCGCGGCACCAGCCGGGTGACGACGGCGGTCGCCACCAGCACCGCGGCGGTCAGCGGCAGGAACGCCACGCCCGCGCGGAGCGCGGAGTAATGCCACACGTCCTGCACGAACAGGGTCAGGAAGAAGAACACGCCGAACAGAGTGGTCCCCACCGCGAGCATCATGAGGTTCGCGCCGATACGATCCCGGCTGCGCAGCAGCCGCACCGGCAACAGCGCATGGCGGCTGCGCGCCTCGATGAAGGCGAACGCGGCGAGCAGGACGACAGCGGCCGTCAGCGCGGCCACCACCTTGGCGTCGCCCCAGTGGGATGTGCCGTCCGGGCTGGTGGCGGCATTGGACAGCCCGTAGACGAGCGCGCCTATTCCGCCGGTTCCCGTGATGATGCCCGGCAGGTCGAATCGGCCCGGCCTGCGCGCGGTGCCGGGCAGCACGACCAGGGCGACGAGCGCGGCGGCTATGCCGATCGGCACATTCACGAAAAGTACCCACCGCCAGGAGGCGTAGGTGACGAGCAGGCCCCCGGCGATCAGCCCGGCCGCGCCGCCGGCCACGCTCATCGCCGCGTAGGCGCCCATCGCGCGGTTGCGCGGCGGGCCTTCGGGGAACGTGGTCGCGATCAGCGCCAGCGCGGTGGGCGCCACGATCGCGCCGCCGGCGCCCTGGACGGCCCGGGCCGCCAGCAGCCACGCCTGGGAGGTGGCGAGGCCGCCGGCGAGGGACGCGGCCGAGAACAGCAGCAGGCCGACGACGAACATCCGGCGCCGGCCGAGCAGGTCACCGGCCCGCCCGCCGAGCAGCAGCAGCCCGCCCAGCGCCAGGGCATAGGCGTTCACCACCCACTCCAGGCCGCTGTCGGAGAATCGCAGCGCCGTCTGGATGTGCGGCAGCGCGACGTTGACGACGGTCGCATCGAGCACGACCATCAGCTGCGCGGTCGCGATCACCAGCAGAGCCACGCGAAGGTGGCGGCCGCCGCTTTGGTTGAGGGTCTTGTCCGGGGCGGAAAGTGTCGTTGCCATACATGCGATCCTGGCGGCCTGACGGCCTGCCGTCGTCGCCCAGCGGAAGCCACTTTTGCCTGGTCAACGGGGATGCTCCCGGATGCGGGCGTACCGCGGGGGGAGTAGCCGGCAATAGCTACCGTGGGCCGATGCGCTCGGGCGCAGGACGCGTACGCTTCGAAGCATGCGCACCGAACGCGGCAGCCGGTTCCACGCAGCCGGATGGGTCATCTCGGCGGGCGTCATGGTCGTGACGTTCCGCATGTGGCAGCTGCACGTCCGCGAGGCCGAGCAGCGAGCGGAAAAGGCGGAACGGACCAGGGACGAAGCGGCCCAGCGCCGGGCGATGCAGGAGCGGCTACGGATAGCGCGCGAGCTGCACGATTCGCTGACGCACAGCATCTCGGTGATCCAGGTTCAGGCGGGCGTGGCCGAACACCTCGCGCACAAGCGCGGCGAGGAACCGCCGTCGGCGCTGCAGGCGATCCGGGAGGCCGGCGCGGACGCGGCGCGGGAACTGCGCGCGACGCTCAGCGTGCTGCGCGCTGCGGAGGACGGTGACTCCAGCGGCCTGTGCCAGCTGGACAGCCTGGTGGCACGCGCCCGTGCGGCCGGGCTCCCGGTGACCGTGACGGTAACCGGCGCCGAGCGGCCCCTCCCGCCCGATGTGGATCGCGCCGCGTACCGGATCGTGCAGGAAGCGCTCACCAACGTGAGCCGTCACGCAGGCCTGGCGCAGGCGTCGGTGTGCCTGCGGTACACGCCGGAAGCCCTGACCATCCAGGTCGACAACGACGGCCCGGGCGACGGTGCCCGGCCCTCGGGTCCCGGGCTTGGCCTCATCGGCATGCGGGAGCGGGTATCGGCACTCGGCGGTCAGCTGCATGCGGGTCCGGGGGACGGCGGCGGCTTCCAGGTGAGCGCCGAGCTCCCGGCCCGGGCGCCGTCGTGATCAGGATTCTGCTGGCCGACGACCAGCCGCTCATCCGCAGTGGCATCCGCGCGCTGCTGGAAGCCGAAGACGACATCGAGGTGGTCGGCGAGGCCGCCGCCGGGCGGCAGGCGGTGGCGATGGCCATTGAGCACCGCCCCGACATCGCGCTGGTAGACATCCAGATGCCGGTGCTCGACGGGCTCGGGGCCACCAGGCAGATCGCCGCGGACGCGCGGCTGGACAGCGTGCGCGTCGTGATCCTCACGAACTTCGGGCTCGACGAGTACATCTTCGCGGCGCTGCGGGCGGGCGCGACCGGGTTCCTGTTGAAGGACACCCAGCCGGCCGAGCTGGTGCAGGCGCTGCGCGTCGCCATGCGCGGGGACGCGCTGTTGTCCCCCGCGGTCACCCGCCGCCTGATCAGCGAGTTCGTCGCCCGCCCCCCGGACGCGATCGCCGCGGTGGGGATGGAGACGCTCACCAACAGGGAACGCGAGGTCGCGGCCCTGGTCGCGCACGGGTTGTCCAACGAGGAGATTGCCGACGCCCTGGTGCTGAGCCCCGCCACCGCCAAGACCCACGTCAGCCGGGCGATGATCAAGCTCGGCGCTCGCGACCGCGCGCAACTCGTCGTGTTCGCCTACCAGGCCGGCCTGGTAGCCCCCCGCTCCGCCGGACAGGTCCCGGGCCGCTAAAGCAGTCAGGTCCGCTCGACCAGCGGGAAGGCGCGGTGACGGCGGGGCGGGATCAGGAAGTTCTGCCGCCGGGTCGTGGTGAGGAACCGCTCGAGCCCGTTGTCCGCCGGGCTGACTCGGTACTTGTGCTGCAGGTCAAGCGAGGCCTGGTTCGTGCGCAGGGTCCTGAAGAACTCGGCCGACGGCACGAATATCGTGAACTGCAGCTTCGGCAGCGCGACGCCGCCGGGCGCGTCCATCGTGTCGTATCCGGGCCCGTCCATCCGGATGTGGATGGGCGTTCCGTCTGCCGCCCGGGATGACCTCTGCAGGCAGGAAAGGTGGCCTATTCTGCGCTCTCCGCCTTGCGTGCCGATGCCCCGCGCGGTTCGCGCCGCGTAGTGCGGGCCGCGGTCCTGGTTGGGCAGCAGCGCCGGGCCGCCCCCGTCCGCATACTGGTTGGGGTTGCCGGGTGCGATGGCCGGCGCGTGGAACATGTACTGCACCCGCTCGGTGAATTCTCCGTCCGTTCCGGGCTTCGATGACGAGGTTTTCATGTCGAAAAACTGAAGCATATCCAGTATGACGTGCGACAAATGCTGTATTGCACCGTTATCGAAATAGTCGCCCGCCGCGGCGGTGGTCAGATGAGCCGCGGAATTTCCCGCGAACGTGCAGATCGCGGCCGGCCCGGCGCCATTGACCTGCTGGTCGGCGAAGCCCATCCACATCGGCGACTGGTGCTGAATGTATTTCGTGAACGACAGGTTATTCTGCCGCGCGATTGCCTTCGGCATGCCCATCTGCACGAACATCTGCCGGCTCGAGGTGAACGTCACCAGCCCGTCCCAGGCCGGCGAGGCGACCGCGCGCCCGCGTAGCTGGTTGCTGCCGAAGAGCCAGGCCAGCACGTCGGCCAGGATCTGCGGACGGTCACCACGCAGCGTGAACAGCATGTCGTTGCGCTCGATGACCACGTCGACGTTGTAACGCCGCTTGCGAATCCCGGGGTTGGCGGGGCTGACATCGGTGGGCCCGGGCACGGCTTCTTCCAGCACGTACCGGCTGGTATCGGAGAGCAATCGAGGCATGTGGCGGGAGACCAGGTGCCCTCGCGGGCCGCCGGGCAGCCGGTCGAAATAGGGCAGCCCGTAGGCGACGAAGGTGACCAGATGCGCAGCACCCCACGGGTAGAACCGCTCGAGCACCCTCAGTACGCGGTGCATCTCCGCCTGGTCGGCCCGGGTCGGCGTCCGTTCGAGCACCGCGGTCAGGAAGGTGGTGTGCACCGGGGGCATCTGGAACCGTACGCCGCTGCCGTAGGTCTGCGGCGGCACGGCCAGGAAGGCGGAGATGTCGAACTGTATGTCCGGCGGGCTCGCGGCCGCCAGTGCGCGCTGCGGGACGACCGCCAGGGACTCGGCCGCCTCTAGCGCGCCCAGGGCCACGGCCAGCACGCCTGCCTGCTTCAAAGCCGCACGCCGGGTTATGTCCGCCGGAGAACCCACTGGGCATCTCTCCTTTGCGCTCGCAATTGCGCCCGGCGCACCGGGAATTCAGCACAAGCGGGCTGATCTTAGCGAGGCTGAAATTTCCGGTCAACCGGCCACAGCCGACAGTCCTTACCGAAATTTAATGTTCACGGCGGGCCGAGCGACCCAGAAGATTTCTTGAGTTCGTATCCCGCCAACTCCCAGGGTCAGCGGATGCGCAGCGGCAGCGTGCGCGGTCCGCGGATCTGGCCCGCGGACCAGGTGACGGCAGCCGGGTCTTCCAGGGTGAACTCACCGATCCGCTGGAGCCAGACCTCGAGGGCAGTTCGCAGCTCCATGCGGGCCAGGTGCGAACCCAGGCAGCGGTGGATGCCGAGGCCGAACGCGGCGTGCCGGTTGACCTCGCGATCGATCACCACCTCGCCGGCCCGGTCAAACTGTGCCGGGTCGCGGTTGGCGGCCGGGAACGACAGCAGGATCCAGTCCTCGGCCTTCATCTCAACGCCGTGCCAGTGCATGTCTTCCTTCACCAGCCGGGCCATGGTCACCGGCGCGTAGGCGCGGAGGAATTCCTCTACCGCGGTCGGCAGCAGTCCGGGCTCGGCCGCGAGGCGCTCGCGGTCGGCTGGTGTCTTCGCCAGGTGCCACAGTGAGGCGCCGATCCCGCTCCAGGTCGTGTCGATGCCGGCGATGAGCAGCAGGGCCATCGCGCCGACCACGTGGTCCGGGGTTAGCTTCCGGCCGTAGAGTTCTGCGTTGATCAGGTAGCTCGTGAGGTCATCGGGCGGATTATCGATGTGGTCGTGGACTTGTACGAGCAAGTAGTCGAACAGCCGCGACACCCGCTCGATGCGCTCGTCGGGCGGCAGGTTGATGCCTTCGAGCAGGTCCTCGACGAATTCCCGGAACAGCGGCCCGTCCTCGGCCGGGAAGCCCAGCATGTCGGAGATGACGCGAATCGGAATGTACTGCGCGTAGTCGGCGGCGGCGTCGACGACGTCCTGGCCTTCGAACGCGTCGATGAGCGAGTGGCAGTATGCCCTTGTCCGCGGCTCTTGCCTGGTCACCGCGTTCTTGGTGAACGCCGGGAGCAGCAGCCTGCGCGCATCGTGGTGGAACGGCGGGTCGGACGAGATCGGCGGCGATCCGCCGACCGGCGCCAGCGCGCGGGGCGGCCGGAAGTTGCTCATGATGATCGACCGCGAGGAGAAGCGCTCGGTGTCGTAGGCGATCGCCGAGACGTCCTCGTAACGCGTCGGCAGCCATCCGCCCCCGAACCGCTCGGTGTGCGCGATCGGGCAGCGCTGCCGCAGGTCGTCCTGGATCGGGTAGGGGTCGGCGACCCACTCCGGCTCGAGATGCGAGAAGTCGGACGTCCAGTCGCGGACCGGGCCGGTGATGACCTCGCTGCGGGTACCGATGACCTCGTCTTCGCGTTCGGACCGGAAATCCTCGGTGAACCGGTCATCGGCCGTCATGTCAGCTCTCCTCGAGCTCGATCGCGCGCTCGGGACAGTTGGATACCGCCAGGCGTACGTCGCGCGCCTGGCCCGGCGGCACTGTCCCGTCGCCGAGGACCGTCCCGTAGCCCTCGTCGTCCTCGCCGAACAGGTCGGGGGCGAGGTCGTAGCAGCGGCCGTGCCCCTGGCAGCGCTCAGGGTCGATGTGCACTCTCACCGCTCCGCTCCCGTCTGCAGGTCCGGTGTTACGAGCATAGGGTTCGTCACCGGCCGCCGCGAAAATCACCCGATCCCGCGGGTTGACCTCACCGCGGCCACCGGTAACCGTGGGGATGGGCAGTTGCTTGAGCGACTGCGCGGGATGAGCTGATCGGGCACCAGGGTCAGCCGCAGAACAGCAGGGAGCTGTCATGTTGCAGGCGCGATTTCAGCTGATCACCGCGGATCCGCTGCGGCTGGCGGACGTGCTCAAGTTCATCGAGAGCGAGGTTCGACCGCAGACCGAGAACCGGCAGGGCAACCTCGGAATGTCGCTGTATGCGAACCCGGAAGCAGGCGTGGCGGTCCTTGAGTCCTTCTGGGCGACGCACGAGATGCTGGTGCTGAATGAGAACAGGGGCTTGCCGGACTTCCGCGATGCGTTGCGGCATGCCGCCGGGACCGTCCGCGCCGAACGCTACCGGGTCCCCATTTTCGAATGGGACTGGGCAGGACCGCTGGACCCGCTGGCGGGGCTCCGGCTCACCCGGATAGAGATCGAGCCGTCCAAGGCCGACGATGTGGTCGAAGCGTACGGGGACACGGTGGTCCCCGCTCTGGCGGAGACCGAGGGTTTTGCCGGTTCGCTGCTGCTCGCCGGCGACGGCACCGGGGAACTGATCAGCGAGGCCGTATGGCGGGACCCGCAAGCCCTGGCCGCGGGCCGCAGCACCGCGGCGTCGGCCGGGATCGAACTGGCCGAGTCAACGGGCTGCGAGATACGGCCGGCCGATGAGTACGGGCTCGTATTCAGCTCGGCCCGGAAGCCATAGCGGGAGCGCCTCACGAGTTGGAGGCGGGCGTGCGGGTCGTCGTGGTCGGGGCGGGCTTCGCGGGGCTGATCGCGGCGTGGCGACTGAGTCAGCGCGGCTGTGAGGTGGTGGTGCTGGAGGCACGCGACCGGGTGGGTGGCCGGGTGTGGTCGCAGGAACTCAGCCCGGGTGATCGGCGGACGGTGATCGAGCGAGGCGCCGAGTTCGTGCTGGATGGCTACGACGTGTTGCGCGAGGTACTGGCCGAGTTTCGCCTGGAACTCGCGGGCACGGCGATGTCGTACTACCTGCGAGAGCCGCGTGGTGGCCGGCCAGTGAGCGCAGCGGAGGTGGGCGACTGTGCTGCCTGGGTGGCCGCGGCGGCGGCCGTCGCTGCGCCGGGCACCTCCCTCGCCGAGGTGGCCGCGGGCTGGGCGGGCTCGCCCGCCGCCCTGGCCGGCTACCTGGCGCGGATGGAGACGACGGCGGGGGTGAGTGCCGATCGGCTGCCTGCTGCCGCAGGGCAGGATGCCGCCCTTGCCGAACGACAAGCTGCTGCACTTCCTCGCGTTTGGCGGCATGGCCCTGCTGGCCGGCCGCCTGGTGCAGGGCGACGGCGGGGGCGCAGCAAGGATGGGGCTGGCGCTAATTGCTGTTTTTGTGGCAAGCTGGGTGATCGAATTATTGCAAAACCTGGTTCCGGGCCG
>Ga0207665_10000241_pt1 | contig 37451 bp, 27 predicted proteins | sample LARL112metaG_FD_184351 | JGI IMG/M metagenome (GOLD analysis project Ga0207665, IMG submission 184351) | Corn, switchgrass and miscanthus rhizosphere microbial communities from Kellogg Biological Station, Michigan, USA - LAR L11-2 metaG... | ecosystem: Host-associated > Plants > Roots >... | reverse complement strand
ACATGTATTATAATGCATATTCGATTGCGACTCATGAGCACGCCTGCAAGCCCGAATACCAAGGTTGTGAGTCTACATCGGACTGCGTCAATTCCCGATGAAGATTTCCTACTCTTTCTTGGCAAGCGAGTTCGTCAGCTCCGCAACCTCCGCGGCATGACGCGCAAGACCGTGGCGCAAGAATCGGACGTGTCGGAACGTCATCTCGCGCAGCTCGAAGCGGGGGAAGGAAACGTCTCTATCGTGTTGCTGCGCAGGATTGCGGCCGCTCTAAACGTTTCCCTTGTAGAGCTATTCAACCCCGAAGTGGAAGAGCCCGCCGAAAAGCAGATGATCCGGCGATTCCTTGAACGCCTCCCAAATCATCGTCTGGAAGATGTGGTCTTCCGCCTGATGCGCGACGTCAGTCCGGGAGAAAAAGCGCGCCGCAAGCGTATCGCTTTGATCGGGCTGCGAGGGGCCGGCAAATCTACGTTGGGATCAATACTAGCGCTCGAACTGGGCGTCCCTTTCATCGAGCTGGATGGGGAGATTGAGAAACACACGGGAATGCCTCTCGGGGAAATATTTTCGCTCTATGGGCAATCCGGTTATCGAGCGATTGAACAGCGGGCTCTTGCGAAAGTCCTCGGTGAGCACGAAAGCGCGGTCTTGTCCGTTGGTGGAGGAATGGTTTCCGAAAAAGAAACGTTTGACTACCTCCTTACGCATTGCTACACGGTTTGGATCAAAGCCCAACCGGAGGAGCACATGTCGCGCGTGCTCGAACAAGGAGACTTCCGTGCGATGGCCGGCAACGACCAGGCGATGGAAGACTTGCGGCGAATACTCGAAGCACGAGAACCGCTGTACCGGCAAGCAGACATGGAGCTCGACACTTCGGGCAGTTCCGTGGAGGAAAGTTTTTCCAGATTGAAAACAACTTTGCAGGGGAATTTGCAGTAGGAGGATCTTGTGGACGTTCTCGCAGCTCAAGAATCTCAGGCGAAGCATGAGCCGGTAGATTTTCAAACCGATCCTTCGCGATACAAGCATTGGCGTCTCGCGTTTGAAGGTCCGGTGGCGACCTTGACGATGGACGTCGCCGAAGACAGCGGGATCCGACCGGGCTACAAATTGAAATTGAATTCCTACGATCTCGGCGTGGACATCGAGCTGCACGACGCGCTGCAGCGCATTCGATTTGAACATCCCGAGGTTCGCTCGGTTATCATCACCAGCGCAAAGAATCGTATTTTTTGTTCGGGCGCCAACATTTATATGCTCGGCCTGTCTTCACACTCGTGGAAAGTGAATTTCTGCAAATTCACGAATGAAACGCGGAATGGCATCGAAGACGCCAGCGCGCATTCCGGTCTGAAGTTTATCGCCGCCTGCAATGGAACGACGGCCGGAGGAGGTTACGAACTGGCGCTGGCATGCGACGAAATCATTCTTGTGGACGACCGCTCATCGGCTGTGAGCTTGCCGGAGCTGCCGTTGCTTGGGGTCTTGCCAGGAACGGGAGGACTGACTCGAATAACTGACAAGCGCAAGGTTCGCCGCGATCATGCCGACATGTTCTGCACCAATCCGGATGGCGTTCGCGGTCAACGCGCAAAGGAATGGCGGCTGGTCGATGACGCCGTCAAGCCGCAGCAGTTTGCGGAGCACGTCAAACAGCGCGCTTTGAAGCTTGCCACGCAAAGCGATCGGCCTGCTGGAACAAAAGGAGTAGCTCTGACACCGCTGAAGCGCACAATCGATGAAGCCGGGCTGCACTACGGATACGTAGATGTGCAATGCAATCGCGAAGCGCGCACAGCAACCATTACGGTGCGCACGCCAGACTCTTTTAGCGAAGATACTTTGGAAAAGGCTATTGCAGCGGGTGCGAATTGGTGGCCGCTGCAAATGGCGCGTGAGGTAGATGATGCCATCCTGACTCTACGTGCCGGTGAACTCGATTTGGGGCTTTGGATTTTCAAAACTATCGGAAACCCGGACGCCGTTCTTGCAATCGACGAATTCCTTTTGAGTCACCACAAGAACTGGTTTGTTCGCGAAGTTCTGGGAATGATCAGACGAACGTTTGCGCGCATCGATGTCACCTCCCGTTCCATCTACGCCATTGTGGAGCCAGGGTCTTGTTTTGCGGGCACGTTGTTGGAGCTGGCGTTCGCAGCCGACCGTATCTACATGCATGATGCGCAGGAAGGCGGAAGCGCCCCGAGCATCACACTTTCAAAGATAAACTTTGGCCCGTTGCCAATGGTAAACAAACTTTCTCGGCTGGCAGCGCGATTTTACAACGATGAATCACGGATGGAGTCGTTACGCAGTGCAATTGAAAAGAAACTCTCCGCGCGCGAGGCTCTCGATGCTGGCTTGGTTACCGCCGCGCCCGATGATCTCGACTGGGAGGACGAAATCCGCCAAGCCATCGAGTCGCGTGCCGCGCAATCTCCGGATGCCCTGACGGGACTTGAAGCAAATCTGCGCTTCGGAGCTGCCGAAACGATGGAGACGCGAATCTTCGGCCGGCTTTCCGCATGGCAAAACTGGATTTTCAACCGCCCGAACGCCGTTGGCACAAACGGTGCGCTGAAAGTGTATGGAACCGGAGCGCCAGTGAAATTCAATTGGGAAAGAGTGTGATAACAGATTTAAGGTCTGGAGTCCTGGGGGAAGCGCAATGATTAATTACACGGAAAAAATCCCGAACAACGTCGACTTGGGAAGGGATCGCGTCCTGCAGCGCGCCCTCGAGCATTGGCAGCCCGCCTACATGGGCTGGTGGTACGACATGGGACCGAACGAGAGCCACAACTTTGACGTGTACCTGAGAACAGCCATCAGCGTGGAGCCCGACGGCTGGGCGCAATTCGGCTACGTGAAGATGCCCGAATATCGCTGGGGAATTTTCCTGCAGCCGCGCGATGAGAAGCGCGAAGTAAATTTCGGAATCCACAAAGGACAGCCGGCCTGGCAGGAAGTGCCCGGCGAATACCGCTCGACTCTGCGCCGTGTGATCGTTACGCAGGGCGATACGGAACCGGCTTCCGTGGAACAACAACGGATGCTGGGGGCAAGTTGTCCTTCGATGTACGACTTGCGGAACATTTTCCAGGTGAACGTCGAAGAGGGGCGTCATCTGTGGGCCATGGTGTACTTGTTGCACCGCTACTTTGGACGCGATGGCCGCGAGGAAGCCGAATCCTTGCTCGCCCGGCGGTCCGGGGACACGGATAATCCGCGCATTCTCGGTGCTTTCAACGAGCCCACGCCGGACTGGCTGGCTTTTTATATGTTTACCTTTTTCACCGATCGCGACGGCAAGTTTCAGCTTTGCGCTCTGGCAGAGTCCGGTTTTGATCCGCTCGCGCGCACTTGCCGCTTCATGCTCACTGAGGAAGCCCACCACATGTTTGTTGGTGAAACCGGAGTCGGCCGTATCATTCAGCGGACTTGCGAAGTGATGAGGGAACACAAGGTGGAGGATCCTTCGGACGTGCGCGCGCTGGGAGTCATCGATCTGCCGACGATTCAGAGATACCTGAATTTTCACTACAGCGTGACTCTTGATCTTTACGGGTCTGATGTCTCTTCAAATGCCGCGAACTATTTCACCAGCGGCCTGAAAGGACGCTTCCGGGAAACCAAACTGGATGACGATCACGTGCTGACGAATGCGGAATACCCTGTCTCTGAAGTTGTGAGCGGAAAGATCATCACCAAAAACGTGCCGGCCTTGACGGCCTTAAACGAACGGCTTCGCGATGACTACATTGAGGAGATTGCCGATGGGGTTGGCCGCTGGCAGCGCGTCATCGACAATGCGGGTATTCGATTTCGTTTCACCCTGCCGCACAAAGGCTTCCATCGCGGAATCGGCAATTTCGCGGGGCATTTTATAAGCCCCGGTGGAGAAGTTCTGAGCCAAGAGGCTTGGAAGAACCACGAATCCGAATGGCTCCCGAACTCCAAGGATTATGCGTACGTCCAGTCGCTGATGAGCGGACGCGTCGTGGAACCGGGCAGGTTTGCGAACTGGATTGCACCGCCCGCCCGCGGCATAAACAATCAACCTCTGAATTTTGAGTACGTCCGATTCAACTAGTCTAATTAAGACTAGACGCAAACTTCAGCAAAGGCGGTGAGCCCTGCAACCGGTGATAGACATTCATATCCACATCATGCCTTATCACATGATGAAACAATCCGCCCATGAGCTGATGAAACAGGGCCGCAAGGATTACGCCGATGTCGAACGGTTTTGCGCCGATCCGAAAGCATTTCTCGCCTTTCTGGACACTCTGGAAGTGGAGCGCGCGGGGCTGATTAATTATGTCGCACCGCAAATTATTGGATTCACGCCGGAAGTGAACGACTGGAGCGCAAAGTATTGCAGCGCCTCGCCGGATCGTCTTATCGCGTTTGGCGGAGTGCTGCCAGGAACGGTTCCGGATGCAGGCGCGGAAGTGGACCGTCTCGCGAAGCTGGGGATTCGCGCCATTAAGCTGCATCCTTCGCATCAGGTGCTTTCGCCCAACGATTACATGGACGGCAATCGCGGCCTTGCGGCGATTTACGAGCGCGCGCAGGCAAACGGCATGCCAATCATGATTCATACCGGCACTTCCATTTTCCCCGGCGCGAGAAATCTCCATGCGCAGCCAATGCTCTGCGATGATGTGTGCATTGACTATCCGAATCTTGTGGTCATTCTTGCGCACGGTGGGAGACCGCTGTGGATGAACGAAGCGTTTTTCCTGGTGCGCCGGCACAAGAATATGTACATGGATATTTCCGGCATCCCACCGCAGAAACTGATGGAATACTTTCCACGAATCGAAGACGTGGCAGACAAAGTCTTGTGGGGCACGGACTGGCCCGGACCGGGCGTCCCCGCGATCAAGGGGAACATTGAAAAGTTCCATGCCCTGCCCATCGGTGCGGCAGCAAAGCGGAAGATTTTGTACGACAACGCGGCGAGGCTGTTTCCGCGTTAGACTATTTTCAAGATACTTGGCAATGTCGCTGCGAATGCGACTATCCGCACGGCGATTCGCAGCTAGTTTGGCAAAGCTTCCGCGAGGTGATTGAACATGGCCACACTTCCCATCGAATCGCAAAAGACCTCGCACATACGATTTACGCTGAACGGGGAAGAAACCGACGTCTCCTTCGCACCGTACAAAACTCTGCTGGAGGTCCTGCGCGAGGATCTCGGTCATACTGGGACGAAGCATGGCTGTGAACTCGGGGAATGCGGTGCTTGCGCCGTTCTTTTGGACGGCAAACCCGTTCTTTCCTGCCTCGTCTTGGCGCTCGAGTGCGTTGGAAAGCAAGTCCTTACCGTAGAAGGCCTCGGAGAAGACGGACACCTTCACCCTTTGCAAGATGCCTTTGCCGATCTTGGAGCCGCGCAATGCGGCTATTGCACGCCGGCAATTCTGGTAACGGCGAAGGCCTTGCTGGATCATAATCCTCACCCGACACGGGATCAGATTCGCGAAGCGATCTCCGGAAACCTGTGCCGTTGCACGGGCTATCTGCAGATTTTCGAAGCCGTCGAAGCCGCGATGGTAAAGATCGCAGATCAAAAGAGTTCTCAGCCTGATATGCCCGGCGCCGCGTAAACAGTCCATCGGGAGGACGCATTGCCGAATGAAAAGGATTCGCGGATGACACCCGGCGACCGTCCGAAAGCCGACGGGGATGGCCTTCGGGTGATCGGTGTCCCTCGGCGCCGGGTTGATGCCCGGGCAAAAGTGACCGGCCAAACGCGCTTTGCCGATGATATTTTCCTGCCGCGCATGGCGCACTGCAAGCTGCTGCGCTCTCCTCATCCGCACGCTCGCATCCGAAAAATCAACACGTCTCGCGCCGCCGCTCACCCGGGAGTGTATCTGGTACTAACGGGGAAGGACGTTCCCATCCAGTACGGCATTCTTCCCGTCAGCCAGGACGAGCAAGCCCTTTGCGTCGATCATGTGCGGCACGTTGGAGATCCCGTCGCCGCGGTCATTGCGCGGGAGGAGCTGACGGCCTTCGAGGCGCTCGACTTGATCCATGTCGACTATGAAATCCTGACGACCATCTCCGATCCCGAAGAAGCTCTGGCAACTCCCGAGCCGCGCATCCATGAATACGGCGAAGAAGGGAACATTCACAAGCTGGTGGCGCTGGAGTTTGGCAATGTGGAAGAAGGCTTTGCAGAGGCCGACGAAATTTTCGAGGATACTTTTTTCTTTCAGGGAAATACCCATCTTCCCATCGAGCAACACGCAGCGGTCGCCGTCAAGGATCCGGATGGAAAGCTGACAATTTGGTCCAGCACGCAGACTCCTCATTACCTTCACCGCGCGCTGGCGAAAGTCCTGGAAATGCCGGCGGCGCATATTCGCGTGGTTGCCACGCCCAACGGCGGTGGGTTCGGCGGGAAAAGTGATCCGTTCAATCACGAAATCGTTGTGGCCAAAGCTGCGCTCATGCTCGATCGGCCCGTCAAAATCTGCTTGACGCGCGAAGAGGTTTTTTACTGTCACCGCGGCCGGCATCCTGTCCTAATGAAATTCAAAACGGGCGTCAAGAAGGACGGCGCGATCACCGGAATGCATCTCCAGACGTTAATCGACGGCGGCGCCTACGGCTCATATGGGGTCGCAAGCACTTTTTACGCCGGCGCGCTGCAAACCACGACATATCATATTCCCCGTTATCGCTATCAGGGCTGCCGCACTTTCACGAACAAGCCGCCCTGCGGACCCAAGCGTGGACATGGCACGCCTCAACCGCGCTTTGGTCAAGAAGTCCAGCTCGACAAAATCGCCGAGAGGCTCAAGATTGATCCGGCAGACTTACGTCTGCACATCGTGGAATCACCAAACGCCGTGACGGCGAACTTCCTCCGTCTTGGAACCGTCAATCTAGCCGAGTGCATTCGCCGCATTGTTAAGGTGTCGGGCTGGAAGGACAAATTCCGCAAACTTCCGGAAGGCCACGGCGTAGGTTTGGCTTGCTCCGCCTACCTGACCGGTGCGGGACTTCCCATTTACTGGAACAAGATGCCGCACTCCGGAGTCCAACTGAAATTTGACCGCAGCGGCGGGGTCAGCATTTTCTGCGGCGCGACGGAGATCGGACAAGGTTCGGATGATGTCCTTGCTGGAATCGTCGCCGAAGTTCTGGGCATCGAGACTTTCGACATCCGGCTATTCACCGGTGACACCGACCTGGGACCGGTGGATCTTGGTTCCTATTCCAGCCGCGTGACGCTGATGGCAGGAAATGCAGCGTTGCAGGCAGCGGAGCGAGGAAAAGCAATTATTGCTGACGCGGTCGCAGAAAAGCTCGAAGTACCTAAAGAAAGGCTGCGCTTCGCCAACAAGCGCGTATTCGATCCCGCCGAGCCTGAAAAGGGCGTCTCCTTTGAAGAGGCTGTTTGTATCGCGGAAGCTCGCTTTGGCACGATCGGCACGGTAGGCTCTTATACGCCGCCGAAATCTCCCGCGCTTTATAAAGGCGGCGGCGTAGGGCCGTCTCCCACATATTCCTATTCGGCAGCCGTTGTCGAAGTCGAAGTAAATCCCGTGACAGGCTGGGTCACTGTCCCAAGAATTTGGATCGCGCATGACATCGGTCGAGCTTTGAATCCTACGCTCGCGCGTGGCCAGGTCGAAGGCAGCGTTTACATGGGACTCGGCGAAGCACTGATGGAAGAGCAGGAATTCCGTCGCCTTCCGAAGAGACTTTCTCATGCGCTGGTGCACAAGTTCCCTTCGATCCTGGAATACAAGAGCCCGACCTCTCTGGACATGCCCGAAGTAATCACGGAACTGATTGAAGAACCTGATCCTCGCGGCCCGTTTGGCGCAAAGGAAGTTGGTCAGGGCCCGCTTCTGCCAATCATGCCGGCGGTCGCCAACGCCGTATACGATGCCGTCGGAGTACGCATTGATGAGATTCCCATCACTCCTGAAAAAATTATGAAGGCTCTTGCCGAAAAAAAAGCGGGACGCGAGCCGCGTTTCGGCCCCGGTCATTTTCCTCATGTCAATTGGCCGGAGGCCTTGCGCGTTCCTCCGCCTTGGGAAGGCGGAGATGGCAACGCCGTGAATGATGTCCGGCGCAAGAAACCAGGCCATGAGAAAGAGAAGGTACTCGCGCCATGATGCGGCTGCCTCTATTCGAATTCCGTGCGCCGCGCACACTAGAAGAAGCTGCACGCATTCTGGACGGCGAGCGAACAAACGCGATGCCGCTCGCCGGCGGCACGGACCTGCTCCCCAACATGAAACGGCGGCAACAGGTTCCGCGCATGCTGATGAGTCTGCGTCACATTGAAAGCCTGAACCGCATGACGTTGAGCGATTCAGGCTCACGGCTTGGCGCTTGCCTTACACTTTCCGAAATCGCGGCGGACCCGCGATTTCGAAATGGATTGACGGCGCTGGCGCAGGCCGCTTCTCTTGTAGCCACTCCGCAGATTCGCAACATGGCCACGCTTGGGGGGAATATTTGCCTTGACACTCGATGCAATTACTACGATCAAAGCTACGAATGGAGAAAGTCGATTAATTTCTGCCTGAAAAAAGACGGCACTACCTGCTGGGTCGCACCTGGGAGCCGGAAGTGCGTGGCGGTCTCTTCTACGGACACAGGCCCAGCACTGATGGCGCTCGGCGCAAGAGTTCGACTGGTGTCGCGTTCAGGAGAGCGCGAAGTCTTGCTCTCCGATTTGTACAACAACGACGGGATCGACTATATCAAGCGCAGGCCGGATGAAATCCTCGCGGAAGTCTTGCTCGATGCTTTGCACGGGTGGAAAAGCACCTATTGGAAATTGCGCCGCCGGGGATCGTTCGACTTTCCCGTGTTATCGGTTGCGGCAGCTGTGCGCCTCTCCGGAAATAACACGGTCGAGGACGCTCGCATCGTCGTGGGCTCGGCGGCCTGCCGTCCATTGGCCGCCACGGAAGCTGCAATGTCGCTTTTGGGCGGACCCTTGAATCACAAGACGATCGAAGAAGCTGCCACGCTGGCAGCTCGAATCGCCAAGCCGCTGGACAACACCGATTTCGACATGACCTGGCGCAAGAGAGTCACCGCTGAATTTGTGACTTACGCGCTGCGCGAGCTGCGTGGTGATGATGTGCGGTCTGCGCGCGAGAGTTTCACGCGCTACCCTTTTGAATAGGCGATCCGGATTCTCGATCATCGTCGCGGCTCCCTGTCCGCGTGCCTTGGTTCCGTATTTCTCGGATTCCTCAACAACCTGATATCCTCCAAGCTCTTTGTTGCTTGCACTAAAACAGGGGCAGCGCGCCCGGCCGGGCCACGGACAAACACAGATATGACCTCGCAACGAGGGTTTTATGGCTGGAGACTGGTTTTCATTCTTTGGCTTCTGGATTTCCTCAACATGGGATTTCCGCTTTACGGTGGAGCAGTCATCAACACCTACATGGTGAAGGAAATCCCCATGAGCCGCAGCGCCTTCGGATTGGGATTCACGCTCTTGAACCTCTTTGTGGGCGTTCCCTCCATCCTTGTGGGAGCCTCCATTGTTCGATGGGGCATTCGCAAAACTTTCGGCATTGGCTCCGCACTGATTTTTGTCGGGGCCCTGTGGCTTTCCCTTATTACTTCCAAGCCTTGGCACTATTGGGTGGGATTTGGGGTGTTGGCGGCAATGGGAATCAGTTTCGGGACCATCATTCCGGCGGCGACGGCGATCACCCGGTGGTTCAGCCGCTATCGAGGAAGGACTATGGCGTTGACGCTTTCGGCTTCTGGATTTGCCGGCTTTTTCGTTGCGCCGGCGATCAATCGAATCCTGACCGGAAACGGAGGAAATTGGCGGCAAGCATGGGCGATTGTGGCAGTCGTTTCCGTCTTGTCTGCGATTATCGCGTTTCTCTTTGTGAGAGAACGTCCCGAAGACCTTGGTCAAATGGTGGACGGCGGACCGGCCGCTGCCCCGTCGGCGGTTTCGGCCGCAATATCTGCCCGGGTTACAAAATTTCCTTGGGAGCCGCACCAGGCTTATCGAACACGGGCTTACTGGATGATCCTCATTGGCGCGATTGCCTGCCAATTTCCGTTTTTTTTCTTTACCGCCCATTGGCTGCTGCATCTAAAAGGAGCTGGCGTTCGTCCAGCAGACGCCGCATTCGCCATGGGTCTTTTCACATTGGGGGCCGTGTTCGGCCGATTGATTGGCGGCTGGCTAATGGACGCAATGGAAGGGCGCTACGCGTTCATGCTGGGTTTCTGCTGTTATTTCCTGGGATCCTTCCTGGCAATTCGGGTTTCGCCAGACGCGCTGTGGATCGCCTACACTGCCGCGATTCTTTATGGCACAGGATTTGGATGGACGTTCATCTGCTTCAATACGGTCACGGGTCACTACTACGGACCCATGGCTTTTCCAAAGGTGAGTGGAGTGCTGCTGCTGCTGGCAGCTCTCTTTTGCTCGCCGGCTGGTTACTTGGGCGGGAAACTATTTGACCTGTTCCAAAGCTATAAGATTGCTTTCCAGATTAACTCCGCATTGGCGGCGCTCGGAATCGGAGCTCTCTTTTTTGCACAAAAACCAGAAGCACCAGATGCGGAAATCCCGTTGGGTTAGCGAGTGACAAGAACAGCAAGGATATGAGTATGCTGTGCTAGATTTCATTTGGCATCAAGAGTGCCTCCCAATTTAGCTCGTATGAAAGTCGAGTTCCTGAACAAATGCGATTGATTTCTCTTGGAGTTGCGGTGCTCTTGCTAGCGCTATCGGGCCAAGCTTCCGCGCGGGCACAAGACAAGGTTGCGGTTCGTGTCAACGCAACTCGACAGCTAGAGCCGTTTCGCCCGATCTTTGCCTATTTCGGATACGACGAGCCGAACTACACCTACACGAAGAACGGAAGCAAACTTATAGGCGAACTTGCGGCGCTGACAGATGGGCCTGTGTATCTTCGCACCCATTTCCTGCTGGCGACTGGAGACGGCACGCCAGGTTTGAAGTGGGGGTCTACGAATGCCTATACCAAAGACGATTCCGGCAGGGCGGTGTACGACTGGACAATAATAGACCGCATTTTCGATACGTACATACAAGCCCACGCAAGACCCTTCGTCGAAATCGGATTTATGCCCCAGGCTCTATCTTCCAAACCCGAGCCGTATCATCCAACGTGGATCCCTGGCGCCGTGAACAGAGACTATGCCATCGGTTGGTCCTATCCGCCGAGTGATTACGAGAAGTGGGGCGAACTGGTGTACCAGTGGGCGCGGCACTGCGCGGAGAGATACGGCAAGAAAGAAGCTGAATCGTGGTATTGGGAGGTTTGGAACGAGCCAAACATCTCTTACTGGCACGGGACGGAGGAAGACTACAACAAGCTATACGACTATGCCGTGACGGCTGTGAAACGCGCTCTGCCGAGAGCACGCGTCGGAGGACCAGCATCCACGGGACCAGCGAGTGAGGAAGCTGCCGGATTCCTGAGGGCGTTCCTGACCCATTGCGCGGACGGAAAGAACTACGTAACCGGAGGGAAGGGTGCTTCGCTCGACTTCGTTAGCTATCACGCGAAGGGCAGTCCCCAATTGATCGACGGCCACGTGCGCATGGGTATCGCACGCAATCTTCAGGATGTCGAGGATGGGCTTAAGATACTTTCCAGCTATCCGAAATTCCGCAGTCTGCCCGTGATCTTGAGCGAGTCCGACCCGGAAGGATGTGCCGCTTGCTCTGCGCGTGTCTATCCGCAAAATGCATACCGGAATGGACCTCTCTACGCCTCATACACTGCTGCTGCGATGAAGGGGATCATGGATCTCGGTGCTAGAAATCATGCGAAAATCGAAGGGATGCTGACGTGGGCGTTCCAGTTCGAGGCGCAACCTTATTTCGATGGTTTTAGAACTCTCGCGACCAACGGTGTGGACAAACCAATTCTCAATCTCTTTCGGATGACTGGACTCATGCGAGGGGATCGTGTCGAGGCTTCAAGCGGTGGCTCAATTCCGCTTGATTCGATCCTTGCCAAAGGGATTCGAGAAGATTCCGATGTAGATGTGCTTGCAACGCGCGACGAGCGCGGCGTCTCCCTGCTGGTATGGAACTACCATGATGACGATATTGCTGGCCCGAATGCTCCCATCGTCCTTTCGGTCCAAGGTCTTCCAGCAGACGCTCAGCGCGTTTTTATGACGCACTATAGGATTGATGCAAGGCATAGCAACGCTTACTCAGTGTGGAAAGACATGGGATCTCCCCAAGACCCGACGCCCGATCAACAACGGCAACTTGAGGCGGCAGGGCAACTTCAGCTATTAGACTCGCCGAACTGGTTGTGGAGCCGATCGGGAACCGTATCCATCAACTTCGATTTGCCCAGGCAGGCCGTGTCGCTAATCCGGTTATCCTGGTAAAAGGGAGCACTGCCTCCAAGATCGAATACAGCCTGATGTAAAGACAAGAAACAAGTGTCATTGTCGCGTTTTCGAATTTTCCGGTCGCAAATGTTGATATTGCTTGGACGATGGCAAGGCGTGGAGCGGAACGTGGTTATCATGGAGCGGGACTGGGCCGACGCCAAGGCCTATTCCTTGGCCTCTACCATATGGGAAACGCAATGAAGAAACAACCTGACCGCCGGCAGGTCTTGAAAGGCGCAGCCGCTGCCTGTAAGCAACACTTGTCTTACGGAGTTGAGATTTTGCAATCGATAGCCGCGCCCAGGAAAATCACGCCTGCATTGTCACTGAAAGCGGCAGTTCTGCACCAAGTACTCTTGTCGTTCATGTCCGATGGCCGCTTAAGTGTAATCTGGTAGTGCATTCCCTCTGGGCTTGTGGCAATTGCCAGTTCGTACGGTTTTGGATTCCCAAGGTCAATTGGTGACCTGCTCAAGATATCTTTCTTTCGGAGAAAGGTGAGCATCTCCTCACAGCTAAACTGTTGAAAGGATTGGCTGGGAGACTAGGATTCGAACCTAGATAGCCAGATCCAGAATCTGGAGTCCTACCGTTGGACGATCTCCCACCCGTCGCTGGAAAAAAACGAACCGTAGCGCATTCCCGATGATCGGGCCGCCCACGATTCTACTTACTAATTTAATCGGGTTTTCAGCGGTCGTCAACCGCACATCTCGCGCGGCAGAAGTCCAAATCTACAATCGTGGGGCATCTTGCGCGGGCTTTGCGGCCGCCTTTTCGGGACCTCCAGCCGGTGCCATTCGTCCCTGGCGAATCACATATTCGGCGTTGCCCCAGCGAATGCGATTCGAACCGAAACTCGCCAGCCAGATCACGAACTGAATTGCGTCCCGCAGCGGCACCAGCCAAAGCTTCCGGCGCAGGACTTCGTCCCCGACACCCCAAACTCCGACTGTCCAGGCCATCACAAAACGCAACATCAAATACGCGAGGACATAAGCGCCCGCAATCCACTTCGCAGGCGCAACAAAAGCAGCCAGCAACATCCACGGGAGTCCTTGTGTAAAAAGCAGGCCCGCGTAAGACAGCGGCCTGCACGATCGCACTGTTCGTGCCCAGCGCACTTGGTGGTCCCAGAAGCCGCGAAGTGTCTGCGCTGGATACATGGTCCAAACGGCTTCGCGAGAGAGAACAACCTCGCCGCCCGCTTTGGCGATGCGGTTGCCGAGTTCATAGTCGTCTGCGAGCGTGCCAGCTATGGCCTCAAACCCGCCCATTTTCCCGAGCCATTCTTTGGTCGTCGCGATGGCGGCTCCCAGCGCGAAGGTGATTCCTTCCGTCCATCCCGCCATTAACACTCCGCCGAAAAAATCGCTGGAGGCACCGACGGCTTCGATTTCGGCCCCGAGGTTTTTCTCGGCGATGCCGCGGTAGAAGCAAGTCACGGCGCCGGTCTTGCGGTCCGCAAACGGTGCTACAACTTCACGCAAAAAGCCGGGCCCCACTCGCACATCCCCGTCGGTCAACACCAGTACTTCGTTTTGCGCTTCTCGAGCGAGTCGCGCCAGTTTGTTTACTTTACGGTTTGCGCCGAGATGCTCCGCGCCAACAAACAAGCGAATTCTCCGCCCCGGAAACTCGGTGATGATTCGCCGAATCACCGGCACGGCCGGATCGCCGTCGTCGTTCACTGCAAACAAAATCTCGTAGTCTCTGTATTCCTGGCGGCAAAAGCTCGCGAAATTCTCGTGGGAGCCGAAGTCCACCCCGCGTACGGGTTTGAGCATGCTAACGGGAGGCGTGTAGTCGGGGAGAATCCGCGCACGTTTGCGCCGGAAGAAACGCAGCGCCGCTAGAGTCGCAAATGCGTAGTAAATGAGCGGAGCAACCGCCAGCAGGAGAACAGCGTCACGCCATGTTGCATCGTGCGTGGTCATGCCAGTCCGCTCGTCATCGGCAAGAGTTTCACACCCGGCTCACTGCTCGCGCCACTCTAGCAGGTTATCGGATAATGGGAGGTTCGGAAAATGTGGATCGAGTTCTGGCGTTTCCATTAAGGCGAACTGCGGTCACGTTTCGTTCCGGCAATACGCGCTCTTAAGTAATATTCTCAGAATTTGTAATGGCACTCAATCCCTGAGTAGCACCATCGTTCGCGATGCTCGCCGTTGTCATTGGAAAGAGTTGACCATTCTTCACGCGATAGGCAATGCCACGCCATAGGATGCGTTCTGAAAAGAATCCGGCCACCCACGCGGCAAAATTGATGGCATCGCGCAGCGGGACGAGCCACAGCTTCCTCCATGCTTCCGCATCGCCCAGGCCCCAAGTACCGGTTGTCCACGCCAGCCCGAGACGCAACACGAGGTATGCAATAAGATGCGCCGCCGCAATTCCATCCCATCCGGCCCAGGCTGCGCATGCCGCCGCTAGCAGCGCCCATGGCAAACCGTGGGTCAACATTAGCCACCGGTATCCAGTTGGGCGCACATTTTTCAGCCCGATGGACCAGCGCAGTTCATGTCGAAAAAACTGTGCCATCGTCTCTTGCGGAAATACCATCCACACCGGCATGCGCATCAATTCCACGTGATAGCCGCGGCGCGCGATTCGATTTCCCAGCTCAAAATCGTCGGAATGATAATTCGCCATGGCTTCCCAGCCGCCGATCTCCGACAAGTGTTTCTTCGTCGTCGCCATCGTCCAGCCGAAGGCGAACTGCATTTTGCCCTCGAGCCTGCGCGCCACAAGCGCGCCTGGAGCGGAGTCCAGGTACATCCCCAATGCATCCAAGTCTGCCGCGACGCCGCCTGCGGTAATGCAACGGTAAAAGCCGGTTACCGCCCCGACTTGCGGATCGGCAAATGGCGGCGCAACCACCTTGAGGTAGTCGGTATCCACACGCACATCGCTGTCGCTCATCACCATCAGGTCGTGTTTCGCTTCCTGCACCAGGCGGCACAGGCTATTTACTTTGCTGTTTGTTCCAATTCGCTCCGTACCCTTAATCAATCGGATCGAACGTTCTGGAAAATCAGTCTGCAGCCTCTCAATCACCGGAACCGCAGGATCGTCTGTATCTGCGACTGCAAAAATGATTTCGTATTCCGGGTAGTCGAGCCGGCAATAGCTGGCAAAATTCTCGTAAGCTTCGCGGTCCACTCCGCGTACCGGCTTGAGGACACTCACAGGAGGCAAGTACGTGGAATTCAAGGCCGGCGGTTTCCGCAGCTCGCGGAAATACCGGACAACGCAGTACAACGACAGAAGGTAATAAGCCAGAGGCGCGGCCGCCAGGACAAGCGCGACCCCATACACAGTGTGTACCAACATTCCGTCGCCCCGAATCCCCTTTGCATGACGAAAACCGAAAGCGGCGAAATCACGTTCGTCACGCAGGAATCTTAATAATCGAGTTGTCTTTTCAGCTCAGATGCCACACTTTTTTGACAGGTTGCCGCAACCGAACCTGGAATCTCGCGGGGGCACCAAATCATTGCCTACACGCTATCACTAGTCGCCCAACCATGTTCAATATTTTTTTCAAACCTTTGCATCAACCGGCCGCGACGAGGGCAACCCCGGCGCAAACCAGCACCACTCCCGCCCATCGCGCCGCACTCACCTGCTCGCCCAGGATGTACTTGGCTCCCAAGGTGCCGACTACGTAGCTGAGCGCGGACGCGGGAATCACAAAACTGATGGGCTCCCAGGAAAGCAAAACTAACAGCGAATAAAAAGACAGGGCCATCAGCGGTACGCCTGCCCAGAACCATCCATTGCGCACCGCCCGCCCCAGGAACTGCAGCAGCGCTAGCGGCCGCAATCGGGCCGGTTCACCGGTCGCCTTCATTCCGTGCGTGATGGCGATCTCGCCTCCGGTGCTGCCAAGAATTAAGACGGCAAGTGCCAGCATGACGCGCATCAAGCCACCGCCGCACTGGTCACAGCCGTCGTCCGTGGTTTCGTTTGCCCCACCAGTAGAACACCCACGCAAATCAAAACAACGCCAACCCAGCGGCGTGGTGAAACCGACTCGTGCAGAAAAACAACCGCCAGCAATGTAAGAAGCGCATATCCAAACGCGCCCGCTGGCATTACGTAACTGTAGTCCGCCCAGCTCAGCACTGTCATGTAGCTCAGCATGAACCCGCTCAGAAACAGAATCCCCACCCAGATCGTTCCGTTCGTCACCGTTAGCCGGAAGGCTTGCGCAAGCCCCGAAACGGTCAGTTGGACAGCGCCGATCTGCGACATCCCGCGCTTCAGCATCAAGTCCCCGGCGTTGGCGCACACTACCATCGCCAAGACCATGACCAGCGTCTTGATTCGCAGTCTTCTATCACTTCCCATTTTGTGTGTTAATCGTTCCCGGAAGCCGAGGACGTACCCGGCACGGAAACCATGGGCTTGTCGTAGTCGCCGCCCTTGCGCACCCACTTCAGGCGTTCTGCACGCAGCTTCAGGAATTCCGTCGCCTCGTGGTACAGGCGTTTCCGCTCGTGGCTGTCCCACAGCGCTTCCTTCACGATGCGCCAAACCACTTTCGGCCGGAAATAATACTCATCGTAGAACCGGTTCACGCCCGCCATCATCTCCGCCTTCGACAAGTGCGGATACTCGATGTGCGGCAACTGGTGACCGCCGGAATCGGCAAGCGCTTCGACTTTCAGGAAACCCTGCTGCGCCATCGAGTCGTGCAGTTCCGTTCCCGGCATGGCGTGGGCCAGCGAAACCTGGATCGTCTCGCAATCCAATTCCTTGGCGAAATCAATGGTCTTCCGAATCGTCTCTTTGGTCTCGCCCGGGAGGCCAATGATGAAGTCGCCATGCACCTTGATTCCCACTTTGCGGCAGTTCTTCATGAAGGCGCGCCCCATCTCGACTGTCGCGCCCTTCTTGATATTCTTCAGGATTTGCGCGTCGCCGGATTCGAAGCCCACGATAAAGAGCCGCGCTCCGCCATCCGCCATTGCCTTCACCGTTTCATAATCGCTGTGCACACGCGCCGTCGATGACCACTGGAACTTCAGCGGCTTGAACTTGGCGCAAAGATCCAGCACCCGGTCTTTGCGGATGTTGAAGGTGTCGTCGTCGAAGAAAATCTCTTTCATCTGCGGAAAGTATCCGAGCGCTTGCTTCACTTCCCGCGCCACGTTCTCCGTCGAGCGCGTTCGCCACGCGTGCCCGGAAATTGTCTGTGGCCACATGCAGAAAGTGCAAAGCGCCGGGCATCCGCGCGTCGTGTAGAAGGACACGTACGGGTGCAGCAGGAACGGCACGTTATAGCGCTCGATTTCCAGGTCGCGCTTGTAAATGTCCGTGGCAAACGGCAGCGCGTCCAGCTCTTCTGTGTGCAACTGCGGACGCTCGGCGTTGTGCACGACCCTGCCGTCTTTGCGATAGCTGACGCCCCTAATCTCGGTGAGCGGCTTTCCGTGCGCGTATTCCACGACCGAGTGATCGAACTCCCCGCGCGTCACAAAATCGATGTCCTCGCTGGCGTTCAGCGTCTCCTCGGGCTTGATGTGTCCGTGCGGCCCGACGAAGGCAATTTTCATGCTCGGGTTGGCTTCCTTGATTTTTCGGATGAGCTTGACGTCGCTCTCGAACCCGACCGTGGACGTGAACAGGACCAGGAATTCGTAGTCTTTGCAGATCTCGACGGTCTGTCGCCAATTCACTTTGTGCGGAGACGCATCCAGCAGCCTGCTGCCGGGAATCATGCCTGCGGGATACGTCAGCCAAACCGGGTACCAATAAGATTCAATCTCGCGTGTGGCGGGCCACCGCGAGCTCGCGCCGCCGTCAAAGTTTTCAAAACTCGGCGGATTCAACAGCAATGTCTTCATTACATCCGGCATTCTTCACCCTCAGCCTTCACGTTCCAAACTTGGCCGTCTCGTGTTCTTGGCACTTGCGTCTAATTTGCAAAAGGGAAGGGCCGCGCATTCGCGCGGGGCTTGGGCTCCCCATCTATAGATACTAGTTTACCTGACTTCGTTGTATCGCCTCAAACCTTTCTGTAAATGGTGTTATCTGACACCGAACCGCTATTAACCTCATTAGATGGGGTTTGCGGGCTTGCTCTTTGCGGATCGTCCTTGAGAGCCAAGGGCTTCATCTGCGGACAATGAGAGCAAAGCACAAATTCGTTCAACCCAGTCGAGATGCTCCGGCTTCATGAGCACGGAGCGCAAGCAAGTAACGGTCTCGCGGTCGCGTATCGTCGCTCCCAGATTCGCTTCCCAAAAGCGAGTCGGCAGTTCCGCTACAGCGAGATGCAGATTGCGCTTCGCCGCAGCTTCAAATATTTTTCGGCTCAAGAATGAGGCATTGCTGACGCTTGCTGCTCTCGGCGCAAAAACGACAATGTCCAATTGCGGTGAGAAGGCCGTCACAAATCGCGAGTCCATACGCAACTTTTCGAAGAGCGCTAATGCTGCCTTCCTTCCGCATTCCAACCCGCGGGCAAACTCGCCGTTTCTTTTCAGCGGCAGCAACTTCTGAGTCGCCCACAAAGCCGCTGCAGCCGCGCCCGGGCGCGAGCATTCCAGACTTATCTCGCCCAGATGCAACTCCGCAGAACTGAAATACGTGTACGGAGAATCGTGCTTGTACAATCGCCCGACTTCGGCGTCACGAAACAGTACGCAGCCGCATCCGTAAGGTTGCAGGCCATGTTTGTGCGGATCGATCACGATGGAGTCCGCTTCTCCAATCCGCTCAAAAGCTTGTGCGGCATCTTCCCCAAGATTCTCCGTCAGCACGAAATAGCCGCCGTACGCCGCGTCCGCGTGAACTCGGAATCCGTGTTTTTCTCGGAGCTTGAGGATCTCCGGCAGCGGATCCACCGAGCCCGTCGCCGTCGTACCCATCGTCGCTACAACAGTCCCAACGTCACGGCGTTTCAGCCTCTTCGCCAGGGCACTCACTTCCATCCGGCCCCGCGCATCGCACGACACCGTTTCGAACGGCAACCGCAGAACCCCGCTTATCCGCCCGTGTGTGTAGTGCGCCTGGTCGCTGGCAAGAATTTTCTTTCCCGGATGCCATTGTCCCGCAACCCACAAGGCCTCGAGATTTGCCATCGTTCCGCCGCCGCATAGGTGTCCAAGGAATTTGTTCCACCCAAACATGCCGGCGATTTCCGCGACTGCTTCTTTTTCCATCGCGGAAGTTGCTCGCCCGCCATCCAGCGCATGATTGTTCGGGTTGATCCACATGGCCAGGGCATACGCCAGCCGCGCCACAGGGTGCGGCGGCTTCAGCATCTGACCCGCATATAAAGGATGAAAATAAGGGTAGTTGTCCTGCAGCCGCTCCGCCGTCGCCCCAAGTACTTCTGCAAGACGGGTCATTTCCGGCGATTGATTTTGAAAGGCAGGCAATTCTGCGAAGCTCTTGTCGAGCTTACTCGCAACCTCGGAGAACACGCGCAAACTCTCGCGATCGAGCATCCCGAGTCACCAATCACTTTTTCACTGCCACACCTTTTCCAATTGCCCCGCCGTCTTCAGCAACTCCAGTTGTGCCTGCTGCTTTTGGAAATTTGCATCCAGGTACGCCATCCATTTTTCATTTTCTTCCAATCTGGCCTTTTCGACCTCTCGAAGATTCAGTTTCCCTTCCGCAAACTGCGCCTGCTCCACGGCCACGTTTTGTTGCGCTAGCTGCAGTTCCAGCCGCGCCACCTCTTTCGCGGCATCTCTCTCGCGCACTTGCCGGGTCTTTTGCCTGACGTCCGCCGTCAATTCTGTCCTCTTGTTCGTTACGTTGACCCTGGCTGCTTCCAGGTTTATCTCCGCCATCCCCACCGCCGCTTTCGTCTGCGCGCTGAAAATCGGCATGTGCACGTCGATCCCCGCATTGAAATTGTTCCGCTGAAAGGTCGTGAAAAACTGCGTGTAGTTGTTGAACTTCGCCAGGACGCTGTACACGCTCACAAGTTCCAGTGTCGGCCAATAGCCTCGCTTCTCGCCTTTCAACCGGAACTCTTTTGCTCGAAGGTCGGACTCCGCAAGCTGCAATCCCGGGTTGTGCGTTATGGCCATCGCCACGAGGTTGTCTCCCGCCTGTTCGGCTTCCCCCGGCAACTCCTCAGGTGTGACTTCGATGGACTGTCCCTCGGATAATCCAAGCTGGTATCGCAGAAAAACTTCCAGCTCATCTTCCCGGCTCTCGAGCTGTAAAATTCGCTGAACCACCTGAGCCTTCGTCAGTTGCGCTTTCGTCACTTGCACCGGCAGCTCGTATCCCTCTCCTTGCCGCTCCTGTGTCACTTGCAGAATCTTTTCCGCGCTCTCCTGCTCTTTGCGCAACAGCTCAAGGGAATGCCGCACCTTCCCCAGTTCCAAGTAGGCCATCGCCGTTCGCGTGATCACGCTGTTCTTCGCGTCCTCCAGCACAATCTTTTGTGCCTTGGCCTGTTCCTGCGATTCCTTCGCCTGGCCACGCAGAGGTTCGTTGAGAACTTGCTCCGTGTACGAAACGTTGAAGATCGACGGCGCGCGTCCGCCTGGCGTTTCCGGTATTCCGTACGTGTATCCTGCTCCAGAGCCCGCATAAAGGTTCGGCATGAACTGTGCCTTGGTGATCTTCGCGGCGCGGTCCGCGACGCTCGCTTGAATCTTTGCCACCTGAATCTCTTTACTGTTCTGCAGCGCCATCTCAATGGCCCGCTTCAGCGTCAGCGTCACCGGGGCTCCGTCCTTGGGCGCTTCCTGTCTTGTAGGCTGGCTCGCATTCGGCGCCGACGGCTCCTGCGCGCCCGCGGCGCCGCCGCATAACATCAGCAACACGGCAATCCCTGCAACACGACCCCGTAAGTGCATTTTCATGCTCCTTCTTCGCCCTTCCGGCTCATTCGTACCTCAACGACTCCACGGGCTGCAGACTTGCCGCCTGGCTCGCAGGCAAGTACCCAAAGAAAAGCCCCGTGGAGCACGAGACAACGAAAGCGATGATTACGCTTAAGCTTGAGACAGGGACTCGCAAATTTCCCGGCAAGAAAAGAAATTGGACGATCACGGGAACCGCAATGCCGATCAGAATCCCGATAACCGCTCCTCCTCCGCTGATAACGAACGATTCGATCAGGAACTGGTACATGATCTCGCGCCTAGCCGCCCCGATAGCCTTACGGATTCCGATTTCGCGCGTCCGCTCTTTCACCGTCACCAGCATGATGTTCATGATGCCGATTCCGCTGATCACTAGCGCGATGGCCGCAATAACAATCAGTACGATCGTCAGTGCCAGCGAGATTTGCCTCGCTATCCCCAGAATCGCATTGAGCGTTTGCACCTTATATTCCGCCTCAGTGGGATGCCGGCTCCGCAACAGTTGGCCCAACTTTCGCTCGACGGAGGGCACGTCTTCGGACCGCGCCGCCTGCACGTCCAACAAACGCACAAACTCCTGGCCAGTGAAGTACCTCATTACCGTGAAGGGGATGATGACGGAATTTTCGTGAAGGTCGGAAAGGTCGAGGGTTTCGGCTCGCTCGCGGAAAACGCCGATAACCGTGAACGTCAGATCGCCCATGCGAATAGGTTTTCCGACGGGATTGTCCTGCCCAAAAATGCGGTCGGAAAGTTGCGGCGTGATGAGGCAGACCTTGCTGCGCATTTCCATATCCGCCGCGTCGAGATATCTTCCGCGAGGGATGAGCAACCGGCGGATGGCTTGATACCCGTCCGTCACCCCTATCAGGCTTACCGGACGCTCCGCCCCGTTTGCAATTACTGCCATAGGCAGTTCCCGTGTTCCCGCAACTTGGATCACATTGGGGATGGTCTTTGCAGCCTCCATGTCTTCCAAAGATACTTCATAACTTAGCGGCTGCGGCTTATCCGGCCTCTGCACCAGTTCTACCCACACGAGGTTCGAGCCGACACTTTCGATACGCGAAAGCACGAATTTCTTGCTGGTCAGCGCCACCGTAACTACTAAAACTATGGACGCGCTACCGATAATCACACCCAGCGACGTCAGGATTGCGCGCAGCTTATTCGCGCGCAGCGCGTCAATCGCCACCGATATCGTTTCGCGAATATCCATCGTTGCCTCTTGACCGGAATTCTCCGGCAGCCTCGGCTAAAACTCTCACCCCTTCTTCAGCCGCTTTAGCGCTTCCTGCGCCATTTTGTTTCTTGGATCCAGTTTCAGCGCGCTTTCAAACTCCTGCGCCGCCTGTTCCATCTTGTTCTGATCCTCGAAAAGCCGTCCCAGCCACGCGTGCGCCGCTGCCGGCCGCGGAAACCCCGATCGCGTCGGCGCTTTTTCCGCATATTCCTTGAGTAGTCTTTCGGCTTCCTCGGAGTCTTCTTTCTTCAGGATTAGCGCAACGCCCCGGTAAAACATCTCTCTCGGATCGCCCGGTGTCACGTGTTCGCCCGCCTCGGCAACCGCCAGCAGCCGCTCTGCCTGGTTTCGTTTGACGGCATAGTCGCCGATGTCGTAGATCAGCTCCGCCGATTTTGGATTGCTCTCCAGCGCCTTTGTAAATTCCTCGTCCGCGGCCACGAAGTCCTTCTTCTGCCGCCGGCAATTCCCCTTCGCGTAATGCCCTTCCGCGGCGTCCATTTCCGCCAATTGGTTGATCTGCGGCAGCGCCTTGTCTTCGCCGCCTCCCACAAGACCCGGAGCGCTGCAATCGAATTCGATCAGCGCCTGCCGTGCAGAAAAATTCTTCGCATCGAGCTGCACCGCCGTTTCGAACTCTTTGCGTGTTTTTTTCGCGAGCGAAATCGCGGAGAACCAGCTCGCATGATCGGCCTTCTCCCCGTACGCCCTTCCCAGCCACTCGTGGTAGATCGAATTCTGCACGTCGATAGCAACCGCCCGCTCTGCGCTCTTGATTGCCGCGTCATGCTGCTGCAGTTCCAGGTAACTCTTTGCCAGCAGCAATTGCACGTCGGCATTCTGCGGATCTTTTGCCGCAGCCGCCTGCAACGCTTGCACGGCCTTCACGTAATCGCTGGCTTCATAAGCATGCCGTCCCGCTTCGAGACTGGCGTCTTGTTTGACAGTTGTCGCCGCCATCGCCGTGCTCGCGACAAGCAATACGGCAAGCCGCAATTTCCTCCGCCTAACCATTCCTTGGCCCCCGGAAAAGTGCAGCTTCCGTCGTTATGACGATCACCGTCATACCATCGCGCAAATCAACGTCCCCTGGAAGCGCCACCAGCTCTCCTTCCTGCAGCCCGCTCACCACTTCGTAGTTCGTGGCGTCCGCGATGCCAACGCGAATCTCTCGTTTTTCAAGCGTCGATTTTCCCACGCCCAGTTGGCTTTTTCTCACCACAAAGACGTAGCGCCTGCCGCCGTCCGCCTCCACTGCGCCGCGCGGAACTGACAGCACCCCGATCCGTTCCCGCGAATTGATGCGCACGTTCACGTTAATATTCGGCAGCAATTCCAAATTGTCGTTGTTCACCGCGCAGAGCAGCTCGCCCACGCTCCGGTTTTGATGGGGCACCACTTGCTTGGGAACCGTCTCCGTCTTTCCCGTCCACGTCTTGCTCGGCAGCGCATCCCACGTAATCTTCACTGGCTGGTTCTGTTCCAGTGCACCCAATTCCGGCTCGTCGATGAATGCCCGCACGCGCACCTTATGCAAGTCCGCCATCTCCGCCAGCAAATCGCCCACCTTCACGTAATCCCCCGCCTTCAACGGCGTCGATTCGGCGCTTCTTCCGAGCGAGTACAGCGTTCCATCCGCCGGCGCCGTGATGCGCCCCTGCCGCACTTTTTCCTCAAGCGCGGCCACTTCGTTTTGAACCTGTTGCAAGCGCAGCGGCGTCTGATCCGTGTCCAGCTTCACGTTCCGCTCAAACTCCTGCTTGACTGCCGTCAATCGGGCTACTTCGGCTTGCGCCTTTATCAGCGCAAGGTCATTCGCCGCAAGCTCATCCTGCGTGGCCGCCTGCTGCGCGATCAACCGCTGCAATACATTGTTGTTCTTCTGCAACTGGTCGCGTTCCGCCTGAGCCTTTGCCAGGTCACCCGTGACTCTGGCGGCTTCGTCAATTTTTCCGCCTGCTCTTGCCGCCCGCAGATCGTCCTCTGCCTTCAGGAGTTTGGCTTTCGCTTCCGCCAGTTGCGCTGCCGCATCCTTGACGTCCAGCTCCAGCAGCACTTGCCCCTTCTTCACGTTCTGCCCTTCGTGAACGCTTATCTTCAGCACAAAGGTATCCAGTTGCGCCCGCATCACATACGGAGCAATGGGCTCAACCTTTCCGTTGCTGCTGATGGACGACACCAGGTTCTCTCGCACCGGCGTCACCGCCGAAATTTTCGGCACCGGCTTGCGTCCGCTCAGCTCTACAAGAGCGAACGCCAGCACCGCCGCCAGCGCCAGGTAGAGCAAAATTCGATTTCGCAGCGTCCGATCCATTTCTTCCTATTCCGCGCGGTCCCACACTTCGAACTCTGCAAGACGCACGGACGCATCCCTCAGGAGTCGCATTCCTCTTACTTGTCCGTGGCTTGCTTGACCCCTGTCCAATAGGCGTCAAGTCATTTCATTCTAGCAAGAGCAGCGTGGCTTTCTATAGATTCCTCGCACCTGTTGTTTATTCTGCGCCCTGCCCCTTCACCCATTCCTCGGATCAACAATCTCCAACATCTAAAGGGATGCGCTGGGCACGTCTTATGGATGCCGCCAGCTCCCTTGGACCCCATACCTCGCCGTGTTAGAATTCCGCTCATGTCCGCTGAGAAAGCTCCTGAAAAGTCTGCTGCTCCTCCCGCGGGCGGACTGCCCAAATCCCCCCAGCCGGGCGCCGTTATCAGTCCTGTCATCCACCGCGTATGCATTCAGTGCAACAACATGTTCCGCGTCACTCCTGACCGATTTGATGCCAAGCAATGCCCCACCTGTCACAAGGGATGATCCACGTCTCTTACCCTTTCGTTCCTTCTCTGTCTCCGTGCCCCCTTTCCCTTGCCCGTAACATTTCTCCACCGCCTGCGTAGTACACTCTGAACGCTGTTTTGCCCTGTCTTACCAAATTCAGTTAGGGGTCCTTTGATGATCGAAGCTCGCGGCCTGTCCAAGCGCTTCCAGGACAAAAAACGCGGCGAAATCCGCGCCGTTGACAACGTCAGCTTCACCTGCCAGCCCGGCAAGATTTACGGTCTCCTCGGCGCGAATGGCGCCGGCAAGACCACCACTCTCCGCATGCTCGCCACCATTCTCGAGCCCACCGACGGCACCGCCATCGTCTGTGGCCACGACGTCATCGATCAGCCGGAGAAAGTCCGTGCCAACGTCGGTTTTCTTTCCACTGCCACTGCTCTCTATCGCAGGCTCACCGCCCAGGAATTTGTCGAATACTTTGGCCGCCTCAATGGTTTGGACGAAGCTACGCTCAAAAAGCGTGTCGACGACATTTTCAACCGTCTCGACATGAACGGCTTCCGCGACCGCCGCTGCGACAAGCTCTCCACCGGCATGATGCAGAAAACTTCCATCGCCCGCACCCTTGTCCACGATCCCCAGGTCATGATCTTCGACGAGCCAACCAACGGCCTCGACATTATGACCGCCCGTACCATTACTGCCTTTATCCGTGAGTGCCGCAACAACGGCAAAACCGTTATCTTCTCCACTCACATCATGAGCGAAGTCGAAAAGCTCTGCGACACCATTGGCATCATTCAATCTGGCAAACTCCTTGTCGAAGGCTCCCTCGCCCAGCTTCGCGACAAGTACGCCGAAAACGACCTCGAAGAAATCTTCGTCAAAGTCGTTACGCCCCACTTCGTCGCCGAGGAGGCCATCTGACATGGCTCTTCGCAATGTCGGCATTGTCTATCGTAAAGAATTGACCGAAGCCCTCCGCGACCGCCGCACGGTCATCTCTACGATACTCGTTCCTCTCTTGCTCTTCCCTGTCCTTAGCGTTGGCTTTGGCTCCCTCGCAGTCGTCCTCGTGGGCAAGGCCAAGGAAGAAGTGCCCAAAGTCATGCTTCGCGGTGGCGAAGATTCTCCTGCCGTTGTCGAAGGATTGAAAAAGCTCGACACCATCGACATTGTCCCGGAGACACCGGGCTGGAAAGACCAGATCATCAACAAGGAAATCCGCGCCGCCGTGGAGATTCCCTCTGGTTTTCAAGCCGATGTGGCCCAGCAAAAATCAGACACTGTAAAAATTTTCAATTATCAAGGAGAAATGAAATCTGAATTTGCGACCGACAAGATCGAAACATACATGAAGGAATATCGCGACAAAGTGGTTAAGGACCGCCTTGCTGCGAAGAACCTCGCTGAAACCGTGCTCAAACCCTTTGAAGTTAACAGGGAAAACGTCGCGCCTCCCGAAAAAGTCAGCGGTGCAGCTTTCGGCGGCATCATCGGTTATATGGTGATTCTTCTCTGCATGACTGGCGCCATGTATCCCTCCATGGACCTGACCGCCGGCGAAAAAGAGCGCGGCACCATGGAAACCATTCTCTCCAGCCCCATCTCCCGCATGCATCTTGTTCTCGGTAAATTCCTTCTGATCCTCACGGCGGCCCTGGGTACTGCGGCTCTCTCCGTTTTGTCGATGGGCGTTTCTTTCTCTGTCTTGAGCCACTACACGGGGAAAACCGAAGGCGGGCGTGCTGCCGCCGCCGAATTCCTCCTCAAGCTCGGCCCCAAGGCCGTTTTTTCAGTCTTCTTCATGGCTCTTCCCATCGCCGTGCTTTTCTCCGCTACACTGATGACCATTGCTCTCTTCGCCAAAACCTATAAGGAGGCGCAGAGCTACCTCACGCCGATGACTTTCGTAGTGATCTTCCCCGCCATTGCTGCCATGCTTCCAGGTGTCGAGCTCAATTCAAAGCTTTCGCTTGTCCCTATTCTCGGCACCAGTCTTCTGTGCAAAGAGCTTGTCGCCGGGACTTATCACTGGAATCTCATCGCCATTATCTTTGCTTCAAACTGCGTCTACGCCGCCGCTGCCCTCTTCCTCGCCATCAAAATGTTCCAGCGCGAATCCGTCCTCTTCCGCTCCTGAACTTGTAAACACACACTTTTAATGCCCCTATCCGCGAACGACAAAAGAGCGCACACTAGCTCCGAGGTATGCCCATGGTAGCTACCGCCGGTGTTTGGAAGAAGAAGTGCGACACTTTAAGGACTAGGCGGAATTCCCTCTTCGCTGCCTACACTAAGGATCCGCAAAATATCTCTCTCGCCCGCGAAATCAAGGCTCTCGACGACGAAATCGCCGACTGCACCCAGCACGTTGAACAAGAGCGCCGCGCCGAGCAGCGCGCCTCTTCTACCGCAGCCAAACTCCTGACAACTTCAAAGTAATTCCAAAAAAGGTATATCATCTGTGTCCGCCGCCCCACTCGGAGTCCAACAGGCGCAGTCCGAGTTGAGAACGAAAATGAGAAGATTTACCTATCCCGCGTTGATCCTGCTGGCGTCGTTCTCTCTCTCGATGTCCCCTGTTCCGATGCGGGCGGGAGCCGAGCAACATCTTCTATATGTAGCCAGTCCGGGAGTTCGCAATTACGTGGAACATGGCGGCGTCGGTATCCTCGTTTTCGACATGGACAACGGATATAAGTTTGTCCGGCGCATAAAAACCTGGAGTGTTCCGGATGGTCAGACGCCAGAAAACGTCAAGGGGATCGCGGCAAGCGCAGCGACTGGCAGGGTCTACGTTACATCCCTGAATCGGATGATTGCCATCGACGCCGTTAGTGGCAAGGAGATCTGGGACAAGACCTACGAGGGCGGATGCGACCGCATGGCAATTTCGCCTGACGGCAATACCTTGTATGTCCCGCAACTCGAGGGAACGGCATGGCACGTCGTGAACGCGATGACCGGAGACGTGATTGCAAAGATCGACGCAAATCCCGGTTCGCACAATACCATCTATTCAGCGGACGGTGAGCACGTCTACCTCGCGAGCCTAAGGTCTCCTGTCCTGTCTGTGGCGGACGCGAGAACTCACAAAATCGCAGGCGAAGTCGGTCCATTCGACAGCGTGATCCGTCCGTTTACGGTCAATGGGAGCAACACGCTCGTTTTCGTCAACATCAATGGCCTGCTGGGCTTCGAGGTAGGCGATCTGCGGACAGGCAAGAAGCTGTACCGTGTGGAGGTTTCTGGCTACTCGCAAGGTCCCGTCAAGCGTCACGCATGCCCGAGTCATGGAATCGCTTTGACTCCTGACGAGAAGGAGCTTTGGCTCGCGGACTGTGCGAACAACGCCATACACGTGTTCGATGCCACGGTGATGCCGCCAAAGCAAGTCACCAGCGTCAAGGTCCGGGACTGTATCGGTTGGGTTAGCTTCAGCATGGACGGGCGATTCGGATATTCTTCAACGGGCGAGATCATTGACGTGAAAACCAAGAAGATCGTGGCGGCGCTGCAGGACGAAACCGGCCGCCATGTGCAAAGCGAAAAACTGCTTGAACTTGCCATCGAAAACGGCAAAGTCATTCGTGCCGGGAACCAATTCGGCGTCGGTAGGAAGCAAAAGTGAATGCGCCAGGCTGAACCAGAGCGGCTTCTGTTTCTGCCCTCCTCTCCGAAACTAGACACTTCCAACTGACCACTGTTAACTGCCTTTCTCCGCTGCTATGATCGTCCCGCCAGCAGGTGCCCCCCAGCCAGTTCTTGACCCTGTAGCTGCGTCGGAGTACCGTTCCCTTGTTTCCCAGGGAAGTCCTCTTTGGGGAGACAACCTTTCATTTCCACTCGTTCCGCAAAAGGAGGAGAGCATGCTCTCACGCCTCATCACTTGCACCATAAACCCGGCCAAGTTAACTGACTTCAAGAACGCGCTGAACAACCAATTCCTGCCGCGCATCCAAGCGCAGCCCGGATTCGTCGATAACATCGAGTCGCTCGACCCTGCTACAGGGCAATTCAGTTGTATGACGCTTTGGAAGACACAGTCGGACGTCGAAAATTACGATAACGGTCTCTTCAAGGAAGTCGCAGCCAGCCTGGTCCCCCTGATGCAGGGAAATCCAACCGTACAGACCCTTCCCGTAGAGAACTCCTCGGTACATCACCTCAAAGCAGGAAAAGCTGCGGCCTAAGTCTCTCGATGCTCACGCCGTCGACGGTCATCGTCTTGGCGGCGTAATCAGACGGGCGAGCCGAATCACGGTTCGCCCGTTTTCTTTCCCTTCCGCTCGCGTAGCGGCGGCCGGAATTTATCCCGACCCAATCGGGAGGCCACCATCTTCGCATTTGCCAGTGTAGGGGCGGACTTTAGTCCGTCCCCCCGTCTGTCATCCCGAATCCCCGCGCTTTTAGCGGGGTGAGGGATCTGCTTCTCTCTTCGAATTTCCGCCCTTACCAATTTCGAATTTCGAAACCGGAATCCCGCAACCACGCAGCCTCAGCTTCGGCCCCGGCTCAGGACGCGACACAGCCTAGAGATTGCCAGTAGGCAGGTTAACTTCCCCACTCTCCGACCTTTCCACAGATTTCCACAATTCTTTCGAATGCAACCTCTCCCGCAAGCCCTTTGCCTCCGGCAACTTGAACCCCACTGTGTCAAGTAGCCCACGTCTGTTCGAATCACTAATAAGTTATCCTTGAAAAGTATTTACTATTGTGCTACATAGTCTTTGAACTCGACGATCCATCCCCGCCTATGGAGTGCCGTGGCTTGCCACCGCTTTTCCCTTTGCCCCACGCCGCCTCCCTTCGCTCCTCTGGACCTCCTTGCCCGGAGTCCATCCCGGTCGAAGATCCCGGCCTTGTCGGCACCAGGCCGGTGCGGGCTCTGTGCAAACCCGGCCTTGCTCTTCGCCACTTCCCTGATTCGTTTGCTCTCTATCTTTTTGCCGACCCCCACCCTCTAAATCCTGTGTCAATCTTCTGCAAAAACGAGCATCCCGCTGGGATGCGAGTCCCGAACGACTACCGAGAGTCGAGGGACCTCTCCTCCTCCTGTAACTTCTTTAGCTGCAACATTTACGGAAGTGTCCGTAAGCGTTGCAAACAAAGGACTTATGGATCTGCTAAAACCTTTAGATGCAACATTTACAAGAAACACGGGGAGGGGGTCCGGGTTATGGTTAACCAGCTATCCGGCGAGGATAGCTGTCCTGATCGGCGTCACCACGAAGGATTCGCAGACTATGACTGCCCGAAACGCGAAAGCTCGTATTTTCGTATCTTTGGAGAGCACTCATGCGCCGCCGTCTGATCCGTATCGCTCTGATTCTGTTGCTCATGCCGCCGCTGCTGGCAGCGATCGCCGGATGGCTTTCCGCTCCGGCGTTTCTTCACCCCATCCGCCGCGAGCTGACGCCCGATCTGATTCGAGAAGCCGACGTCTCCTTCGCCGCCACCGGTTCAACGCGCCAGGATTTCGACGTTCGCGCGCCCGACGGAACTCTTCTCCGCGGCTGGAAAGTCCGGCCGAAAAATGCCAATGGGAGCTGGGTTCTGCTGTTCCACGGCGTCGCCGACAACCGCATCGGCGTCGTCAGCCAATCGGAATTCCTGCTGCGCGCCGGCTACAGCGTGGTGATGATGGACGCTCGCGCTCACGGCGCCAGCGGCGGCCCTATCGCCACATACGGCTGGCTCGAACGCAACGACACGCACGCCATCATCGGCCAATTGGTTCGCTCTGAAGTCGGCCGCTACGCGGACCAGCAAATCCGCTCTGGCAAGTGGAGAATCCTGGTTGAGGACGAGGCCAAGCCTCTAGACGCGTTGCACTTGAAGCTTCCTCCGCCTGGAACTCCGCAGCCAGGAACTCCGGCTCATATCTTCGCCCTCGGAGAATCCATGGGCGCGGGCATCGTCCTGCAATCCGCGGCCGCCGATCCCCGTATCGAAGCCGTCGTCGCCGAAGCCTCTTTCGCCAATATGCGTGAAGCGTCTTACGATTACGCCGGCCTGCGCAAATATCCCTGGCTTGGCAAGACTCTCCTCGCGCCTTTTAGCTGGACCCTGCTCTATCGCGGAGAAAAACTAGCTGGTCTTCCGGTCGCGGAAGTTTCGCCGGTGAAAGCTGTCGCGGCCCGCGCGTTTCCCGTCCTGCTCATCTGCGATGAAAAGGATGAAGCACTTCCCTGCCGTCATTCGGAAACGATTTACGCCGCCGCGCGCGGTCCCAAGCAGCTTTGGGTCGTGCCCGGCGCGTTCCACACCGCCGCCTATGGTTTCTTCCCTGAAGAATTCCGCCGCCGCGTCCTCGCGTTCTTTGCGGAGAACTCGCGTGCGCGCTAATTCAATTTCCGTTCGTCTCCGCTCAGTGCGTTGCGTGCTGCCGCGCTTCCCACTCCTGGCTCAGCCGGCGCACCGTTTCCCGCAAACGCACCGCCAGTGCCGCAATCGTTTCCAGCCGCTGTTCTCCGCCGCGAGGAAGCTTGCCATCATTCTTCCGGTGAACCTCCGCAAGCAGGAGCTCCGCGTTCCCAAGAATTCCGGTCAAAGGATTGTTCAGCTCGTGACGCAGCACTTCGCCAAAGTCCTCCTCCACTTCCGCGAACCGTTCGCGCGCGCTATTCTCCATAATTTCCCCCTTGTGCAAGCGGTTGCGAATCAATCCCAGCGCCGATGGCAGGCATCCTCCGTCGCGCGTCACGTAATCGGCGGCGCCCGCATCGATCAGTGCGGAAAGCTCCACGCGCCGCTCCGCCGTCCCGATCACGACTACCGGCGCGTACACCGCCAGCGAAGTCACCACCGCGTCCAGCCGCGGCACGATCCCTCGCGGGCCGTCCGCTTCGGGTGCGATCGCCGCTTCTTCGAGCAAGATCACCGCCGGCGCATCATCCTCGAGGATTCGCCGCGCCGCGGCGACACTGGTTACCGATGCCACACGCAATCCCACTACGCTGGCCTCGAACTCCCGGCGTGCCGCTGCGCACAATGCTGAATCGTCGCTCACTACCAGTATGGTTTGTTCCCTGTTGTCCATGGCTTTACCCATTTCTCGTTGCGGACTTTGTAGCCGCCTCCGAAGGCGGCCGTTGCGCGTGCGCCGGAGTTGCCAGCACGCCGCGAACTTTTTCCGTCAGCTCTTCCACACGGAACGGCTTGGCGACGTGCGGAATGTGGTGGCGTTCCAGAAATTCCCGCGTGTGTGTGGCGATGACGTCGCCGGTCACGAACAGGAACCGCCTTCGCAGGGGATTTCCCGAGCGCTCCAGCGATTTATAAAAATGCTGCCCGTCGAGTCCCGGCATCTTCATGTCGCAAATCACCAGGTCAAAGGTTTGCCGCGCAGCGCGCTCCAAAGCTTCGCGTCCATCCATCAGGACGTCCACCTGCATGCCCTCATCCTCGAGCACATCGGCGATCAGGCGCGCCACGGTCGGCTCATCTTCGACAACGAGCACACGCGTGCCATTTCCTTGTTCGCGGCGGGACTCAAATTTGTTCGCGCAGGCTGCGATTTCGGCGGCTTTGGGGAGCAGGTTTCTCCAACCGGGAAAAGGTGGACCGGCGGCTGCATCTTCCGCCGTTTCCGCGGCTGCCGGCAATTCGATTTGGAAAACCGCGCCGCCTTGAGGCGGACTCAAGACGTTCACCTTTCCGCCATGTTCGCGCACAACGCTCAACACAATGGCCAGTCCCAGGCCGGTGCCGACGCCGGCGGGTTTGGTGGTGAAAAAAGGATCGAAGATCCGCGCGAGAATGGCTTGCGGCACTCCCGGGCCGTTGTCCGCAACTTCCAGCAACACGCGCCGCTCGCCGATTCTTTTTGTCCGCAACTGGATTACTCCGGCCTTGCCGTGCTGTTCGATGGCTTGACGCGCGTTGCCCACCAGATTCATCAACACCTGTTGCAGCAGGCCGGGATCTCCCTGCACCAAAGGAAGGGCGGGATCAATATCCATCTCCACACGGATTTTTTCGGCGGCCAGGCTGAATCGCTGGAGATCCATGGTTCGCTGCACAATTTGATTCAGAGACACCGGGCGCCGCTCCGGAAGGGTTTCCCTGGCGTTCAGGAGCAACTGACGGAGGATAGTGCTGGCGCGCTCCGCTTCCTGATAAATCTGGCGCACCTCCTCGGTGCGCCCGGGCAAATCCCGGCGAGCCAGAATGCGCTGGGCGTAACCGTGAATGCTGGTCAGCGGATTACTCAACTCGTGCGCAATTCCACCCACCATTTGTCCGAGCGCGGCGAGCTTCTCGGTTTGCAGGAGTTTCGAATGGAAAGCGCGCTGGGCTGTCAGGTCGCGGTAGACCTCCACGCGTCCCAGCAAACGTCCGCTTGGATCGAGCACGGGCCGCGCGGCTCTTTCAAGGACACGCGGCGCCGGATAAGTCATTTGCAACTCCTCGCGCACTCCGCCTTCGATTCCGCGTGCCAGTTCCCGCCAGATCTCCGTGAACCGTTCCGGTTCCGCCGCATGACCTTTGAGACGCTCGATCAACGACTCCAGGGTCTTGATTTTTCCGGACTCTTGCGGCGTAAGGCCCGCGATCTGTTCGAACCGCGTATTCATGGCGCGGATGTTGTCCTGGGCATCGAAGAGGACGACTCCTTCTTCGAGCCATTCGATGACGTTTTGCAATTCAATTTCGGCATTGCCTGCCTGTCGCGTGGATTCGCGGGCCGCTAGCGGTTCGAGGGAGATCACCGTGGCTTGGCCTTGCACGGAGGCCGCCAAGGACAAGCGCACGCATGTGCCGTTGCCCAATTCCGCTCGAATACTTTCACTTTTGGCGGCATGTTTGTGTGTCTTTGGGGCCAGGCTCGCTCGCAACCACCTCTCGATATGCGTGTGATCTTGCGCGCGGAACAGTTCGGGCAAGTAAGTCTTCACGGGGATGTCTACCGAATGTGGCGATGGGGTCTTCAATGACGGACCGGTCAATTCTCTGGCGCCGCGGCTCACGGCCGTGATTTTGCCCGCTTCATCCAAGAGAAGGAGAGGATCGCTGATACCTTCCAGCAGGTTGTTCTGCCAATCCGCGAGACGCGTTTCCTGTCTTTTTCGCTTGCGCCGTTGAAGGGCCGAGGCTGCCAAGGCCGCACGCAACTCCAGGCGGTCAAGCGTAGAGAGAGAAACTGCATTTCCCGGCAATCCCGCGACAAGTGTTCCGAGGAGCTGGCCATCCGACTCCAAAGGGAACGCCACGACTCGAACGACGGCTTCCGCTGTGCGACTCGTCTCGGATTCGCGTCCAATCACGCGCCGCGACTCCAGCGCCTGCCGCCATATACTCGCCAGAGGTTCGCGCGTGATCGCACGCGTCCAGGAGTCGTCTCCGCTGCGCCAGAGGAACTCGATTGGAAAGCCCTCGGCGGCCTCTTTGCGGTCAGAGCGTAAGGCTCCAATCGCAGCGAATGACGCGCCGAGCCCCTCGCCAGTTGCCGGAGCCTCGGTGCAGGACTCAGCCAGATTGCGGAGCAGTATCTCCGCGGAAGTATCAGAGGATTGCCTTCCAAGGAAATACCGGACTACGCCGAGGTCTTCCTTTTGCAGCCTGGCGATTCTTTGCTCCTCCACAAGCCCGAGCGCCAGGGCGAGTTCCGCGGCCACTGCTTCCACGTGTTCTCGGGAAATGGAGGGCTGTTTCCCAAAGCTCCCCACGAGGATGACTCCTTGCAATTGTTCTTTCCTTGCGATGGGCACCCACAGTGCGTGACGCACTCCTGCAAGCAGGCCAAGGATAGGGTTCGGCAAGAAAGCCGAGAGATCCTGTTCTACAGTTCTTCCGCGGAGCAGCATTTGGTGCGGCAGCGGAGGCTCCACGGAAAGATGGGCCCATTCCTGGGGCGTCTCCGGGTTTCCGTGGTCCCACACCATGCCGTAAAGCCCGGCGATATTTTTGTTCTGCGGTGCTACTTCCTGTTCGATCTCGAGCCACACACCGATGCGACCTGCGGGCCGCTGCTGGACGAGCGTGTTTAGAGCTTCCCGGAGCAATTCTCGCCGAGGAGCGCCGCCCAAAACGGCGCGCGACACACGTCGCCCGCCTGGTTCTGTGTCCGCCTGTTTCCTCCACATTCTCATCGCTGGACTAGTCCCCCGCCGCCCTCCGCTCTCCCACGAGGGAGTCGCGGGAGACGGACAGTAGTCGAGCGCCGGTGATGCTCGCCATTGCACCGGCGGGCCCATCCGCGAATGCTAGTTTGTCCAATTGAATCAATCACTTAGCGGAAATCGGGGAGGGGGCAAAATTCCATGTCGGAACCTTGCAAGCGGTTCTTCCCAGAGTGGACCGCAATGGAAAAGAAATAGCGGGAGCAGTTGGCCCGTTATCCACGAAGATGAGGTCAGTTCCCAAGTGGCCGACACAAGCTACTGCAGCTTGGCATATTCGGCCTTGGCTTGTTTAAAGATGGGAATGTCAGGATCGGCGTCTTTCCAGAGGGTAAGGAAATCTTGATACGCGGCGCGGGCCTTGGCGGTGTCGCCCTGCATCGCGTAGGCGCGTCCCAGTTGGAGATGGGCCAGAGCGCCAATGGGTTCGTTGAGCACAATCCCGCGATGGTCGAGGATTTTCTGGAACTCTGCGGCCGCTGCGCTGCCCCTGTGTGCCGCCAAATAGGCTTCTCCCCGTACGTAGGCAGGATACATATTAGGCCAGTTATAAAACCAGGAACTAGGCAGACCAAGTTCATACGAGGTAGCGACTTCAAGAGAATCAAGCGCCTGCTGAGGGTTTGAACGGAGGAGGGCAAGCTTTGCGTGAAGAGTCGGTTGATAGTTTACCTGCACAATCGTGTCTTCGGGGAACCTCTTGCCCAAGTCATCGGTCAAGGCCTCCGCTCGGTTCGCGTTCCCCGCATAGGCCAGAGCAAGCGCCACTGCATACTCCAAATCCCGCCCGGGGGAACGTTCCTTTGCTAGCGCTGTCCGTTGTCCAGCCTGGTTTGCATTGCCAAACAGGCCCTCTCGCAAAGCAGCCACGGCCTCGTAAGTCACGGAAGTTTCATTCTCCCCTGCCTGCTTCGCAGAACTGGAAGCCTGCCGTGATAGTTCACGCGCTCTTCCAAGATGTCCGAAGTAAGCAGCCGTGTCGGCCTCTAATGCCAACAGCAAGTCTTGCCCCGGTTTGCCGGCCCAAGCGGCTACTTGCCGCGACATTTCGGCGGGGTCACTCCTACAAAAGGCGAGCGAATAGAGCGTGGTCCCAGGACTAGAGTCCAGGCCCTTTCCATGCGCCTCTCTGGCCGAAGCTGCAGCGTCCTCGTCTCGGTTCAGCGACAAATATGTGTATATAAGAAATCGATACGTAGTGGTGGACGGAGCAAGACGAACGGCCTTTTGATGTTCTCTGAGACCCGCATCATATTGCCCGAGAGCGTTATAGAGAACACCAAGGCTCTCTCGGAAGGTGACCTCGCGTGGATAGATTTGTTCGCCAAGGATATAGCTCTGCTGTGCCTTCATGAGGTCGCCAGTCACAAAATTGTAATAATCTCCTTCAATGATCAACTTCTCCCGCTCACTCACACGTGTGCGCAACTCGAAGGCCTTCCGGATGTTTTCCACGGCCAGTCCAGTACCTATTACCTCAGTCTCGGTGCCCATCGCGTCGTAAGCCGCGGCGAAATTCGGGTCCAGTTGGATTGCACTCTGGAAAAAAGCAACCGGCGCAACGTCGTCGCCCGCGGACTGTGCCTTAACACCCAGACTAAAGGCCTGCAATGCTTCAAGAGATGGTGTTGTCGCTTGCTCAAGCGGTGTGTTGTATTTTTGCACGGTGCTCAAGGATTCCCCGAGTCTCGTTCGGATTTCCAAAGCGACTTTCCCGAGTGCATCGAGAACGTGGCCTTTGTCGCTCGCCTGCGCTTCCGTGCTCGCCAGCAACTCTCCATTAACACAGTTCACGGCTTTCAGAATCAGGTTATAACGGGTACCAATCAGAGCAATCGAACCGTCCAGTGCTGCCGTGCTGTTGGTCCTTTGACAAACTTCGCGCGTGATCTCAGGAGTGAGTCGCGTATTTGCCGGTCGTTCCATCATCCGCAAGGTCTGATGGATTCCTTCCTCCGAAACGAGGCTCAGGAAGGGCGATTGCTCCAACTCGACAGAAAGGCCTTCTCGGAGCGTCCCATCGAATACCGCATCGCCGGTCG
>Ga0207665_10000240_pt1 | contig 37473 bp, 30 predicted proteins | sample LARL112metaG_FD_184351 | JGI IMG/M metagenome (GOLD analysis project Ga0207665, IMG submission 184351) | Corn, switchgrass and miscanthus rhizosphere microbial communities from Kellogg Biological Station, Michigan, USA - LAR L11-2 metaG... | ecosystem: Host-associated > Plants > Roots >... | reverse complement strand
GAGAATCTGCGGGCTCACCTGACCCGGATCGGGCACCTTACCGAGGGCATCCCCGGCCGAATTGACGCCTCGGTGGACCAGCACGAAAAAATCGTCGAGGCGATCGCTGCCCACGATCCGCTGGCGGCCGAGAAGCACCTGAGAGATCACATCCGGAGCGTTCGAGACGACCAGCTCCGGGCACTGGGCGAAGCCGCCGAGAACGAGTGATCGTGGGGCGCGCACCCTGCCGCGCCCGGACGCAGCCCCGGCTGTGAACGGCTGACCTGGTCGCAGCCCGCTGGCGTCCGAGTCGGGGCGCTTGACTTAGCTGAATGGTATCTGATGTGCTGCACATCATGTCCGACTTGCGCAGCACCGGGTGTCCCAGGTACTGCGCGAGCGCGGCATGGCCACCTGGATGGCCGCGATCAGCCACCCGATGGTGCGGCAGATCGGCGACGGCACGCTCCCAGTTCTGGGACATGGTCTACGCGACGCCTCCCCGCGGGGACGTGTGATCTAGGAAGGAGCCCGGCCCTCATGCGTGCAGCCCGAATCTTCGAGGACCTGAGCCTTCGCGTGGACGAGGCTCCGGATCCCGCCCCCGGGCCGGGTGAGGTCCTGGTGCGGGTCCACGCCGCCGGCGTGTGCGGGACCGACCTGCACATCATCGACGGCATGATCAAGCCGGATCCGTACCCGATGACAATCGGTCACGAGGCCGCGGGCGTCGTTGAGGTCGCGGGGGAAGGCGCCGGAAGCGTGCCAGGCGACCGGGTCGCCGTCTACAACAAGCTCTACTGCGGATACTGCGAGCAGTGCCTGACCGGCCGGCACAACATCTGTGACAACGAGCCAGGGCAGCTCGGCTTCAACATGGACGGCGGGGACGCCGAGTACGTCGTGGTGCCTGCCCGCAACCTGGTGCCGGTGCCGGCGGCTGTTGATTTCGCCACCGCCGCGGTGCTCAGCTGCGCCGGAATGACCGCGGTGCACGCCGTCAGGCTGTCGTCGCTCCGGCTGGGCCAGACCGCCGTGGTCGACGGCATCGGCGGGGTCGGGATCCTCGTCGTCCAGGCGGCCCGGCACGCCGGGGCCAGGGTCATCGCCGTTGCTGACTCCGAAGACAAGCGGCGGTTCGCTCTTTCCCATGGCGCGGCGGACGCCGTCGTCGTCGCCCAGGCCGACGACTACGCGAGCCTTCCTGACGCCGTGCGCGAGCTCACCGGCGGGCGCGGAGCGGACGTGTTCTTCGAGCTCGTCGGCACCCGCGAGTCGATGGCCGCAGGCATCCGCTGCCTGGCAAAGGGCGGCCGGTTCGTCTCCACCGGGTACACCGACCAGGAACTGACCATCCATCCCATCGAGTTCATTCTTTCCGAGACGTCGCTGATATCCACGGTGGCGGCGACCAGGCAGGATCTGCGGGACGCCATCCGCCTGGCGGCCAGCGGCCAGATGACGGTGCCGATCGCCGGCCGCTACCCGCTCGATGGTGTGCAGGGCGCGCTCGACGCGCTCCGCAAGCGGGCGGTCCTCGGCCGGCAGGTCCTCGACCTTCAGTAAGCGGGGGAGAAGCCGGATGACCGCTGCGATGGCCGAGCCCAGGCCCAGCTTTCTGGATGGCCCCCTGCGCCTGTATATCGACGGGGAGTTCGTTGGCACCGAGGGCCGGCTTACCGTCCTGAACCCGGCAACCGGGGAGCCGCTGGCAGAAGCGCCCCTCGCGGGCGAGCACGAGGTTGACCAGGCGGTCAGGGCGGCCAGTGCTGCCTTTCCCGCCTGGCGGTTCGCTCCACCGAGCCAGCGGGCCCGCCTCATGTGGGCGCTGGCCGACCGGCTGGAGGAGCACGCCGAGGAGTTCGCCACGATCGAAGTGCTCGACAACGGCAAGCCGCTGGCCGAGGCGAAGGCGGTGGATATCGCCCTCACCGTCGAACTACTCCGCTACTACGCGGGCTGGGTGACCAAGATCGCCGGTTCGGTCCAGCCGAATTCGATACCCGGGATGCTCAGCATGATCAGGCGGGAACCGGTGGGGGTTGTCGCCGCCATCACGCCCTGGAACTTCCCCCTGCTCGAGGTGGCCTACAAGCTGGGCCCCGCGCTGGCGGCAGGATGCACCATCGTGGTGAAGCCATCCGAACTGGCGCCTCTGTCCACGCTCCGCCTGGCGGAACTGGTGCACGAGACCGGGTTCCCGCCCGGAGTGGTCAACGTTGTCATCGGCGGTCCCGAGGCCGGTATCTCGCTGGTGCAGCACCCGCTGGTCGACAAGATCGCCTTCACCGGCCAGACGGCCACGGGCAAAGCGATCCTGCGCGCATCCGCCGATGACCTCAAGCGCGTCACGCTGGAACTTGGCGGCAAGAGCCCCAATATCGTGTTCGCGGACGCGGACCTCGACGCCGCGGCGGGAGGGGCATTCGGCGGGATCTTCTTCAACCAGGGCCAGGCCTGTGTGGCTGGGTCCAGGTTGTTCGCGGAGGCGCCCATCGCGGAAGCGCTGGTGGAGCGCGTGGCGGAGAAGGCCAGGTCGCTGCGCCTGGGCCATGGTCTTGACCCCGGCACCGAGATGGGCCCACTCATCTCGGCCCCCCACCGGGAGCGGGTGCTCGAATTCGTCGGGGACGCCACGCGGGAGGGGGCGGAGGTGGTCACGGGAGGTGCCGCCGCCGACGTCGAGAACCTGAACGGCTTCTTCATGCAGCCCACGGTGATCGCTGGCGTGCGCAACTACATGCGGGTGGCCCAGGAGGAGATCTTCGGGCCGGTCCTGTCCGTCATACCCTGGCACGACATCGACGAATTGAAGGGGCTCGCCAACGATGTCCGGTACGGCCTGGCGGCCGGGATCTGGACCCGCGACATCAGCAGGGCCCTTCGGCTGGCCGACGACCTTCAGGCCGGCACGGTCTGGATCAACACCTATGGCATGTTCGACCCTGCGGTGCCGTTCGGCGGCCGCAAGCACTCCGGGTTCGGGCGTGAGCTCGGCGAAGAGGCCCTCGAGCCCTATCTGCAGTCCAAATCCATCTGGCTTGACCTGGAGGCGGCCGTGCCGCAATCCGGGCAGGGCATCGGCCGGTAATACCGCGAGGGACGGACATGAGCGAGCGCGTCATCATCAGGAACGGCTGGGTCGTGACTATGAACGACGCGGGGGATGTGTTGCCGGACGGTGCCGTCGTGCTGGACGGCGACCGGATCACCGACGTCGGTGATACCGCCGGGGTGCTGGCGCGGCACGGCACCGAGGGCGCGCGCGTGATCGATGCCAGCGGCAAGGCGGTACTGCCGGGGCTGGTGGATCTGCACTATCACACCGCGCTGGGCAAGGGGTGGAGCGATCATCTGCCGCTCTGGGAGTACCTGGACGCGTGCTGGTACCCGATCGTCAGAGCGCTGGACTACGAGGCCGCCTACTGGGCCGCGCTGGCCAGCTACAGCGAGTCCATCAAGTGCGGGGTCACCACGGTCAACGACATGTACCGGCAGCTCACCGCGCTCGCTGACGCCGCCGAGGAGATCGGCATCAGGGCCGTGCTGTCCAACGACGTGGCCGACGCCGAGCACAACCTGGACACGCTGGAAGACAACAGGGCGGCCTTCCAGGCCAAGAACGGAGCGGCCGGCGGGCGGATCGAGGTCTACGTCGGGATCGAGTGGCTCCCGCTCGCGTCGGAGGAGTTGCTCCGGGACGCGCGCCTGCTCGCCGACGAGCTTGGCACCGGCATTCACATCCACCTCAACGAGTCGCTGACCGAGGTGGAGAACTCCAAGGAGCGCTTTGGCCGCCGTCCCACCGAGGTCGCCTACGACACGGGGATCCTGGGCCGTAACTGCATCGCGGCGCACTGCGTCTGGCTGTCCGATGTGGAGATCGCCCTGATGCGCGAGACCGGTACGCAGATTTCCCACAACCCGTCGTCGAACGCCAAGCTCGGCAACGGCATCGCACGGGTGCCCGAGATGCTGCACGCCGGGCTCAACGTGGGCCTCGGCCACGACGCGGCCGAATGCAACAACTCCCTGGACATGTTCGAGGTCATGAAGTTCGCGTCGCTGGTGCACCGGGCCAGCAGGGTCGATGCGTCCCTCCAGCAGGCGCCCGACGTGGTGCGGATGGCCACCCGCAATGGGGCGGACGCGCTCGGGCACCAGACGGGCCGGCTGGAGCCGGGCCGTAAGGCCGACGTGATCCTGGTGGACCTGATGAGCCAGATGTTCACGCCGCTCATGCCCGGCAACTCCGAGCACCTGTTCTCCCACCTGGTCTTCGCCGCCAACGGGAGCTGCGTGGACACCACGATCATCGACGGGAAGATCGTGATGGAAGGGCGGCGGCTCACCACGGTGGACGAGCAGAAGGTTCTCCGGGAGGCCAATGCCGCCTTCCTCCGCGTGGCCGACCAGATCGGCGATCGTGGCGACGGCAACGGTGGCACTCCCTGACGCAGGAAGGTGGAATCGGCATGAGCAGGTACCTCGTCATCGGGGATCCCGTGGTGACGCTGGGAGACGGCACCCTGATACCCGACGGTGCCCTGATCGTTGAGGACGACTCCGTGGTGCGGGCGGGCCCGCGTGCCGAACTGGAGAACGACGGTCCCTTCGACAAGGTGCTCGGCTCCGACCGCCACTTTGTCATGCCGGGCTTCGTGAACTGCCATTACCACTCGGAACTGGCGATCGGCCCCGGGCTCTACCAGTTCATCTACGAGCGAGCGCACGTCTACGTCGGCTCGGCCCTGGGCCCGATCGCGGAGCAGGACCTCTACAACGCGATCCTGTGGGGGCTGGTGACCGCGATCAAGGGCGGGCAGACCGGCACCGTCGACATGTTCTACGGGCGTCCCTCGCTCACCGACTTCGGCTGCCCGGCGGCTCTGCAGGCCTATGAGGACGCCGGGATGCGGACCATGTTCGGCCTGGTGTGCCGGGATCAGAACACGATCGTCCACGAAGAGGACGAGGCCTTCCTGCGGCGGTTGCCGCCCGAACTCGCCGACGAGGTGCGGCGCTCGCCCATGGGCATCGCCTGGCCCCTCGACCGGGTCTTCGGCACCTACGACACGCTGCTCAAACAGTGGCACGGCCGGCAGGGACGCATCCAGATCGCGGCCGCGCCCGACTGGACCCCGGCCTGCTCGGACGAGCTCTACCTGCGCTGCCATCGCCTCGCCACCGAGCACGACACGGGCATGGTGACCCATGCGGTCGAGACCCGCTCGGAAGCCCTGTTCAGCATGGAGCGCTACGGCAAGCCGGCGGTACAGCGGCTGGCCGATCTCGGCGTCCTTGGCCCGCACGCCGTGCTTGAGCACTTCGTCTGGGTCACCGACGACGAGATCGGCATGTTCGCCGACTCGGGCGCCGTGGCCTCCAACAACGCGGGGTCGAACCTGCGCCTCTCGTCGGGCATCTGCCGGCTCAGGGACATCCTGGCCGCGGGCGGCCGGATGGCATTCGGCACCGACGGCATCTCCTTCTCCGACCGGGAGGACTTCTTCCAGGAACTGCGCCTGGCCTGCTACCTGCAGCGCATCCCGCGCAAGTTCGAGGAGGCACGGCTGCCGAGCGAAGACGTGATGCGCGCCGCGGCCCAGAACGGCGCCCGCGCGATCGGCTGCGAAGACTCACTCGGCAGCCTCGAGCCAGGCCGGCTCGCCGACCTGCTCGTGGTGAAGAAGGACCGGATCTGCTACCCGCCCGGCCGGTACGACGCCGAGCCCTTCCTGGATGTGATCCTTGACCGGGCCGAATCCGGCGATATCGACGCGGTCATGGTCAACGGGAGGGTCCTGATGGAAGACGGGCGCGTCACCGTCGTTGACGAGGACGCGGTGCGGGCCGATTTCGCGGCGTCGGTCGAGCGGATCTACGCCCCTTCGGCGGAGAAGCAGCACTGGGTCGAGCTCGGCCGGAAGGTCGAGCCCGTCGTGCTGGACTTCTACCGGCGCTGGTACGAAACGCCTCTTGACCCCGCGTACGTCTACAACGCCAGGTCACTGCCGCGCAGCTAGCTGAGGAGGAACCCATGACCGCAACCAATCAGGTGACCGACAGGATGCCCGCGGAGCCCGGGTCCAATTTCTGTGACGTCCTGCGCGCCGAGGTTGAAGACCTCTGGCAGGCGACTCTTCAGCATCCGTTCCTCGTCGAGATCGAGCAGGGCACCCTGCCCGACGAGAAGCTGCTCTTCTACTTCATCCAGAACGTGCATTACATCGACGCGGCGATCGCGTTCAACGCCGAGGCCGCGGCGAAGGCGCCCGACGAGGAGAGCCGGGCGTTCGCGCTGCGGCTGCTTGACTTCGGCCGGGGAGAGGTGCCCCGGCAGCGGGAGTACGTCCGCCGCCTCCGCGAGACCGTCACGGCGTCGTTCGACACCGGCCTCGCGCCCGCCTGCCGGGCGTACACCAACCACCTGCGGGCGGTCGCGGCCTACGGCACCCCGCTTGACCTCTTCGTCGGGCTGCTGCCTTGCGAGTGGACCTACAGCGAGTTCGGCACGCGGCTCGCCCCGATCGTGCGCCACCCCGTGGTTGCCGACTGGATGGCCACCTTCGGCGGGGCGGACCACAACGACATGAACATCAAGTACAAGGGCGTCCTCGACCACCTGGTGGAGGACGTCGGGCCGCAGCACCGTGCGGAGCTGTCGGAGATCTTCGAGACGAGCCTGCGGTACGAGTGGATGTTCTGGGAGATGGCCTACACCCTGGAGCGCTGGCCGGTGTAGCGCGCGGAACGCCGGCGCCGGCGCGGGTGCGCGCCGGCGCCGGTCAGGGCACGCAGGCGGCGATCTGAGCACAGGTGCCGAGGAACGTCTCCGGCCTGCTCTGCAAGCCCTCGATCGTTTCCTCGAGCAGCGGCAGCCGGCCCGGGCGGCCGATCACCTGGGGATGCATCGTGAGAATGGCGCTTCCGCCGAGCCGATGCACCCCTGCCAGTTCGTCCGCCCATATCGAGCGCACCTCATCGACTGTCGCGATCTTCTTGGTCCAGCTCGCCCCGCTGAAGGAGAAGTGCGGGGCGTCGTCGAGGGTCCAGTGAACCGGCAGTTCGACGATTCCGGAAACGCCGTGGCGGTACGGGCGGATGTCGTCCATGAGGTTGGAGGAGTAGCCGAACCCGTGCTTGGCCAGCAGCGCCAGGGTCTGCTCGCTGAACTCCCAGGCAGGGGATCGGTAGCCGGTGACCGGCGTGCCGAACGACGAGAGAATCTCCAGCCCCCGGACGAGTTCGTCTTCCTCGGCCTGCGGCGAGAGCGCGGTGGGCGAGGTATGCGTGTACCCATGGTGGGCAAGCTCGTGGCCGGCGCTGACAATGGCCCGCACGACGTCCGGGTAGCGCTCCGCGACACGTCCGGGAACGAAAAAGGTGGCGTGAATCTCCCGCCGCTCCAGGATTTGCAGAATCAACGGCACGCCGACCCTGGCGCCATACGTGCCCTGGGAGAGCACGCCGGGACGCGAGGCGTTCGCCGGGTTCTCCGCTATCCAGACTTCTTCGGCGTCGAAGTCAAAGGTGATAGCCGCCGCGGAGTGGGCGCCTCCCGGCCAGCGGTCCGGGCCAGAGGTCTTGGGCTCGTCCATGGGCTCCAGCCGGGTGCGGAACATGGGCCAAAGCGGTCTCTACCAGGGCCTTGACGCTTGGCATATAAGATATCATACTTATCATCTCAAGTACCTGTTTAGACGGGTACTGGGGAGTCGGCCAGGCGTGTCACCCGGCGGTAGTCCCGGGCCTGGACGGCGCTCCTGACCGCAGGCGGGCTTATACAGCGCGGAGAGGGTCGGGCACATGGCTGAGACCGGCGTCGCGATGGAACTCACTAATGAAGAGTTCCAAATTGAGACCCACGGTATCGAAATAATTCCTGAAAGCCAGCGAGGCGGATCGCCACGCCGGCTTTTTTGGATCTGGCTCGGTGGCACTTTTTATGTCAATGGCCTTGTGGTTGGCGGTCTCCTGCCGTTCCTGGGCCTCAATCTCTGGCAGAGTCTCCTATGTATCCTCGCCGCTGCCCTTTGCACGGTCGGGCTAGGGATCTTTACCGTGTACGGAGCCAGGTACGGCACTTCCACCATGGTTATCGGCCGGGCCACCCTGGGCCGCCGCGGGCAGCTTCTGCCGACGCTGCTGACCTGGCTGGGGGCGGTCGGCTGGGAAACGGTGGTCAGCGTCGTCGCGGCCCTGCTGATCTCGGCGGCCGTCACGCACGAGTGGCCGCATACCAACACGACGGTGGTGGAAGTGATCTCCTTCATCGTGGTGCTGGGTGGCCTGCTGCTCTGGTCGCTGGCCGGCCACGCCACGATTCTCAAGCTGCAGAAGCCGCTGTCCATCCTCTCGGCCATTTTGCTGCTGGGCCTGGTGCCGGCCCTGCTCATCCACGGGCACCTGGCGCCTATCGGCTGGAACGAGTACCTGTCGCCGCCGGCGGGGACGTCCGTGGTGGCGAGCTGGTTCTTCGCCTTCATGATCCTCATGTCGTCCGGCTGCTGGGGCTGGACCGCGTACTCCGCTGAGTACGCCAGGTACCTGCCGCAGCGGACCTCCGCGCGGTCGATCGTCTCGAACGTCTTCTGGGGAAGCAACATCGGCTACACGGCGGTCCTGTGCATCGGGCTGCTGATCGCCTTCGGGCTGAAGACGTCCGACCCCATCACGGCGGTCCCGACGTTCCTGCCGCTCTGGTACCTGATCCTGTTCGTCCTGGTGATCGTCGTGAGCACGTGGACGACCGGCGTGCTGGACGCGTACACCTCCGGCCTGGCCCTGCTCGCCCTCGGGCTCAAGGTGCCGCGGCCGCTGACGATCATCGCGGACGCCGTGCTGGTCGCCTTCGGCGGCGTGTACGCCCTGTTCATCTACAACTTCATCGGATCGTTCGTGGAGTTCCTCGGCCTGAGCATCGCCTGGCTCGCCGCGTGGAACGCCGTCATCCTCGTCGACCACTTCGTGAACCGCCGGACGCTGAACTACGAGAAGCCGGAGGACCTGCTGAACGCGACAGGCGGCAGGTACTGGTACCGGAGCGGGGTGAGCCCGAAAGCGTTCGCGGCGTTCATCCTGGGCACCGTTGCCGCCCTGCTCTTCCTCAACGACTCGCCGCTGTTCGTGGGACCGGGCAGCAAGGCGCTGGGCAACGCCGACCTGAGCATCTGGGCCGGGACCCTCATCGCCGTCGTGGTGTACGTGGTGTGGCACTGGGCGGAGTCCCGGGGAGAGACGGCCGTCCCGGCGGCGGTGACGGCCGGCACAACGAGCGACTGAGCGCCAGGGACCCTGATCCGGCCGTGATGACACGGGCGGTGGCCGCTGGAGGCATGCAACGCGCCGGGGAGCCCGGGTGGATGGTCGGCGTCGACGTCGGCGGGACCTTCACCGATGCGATAGCGATCGCGGAAGACGGGAACCTGCGTGCGGCGAAGGTCGCCTCCACGCCCGCCGACCCGTCCGCGGGATTCGAGCAGGCGCTGTGCGAGCTGTCCGCGGCCGGGGCGGCGCCCGGCCAGGTGCGGCTGCTCGGTCATGGCACCACGGTTGCCACGAACGCGCTGATCATGGGCCGGCTCGCCCGGGTGGTCCTGGTCACGACGGAGGGGTTCCGTGACGTGCTGGCGATCCGCGGCGGCCGCCGGCCCTCGGTCTATGATCTTGATCCCGTGAAGCCGCGCGACCTGGTCGCGCGGCGTGACCGGGTCGAGGTCGCGGAACGTATCGGCCCGCGCGGCGAGGTGCTCCGCGAGCTGACGGCGGGAGAGGTCGAACGCGTCTGCCGGGAGGTGGCCGGGCGGCGCCCGGACGCGGTGGCGATCGGGCTGCTCTTCAGCTACCTGGACGACCGGCACGAACAGGCCCTCGCGGCCGCCCTGCGGCAGTCGCTGCCTGATGTGCCGGTCACGCTCTCATCCGGGGTGGCCCGCGAGTTCCGCGAGTATCCGCGGATAGCGACCACCGCGATCAATGCGGGGCTGCGGCCCGTCGTCGGCCAGTATGTGCTCAGGGCCGCGGCCCGGGCCGGCCAGCTCGGCGTCCGGGCGCCGCTGCTCGTCATGCAGTCCAACGGCGGTTACGTGCCCAGTTCGCGCGCGGACACCGAAGCCCACCGGCTGCTGCTGTCCGGCCCGACAGCCGCCGTCACCGGGACCCTCGCGCTCGGCGCCAGGTACGGGATCGGCGGGCTCATCTCGATGGACATGGGGGGAACCTCGCTCGACGTCTGCCTGGTGCGTGACGGGGTCGTGCCGATGACCAGGGTGCAGTCGGTGGATGATCATCCGGTCCTGTGCTCGGCGGTGGAGATCGTCACCGCGGGCGCGGCAGGCGGCAGCATCGCGTACACCGGTCACTCGGGCAGGCTGCACGTCGGCCCGGAGAGCGCCGGTGCGCGCCCGGGGCCGGCCGCCTACGGCCTGGGCGGACAGCAGGCGACGGTCACCGACGCGCACGTCGCCGCGGGCATCCTGCCCGCGGACCTCGACCTCGCCGACGGCCTCAAGCTGGACGCCGCCGCCGCGCGGGCCGCCGTCCGGCGGCTGGCGGACGCCCTCGACATGGCCGACGACGATGCGGCACTGGGCATCATCGCGATCACGACCGCGCACGTCACAGCGACGATCAGGAGCGTATCGGTCGAGCGGGGCATCGACCCCCGTGAGTACACGCTGGTCGCCTTCGGGGGAGCTGGCCCGATGTACGCCGGCCTGGTACTGCGCGAGCTCAAGCTCGGCCGCGCCCTCATCCCGGCCTTTCCCGGGCTCTTCGCCGCGGCCGGGCTCGTCGCCGCTGACCTGCGGATCGACGAATCGCAGACGGTCTTGCGCAGGCACGATCCGGCGGCGGTGCGTGAGCTCCGTCAATGGTTCAGCGCCACCGCCCGGCGGCTGCGGGCCCAGTTGCGCGGGGACGGCATTCCCGGGTCCCGCACCCGGGTCATGGCGAGTCTCGACTGCCGGTTCCCCGGTCAGGGCTTCGACCTCCCGGTGACGATCCCGCGCATCAGCATCGGCGCGCTGGACGCCGCGGCCACCCGGTTCCGCGACCTCCACGAACGCACCTACGGCTACGCAGACCCGGCGGAGCCGGTCGAGATCGTCACGGCCCGGGTGTCGGTGTTCGGCAACCTGGCCAGCCCGGAGCCGTCGCGGGTGGCCGCCGGCTCCCGGACGCCGGCCCGCGCCGCCTTGCTGGGAAAGGCACCGGCCCGCCTGCCCGGTGGCGCCCGGCGGCCGGACCTCCCGGTCTACCAGCGCGATCTGCTGCGCGCGGGCAACCGGCTGGTTGGCCCGGCGATCATCCACCAGATGGACGCCACCACGGTGGTGCTGGACGGTCAGGTGGCCGAGATGGACGAACTCGGCAGCCTGTGGCTCAGTGAGCAGGCGCACCGGTGACGTCCGTCGCGGATCCGCACGGGCCCGCGCGCCGCGCGGCCCGGCGGCTCGATCCGGTCACCTTCGAGTTGCTGCACGCGACCCTGGTCTCCGCGTCGCGCGAGATGGGACAGGTGCTCAAGCATTCGAGCCGCAGCCCGATCATCCGCGAAATGGACGACTTCAGTTGCGCGGTCTTCTGCGCCGACGGCGATCTCGTGGCGCAGGCCGACTTCATACCCGCGCAACTGGGCGCGATGTCGCTGGTCGTGAAGTCGATCATCACCCGGTGGGGTGACCGCGTCCGTCCGGGCGACATGTTCCTGGCGAACCATCCCTACCACGGCGGCATGCACCTGCCCGACCTGAACCTGATCACGCCGGTCTACGCCGGTGACAGGAAAATCGCGTGGGTGGGATCGACGGCACATCACATCGACGTCGGCGGCGTAAGGCCGGGCAGCCAGGGCTCGGACCTGGAACAGCTTTTCGCCGAAGGCCTGATCTTTTCCGGCGTCCGCCTGTACACGGCGGGGGCGGCGAACCCGGACGTCACCAGCGTGCTCGCCGATAACGTCCGTGATCCGGCCTCGACCCTGTCCGACCTGGGCGCGCAGCGCGCGGCCTGCCTGCTCGGGAAGCGCCGGGTGGAGGAGGCGGTGGAACGCTTCGGCGCCTCGAACGTCGTCGCGGGGATGGCGCAGATGCTCGATGTGGTCGAGCAGGCGACGCGGGTGAGCCTGACCGGGCTTGATGACGGGCAGGCCGAAGCGGAGGGATTCCTCGACGACGACGGGCTCGGCGGGCCGCCGGTGCGAATCCATGTGCGGATGCGCAAGACCGGTGATTGGCTTGGCGTGGACCTGTCTGGATCGGCTCCCCAGGTGCGCGGGGCATTGAACGTGCCCTGGGCAAGCACCCGGGCGGCCGTCGTCTACCTGCTGCGGGCGATGACCGACCCGACGGCGGCCACGAACGACGGCATCCTGCGGCCGCTCACGATCACCTGCCCACCCGGCTCCATCCTCAACCCACGCCCGCCCGCCGCGGTTTCGGTGCGGCACAATACGTGCCAGCGGCTCGCGGACACCCTGGTGCGGTGCGCCTCCGCGCTCTGGCCGCACAAGGCGGTGGCCAGTAGCACGGTGACCTTCTTCGGCATGCACCTGGAGGGGATCTCCGCCATCACCGGCAACCTGAGCGTCATGGCCGAGGTCGTGGGCGGCGGGGCGGGCGCCCACGCCGGCGGGGACGGGCTGGACGGGGTCGACACCTACATGAGCAACGTCGGCCTCATGCCGGTCGAGGTGGCCGAGACCACCTATGCCGTGCGGGTGCTGCGGACCGAACTGATTCCCGGATCGCAGGGGCTCGGGACGTTCAACGGCGGGCTCGGCATCAGGCGTGAGTACCTTGTGCTCGGCGCGCCGCAAACGGCGACGCTCTATGCCGAGCAGACAGATCCGCGCTTCCGGCCCCAGGGAGCGCGCGGCGGCCTGGAGGGTGCGCCGTCCAGTATCACCGTCACCCTTCCGGACGGCAGCGTCCTGCCGCCGATGACGAAGTTCACCCGGCGCCTGCCGCCCGGCACCATCGTGCGGGTCGAAACGGCGGGCGGTGGCGGATTCGGCGACCCTGGCGAGCGGCCCGGCGCCAGCCGGGCCGGCGACCTCGCGGACGGGCTGATACCCATGCGGGAGGAATCATGATCATCGACGCGCACAGCCACATCCTCGCCATGGCCGAAGATCCGGAGTTCACCGCCGCCTACGGCCGTGAGGGATCGCTGTGCATCTACCGGAGCACAGGCCGGCTCCCTTCAGACCACCTCCCGACCGAGGCGGAATGGGAAGCCAGTGGGCTCTCGCTCCGGGGGATGCCGATCATCGGCCCGGACGAGTCGGCGCGGGATCACCCGGGTTTTGACAAGGTCGTCGTGCTGGCCATCTCACCGCAGTTCCTGGACGGGCAGTTGATCGGGACCGTCGATGTCGACGGCAGACTCGGGGTGCCCGGCCCGCCGCACCCCGACAGGTGCAACGACTACATCGCGGCGGTCGTGGCCAGAGATCCCGGGCGCTTCATCGGGTTCGCTTCGGTCAACCCGGCGTACCGGGGCGCACAGGCCGCCGTGGCTGAACTTGACCGCGCGGTGACCGGCCTGGGCCTCACCGGGCTGAAGCTCTATCCCATGTACCAGCACTGGGCCGCCAACGACCGTGACCTGGCTTTCCCGATCTACCGGAAGGCGGCTGAACTCGGGATCCCGGTCATGATCCATCAGGCGGGCTCGACGCGGATCGACGCCAAGCTTGAGCTTGGCCGGCCGGCACTTCTTGACGACATCGGGCGGGAGTTCCGCGACTTGCGGATCATCATCGCTCATTGCGGCATCCCCTGGGTGGACGAGGCCATGTTCCTGCTCACCAAACACCCGAACTTCTACGCCGAACTGTCCTACCTCATCGCCACCTTGACGCGGCGCGACCTGTTCCTGTTCCTGCATCGCTGCGAGCCGTCGTTCGTCCCGCTTGAGAAAATCTTCTTCGGGTCGGACTACCCCGGATTCCTCTACGACCCGGTGGCGCTGCTGGAGAAGCTCAGCACCGTCAACGACGAGGCGGCGGCGGTGAGCCTTCCGCCCATCCCCGCTGAAAAGCTCCAGGGCATCATGGGCGACAACTTCGCGGCGGTCCTCGGGCTACCGCAGGCCACGTGACCGGCGACCGCGAGCGAGGTGCTGACCACCATGGGTGTTCTGGAACTCAAGATCATCGAATGCGGAAACACGTCACTGGACTACGAACTCGCGCTGAGCGGGCACCCCGACCGGATCGCCACCACCACGCGGCCGTCCCGCACGACCGGGATCCTGCGCCACCCGATTTACGTCTACGTGATCGAGCACACCGACGGGCGGGTGCTGGTGGACACCGGCGTGAGCGTGAACTACCAGCAGGAGTGGCGGGACCGGTTCTACGGGGAAGCCATGGCCTACGATCCCGGCCCGGACGGGCTGTTCACCCAGAGACTCGGGCAGCTTGGGCTCACCCCGGCGGACTTCGGCCATGTCGTGATCACTCACCTGCATACCGACCACGGCGGGAACGTGCGGCTGTTCGACCCCGCCCGGACGCGCATCTACGTCGGCGAGGACGAGTTGCGCGGCTGCGCGCGCGTCAAGGGCGGGCTACTCCGCGACGACCTGCTCACGGTCTGGGGGGTGACCAGCCCGCAGGGATTCACCCGGGCCGACTTCGCCAGCCTGCTCCCGGACCGCGCGGTCGAGGTCTTCGCCGACTTTGAACTGTTGCCCGGCGTATGGGTAGTCACGCTGCCCGGCCACACCTGGGGGACGCTCGGGGTCGCGGTCCGGCTGGAGGAGAGCGGCTGGATGCTCATCGCCTCCGACACGATCTACCTCGCGGACTCGTGGGGCAAGCGCTTCGTCCCCAGCCTGCTGCACCATGACCTGGAACGGTGGGCTCACTCGGCGCACAAGGTGCGGCGCCTGGCCGAGCGGTACAAGATGAAGATCCTTCCTGGCCACGATGCCCGGCTGATCGAGCCGACCGCCGACGGCGGATACCTGGTACGCCCGGTGGAGCGCAGCTACCGATGAGCGCCGCCGTTGTGCCGCCGCCGAAGCCGGGCGGGAGCAGCGCCGGGGCCGGTACCCGCTCCCTGCTCGCCGCGTATGACCCGGCGTTTCCGGAAGACTGGTCGGCCGAATGCCACCGGCGCGGGTTCTGGCGGGATGAGATCCTGTTCGACCATGTGCTCGCCCATTCCGGGCGGCACCCCGCCAAGGTCGCCGTTGTGGACGGCACCGGCAGCTACCGCTACGACGAACTGGCCAGCCAGACCCTGGCACTGGCCGGGGGCCTGCTGGCGCTGGGCGTGGAACCGGGCGATGTCGTGCTGGTGGCGCTGCCGCCCATCCGCCAGTTCGTGCCCGCCATCCTTGCCGTGGAACGGATCGGGGCGGTCGCGGCGAACATCATGCCGACGCTCGGTTCCCGCGAGCTCGGCCGGATCATCCATCTTGCCCAGCCGCGGGCGGTCGTGACGGTCGCGGCCTTCCGCCGGCACCGGCCGGCCGAGACCATCATGTCCGTGCTCGCACGGCAGCGCAGGCGCTGTACCTTGATCGTGGCCGGGGACGGCGGTCCCCCGTCCGCGACGGCGGCCGGTGTGCCGGTCACCGGATATGACGTGGTCGTCGGCACCGGCAGGCCGGCGGCCCGGCACCTGCCCGGGCCTCCGGCCGCCGACGCGGTGGCGAACCTGGCATTCACCACGGGCAGCAGCGGCGAGCCCAAGGGCGTCCTGCATACCCACAACACGTCGATGCTGGCCGTGCGATCCACCGCCGAACGCCAGGAACTTGGCGAGGACGATGTGTTCCACGCCGCGCTGCCGGTCGGGCACACGTTCGGCCACTTCTACGGGGTCCGGCTCGGCCTGCTGGCAGGCGGGCGCATCGTGATGCAACCGGGCTGGGATGCTGACCAGATGCTGCGGCTGGCCCGTGAGTACCGCATCACTCACAGTGCCGGGACACCTACCTACCTGGCCGACCTGATGGCCCGCCGAAGCGGGGGCGCGGACAGCCTCGCCTCGTTGCGCGTGTTCACCTGCGCGGGAGCCAAGCTTGACACCGCCCTCGCCCACCAGGCAGCCGAACAGCTCCCGGGACGGCTCTCCCTCGCGTACGGGATGTCGGAGGCGGGCCATGTCGCATCCACCGGGCCCGGTGACGACGTGCTCGAGGCCATCGGCAGCTGTGGCCGGCCACAGCCGGAGACGATCGTCACGATCGACCCGCTGCCGGGATCGACAGGGACGAGCGACGGAGAGGTCGTGATAACAGGGCCGTCCGTCACCCCCGGCTATCTGCAGGGCCGGGAATTCAGCTCGAGATTCCTGAACGGGAGGGGCAGGTACCGCACCGGCGACCTTGGTCACTTCGACGGGAGCGGCTACCTGGTGCTCACCGGGCGGATCAAGGAGCTGGTGATCCGCGGTGGGGAGAAGATACCGGTGGGCGAGATCGAAGGCCTATTGCGAACGTGCCCCGGGGTCGGCGATGTGGTCATCGTTGGCGTTCCGCACGCGCGTCTCGGCGAATGCTGTGTAGCCGTGGTGGAACCGGCCGCCGGGGCCGAGGTCACCCTCGGTGGGCTGGTCTCGTTCCTGGAGGCCCGCGGCGTGACCAAGGCCTTCTGGCCCGAGGAACTCCTCACGGTGAACCGGCTGCCCCGTAACGATGTTGGCAAATGGGTGCGCGCTGACGTGTCTCAGCTCGCGCACGACCGGCTCCGGGCGCCGGGGCGGCCTGAGCAGGGGGAGGGTGCATGACCGAGCCGATCGTCACGGCCGTGGAGCACGTTTCTGTCGCGGTGCGCGATGCGGCGGGCGCCAAGCAGACCTTCGCCGCGCTCGGATTCGAGCCGCAATGGGTCGAGGATCTGCCCGGCCAGGGACTGCGGTCGCACGTGCTGCGCGCCGACGGGGTGGTACTCGAGCTCATCGAGCCCGCGGCGGATACACCGGTGGCGGGCTCACTCGACCGTTTCCTGACCCGCCGCGGTGAGGGACTCCATCACCTGTGCCTCCGCGTGAACTCCCTCGAGGAGGCGACGCGGGCCGTCGAAGCCGCCGGGATGCGGCTTGTGGACCGGGCGCCCACCGTCGACGAGCAGGGCCGGCGGGTGTTCATCCACCCGGAGAGCGCGCACGGCGTCCTCATCGGGCTGGTCGAGCCGCACCCGGGACAGCCGGCGCCGCCGGGCCCGCCAGGCGGCCGGCGTGTGCTGGGCGCGTCCGACCCCCTGTTCGCGGGCAGGACCTACGTCGCCGCGGTGGCCCGCGCCGGGGTCCCGCTGTTCGTCTCGGGGCTCACCGCGGCACGGCCGGACGGCACGGTCGAGGGCGACACGGTCGCCGCCCAGGCCCGGGAGATCTTCGCTCAGCTGGGGCGAATCCTCGCCGAAGCTGGCGCGGGACCCGCCAATGTAGTGAAGACCACGGACTACATCCTGTCCCGGGAGGGATACCGAACGGTCGCCGACGTCCGCCGCGAGTTTTTCGGGGAGGACTTCCCCGCGGCAACCGGGATTGTGGTCAAGGAATTGCTGGGCCGGGGCGTCTTGATCGAGATGGACGCCGTCGCAATGCTCTGAACCGGCAGATCATGCACTCCACGCGCGGCCCAGCCCGAGCTCCCGCAGCCTCCTTCGGTACGCGATGGTGACGGCGTCGGCCTGGACGTGCAGTTCCTCGCTCAGGTCCAGCGGGAGTTCCTCCGGGCGCTGCCCTTCGACGATCGGCCGATCCTCGGCGGCAATGCTCAGGTCGTAGGCGATAATTTCCTCGGCCGGGACGTGTGGATCGAAGTTGCGGGCGGCGACGAAGAAGATATTTGTTTCCCGTGCGGAAACCGGTGAAGCTATATCGAACGCCACGTGAGCGCGTCCCTCGCCCTTCTCCGGGTACGCTATGGTCAGCTGGACGGTAAAAGGCAGGGTTACGTCATAGGTAGTGTAGCGCTGGATGACCTCGCGACCGCCAAGGGGGGAATTCCTTGGGTTGCTGGCCAGGTATGGGAAATCATAATGCAGCCCGTGCGGAGTTTGTTCGACGTCGACACGTGCAACCTCTGTTACATCAGGGTTTCCGAACGTGCCCGCGTGCACGAACGGGAAATGGCTGACGTCCATGAAGTTCTCGACCTGGCGCGCCGCCGAGGTCTTCCATGATTGCATGCCCAGCTGGAGGAACCTATACGTGGGATCCTCGAGTACCGGGCACTCCGGGAGGCCCGTGCAGGGCTCCGATATGCAGCCCCAGATAAGCCCGTAGCGTTCCGCGCAATTGATCGTCATAAGCCGGGCACGTGGCGATATACGCACCGACGCGGGCTGGGAGGGGATCCGTACGCAGTCACCCCGTGAACCGTATCGCCAGCCATGGTAGGCGCATACGATTTCATCCCCCTGCATGTACCCCATGCTCAGCGGGCTGCCCCGGTGCATGCACAGATCCCTGGCGGCTACCACGCCCATACTTGTCCGGTACACGACCAGGTCAACGTCAAGCAGCCTGGCCTTGACGGGTGCGCCGGCAACATCCGTGCTGAACAGGATCGGATGCCAGTAGCGTCCGAGGATCTCCCAGTCACTGGGGCTGAAGGTGCAGTCCCTTGGCCGGGGAACAGCGGTTCCGGTCAGCACATCTGGTCCTCAACTCCGAGGCCGGCACATCTTGTCCGGCCGCTGGAACAGGGAATACATAATGTTCAGAACATCAGATCTCATTCGTGGAAGTCAAGGGCCGACTGAGCGGTGCCTCCGGCTTCGGCCCGGTAAAAGCCAGGAACTCTTCCAGCTCTTCATCCGACTCGAACCGTGGCCCGGGCACGGCGGTCGTAGCCTGTGGAGCGTGACCAAGCCACCAGCACCCGGCACCCAGGCCTGATCCCCGATGGCAGCGGACCCGCTGGTGGCGGTGAGTTACCCGGCGGACGAGGAGTTCGCCCGGATCAACACCCGGGTTCTCGACGGTTCGGCCCGCCTCGCCTTCCTGCACGACCGCCCGGATGGCGAGGTCCGCGAGGTTCTTGGCCGTGCGGACGTGCTCGTCGGGTGGCATCTTGGCGAGGAACTCCCGGCCGGCGCCCTGCGGGACGCGGCGCGGCTGCGCTTCGTCCAGTTGCTGTCGGCCGGCGCCGACTCCGTCGACTACGCGGCCCTGCCGGAGCGGCTGCTACTGGCCAGCAACGTCGGCGCCTACGCCCAGCCGATGGCCGAATACGTCATGGCGGTGACGCTCGCCCTGGCCCGGCGCCTGCCACAACGCCACGCCGAAATGGCGAGGGGCGAGTTCGGCATGTGGAAGCCCGTGCTCACCCTGGATGATGCGGTGTGCACGGTGCTGGGTTTCGGCGGCATCGGCAAGGCCACCGCGCACCTGATGCGAGCGTTCGGAGCCCGTATCCATGCGGTGAACACCTCCGGCCGCACCGATGAGCCTGTCGAGTTCGCCGGCACGCTGGCCGACCTGGACCAGGAGCTGGCCGCGGCGGATGTGCTCGTCATAGCCCTGCCGCTTACCCGGGCCACCAGGGGCCTCATCGGTTCCCGGGAACTGGCGCTGATGAAGCCGGCCGCGATCTTGGTAAACGTGGGCCGGGCGGCCATCGTGGAGGAGCGGGCGCTCTATGAGCACCTTCGGGATCAGCCTGATTTTTGCGCCGGGCTGGACGCCTGGTGGCGTGAGCCGGGCCCGGGATCGGCATTCGCCACCGATTACCCCTTCTTCGATCTGCCCAACCTGATCGGATCTCCACACAACTCGGGTGTCACCGACGGCGCTCTCCAGGTCGGGGCGGTCAGGGCAGCCGAGAACGTCCGGCGGTTCCTGCGCGGCGAAGCCGTGACCGGAGTGGTACGCCGGGAGGACTATCTCTGAGCGGGCGGCTCCGGCCGGCTCAGGCCCTGGCCGGGAAGTTCTCCGCCCAGAACCCGGCGATGTCCACACGGCGCATGAAGCTGACGCCGCGCTGCTGGAGTGCGTAGTCGATGAAATCCCGCAGCGCGGACGCACGCCCGGGCTGCCCGCTCCACCGGGCGTGCACGCCAACCGTCATCAGCCGCGCCCCGCAGCCATGCCTCAGTTCCTCGACCAGGTAGTCGAGGCTGAGCCTGAGGCTTTCGAAGAAGTGCCGTGGCGTGGCATAGGTCGGGGCGATCAGGTACCGGACGTCGTTATGGACCTTGCTGTAAGGAACCACCAGAAACGGCTTGCCGAGCGTGTCCACGTAGTAGGGAAGCTCGTCGTTGTTCGCATCGGAGTCGTACCAGAAGCCGCCGTTCTCGACCAGCAGCTCCCTGGTGTGCACGGTAGGGAAGGACCGCACCATCCATCCCCGCGGCCGCTGCCCGGTCGTCCGCTCCAGTGAGCCGACGGCCTTGCGTATCTCCTCACGTTCGGCGTCGCGGCTCATCGCGGCGGTGTCCGGCCCGTACCAGTGATAGCCGTGGGCGAGCACGTCATGATCTCGCGCCCGCAGCCACTCGCCCAGCGGCGGGTTGCGCTCCACCGCCAGGGCGCAGGCGCTGAACGTGACGGGTATCTGGTACCGGTCGATCAGCCTGCAGACCCGCCATATCCCGACCCGGCTGCCGTACTCCATGTGCGTTTCGGTGCCGATGTCGCGGATCTCCGGGCCGTACTGGAACGAGTACTCGCCCCAGGTGTCGTTGACGCCGTCCTCGTTGAGCGAATATTCGCCGCCCTCTTCGTAGTTGATCACCAGGTTGATCGCCACTCGCGCACCACCGGGCCACTCGAAGTCAGGAGGCTCGGGCCCGTAGCCGACAAAGTCGCGCACCGGGCCGGGGTGGGCGGCACCGTGGTTGTCATTCATCAGTAGGCCATCCATCCGCCATCGACCATCAGCGTGGCGCCGCTGACGTAGCTGGCATCGTCCGACGCCAGGAAGGAGACCGCGGCGGCGACATCCCGCGGCTCGCCGAACCGGGCGAACGGGGTCCGGGACCGGACGTACTGCGCCGATCTCTCATCCTTGCTCAGGTCACCGGGGGTACCGGTGACGATCTTGCCCGGAGCGACGCTGTTGCAGATGACGCCGTCGCGCCCGTACTCGACCGCGATCTGACGGGTCAGCTGCACCAGCCCGGCCTTGCTGACGGCGTAGGCGGCGTGCCCGGGCGCGCCGACCATCCCGTGTTGTGAGGTGATGTTCACGATCCGGCCGCGGGCGTCGCCGCGAGCGGGCTGGGTGAGCATCTGGCGCACGGCCGCCCGGCAGAGCATGAACGGCCCGCGGAGGTTGACCGCCATGATGGCGTCGAAATCCTCATCCGTCGTTTCCAGCACCGGCTTGGAGTGACGGCCGGCCAAAGCGGCATTATTGACAACCACGTCGAGCTGCCCGGCCGATGCCACGGCACGCCCGACAAGCTGGTCGCAGTCCTGGCGGGAAGACACGTCCGCGCGGACGAACTCGCAGGCCCCGCCGCTGGCGCGGATGAGGTCGTCGGTGGGCTCGCCGCCGGTGAGCGGGTCCCGGCGAACGTCGGCGAGCAGCACCCAGAAGCCGTCCGCGGCAAGCCGGAGCGCGATCGCCCGCCCGATGCCGGACGACGACCCGGTCACCAGGGCTGAGCGCGCCACCCGCCACACCATAGCCGTAGCCGTATGCTCGGGCCATGGGCGTGGCGTTCGTGGCACATTGCCTGCTTAACCAGAACTCCAAGGTGCGTGAGGGTGCGCACTGCGCGGGCGTGTACTCCCCGATCGTGGATGTGCTGCGCGCGGAGGGCTGGCGCATCGAGCAGATGCCCTGCCCCGAGCTCGCCTTCGCCGGGCTGAACCGGTTCTGGGCGGTACGTGAGCAGTACGACACCGCGGCGTTCCGCCGGCACTGCCGCCGCCTCGCCGCCGCCGTGGCCGGTGCGATCGCCGCCCGTGCGGAGCAGGAGGAGGATGTCGTCCTCATCGGCGTGGAGGGCAGCCCGTCGATGGGCGTGACCATCACCAGTTCCGATCCGGAGCGCGGCGGCAGGCCCGCCTGGGCCGACGGCACACCCGAGCACACCGGCGGTGAGGGCATCTTCGTGGAGGAACTGCACGCCGAGCTAGACCGCCGCGGTATCACATTCCGGGTCGCTGGCGAGACACACGCCCTCGCCACCCATGATGAAGGCGACCAGCGGGCCCGCCTTGAGGCCGTCCTGAGGGGCGGCCGTGGGTGACGGCCGGGTCCGCCCCGAGCCATCCCGAGGGGCGGCAGCGGGTGACGAGCGGTCCTACCGGGTGGCGCTTGTCGCTGACCGGTTCGTGAACCCCGCGCCGGGCGGGCTCGATGGGCTGGCCGTGCTGGCCGCCGCGGGCTGGGGGGTGATGCAGCTCCCCGACGATGCCTACCCTGCCGAGGTTGCCCGGCCGCTGCTCGCGGAGGTCGCCGAACAGGTGGAGGAGTTCTCCCGGCACGGTTACGTGTTCGTTCTGGTCGGCGAGCGCGCCGGGCTCGACGGGGCGCTCGCTGCCGTCGGCGTCCCGGTCCCGCCCCGCATCGCCCCGGCCAGCGCCGCCGAGCTGGGCGAGTTCCTGGCCGCGCAGCCGGTCCCGCCGGCCGCTAAAGCTGCCCGGGAATGAGCTCCAGGCCCCCCGGCGCGTCGGTGTCCACCCGCCAGAACGTGCCGGTGCGTGCCGACGCCTCGATGTCGGGCTCGCGGGTTGCCGTCACATAGAGCGCCGGGCCGTCGAAGATGCAGTTCGTGGCGTGCTCGCCGAGATGGATCTCCTCCAGCACCTTCCCGTCCGGCGAGATCACGGTGACTCCCCGCGAGACGGTGGTGGCCACGAACAGCCTGCCATCGGCGGCGATCGCCATGCCGTCCGGGACATGATCATCGGAGAGCTGGCAGAACGTCACCGGTTCCCCGTTCTCCATCCGCTGGACACGGTGCGCCATGGATTCGGTCCAATAGAGCCGCTGCGCGGCGTCGAACGCGATCCCGTTCGGATAGACCCCGGGCAGTTCCAGCAGCATCTCGCCGCCACCCGAACCGTCCACCGCGAACAGCCGGCCTGGCATGCGCACGTTGAACCGGAAGTCCTGCTCGGACCCGGACTCGGTGAAATACAGCCGGCCGTCGGGGCCGAAGGCGAGATCGTTGGGCCCGTAGAGCTTGTACCCCGCCACCTCCGAGAACAGCAGTTCCACCGACCCGTCCGGGCTGACCCGCTGGATTCCGGAGATGGCGCTGGTGTCCGCGCTGCCGGGCACGTTCCCGCCCTGGGTCACGTAGATGGCCCCGTCCGAGCCGAGCACCGTGCCCCAGGGCGAGCCCCCGGTGTGCGCGTAGGTGGAGACGGCACCGTCTTGGTAGGCCAGCAGTTCACCTGTGTTGCCGTCGCAGAAAACGATCCGTCCGTCGCCCATGATGGCCGGGCCCTCGGGGAACCCGAGGCCGGACGCAAGCAAGGTGGATTGCACTGGCGATCAGGTCCTTTCGCGGTCAGGCGAACGAGTAGTGCTCGAAGTCGAAGTCGGACAGCGGCTGCCCCACCCGGGCGGCGGAGTACCCGGTGATCTTGGTGCTGTAGGCGTCGAGCGCATCGATGAAGGCGGGGATGATGTACCCGCCCTCGTTGAAATCGATCATCTGCATCTCGTGCTCGATCTCGCGGCGCAGCGACGGGTTGGCCGTGGCGTTGGCCTGCTTGTACAGGCTGATGTAGTGCGGCTGGCTCCAGTGCGTCTCGTTGAACGGGGACGTAGGCAGCAGCGACTGGGCGACCTGGGCGAGGTAGGGCGAGTAGTTGTAGAAGTCCTGGGAGAAGGTCCAGTGCAGGTAGTTGGGCCCGAAGAAGGTGGTCGGGTCGACCTGCTTCAGGTTGATCGTGACCCCGGCCGCCTTGGCCTGCTGCTGGAGCACCGTCGACATCGCGACGGTCCCGGTGGCCACCGGTGAGGTCACCAGCTGGACGGTGAGGTTCTCCCGCCCCGCCTTCTTCAGCAAGCTCTTCGCCTGGGCGATGTCCTGCACCCGGCGCAGCGAGGTGTCGTAGTTGGGGTCGTAGGGGGAGGAGACGTCGTATCCCACCACCCCGGCCCCGTCCAGCGCCGAGTTGATCAGCTCCGGGCGCCCGACGAGCAGCCGCATCGCCTGCCGGACGTTGACGTCGTTGAACGGTGCCTGGTCGACGCGCATGGTGAACGGCGTGATCGCCCCGGTCGCCGACTTGACGGTCCGCACGTTGCCGTTCGACGCCAGCTCGGCCAGCTGCGGGCCCTCCAGGGCGCCGGCGCCGTGGATGACGCCGCCCACGAGCGCGTTCTGCAACGACGCGCTGTCGCTGAAGTCGATGATCGTCAGTGTGTCCACGTAGGGAAGACCCGTCTTCCAGTAGTTCGGGTTCCTGACGAACACACTGCGCTGGCCCGGCGTGAAGGACTGGTACTTGAACGCCCCGGTCCCGTTCGGGTGGCTCGGGTTGAAGCCGGTCGGCACGATGTACAGGTAGTACCAGTACGCGAGCTGGTCGAGGAAGCTGCCGTAGGGGCTGGTCATCGGCACCTGAACGGTGTGGGTGTCCAGCTTCTTGAGCCCGTTCACATCGATCGGCCCGAGCGAGTTCGCGCCGGTCAGCTTCCCGTTGATGAGCCGCTTGAGCGTGAAGATGACGTCGTCGGCGGTGAGCGGCTTTCCGTCGTGGAACGTGATGCCCTGCCGGAGCCTGATAACCCAGTTGGACGTCGAGCCGTGCGGGCTGATCTCCTCGGCAAGCACCAGCTCCGTCTGTGCACGGGTGTTCAGCTGCAGCAACGGCTGGTACAGCGACTGTGCCCGCGCCGTGTCGAGGTAGGTGAGGCCCTTGTGCGGGTCGAGGGTGTCCGAGCCGGAGCCGCCGGTCAGCCCCACCTTCAGCGAGCCACCGCGGCGCTTGGCCCCGCTCGCCGGCGCGGCCGGCGCACTGGACGACGACCCGGAGGAACACGCGGCAAGCAGGCCGCCGCCGCCCGCAAGCGCCCCCGTCGCCGCCAGCCCGCGGAGGAACTGCCGCCGGCCGAGCGCGCTTCCTGACTCCCCGCGATCGGATGGTTCCACGAGACTCCTCCTTGGCCTGGCACGAGCCGTTGCCCCGTCGGCTACCGTGGGAATCGGCTCACCGGATGGCGGAAACCATTCGCCCGGGAGCCCGTCTTCAAGACGCGAGGGATGATCATACTCCCGCAAAACGGGTGAGAACAGGCATCTTCCTGGTGCGCCTTTGAGCCGCCGGGAATGCCGTGGCCTGCGGTTGCAGCGAACGGCGGGACGCTAGCACTGTCGGCATGCGCGCGCTAATGTCGTCGCAACGGTCCCGGTATGCACCATCAGGTCACGATCTAGCCGCCACCCAGCCGTCGGGCAGGCAGCGGCAGAGCAGGCCGGTTCTGGGCCGTCGCCGCTGGCGGCGAGGAAGGATCACCGACGTGACAGATCCCCGGCCTGCTCAACGCGCTGCCCCACCACCTTGCGGCATCGGCCTGCCGCCCGCGGGTAGCCATCCCGGTAGCGGGTGAACTGGCGTGGCGACAGCCACCGCCCCCGCTGAGCCGACCGTCCCTGCTGAGCCGACCGTCCCGGGGCGCAACGAGCACCCGCTGCTGATGCTGACCGCGCGGCGGCTGGGCGTCGGGGTCATCACGCTGCTCGTGGTGTCCGCGATCGTGTTCCTGGCCACGGAGGTCCTGCCGGGCAACGCCGCCTACGCCGTCCTGGGCCGGAACGCCAATCCGGTCCGGCTGCACGCGCTGGAGCGCCAGCTGCACCTGAACCAGGGCCTGCTGTCGCAGTACTGGACCTGGCTGTCCGGGCTGTTCACCGGCAGGCTCGGCGCGTCGCTCGCGAACGGCCAGCCGGTATGGGGGCTCGCCGAGCCACGGCTCATCAACTCCGCCGTGCTCGTCCTCGTCACCGGTGTGATCGGCACGGTTCTCGGGGTGACCCTGGGGGCCATCGCCGCGCTGCGCAAGGACGGCTGGTTCGACCACATCAGCTCGGTCGTCGCGCTGGCGGTGACCTCGCTGCCCGAGTTCATCGTCGCGATCGGCCTGATCATCCTGTTCTCCACCGTGGTCCTGCACCTGCTGCCGGCGGTCTCCCTGCTGCCGCCGGGCGTCTACGCGTGGAGCCAGCCGGAGTTGCTCATCCTGCCCGTCGCGACATTGGTCATCGTGATCGTTCCGTACATCTTCCGAATGATGCGCGCGGCCATGATCGAGGCCCTGGAGTCGGACTATGTCGAGATGGCCCGCCTCAAGGGCGTGCCGGAATGGCGGATCGTCCTGGGGCACGCTCTGCCGAACTCGATCGCGCCGACGATCCAGGTGATCGGCCTGAATTTCCTGTACCTGGCGGGCGGCGTGGTGGTGGTGGAGTACGTGTTCAACTATCCCGGCATCGGTCAGGGGCTGGTGTTTGCGGTCAGCAACCGGGATATCCCGGTGATCCAGTTCATCGTCGTGGTGCTTGCCGCGTTCTACGTATGCGTCAATATTGCCTCGGACGTCATCGCGCTCCTGGCCACGCCGCGGCGCAGGATCCCGAGGTAACGATGACCGGGACCGCACCTGTCATTCCGCCCGTGGCACCCCCGGCGGCCGCGCAGGCCGGGCGCCATCCCTGGCTGACCGTGCTCTGGTCGGCGGCGCGCACGCCGCGGGGCGCGGCCGGCCTCACGATGGCTGTTTTCGTCGTGGGAGTGGCCGTCATCGGCCCGGTGGTCTCGCCGCACTCACCCAATGCGCTGGTGACGCTGACGTTCGCCAAGCCGTCCGGGCAGTTCCCCCTGGGCGGTGACTTTCTCGGCCGGGACGTGCTCTCCCGGGTGCTCAACGGCGGCTGGCTGCTGCTGCTCATGGCGGTGGCCGCGACCGCGATCGGCATCGTCGTGGGCGCCGCGGCCGGCATGTCGGCCGCGTACCTGCGCGGTGCGCCGGACGGGATCATCATGCGTACCGTCGACGTGATCCTCGCATTCCCGCAACTGGTGTTCGCGCTGTTGCTGCTGAGCCTGCTCGGCCCGAAGCTGTGGCTGATCGTGCTGGCGGTGGGCCTGTCGCATGCCCCGGCGGTGGCCCGCGTGATCAGGTCGGCGACCCTCGACATCGCCGAGCGGGACTACGTCAAGGTCGCGGAACTGCAGGGAATGCGGCCGGCGAAGGTCATGGCCAAGGAGATACTGCCCAACCTCATCACGCCGCTCATGGTGGAGGCCGGGCTCCGGCTCACCTACTCGATCGTGATCATCGCCGGCCTGGCCTTCCTGGGCTTCGGCCAGCCGCCGCCCACGGCCAACTGGGGCACGATGATCAACGAGAACCGGATCGGCCTGCAGCTCAACCCATGGGCCGTGATCGCTCCCGCGGTACTGATCGCCCTGCTCACCATCGGCACCAACACGTTCACCGACGCGGTGGCCCGGGTAACGATCGGTGTCGACCGGCGCCCCGAGGAGGCGGCCCTCCTCGATGACCTCGGCCCGGAGCAAGCGTGATGGCCGGCCCCGAACACACCGGCCATGGACACACCGGTGACGTACACGCTCATGCCGGGCCCGCCAGCGGGCCGCCGGCGGACGGGGTGCGGCTGGACGTCCGCGGGCTCGAGGTCCGGCTCGGCCGGGCCGGTCCCGACGTCGTCAGCGACGTCTCCTTCACCGTCCAGGCCGGGCAGGTGCTGGGCCTGGTGGGCGAGTCGGGCTCGGGGAAGACGACGGTCGTCCTCGCGTTGCTCGGCCATGCCCGCCGCGGGCTGCGCATCAGCTCCGGTGCGGTCCGGGTGGACGGCGTCGACCTGCTGCGGCTGCCCGCCAGCCAGTTGCGGGCCGTCCGCGGCGCGCGGGTCGCCTACGTGCCCCAGGACCCGTCCGCGGCGCTCAATCCCGCGCTACGCGTCGGGACCCAGCTGAGAGAGGCGATCCGGGTGCACCCGGGCGCGGTCGACGATCCCGACGGCCGCATTCGTGAGGTGCTGCAGGAGGCTCGCCTGGACGCCTCGCCCGAGTTGCTGCGCCGCTACCCCCATCAGCTCTCCGGGGGCCAGCAGCAGCGCGTCGGGCTGGCGATGGCCTTCGCCTGCCGGCCATCGCTGATCGTGCTCGACGAACCGACCACGGGCCTGGACGTGTCCACCCAGCGCCATGTGCTGGACACCATCCGCAGCCTGTGCGCGGCCTACGGGGTGGCGGCCGTCTATGTGAGCCATGACCTCGCGGTGGTGGGCGGGCTGGTCAGCGACGTGGCGGTGATGTACTCCGGCCGGATCATCGAGATCGGCCCGACCGGCCGGGTGTTCGGTGACCCACTGCACCCCTACAGCCGGGGGCTGCTGTCCGCCGTGCCGTCCCCGGTACAGGCCACGAGGCTGACCGGGATCGACGGTCAGCCGCCACGGCCCGGCCGCCGCCCGGCAGGCTGTGCCTTCGCGCCACGCTGCGGCTTCGCGATCCCGGACTGCCGGTCGCAACAGCCCGAGCCGGTGCTCATCGACTCCCGCGACGTGCGGTGCCTCCGGGTGGCGCAGGTGCGGGAAGCCACGGCCAGCACGGCCGCCGCGCTCAGCCGCGCGGCCACGGGCGCCGTTGCGGCGCCGGTGCTCTCGGTGCGGGACGTGTCGGCGGGCTACGGGCGCAGGCCGGTGCTCACCGGCGTCGATCTCGACGTGCCCGCGGAGTCGTGCGTCGCCGTGGTCGGCGAATCGGGCTCGGGGAAGACCACCCTGGCCCGCTGCATCGTCGGGCTGCATCGCAACTGGACCGGCGAAATCAGCTTCGAGGGCGCACCACTGAAGACCAGCGCGATCGACCGGCCGCGGCAGGTGCTGCGGCGGGTGCAGTACGTCTTCCAGAACCCCTACACCTCGCTCAACCCACGCAAGACCGTCGGCCAGATCGTCGCCCAGCCGCTGGAGCAGTACCTGCGGCTGGGATACCGGGAGCGGTCGCAGCGCGCCGCCCGGGCGCTGGCAGATGTGTCGCTGGGCGGGGACTTCCTGTCCAGGTACCCCGACCAGCTATCCGGCGGAGAACGCCAGCGGGTCGCCATCGCCCGCGCCCTGGTCGCCGAACCCGACCTGCTGGTCTGCGACGAGGTGACCTCAGCCCTGGACGTCTCGGTGCAGGCGGTCATCGTGGAACTGCTCCGCGGCCTTCAGGCGAAGCGCCGCATCGCGATGATCTTCATCACCCACAACCTGGCGCTCGTGCGCAGCATCGCGCAATCCGTGGTGGTGCTCCGGGACGGCGCCGTGGTGGAATCGGGCCCCGTCGAGCAGGTCCTCGACCGGCCGGCCGACCCCTACACCGCCCGGCTGATGGAGGACGTGCCCAAGCTCCCCACGCCCGGTACGCAGGCTCAGGGTGCGGGGGCCACCGAGCCCGCCGCCCCCGAACTTGGCAGATAGTTCCCGCCTGCCGCCACAAAACGGCCGTGCCGTACTACCACCCTGCCGCCGAGCAGGACGTCCCGTACCATCCCGGCGAGTCGCTCACCGGCGTAGACGCTGTCTCCCGTGCGGTCGTCGAAGCTGTCCGCACCGATGGTCGTTTCCGCGGCGGGATCCCAGATCAGCAGGTCAGCGTCGGAACCCGGGGCGATCACTCCCTTGCGCGGGTAATGGCCGAAGGCCCGTGCCGGGCTGGCGCAGACGACCTCGGCCAGCCGCTCGATCGGCAGGCCCCGGGCCAGGCCGCGCGAGAGCAGCAGCGGCAGCCGCGCCCCGACGCCCGCGAGCCCGTAGCGGTAACCCCGCCCGTCCGGGGCGAACTCCCCGATGGTCCGCGAGCGCTCCTGGCAGTGGTCCGACCCCACCATGTCGAGCGTCCCGTCCGCGAGCGCCTGCCACAGCGCCTCCGGATGACCGGGCGGCCGAAGCGGCGGGCAGACGAGGTAGCGCTCGGCATCGCCGCGCAGGTAACAGCGGTCGTCCAGAAGCAGGTGGTGCAGGCACACCTCCGCGTACAGTTCCGGCGAGCCCCGGCGGCGCGCCAGGCGCACCTGGTCGAGCGCATCGGCACAGGACAGATGAACCAGATAGCACGTCGCCCCGGTGACGCGTGCCGTCTCCAGCACCCGGGTCACCGCCGCCGCCTCGGCCCCGGGCGGGCGGGTCTCCACGAAGACCCGCACTCCGGTACGGCCCGCCGTCACCGCGGCGGCGGCCAGGCCATCGATCAGCTCGCCCTCCTCGCAGTGCACACCGACCACCTGGCCGTGCCGCGCGGCGGCGGTCATCAGCTCGAAAAGCCCGCGGGTGGACCACATGATCCCCAGCTCCGAATAGGCGAGGAACACCTTGATCCCGGACGCCCCGGCGGCCCGGAGCACGGCCAGATCGGCGACCTCGTCCGGCCGGTAGAGCACGGCGTGCAGCCCCACATCCACCGCGGGCCGGCCGCCGGTGAGCTGGCCGCCGGTGAGCTGGCCGCGGCTGCGCAGGAAACATCCGGCCGCGTCCTCGCCCGGCCCGGGACTGGTGAACGACAGGACGGTGGTGGTACCGCCGAGCGCGGCGGCCCTGGTCGCCGCGGCCACGTCCGCCATGATGTGGCAGTGCGGGTCCACGCCTCCCGGCAGCACGAAACACCCGGTGGCGTCGATCCGCCCCACCCCGGCGGGCGCCGATCCCGGGCGCGCCAGCGCGGCTATCCGGCCATCCTCGATGACCACGTCGGCGGGCACCGCGCCCCCGGGCAGCACCACGGTGCCACCGGTCACCGCCAGGGGGGCGGCGAGGCCCGGGACATTCGTATCGCATGTCATGAAACGGCCTGGGCCGGAGCCACTCTTCACGATCGTGACCCGGGGATGACGGCATCGAGCCGGTGCGCCGTCCCGGCCCGCACGACCAGCCGGGGAACGATGAGCGTCGCCACCGGCTCGCTGTCGCCCGCCCCGTCGGGGAGCATCCATTCGCCGGCCCGCAGCTCGAAGCCGGTCACGTCGGCCGTGGCGCCGGGCGCCAGCGTGCCCACCTCGGCGGAGCGCCGGATGGCCGCCGCCGGTGCGGCCGTCGTCGCGGTCACCACGCCGGCCAGGCTCATCCCGCAGTGCAGCAGCTTCGACAGGGTGGTCGCCTGGTCGTACACCGGCCCCGCGACGTTGTGGGCGTGCAGGTCGCTCGACACGGTGTCCGGCGGGAAGTCCTGCGCGAACGCGGCCCTGGCCACCCGGTAGGCGAAGCTCCCGGCACCGTGGCCCACGTCGAAGACAACACCGCGGGCGCGGGCGCGGGCCACCTGGGGGTACAGGCGGCCGTCCGGTGCGAGGATCCCGCCTTCGTTGGCGTGGAAGCAGTGTGTGACGATGTCCCCTTCGCCGAGGTGGCGGAGCAGCCAGGTGATGGGCTTGCGCATGTCGATGATGTGCACCATCAGCGGCAGGCCGAGCCGCCCGGCGGCCTGCCGGGCCAGGCGCAGCGCCGGTTCCGGGTCGTTGCCCACCATCTGGTAGCCGAGCCGCACCTTGACCCCGACGATCACATCCGGGTGCTCCCTGGCCCTCGCGACGGCCTGGTCCGGCGAGGCCCAGCGCAGGTCCTCCAGCTCACCGACCAGGCTGGTGATCATTCCCTGCACCGCGACATGGAGAAACGCCAGGACGCGGGTGCCCGCGGGCTCGATGACGTAGCGGCGGAACCCGGGGAAGGTCTGGGCGCCCGCGGAGCCGGCGTCGACGGCCGTGGTGACACCGCGGCGCAGGCAGTTCGCGTCCGGGTCGATGCCGTAGTGCGAAACCCCGGCGTACAGGTGCGTGTGCAGGTCGACCAGGCCGGGGACGAGCACCAGCCCGCTCGTGTCGATCGTCTCGCCAGCCGCATCGATCGTCTCGCCAGCATGGCCCGCGTCGCCGATGGCACTGACCCGCCCGGCGGTGACGCCGATGTCCAGCAGGGCGTCGATGCCCTGCCCGGGGTCAAGGACGCGGCCGCCGGCGAGGAGGAGATCGGTCACGGGAGCAGCCCGGCGGGCAGCCGCGCCAGGGTCGCGGCGAACGCCGTCACGGTCCGCTCGACGTCGGTCTCGGTATGCGCCGCACTCAGGAACCCGGAGCCGTGAAAGAGCTGGACTCCTTCGGCCAGCATGCCGGCGTGCAGTTCGGCGGACAGCTCCCGGCTCATCCCCGCGGACTTCAGCACCGCCAGGCCGGCCTCCTCCGGTTCCCCGGCGTGACCGATCAGCAGGTGGAACGTCGAGCTTTCACCGTAGGCACGGCCAGGCACCCCGGCCTCGGCCAGGGCCTTGGTGAGCCCGTCGCGCACGGCAGCGGCGAGCCTGGCCGCGTGCTCCTGCGGCTCTCCCGAGCGGCAAACGCGCAGCGCGGCGATCCCGGCGGCGGCCGACACCGGGTGCGCGTTGTGCGTGCCGGGATGGCCGACCCGGTGCGGATCGCCGGCGTCGCGCGACAGGTGCCCCATGAGGTCCGCCCGGCCGGCCACGGCGCCGCCCGGCATCCCGCCGGCCAGGATCTTGCCGAGCACGGTGAGGTCGGGGGTCACCCCCGCCACCGCCTGCACCCCACCCGGCGACCAGCGGAAGCCGGAGATCACCTCGTCGAAGATCAGCACCGTCCCGGTGGCCTCGGTCAGCGCGCGCAACTCCGCGAGCAGCCCGGCCGGCAGCGGCACCGTTCCCCAGGCGGCGCCGGAGGGTTCGAGGATGACGGCCGCCACGTCCCCGTCGTCCAGCGCCGCGGCGAGCGCTTGCGCGTCCGCGGGCACCACGGTCACCACCTGGCCGAGCACGCCGGGCACCCCGGCCGTGTCCGGCCCGCGGAACGGCGGGTCGGTGCCGAAGGAGACCTGGTCGTGCCAGCCGTGGAAGTGACCGGCCAGCTTGACCACCCGCTCCCGGCCGGTGGCCGCCCGGGCGAGGCGCAGGGCCAGCAGCGAGGCCTCGGTGCCGCTGGAGGTGAACCGGACAAGCTCGGCCGAGGGAACCAGGTCCACCACGCCCTCTGCCCACTCGGTCTCCAGTTCGTGGGACGCGCCCGGGTGGAAGGCGACCGTCGCCTGGTGCCGGACCGCCGCGACCACGCCGGGATGGCTGTGCCCCAGCAGCAGGGCACCGTGGCCCATCACGTAGCAGATGATCTCGTGCCCGTCGAGGTCCCACTTGTGCGCGCCGTCCGCGCGCGCGACGGCAAGGGGAAACGGCGCGGCCCGCCGCACGTCGTGGGTGACGCCACCGGCCAGCACCCGGCTGGCCCGCTGAGCGTGGGCCTTCGAGGCCGGGTTCGCCGCGGCCCACGCCTGCGTGCACGTGTCTTTGTTTTCCCGGGTTGCCATGGCGCTCAGTTTGCCGCCGGGCGTCCGCGGGCGCTAGATGAGCTTTCATGCATTACGCGGCGCCGTCGGAGTCTGTACCGTGGCCTGAGGCCCGCTCGGGGGGCGGGGTTCCAGGGGGTCGCCCCCTGGGCTAACACAGCCAAAAGCAGGAGGACCACATGGCGGACCTGTCGGCGATGCTGAAGAGCGGCCCCGTGGTGTGTGCCGAGGGATATCTCTTCGAGTGCGAGCGGCGCGGGTACCTCCAGGCCGGGGCGTTCGTCCCCGAGGTGGTCCTGGACCACCCCGGCGTCGTGGACGAACTGCATCGTGAGTTCGTGCACGCGGGTTCCGACGTGGTGGAAGCCTTCACCTACTACGGGCACCGGGCCAAGCTGCGGGTCATCGGCAAGGAGGACATCCTGGAGCCGCTGAACCGGCAGGCCCTGTCCATCGCCGGGGCGGTGGCCAGGGAAACGGGCACGCTGCTGGCCGGCAACCTGTGCAACACCAACACCTACGAGCCGGGCACCCCCGCGGTGGGCGAGGCCCGGGAGGCGTTCGAGGAGCAGGTGGCCTGGGCCGCCGAGGCGGGCGCGGACTTCGTCATCGCCGAGACGTTCAGCTGGGTTGGCGAGGCGCTGCTGGCCCTGGCGGCGATCCGTGCCGCGGGGCTGCCCGCCGTAGTGACGTTCGCCGTGCACAGGGACGGCACGATGCGCGAGGGGGTCAGCCCGGAGAAGGCATGCCAGCAGGCGGAGCAGGCCGGTGCCCTGGTGGTCGGGCTCAACTGCATCCGCGGGCCGCAGACCATGCTGCCGATACTGCGGCGGGTGCGGGAGGCGGTCTCCTGCGAGGTGGCGGCCCTGCCGGTGCCCTACCGGACGACCGGGGCAGAGCCGACGATGCAGTCGCTGCGGGATCCGCAACGGGGCGGGCAGCAGGCCTTCCCCACCGCGCTCGACCCGTTCACCTGCACCCGGCAGGAACTCGGCGAGTTCGCCGACGCCGCGCTCGGGCTGGGCGTGCGCTACCTGGGCGTGTGTTGTGGCGCCGCGCCGCACCACATCCGGGCGGTGGCCGAGGCGGCGGGCAAGACGCCGCCGGCCTCCCGGTACTCCCCGGACATGTCGAAGCATTCGTTCCTCGGCACCAGCCCCGGCATCGCCAAGGTCTACCAGGAATACGCGGGCAACCTTTAGCCCAGCCGCCGGCCGGAGCCGGCCACGCGCCGGTTCCGGTCAGAAGGACTCGACCGGGACCGCCCGGGACGTCTCCAGGGCCCGTTCGGCCGCCGCGGCCACCGCGAGCGTGGCGGCTGCGTCGCGTGGTGTGCAGGGCACCGCGGCCGGGTCACGTTCGGCGACCGCGTGCAGGAAGCGGCGCATCGAGCGCTCGAAGGGATGCATGGCCGCCCGGCGGGTGACCTGCTGGCCGCCGGTCACGCCGGTGAGGGTGAAGTCCGGGTCGAGCGTCACCCGGAGCGTTGCCTCGGACGCGAGGATGTCCAGGCTGAAGCTGCCCGGCTGGCCCGGCCGGGTCCAGGCGACCACGATCGTGGCAAGGGCGCCGGAGGCGTGCTGGAGCAGCATCGTGAGCACGTCGTCGATGTCCCCGGACGCCTCACCAGTGCTGCGCGCCAGCCTTACTCTCCCGGCGGCGGCCTGCACCGCTGCCACCTCCCCCGCCACGGCCCTGGCCAGGTCTATGTGGTGACTGCCGCGTTCCAGCAGGTTGCCGCCGCCCGCGCGCCTGTCCAGGAACCACGGACGGCTCTGGGTCGGCCCGATGCACGTGCCGGCCAGGGCGCCTATCTGCTGCCCCGACAGCAGCGCGGGCAGCTCATCGAGCAGGTCAAGCGCATGCCACTGGTAGCCGACGGCGCACACGGCACCGCTCCGCTCGGCCGCCGCGACGATCGGCGCCGCGTCCTGCGGGGTGCGCGCGATCGGCTTTTCCAGGTAGACGGGCAGCCCCGCGTTCAGCGCGGCGACCGCCGGTTCGGCGTGGGAGCGCGGCGGTGTGCAGATGAGCAGCGCCCCGAGATCCTCACGGTCGAGCAGGTCGCGCCAGTCGGTGTAGACGCGCGCACCGGTGCCGGCCGCCAGTTCCCCGGCCCGCTCCCGGTCGAGGTCGCAGACCGCGACAAGCTCGGCCTCCGCGACCGAATCGAGCACCCGCCGGTGCTCCCGGGCTATCCAGCCAGCCCCGACCACGCCCATCCGGATGATGCCCACGCCGCCTCCAGTATCAGCCGAGAGCCATGGCGATGGCGTGGAGGGCCAGCCCCACGCCCGCTCCCACCACGGTGCCGTTGATCCTGATGTACTGCAGGTCGCGTCCGAGAAGCAGCTCCAGCTGACTCGACGTCTCCGCGGCATCCCACCGCTCGATGGTCCCGGTGACAAGGCCGGCGAGTTCGTCGTGGAACTGGTCGGCGAGCGCCCTGGCTCCCGATTCGACCATGCGCTCCAGGCCTTCTTGGAGGCGGCGGTCTGACCCCAGGCGCCAGCCCGCCGCTACCAGTACGTCGGCCAGCCGGCGGCGCAGCTCAGATTCCGGGTCAGCCGCCTGGGTCCGCAGGGTGTCCTTGGCCTGCTGCCACAGCGAGGAGGACCAGTCCCGCAATACGGTGCTACCCAGGACATCGCGCTTGAGACGCTCGCCGCGCTCGCGCAGCTCCGGGGATGTCTCAAGGCGGTCGGGAAGGCCGGCGATCCATTCCTCGAACTGATGCCGGGTCTCGTCGTCGGGATCAGCAGCCATCGCCGCCAGGCGCTGCCGCAGGCGGTTGTGCAGGCGGTCGAAGACCATCCGGTAAACCGCGTCGGGCACCCAGCGAGGTGACTCATCCTCGAAAAGGTCACGCAGCTCCGCGTAATGGTCGGCCAGATAGTGGTCGGCGCCGGACACGATGGTGTTGAACAGCTCGGCGTGGTGACCTCCCGCGATGATGACCCGCAGAACCCGCCCGGCCAGGGGCGCTACCTCGACGGCATCCAGCGCCCGGGTCAGTTCGGCGGTGAGCACACGCTGGACGTCCTCATCGCGGACGGCCTCGGCCACGGTGACTACCAGATCGGCGGCTTGACCAGCGAAGCGGGCAGCGTTGGCCCTGTCGGCCAGCCAGGCGGCCAGGCGGGGAACGATCCGAGCGGAGCGGATCCGCTCGGCAAGGACGTCGGCGTTGAGAAAGTTCTCCTGCACGAACTGGCCGAGAGTGGCGGCGAACTGATCCTTCCGTTCGACGATCAGCGCTGTGTGCGGTATCGGCAGGCCCAGGGGACGGCGGAACAAGGCCGTCACCGCGAACCAGTCCGCCACGCCTCCGACCATGGCCGCCTCGGCGCCGGCCTGCACGTAGCCGAGGAGGGTTCCATGGGCGCCGATCGCGGTCACCGCGACAAACAGCGCCGTCACCGCCGCGAGGAGCGCCGTGGCCCGGCGGCGCGCGGCGGCCAGACGGCGCACCCGCAACGCCACCGGCTCGTGCCCGAGCGGGGGTACCGGTGAAGCAGAAATCGTCTCAGCAGGTTCCATTTGGTCCTCGGTCAGTCCACGGCCCACGGGAGAACCGCATGCGTCACTGATCGTGCCCCGTGGATCATCCACGGCGAGCGGCAGGTCAGCTCCAGGGGAAGGGGGAGTTGCTCACCGGGTGCAGGTCCCCGGTACGGTACCGGCCGAACCTGAACGGGGCGAGCAGCGCCTGCTGCTCGCCGAGGAGTTCCTTCGCGACCAGAGCACCCACACCGATCATCTTGAACCCGTGGTTGGAGTCGGCGATCACGTAGGCGTTCTGCTGGAAGGTGTCGAAGACCGGGAAGCTGTCCGGCGTGAACGCACCGATGCCGCCACTGCGCTCCTCCTTGTACAGGTGGCGCTTGCCCTGGAACCTCTTGTGGCAGTGCGCCAGCCCCGAGGTCCACATCCGGACGAAGTCGTCGGCGACCGTGTACTCGGGGCTGTCCGGGCCGTACGGGTCGATGGCGATCGCGCCGGCGGGCTTGTCCACCACGTTCGGGGCGGCACCGCCCTGGAGCCCGGCGAAGTTGAAGTCGGGCTTGTAGTAGATGCCCCACAGCTTGTCCGTGATGAGGTCGCCGGTGACGTCGTCGATGAGCGGCTCGGCGGAGTCCACGTGGGTCACGGGCGGGAAGCCGCCGCGGTTGTCGGTGAATTCCGACGGCTCGATCCCGAGCGTGCCCTCCTGCAGTGCCCAGTAGGTCCACATCGGCCGGTCGACGCCCCCGGTCCCG